>ERZ808040.210-NODE-210-length-58184-cov-4.873113_pt1 | contig 58184 bp, 53 predicted proteins | sample MGYA00380191_ERZ808040 | MGnify/ENA primary metagenome ERZ808040 (study PRJEB31490, sample SAMN06133395) | mouse gut metagenome | isolation source: J6 | host: mice | place: China: Chengdu | collected 2015-05 ...
CTGGCCCTGGGGTTCTCCCGAAGGGCGGCTTCCCTGGGGCCTTTGGCCCTGGGCCGCCCCCGAAGGCCTGCTTCCCTGGGGTCTCTGGCCCTGGGCCGCCCCCGAAGGGCGTGTCCCGGCTGCCCTGCCACCCTGCCTTTCGCTTCCCACCGTCTGCATCACTTTCTGACCGCTTCCCTGGGGCCTGGTTCCACGGTGCTTTAAAGTCTCGTTCTCCACTTCGTTAAAATACTGTGCGTCAGCCATATCTTTCACCTTGAAAATCAACAGTGTGATAGCGACTGCCGCGCCTACCAGCAGGATCACCAGCAGGATGATAATGATTTTCTGCGTCTTAACGGTCTTCTCGCTTTCTTTGAGCATATTCCCGTTTACCGTTACGCCGTCGAACAGCTGCTGGATCTCATAAAATTGTTCCGGGTCTCCGTGCCTTCCCTCGTAATCCACCAATCCCCAGCTGCCGTTCTGCATGATTGCAGCATAGGGGTCATTCTCCACCGGTTCCGGCTCCACTGCCGGAGGCTCTTCCGCCGGAGGGGCCTCTACCGGCGGCTCCTCCACATAGGGAGTCAGCTCCTCCGGTTTCACCGTAGTATAATCGGAACGGATAAAGCCTGTCACTTCCGCCCCGTCCGCAAGAAATGTCACCTGATACCATGTCTTCCCGTCCTTGTCGGAGGCCGTTCCGGTGATCGTCAATGCCATGCCGCTCTTTACTATATTGACAATCCGGCTGGTAGTGGAAGCATTCTGGCGGATCCGCACGGTTTCCCCACCGGTTACGGAAGCGCTGGCCGGATTCACTGCCGTCACATCCACCAACGGCTCATCCGGCAGCTGCTGGGTCGGAGGCGCCTGAGTAGGCGTGGTTGGCTGTGTTGTTGTGATGGTAGGCGCCGTACCGGCAGGGGGCGTCGTACCGTCGGTGATCTGTACCAGGTCCGAACGGATATAACCCAGGGTCTCGGAGTCCACATACACCTCATACCAGGTATAACCGTCGCTGCCCTGTACCTGGCTCTTGATGGAAATCACTTTGTCCCTTTCCGTACTGCCGATGGTAGTGCTGGTTGAATTCGGCTCTTTCCTGATATTCGCGCTGGCTGCCGTTACTTTTGCCGCACTCTCCGCATGGCTGATGATAGCAAAACCCTCCGCAAAAAGAGATAGCAGCAGTACCAGTCCTGCCGTTACTACTCCTGCCAGGAGATACCATCTCCATTGCATTTCTTTTGTTCTTCTCATAAGTCTTCCTTTCTGTTGCCTTGGTTCTATGGATTCTGCCTTATGGGCAGCTTCCGTCATAGACCGCCTTTTCTCATAAAGCGGCGCTGCCCTTCATCACCCTTCTGCCCCATACCCACACCTTTGGCATTTTTCTGGTTGATCGCGCGTTGCTGTTCTTCAATCCTGCGGTGAAATTTCACCTCACATTCAGGGCAGAATTGCCCCGACCGTATGCTCTTTCCGCACACTTCACAGCGGAGGAACGATTTGGAGCCTTCCGCTACCTCTATCCTTCCGTCCTTTAGAAGCTGCCTGATCATTTTCTGTGACACGCCTGTGTTTTCTTCCACCTGCGCTGCATTTGCCCCGGGATGGTCTTCTATGTACATCCTCACTTTCCCATAGTCGTCATAGTCCACCGCACCGCAGTCCTCACACCGGTATTCCCCTACTCCTTTAAATACCATTACTCCCCCGCATCCTATACAGACCTGAGGCACATGATATTTTTCCAAGCTGCCGAAACCCTCCATATACTATCATCTCCCATAATGAATTTTTAGTACCTGCCCTTTTTATGCTTCGTCAATCGCTTTACCGATATCGTGGCGCATATATTTATTTTCAAAGGAAACCCACTCCGCAGCCCCATATGCCTTAGCCCGGGCTTCCTTCAAATTCTCCCCTTTTGCTGTCACACCCAATACACGGCCGCCATTGGTGACCACTCTGCCGTCTTTATCGAATTTGCTTCCCGCATGGAAGCAATAATAATCGTCCTTTCCGTCAAAATTCTCAAGGCCTGTAATCTCAAACCCCTTTTCATACGCTTCCGGATAACCGTCGGATGCCAGCACTACACATACCGCAGCATTGTCTTCGAACTGCAGGTCTACCTGGTCCAGTGTGCCGTCGATACACGCATCTATCACATCCATGATATCGTTTTTCATGCGGCAGAGCACCACCTGCGTCTCCGGGTCCCCGAACCGCGCATTATATTCCAGCACCCTGGGGCCGTCGGGCGTAAGCATCAACCCGAAAAAGATCACGCCCTTAAACTCCCTGCCTTCGGCTGCCATGGCATCCACGGTCCTCTGGTAGATATGCTCCCTGCAGAACCGGTCCACCTCTTCCGTGTAGAAAATGCTGGGGGAAAAGGTACCCATCCCACCTGTATTCAATCCCTGGTCCCCGTCCTTTGCCCTCTTATGGTCCTGGGCGGAGGTCATGGTCTTTATCGTCTTGCCATCCACAAATGACAGCACCGACACTTCCGGCCCGGTGATAAACTCCTCGATGACCATACGGTTTCCGGCGGCGCCGAAGTGCTTATCCTGCATTATTTCTTTTACTCCTGCCTTTGCCTCCTCTAAGGTATTGCAGATCAGGACTCCCTTGCCCAACGCAAGGCCGTCGCACTTTAACACAATGGGCATCCTGGCCGTCTCCAGATAAGCAAGCGCTTTCTCCGGGTCGTCAAAGTTCTCATAGTCTGCGGTAGGTACGCCGTACTTCTTCATCAAGTCCTTGGAAAAAGCCTTGCTGGCCTCCAGGATTGCCGCATTTTTCCTTGGCCCGAAGGTACGGATGCCCTCTGCCTCCAGCTCATCCACCAAACCCGCCGCCAACGGGTCATCGGGAGCCACAAACACAAGGTCTACCGCCTTTTCTTTCGCATAGCCAATGATCCTGCCGAAGTCCATTACCCCGATAGAAGGCTCGCATTCCGCAATCTGAGCGATTCCCGCGTTTCCGGGTACGCAATAAAGCTTTTCCACTCTGCTGCTTTTCCGCATGCTGACTGCAATCGCGTGCTCTCTGCCTCCGCCGCCTACGATCAATACCTTCATGTCAATACCTCACCTTTCATTCCTGATGTATCCCGGCCTAATCCGAAATCCTGCACACTTTGCCGTCCGCCACCCGGATCCGGCCATTGGCTATATCGTCAATGGCTGCCGGAAGGAGGATCCACTCTGCCTGTTCCATCACACGGCGCTGCAGGCTTTCGGGCGTATCGCCTTCCTCCACGTTTACCGCTTTCTGGGAGATGATCGGGCCCTCATCCATTCCCTCATTGACGAAATGGACGGTAGCGCCGGTAATCTTCACGCCTCTTTCCAGGACTTTCTCATGAACCTTTAACCCATAATATCCCACTCCGCAGAAAGAAGGGATAAGAGCCGGATGTATATTAATAATCCGGTTGGAGAACCTTTTAACCATCTCCTCCGGAATCTTTACCAGAAATCCGGCCAACACGATAAGATCGGGGGCCAGCCTGCACATTTCTTCCGTAAATGCACGGTTGAACGCGTCCCTGCTGTCATAAGCCTTGGGACTCATCGGTATCCCCCGGATACCATGCCCACGTGCCCGGTCCAAAGCCTTCGCCCCGGTGTTATTGCTGATCACCGCAGTAATTTCGGTATTGGTAACCCTGCCGCTGCCAATGGCATCCAGGATAGCCTGCAGGTTAGTGCCGCCGCCGGATACGCATACTACCACCTTTAACATAAAACCACACCCTTTTCCCCTGCTTCGCAGCGGCCTACAATATAAGCCGTCTCACCTGCCGCACGGAGGGCATCCACCGTCTTCTGTGCATCCGCCGGATCCACTGCAAGCACCATGCCCAATCCCATGTTATATGTATTATACATCATCTGTTCCGCTATGCCTCCTCTGCTCTGAAGCAGCTTAAAGATAGCGGGAACCTGGTAACTGTCTTTCTCTATCCTTGCAGCGATTCCCTCCGGCAGCATCCTGGGGATATTCTCATAGAACCCGCCGCCGGTAATATGGCTGCAGCCTTTGACCGTGACACCTGTGTCCTTCACAGCCTTCATTGCCTTCACATAGATCCTGGTAGGGGTCAGCAGAGTCTCCCCCAAAGTCCCGCCCAGCTCATCATAATAGGTGTCCAGGCTCTCCCTGGTCATCTCAAACACCTTTCGAACGAGGGAAAAGCCGTTGGAATGCACGCCGGAAGACGCTATGCCCACGAGAACATCCCCTTCTTTGATATTTTCCCCGGTGATCAGATCCTTCTCGTCCACAACACCAACAGTAAACCCGGCAAGGTCGTACTCCTCCTCCGGCATCAGCCCGGGATGTTCTGCGGTCTCACCGCCTACCAGGGCTGCGCCTGCCTGCTTGCACCCTTCCGCAACGCCCTTTACTATGGCTGCTATCTTCTCGGGATAGTTCTTGCCGCAGGCAATATAATCCAGGAAAAACAAAGGCTCCCCGCCTGCACAGACCACATCATTGACACACATTGCCACACAGTCTATGCCAACCGTATCATGCCGGTCCAGCAGGAAGGCCAGCTTGATCTTTGTACCCACACCATCCGTCCCGGACAGCAGCACAGGCTTCTCCATGCCTTTCACCGCCTCCATGGAAAAGGCGCCGGAAAAACCGCCCAGGCCGCCGATCACCTCAGGGCGCATAGTCCCTTTCACATACTCCTTCATCAGCTCCACCGACTGATATCCCGCTTCAATATCCACTCCAGCTTTTTTGTAATCCATCGTTGTCCTCGTTTCTGTTTTATCCGCTACAATATTGTACGCCGTACCGTTATTTTTTCATATTTTCAAGATATGCTTTATATCCCTGGTCCTGCAGCCTGGCATCCTTTGCCGCTACCTGTCCTTTCAGCTTCGCACTGTATTCTTTCAGCTTCTCCAACAGTGCGCTGTCGGAAACAGCCAGGATCTTTGCCGCCAGAAGTCCCGCATTGGCGCCGCCGTTTATAGCCACGGTAGCCACCGGGATACCCGAAGGCATCTGCACGATAGAGTACAGGGAATCCCGTCCTCCCAGGGAGGTGGTGTGCATTGGTATGCCGATAACAGGCATGGGGAAGATTGCCGCACACATACCGGGCAGATGCGCCGCCATGCCCGCTCCGGCAATAATGACCTTAAAACCCTTTTCTTCCGCACCCTTCGCATACTCGAAAAAAACATCCGGTTCTCTGTGGGCGCTGATGATAGCCATCTCATAGGAAATCCCAAGCTCCTCCAGAATATCTGCCGCCTTTGCCATGACAGGCATATCGGAATCGCTGCCCATTACAATACCTACACTAGCCATGTTATCCTCCTTATGATAATCCTCACTACTTTTTAGTTTACTAAAATTAGCCGTTGTATGCAACAATTTCTTTTCATTCATATCTTAATTTCTTAAATTTTATAACAATTCAGCCATGGCATGATTTATACTCTGTGCGCTAACGCCTCATTCAGGATCTCACAGCCCGGGAGCACAAACCTTCCTTCCCGGATAATGGGAATCCTGGTTCCGTCCGCCCTCACGGCAGCCAACTCCTCCAGCTCATCATAAGGGATCGTGATATCCGTATGGCAGTTAAAATATGCCTCCGAAGGGGTTTTGTCCCTTAGTATCGAAACTTCGTTATCCCTGGCCACAATCTCCTTCCCGTCAGGGTTGTGGACAGCGATCTCTTCCGCATGGGAATAGCAGGTGTCCCCAACCGCGAAATGGGGCCCCATTTTCTCTGCGATCAGGATAGGCAGCTTATCTTCCACCCCCAGCCGCCTGGCCGCCGCATAAGCCGTGGTATTGGTGCCGATGGCAAACTCACCCAGGGGCAGGGTGGGATGCCGGTACAATATATTCTCGCTTACAAATGCCCTGTTCTCCTCCTCCGAGGGGAAATTTCTGCAGGTGTAGTCTTTGATCATGCCGTCTTCAAACGTGATGGCGAGGTCACGGAACTCCAATCCCTGGAGGTATACGCGGGTGACATGGAGAATTCCATTTGTCCCCTTCAGTACCGGCGAAGTAAACACTTCACCCACCGGGATATTCACATCCGCCACACAGTTTTCGAATATGGTCTCTTTCCCGGGATCCTTAAGCTTGTATAAATTGACGCTCAGGTCTGTGCGGTTGCCGTTTCCTCCCCTGATCTCACAGTGATCGGCAGTGTCCAGCACATCTATGATATCCTGCTGTACCTTTCGGTAAACCATATAGTCCAAAGTGTTGATGCGTATGGTCTCCTCGAACAATTCCCGGAAGACCGGCCCTATTTCGGGGACGGGGAAGGCAATGATGGTAAAGCTGCGCTCCTCCTCCAAAATATATTGCCTCTGGATCTCGCCGGCCCGGGTACGGTATTCCACCCATAGCCTGTTCTGTTCCTCACTGAGTTTCAAGGCTTCCTTCTTTGCCACAGGCGAAAAGGGCTGCTCCCCAAAGGTCTCTACTACCGCAGGCCCTGCATATCCCCCTGCCTGCTCTTTATACGCCTCATAAGCGGTGCGGGTCACCTCCAGCCTGCGGTTCACATAATTCTTATCTAAAAACAACGCCCTGTCATCTTTATGGTCATATTGGTACTGCCTGTTGGGCAGGGCCCCGTAAAAGCCATTGGGATTTATGGCAGGATGATCCAGCACGCTGGCCGCGTTGCGGAAGGCTACAGGCTTAAGGCCCATCTTTTCAAAGTTCCCTATGGCCCGTTTCATCATCCGTTCAAAGCCGATCTGATAGTACAGCGCCACGGTCTTTTTCTTGGACAGATCTTTATTCGTCACCTCGAACCCTATCCGGTATCCCTCGGTATAAGTATCGGCCATTGAAGCGATAGTCTCCTGCGGCAGGCTGTTTAAAAATTCCGCCATTTCCAGCACACTGTCACTGACATATTCGCCATAAGCATAGAGATAACGCAGGTCGCTGAGATCACTTCCGCAGACAATGTCCGCCGCAAAGCAGTCCTCGGGACACACCTGCTCCCGGATCCTTCTCTCCGCCGCCACATCGGCATAGTCGCTGACAAACCAATAAAGGATCTGCCGGATGTCCTCCCCTGAGGGAAGCTTTTGGCTCTCCTGCCACTCATAAGCCACTGCCGCATAAACTTCCGAAAAAAGCTCCATACGGATCACCAGTTCCTCCAGCTTGCCTTCATAGCAGAAACCGATCATGCTGCGAAGCTCTGTATAGAGAAAAGACAATTCCGCCCCCAGTTCCTCCCCCAGCCGCGATACCGCATAGACAGGGTTCCCATAACTGGACGCATAATTTTCCGGCAGGATATCCTCGTATAGCGCCCGGTTCCTGGCTTTCAGCTGTTCCATGGACGCCTCATGGAATCCGCCTGCCTCCAGGAACGCCCTGTTCTCATCGATCAGCAGCACAAACTCTGCCACTGCGGAAAAATAGGCTTCCATTGAGGGAACCCCAAAATGTTCCCCGGCGATCTCCCGGATTCTGTCTATGGCCAATCCGTACCTCTCTCTGTATACTTCCGTCTCATTCATTGTCCCTATACTCCTATCATTTATTTACTTTCTGCCAAAAGGCCTGCCCCTGCCGGGGCCTCCGTTGCCGTCACAGGTTTGCCCCCAGATACAGGATCAGGCTGACCCCGCCCAAAGCAGCCAGGTTCAGCAATGTCCCCAGGACAGGGAACAGCCGGTAATAACTCTTATCCCGGAGGGTCACAACCCCCAACCCAAGGCCGACCAGGGAAAAAACAGTGGCAAAAAGGCCTGTGAAGCCAAATCCCACTTCCGCCTCGCCTGCGCTCCTGTATGCCAGGAACAGTACGATACCCAGCGATACCAGGCTGATAATTCCCAGGATGGTTGCCATTATGGCACGGTTAGAATGCTTTTTATTCGTAAAAATAAAATTCTTTCTCATAAAATTCTAAAGGGCACTCCCCATAGAAGTCTGTGACTCCCCTTAAGAAATGCCCGTCTTAACTCCTTATATTAAAATAAGATTTTGGATTTTCCGGCAATCAGCTTGGCTCCGGTGACAATCATCAAAATTCCGGATACGACCCCCACTATTAAAGAAATGACCCCCAGGGCAATATTGGCTGCCCCCGCACCTTTCATGATCTTATAAACCTTTTCTTCCATGGTTCTGCTCCCTTCACGCTTTTCTCCTGCCAACAGGATGTCTCTCTCATCATGCACCATATACTTCATAGTATTCATCTAACGCCGCCTTTAATTTATCGTCAATGTACAGCTGCCCTTTATAGGGTCTGTTGTATAAATATTCCGTCACTTCCTGCATCGTCACAATGGCGCGTGCCTCGAAGCCATATTTCTCCCTGATCTCCGCCAGTGCGCTGACCTTACCGCCAAGGCCCTTCTCCATACGGTTTAAGGAAACCATCAGGCCTTTGACCTCCACTTTCCCCTGGGCCTGGATAATGGGGAAGGTCTCTTCAATGGATTTACCGGAGGTAGTCACATCCTCAATGATAACGACCCTGTCGCCGTCGTTGAGCTTACTTCCGAGAAGGATCCCTACATCGCCGTGGTCTTTGGCTTCCTTGCGGTTTGAGCAGTAACGGATCTCTTTGCCGTACAGGTTGCTGTAGGCAATCACAGTGGCCACGCTCAGGGGAATCCCCTTATAGGCAGGGCCAAACAGCACATCAAAGTCGTCCCCGAAGTTCTCATGGATCGCTTTTGCATAATACTCGCCCAGCCTGCAAAGCTGCGCGCCGGTTACATAGGCCCCCGCATTCATGAAAAAGGGGGACTTCCTCCCGCTCTTTAAGGTAAACTCGCCAAATTTCAACACCTGGCTGTCTACCATAAACTCAATAAACTCCTGCTTGTACTGTTCCATTCCGGTCACCATACCCTTCTGTAATCTGCGAATTCCCTACCCATACTCTAATCATACTACCATAAAGTAATGCATTTTTCAATCTTTTCGGGATTTGAGTTTCCCCATTTTTTTAACCGAGTATGTTTGTTCCTCTATAAAATAGAACTAAAATAGAACTGCAAAAACACTGGATTTCAAACAACCATACAAAGGGACAAAATGTTTGAGCCGCAAGGCGCACAAACAAAAGACGCCATGCTTGAGTTAGGACTGCAGGCATCAACAATGTTGCAAAGTTGGGAAAGACCAAAAAGCGGGTTTTTTGCCCGCTTTTTTCATATACGTTATGTACACTATTCCCTCACGCCAGAGCTGTTTACTGCAATGACACACGTGGGAAATCTCAAATTTCCCACTGAAGCCAAGGCAATCCCCGACTCTGACTCAAATTGCTACCGTTTTCTGCACCAATACCGCCACTTGCACTGTGCATCCCGGCACCCCCCCATCTGCGGACACCTGCCGTTCTTGCGGCTCAGCCATTTCCCTATAAAGATCTCGATCCACCAGATAATAAAAAAGAGTGCCATAGTTGTTGCCATCAAAGCCGTTAAGTTGTCCATAAAATTATGTCTCCCAATATTGAAGTATATAAAAGTATTTCAGGCCCAAACCATTCTGTCATATTCATTATGACACCGATGCACTGACTGTATTACTTAGGTCCAGAAATTGATACAATAGTTCCCTGTGTCAACATTATACCATAATCAGGAAAAAATTGCTCTTCCAAAATTTGTAAATTATATTTACTCTGATTCGCAAATTACAAATAGTATATTTAGCTGTAACAATGACGATTCGCATAGACAGGACATTGCAGGAACAATATTGAATATCAGCAGAAATGCTATTGAAAAGGAAGGGTGCACCCCTTCCTTTTCCGCTACTCTAATTCTTCCATCCGGAAGCTTTCTGTTTTCAGGTCACAATAGTGCCTGCCCTTTACGGCTGTAAATTTCAACACGCAATAGTCAGGGTCGGTTACCCCCTGTTTATAATATATAGTATCCCCCGGTTGCCAGATTTCCCGCTTTATATCGTCGTCCTGCAATACTTCCATGAAACCCGTCAGCATAATCCCCTCATATTTGAATCGCCCTCTCTTATAAAAATAGATACTTGCCTTTGGCTCCTCCATATACTGCTGTGTGCGCATGGAAGACGTATTGGTGGAAAAATAAAAGCTGTTTCCGTCTATTTTGCGTGGCACAAACATCGCCTTTATATTCGGGAAACCGTCTTCATCCACAGAACCCACAAAGGCTGTCTTTTGTTTCCTGATAAACTCGATAATATGTTCTCTGCTCTTCATTGAAAGTCCCTCCGTTTTCAAATTATCTGTATGTACGCAGAATTTCCGTCAAAGTTTCCAGTATACGGGCAAGATACTGTTCAAACTGTTCCTGCTCCTTTTCTGAAAAACCATGGTAAAACAGCGCATTCATCTGCTGAGATACCGCTTCGTATTTTGCCTGTAAAGACTTGGCGTATTCCGTAAGGGATACAATGGACTGGCGGCGGTTTTCGGGATTTATTTCCCTTTCCACGATCCCCTTATTTACCATGCCGTCAATTACAACCGAAACCGTATTCTTAGCCAGCGAAGTTTTCTCACTTATTTGGCTGATTGTCAGATGATCCGTTTTCCACAAGACAAATAAAATCCTTCCCTGCCCACCGCTTATTTCAATGCCATTTTCCAGCAATAGCCTTTCAAAGATCCTGTCTTGAAGCTGCTTAATCTGCGAGATATAAAATCCGCCCCTTGTTTCCAAGCATTCACCTCATTCCAATTGGAACATTTCTATATAGAACAATTGTAATATTATCACAGTTTCCCGATAAAAGCAACACAAACTGCAAAAAGGATCACTCCACATAATATTGGGCCTGGGCATCCCACATCTGCGCATATTGCCCCCGGATTGACAGCAATCTCTCATGGCTCCCCCGCTCAATGATCTGCCCGTTGTCAAAGACAATGATGTCGTCACAGAACCGGCAGCTGCTCATCCTGTGGGAAATATAAATGCTGGTCTTCTCCTTCACCATTTCATTAAAGCCTGCATAAACCTGGGCCTCGCTGATGGGGTCCAGGGCCGCGGTAGGCTCATCCAGCACCACAAAAGGCGCATCCTTGTATAATGCCCTTGCCAGCGCCAGCTTCTGCGCCTCGCCCCCACTGATGTCCACGCCCCCTTCTTTGCTCTTATACAGCACCGTGTCCGCACCTGACGGCAACCCCCTGACAAATTCCGCCGCGCCTGCCCGTTCCAGGCTGTCCCAGAGCTTTTTATCGTCCCTCTCATATCCTGCCGCCAGATTGCACCACACCGGGAAGCCAAATAGCTTGAAATCCTGGAATACCACGCTGAACAGCTCCCTGTATTCCTCTTCTTTGTATTTCCGGATATCCACGCCGTTCAGGGTGATGCTCCCCTCCGTAGGTTCGTACAGACGGCACAGCAGCTTGATAAAGGTGGTCTTGCCTGCGCCGTTCTTTCCCACCAGGGCCAGCTTGTTCTTCATGGTGAGCTTGCAGTTGACATGCTTCAAAACCATTTCCCCGCTGCCCGGATAGCAAAAGCTCACGTCCTTGAACTCTATCTCATATTCCCCGTCCAATCGCTTTTCCACTGGGATACTCCCCTTCACATGGCTGCTCTCCGTATTCAGGAAGTCCAGGAAATCCGACATATAAATGCATTTCTTTTTGAGCTCGGCGCTGTTTTCCACAAAGTCCTGGAACCCCTTCGCCAATTTTGTCAGGGCGCCTGCGTACTGGGTAAAAGCGCCTATGGTGATTGCCCCTGCCAATGCCTTTACTGCCACAAACAGATAGATACAGACCACATACAGGCCGTTGACCGTATTCCGGAAAAGCGTCCCTTGATTGCCGGCGTCATTCCATCTTTCGAAAAATTCCGCCGACTGGGTGTTAAATTTCCTGAAATTGCCCAAAAGCATCTCCTTCATATCATAAATGCGGATCACCTTTCCCGCTTTATAATCCCGCAGTATATGCGTGAGCATGTAACCGAGCTTCATTTCCACATCCGTATGGCTCTGGAAAATTCGGTTGTTCTTCTCAACAAACCGTTTGTTCACTTTTGCATATACCCCAAACGCCGTACAGGAAAAGGCCGCCACAATGGCAGCGGATACTGCCGGCCGGGCAGCAACGGCAAGGACACGGTTATCCGTCTCGGGCGCTGCAAAGCATAACGCTGCCGTCAACCCCACTGACGTTGCTATGGTAAACAGGCTTTCCAATATGTTCCTGTAAACCGTCACTATACTTTGCAGGCTGCCATGCATCTTCGCCGTTCGTTCGGAACGGGCAATCTTTTTCACCACATCCGGCTGCTCCATAGTCTCGTAATCAAGGGCGATTGCCTTTTCCCGTGTCATAATGTAAAAACCGATCATCAGCCGGTTGTAAGACCTTTTGCCGGATCCGGCCAACAGGATCCCTGCCATGCCAAAACACAGCGTCCCCGCCACCACCAGTCCCCCGTATAAAAATGCCACGGAAAAATTTCCTTCCAGCAGGTTGTCTATCAGCTCTGCGGTAAAAAGCAACCCCAGGTAGAAGCTTGCGGTTTGGACAAGCACATGTAAGATCTGCAAAGGGATCACCGAAGAATCCATTTTATGGGCAATCTTCAGCAGCTCAAACCCTGTCCTGTGGACACCAATGATATCTTTTATTTTAACCCTGATCCGTTCCATATCGATTTCCTTTCCCGCTTCAATTGCCACCTGCGGCAATTGACGGATTGTCATTATAATATTGTGCCTGTGTCCGGAACATATTCTCGTACGCACCCTGTCTCTCCATCAGTCCCCGGTGGGTACCTTCTTCCGTGATCCTCCCGCCTTCCATAAACAGGATACGGTCACAAAATTTGGTGGAGCTGAGCCTGTGGGAGATAAAAATGCTGGTCTTTTCCTTCGTCATCTCATAATATTTCTCATAAAGGCTGCTCTCTGCAATAGGGTCCAGGGCGGCAGTAGGTTCGTCCAATATCAGCACCGGTGCATCCTTGTACAGGGCCCTTGCCAGCATAAGCTTCTGCAGTTCCCCGCCGGACAGCGCCACACCGGAAGGGTCAATATCTTTGTTCATGTAAGTGTGCTCCTTTTTCTCCAGAGACTGCACTTTCTCCCACAGGCCGGCCTTCTCCAGGCTATCCCTCAAGCGTTCCGGGACAGCGGAGGCTTCCTCCCTGCAGGCCACATTATCGCTCAGGCTGAAGGAATAGGCAAACACATCCTGGAATACCACTGCAAATTCTTTAAAATATTCCCTGGGGGAAAAACCGGAAACGTCTTTCCCATCCAAATAAATCTTGCCGGAAGTAGGGCGGTAGAGTCCGCAGATCAGTTTGATCAACGTGGATTTCCCTGCGCCGTTCATCCCCACCAACGCAACTTTCTCCCCGGGAAGTATCGTCAATGACAGGTCATGTATGGTGTCTTCCTGCTTCCCCTCATACCGGAAGGAGACATGGTCCAAACGAATTTCATGGGCACTGCCCGGCTTACAGCCATGAGCGCCTTCCTCTCCCGGCCGGGCCCCTTCCGCCCCTTCCCGGGAATATTCCAGAAAGGCCCGATAGTCCCCCACATATTTGCTGTGTTCCAAAATGGAGGTCAATGCCTCCAGCATGGGAGTCATCCAGTTGCCGAATCCTGCCACAACTCCGATGTACACCAGAAACGCTCCAAGCTCCATATTGCCCTGCATCATCTGGTAGATCAGATAGCCATAGACCAGGATGTCCCGCACAAACCCAAGGCATTTTTCCGCAAGCTCCCCATTCCTGCTGTTACATTTCCAATGCATTTGGCCCCAATGGACAAACGACTCTTTCAACGCTTCAAATTCTCTGGAAAACCAGTTCCACATGTGGTACAAGCGGATATCCTTTCCGTGGGCGGAGGCCAAAACCTCTTTGCCCAGCTCATTGTAATCCTGCCATGCCTTCTCGTATTTTTCATCATATTTCAAAGCCCGTTTATGCATATAAACATGAATGGCTGCCGCCGCTCCGGCTATCAACAGGGACAAGGCCAGGATCCCCAAGCTCTGCCTGCCTATCACCACCGAATACAGGATCAACCCCAGCAGGTTTTTCATAAAATTCCCAAATCCCTTTAAAAAGGCCTCAATCCCTTTTTCAGGGCCATAATAAATATTCCAGACCGCATCCATTAGTTTCTTCTGTCCGGTTTTGCTTTCAAAGGACTGATAGTCCGCATCCATGGTAGCGCCGAATAGCTGCTCTCCCATTTTGATCCTCAAAAGCAGCCGCTTCTTATTACAGAGGCCCTCCAGATAGCCTTTTGCCACCTGCATTCCCTGCAAGGCAAAGACGTACCCTGCCAGGGCAAGGAATATCCTCCCCGGGTTCCAGCCGCTTCCCAGAAGAAACACCACCGCACCGGGCAGCGCCATTGCCAAAAAAGGCTGCATCACTGACAACCCCACATTTGCCCCCTGGAAGAAAAAATATGCCCTGCCCTCCAGTTCCCGCATCCATCGGACGGCCATACGGTAATTACCCCAGAGCGAATGGGTTCCCGGCGGGTGACCCGTTCCATCCCCTCTCTTTGCACTTTCTTTCCCTCTCCTTCCCACAAGGTCTTTTCCCATAACGACAACCACACCTTTCCGCAATCTGCATTTTCGATTCGGCAGCCGTTATTTCCCCTGCCGATACCGGAACTTTAACGCAAAAATCCCCTTTCCGGGGATTTTCTGCGTGAAATGTCTTATTTTTAACGCCAGTTGCACCTGTTCCCACAGGATGCCCATGCCGGCCCATCTGCCGGGGCGGTCCCTGCAGGCGGCAATTTTCCTTATTTGCGGCACATGATACCGTCCTCCAAGGACATATCTTTGGAAAAGCATTTGCGGCTCACAGCGGCAAAGTGAGCTCCGCTGCGAAGATACCCGGCTCATTGGCCAGTACCAGATAACCCTCATACTTATCCGTCAGGACCTTAACACGTTTCATGCCGAGTCCATGGCTGCCCCGTTTCTGGGAGATATAATGCCTCTCGTTGAAATTCAGCTCTTCCTTTGCGGAGTTCTGGATAGATATATACAGCTGCGACCGCACCGCCACCATATATACCCTTAGAAATCTCTGCTCCGCCGGGATCTTCTCACAAGCCTCCAGGGCATTGTCCAACAGATTGCCTAACAGCACACACAAATCCACATCCTCCACCGAAAGTGTTTCCGGCAGGATGGCCTTGCAGCTTACCTTTATTTCCCTTTGAACCGCCAGAGTCAGCTTGCTGTTCAAAATGGCGTCTGCCATCAGGTTCCCTGACTTTACATAGGTATCCACTCCGTCCAGGCTCTCCTCCAAAGCATCCAGGTATTGTTTCATTTCCTCCATCTGCCCTGCTGCGGCCTGTGCCTTCATCACCTGCAGATGGTTATGGTAATCATGCCGCCAGCTGCGCATATTCAGATAGATATCCCGGATCTCTTCGTATTGGCGGCTTAAGATATCCCTTTGAAAATGCTCTGTCTGCGCCTCAAACCCCCTCTGATAGGAAAACAACGTGCCTTCCAGGGAAAAAAACAGCAGCAGCTCCATCCCCAGGATCCCTGCCAGAAAGCCTGCCCCCACATCTCCGCCCAGGAACCATATAAAAACGGAGTCCCGGGACTGCCGGAGGATTTCGCCTTCCGCAGGATACCCCATAAGGCAGAGTATCCCGAGAAGGGCATAGACAGCCAGGTTCAGCAGGCCGTTCCACACACGCAGATGCCCTCTCTCATAAGCCAACAGCAGCAACAAAGACACCGCCACCACCCCGGAACATAAAACCGGCGCCACCGGGCCCTCCGCCGTGGAACACACAGCCGCCAATCCTCCCGGCAGCAATACCTTCCACCATTGATGCCTTATGGATTTTGCATCGTAAAACAGCACATACAAAAATAAGGCCGCCGCAACCGCCATCCAACCTGCCATATGGAGCCAGGGGATATCCCAGCCGGGAAAGGGCAGATTTGCCGGCACCAGCGCCCCAAGCGTCAATGCCCACACTATGGCCCTTTTGGCATATCCCTTCTCCAGCTCACTGATCTGCTCTATATAATAATGGTACAGCACCAGCCATATCACCTGGATTCCTGCCTGCAACATATTGATAGACATTCCTTTCCATAGCCTGCCAGGCATAATTTAACGTTGCGCATGATCCTTCAGGAATCAAGCTGCCTGCGGAAATAACTCATATAAGTCCGGTTCAATTCATCCCACTTCCCCCGGGCAATGGGTATCCATATCCCGCCTTCCATCTGAACGTCCTTTTTTGTTATTTTCTCCACATATGCCAAATTGATCATATAAGACCGGTGAAGCTTGAAAAAAGCCTCCGACTTGTCTCCCAGTTCCTGCTCCAGCTGCCGCAGCGTCTCCTTGCAAACAACGCTCCGCCCATCCCGCATCTGCAGGACTGTCTCATGATCCCTGCTTTCCAGAAAGCAAATCTCCGAAACATACACCTTTTCCACCTCGCCGGCGGAAACGGCAACCAGGAGCGCTTCCCTGGGGGCAGCCTGTTTTGCGGCCCGGTCCAGAGCGGAACGGAGCCTGTCCCTTTTCACCGGCTTCACAAGATAAGACACTGCCTCCAGTTCATACCCTTCCAGGGCAAAATCAGGATTTCCCGTGACGAAAATGATCCCCAGCCGGTCCCCTCTCTGCCGCACCCTCTTGGCCAGCTCTATCCCGTCCATGCCCGGCATCTCGATATCCAGGAGCAGCACATCCGTATCCTTCCTTTCCTCCCAGGCAAACAGAAATGCATCCCCCGTGGCGAATGGCTCCACCCTGCAGGCCACCTGGCTTTCCTGCGCCCAAAGCTCTACTTCCCGGTATAGATTTTTAAGCAAAACCTTATCGTCATCGCATATTGCCACACAAAACATGTTGATCCTCCTGCCCAAACCGCATATTCCCGCCGTCCCAAAATCTTTTGTACTCTCTCTGGGCTTTCCCTTGGTTTTGCCGCCCGCACCTGACCAAAGAAAAAAACAGGCTTACCAAGCCTGTCCGGTAGCGCTGCCTGCATTACTTTCAGCTAAATGGCGCAGAATGAATTGTCACACTGCAACTCAGTGGGATAGAAACCTGGGAAAGGTGATTTAACTGAATGTCAAAGAGACAATGCTTAATTTTTATATGCCCAATATTTATTTACGAAATAATTCATAGGCACCGTGATCAACAGGTTAATGCCCGCAGCCAGCGCCTCCCCCAGAAATTGGGCGTCAAACCGGCTGAAGCCGTGCCCTGCGAAGACATCCGCAACCCCGCCCATATACTGTGGAAGCTCCACGAAATCAATCCAAAACATCAGAAGCGCCGAGCTGACGGCAAACCCCCAGAAGTACGCAGCATAAGTTTTTAAAAGCACCTTCCACCAAACCCGCTCACCCTGCCCGGGATCGGCTTTAAAAACATACTTGTTGCTCCAATAATACGCGTTCAGCACACTCACCATAAAACCGATAAAATAGGCCAGCAGATATGGGACTTTGAAAAAAACCAGGACACAATAGATCCCTTCGCTGATCAGCGTGTTGGACACTCCAACAATACCAAATTTGATGAACTGCCACAGATTCTTCATAAAAATACCCGGAAATGATCTCTTGCCCTTTCTCTATTATGCTCCCGATACCGACCCGTTCCCTATACCGCCGGGAGCACGTATCACCTCAGTTCCTTCCCCGGGGAATCCTTCCCTTCCTGCACTTCATCGATGATAAAAGGCGGACGGGTCCTGGCCGCATCCAAAGTACGCCACACATACTCACCCAGCACCCCCATCATCAACAGGATCAGGCCGGAGGAACATAATACCACACACATAAGGGAAGGCCAGCCTGCTATCGGCGTTCCGCTGGTAAAATACTCCACCAACACACTGATAAACAATATGACTGCTACAATATCAAATATAAGTCCCACATATGTCATCAGACGGATCGGCATATAGGAGAAGCTCATCATGGAATCCAGCACCAGCTTGAACTTTTTGGCAAATGTCCAGCGGGAAACGCCTTTCTCCCTGTCCTTCCTGTCAAAATAGACCATATCCGTCTTAAAGCCTGCCCACAGTACCTGCAGTGTCAGGCTGGAATTTTTCTCGTCCAGCCGTTCCAGGACTTCGATTACCTTCCGGTCAATCAAGTAACAGTCACAGCCGCCTACCGGCATATTTTTATTTACAAATTTCCGCACCAGGGAGTAGTACATATTGGCAAAGAAAACCTTTACCTTCGATTCGTCCCTGGACCTCCGGATGGCAAGGACCACCTTATTCCCCTGCTTCCAGCGCTCATACATCTCCGTGATCAGGGTGGAATCCTCCTGCAGATCCGCCTGCTTCGTCACGGCGCAGTCACCGGTGCAGACGGAAAGTCCTGCCAGGAGCGCCGCATGTTCCCCGAAGTTACGGGACAGCTTTACCAGGCGCACATTCCCGTCAAGCTTCTGGATATCGTTCATAACCTCCCACGACCGGTCTCCTGACCCGTCATCCACAAATATGATCTCATAATCGCCCAGCTTGCCCAGGATCTTGGCTCTCATATCTTCATACAGGTCCATCAATGTATCTTCATTATAGTACACCGGTACCACTATCGACAGCTTACTCACTTTCCAAAGACTCCTTTTCTCTCAATGCCTGAAGGTAGGCATCATAGTCGCGGATGTACTCCTTCTCGTCATAATGCCTGCTTGCCAGGACCAGAAGCACGGAATCGTCGGAAAAATCGTACATATCCTTCCACAGCATGGAAGCCAGATAAAGTCCCATCCGCGGCTTATTGAGTTCAACGACAACGGATTCCCTGCCGTTGTCCACCCGCACCTTGCTGTTGCCGCTCACATTGACAAGCAGGAATTCCGTCTCCCGGTTGGCATGCTGCCCCCGTACTACCGTGCTGTCTGAACCGTAGATATAAAATACCCGTTTGATATCAAAGGGAATATTCATTCCCTCCCCCTCGATGACCACCAGATTCCCCCGCTCGTCACCAAGGTCCGCAAATTCAATTAATTTGTATTGTTCCTCTAACTTCACTTTTTCTCCCGTTTTTAAGTGGTTTTCCATGTTCCATGTTAAAACTCGTTCAGGCGCCGGATGACCCTCATCTGCTCTTCCTGAGTCATTCCATTATACATCGGAAGGGAAAGCACCGTATCCGCGTATTTTTCCGTTATGGCATAGTCTCCCCTTTGGTATCCCAGATATGCGTACGCTTCCGAGAGATGTGGGGGTACAGGGTAATGTATGATGGTCCCAATCCCATTGGCTTCCAAATAAGCAGCCAGTTGGTCACGCCGCTCAGTCCGTACCACATACTGATGCCACACATGTGTAACGCCATCCCGCACCGCGGGCAGGACCAGCTTCTCATTGCGGATCCGTTCTGTGTATCGGGCCGCTATTTCCCTGCGCTCCCCGGTAATCTCTTCCATGTGGGAAAGACGTACCCGGAGCATGGCAGCCTGCAGCTCGTCCAGCCTGGAATTGGCGCCAACCACCTTATTATAATAACGTTTCTCACTTCCGTAATTGCGGTACATCTTCATGGCACGGTAAATCTCTTCCCTGTCGGTGACAATGGCTCCGGCATCACCGAAAGCCCCCAGATTTTTGGAAGGGTAAAAAGAAAAACAGCCTATATCCCCAAAAGTGCCCGTCATCTTCCCGCCTGCGGCCGCCCCATGGGACTGCGCACAGTCCTCCACCAGACGCAAGCCGTGCCGTCTGCACACATCCGCGATCTTATCCATATTCGAGGCTTGCCCGTAGAGATGCACTACCAGCACCGCTTTCGTCTTTTCGGTGATCTTTTCCTCTATCCTGTCCGCATCTAAATTATAAAATTCGTCCGGCTCCACAATCACCGGAGTGGCCCCGTTGATGGTGATACCCATGACACTGGCAATATAAGTATTTCCCTGTACGATCACCTCATCCCCGCTGCCGATCCCCAGCACGCGGAAAGCCAGCCAAAGGGCATCCAGCCCGCTGGCAAGCCCTACACAATATCGGGATCCCGTAAACCGGGCAAATTCTTCCTCAAATGCCGACACCTCCGGCCCCAGCACATACCAGCCGGAACGCAGCACCCTCAGCGCGGCAGCCTCAATCTCTTCCTGATACCTCTCAAATCCCCTGTCCAGGCGATTGGGCATTATTTTGTCAATCATATACACTCTCTCCCTGTATACAATTCCTTCCAATCAGCTACATGACATCTGCAGGGCACTGTAACCCTTGCCCATTAGAACAAAACTACATCAATCTTATCCTATTCGACATCAGATTGCAAGCAATTTACAACATTCTATTGCTTTACCAACAGTGAAACCAGCTTGATCCCACCTCTTCTGGTTTTGTTATATCCCAAAGCATATCGGATACTCTCCGGAATATAATATTCCCCTTCCGCCTCTGTAAGGTAACCGTATCTTTCCAGAGTCTTACGGTCCTCGTTTGTCAGTCTGTCCAATACTTCCTCCAATAAAGGCACCTGTTTTTGAATGCTTGGTACCTCCCTCAGTATCTGAAAACTTTGCTTAAGCTGATGGATTTCGGTTTCTACTTCTTTCAGCTTTTCTTCCGAACAGGATTTGACTGCTTTTTTCATCACTTCTGGGGATAATAGTCTGTCAAAATATTGTGCCTTGCTGTCATCCTTTTCGCTGGAAGCAAATTTGAAAAATCGAACAATATCCCTCGCCTGTAACTGCCCTTTAAAGTCTGACAAAGAAGCCAGAACCCACCTGACAGTGCCTGCTGTCTTTGATCCGTCAGCACCCATCTTTTTGCCCCACACTTTATTTAAGTTCTCCTCAATCACATCCTGTGAAAGACTATATATTGGAACCCTGTCTTCTGCCAAATTCAAACCACTCTTCAAAGCCGCGCTATTGGTTAATTTCCACGCCAACTGCAACGCGTCTTTTTGCTGCCAGTCCAACTCATACTGGTGATACTGATTTCTGAACTGCTCAAAATTGACATCAACCGCAATTTCTGCAATATCCTTACGTATAAAAATAACCGCTCCCACATGGTCTGCCTGACACTCATACAATTGGTTGATAAATCCTTTACATAATGCTTTAATCGCCTTTTTCTCAGAACTGCTTTGAACAAAATCTGAGAACAGTGTCTCTAACCCGTCAAAAAGAAAAATGATCCTTCTGTTTATTTCCCTTAAGTATAGGTTCAACTTCTCCCACGAATCTATACCCTCAAACATATTCCATATCAACCGATCCCAAAACTCCTGCCAGTCATTTTCTGATAAATTCTGGCTGATTGCTTTTCTGACTGCCTTTTCGCTTTGGGATAAACTGTCCGCACTCCTGATCATCATGGGAAGCTTCTCCAGACAGTTATTTTTGCATTCCTGTAAAATTTTTTGGAAATTTTTTCTGTCTTCCGTACAAAGCACTGGGCAGATCAGAGTCTCTTGGTTAATGTAGCTCACTTTATTTACTATTTTCAGAAATTCGTCCCACTCCTTTGCAATCAACAGCTGTTTATACAGATATGTTTTTCCGGAACCTTTTGCTCCCAAAATGTTTACCCTTGGAATATCATGAGTAAAACCACCAAGCTGCAAAACTGGTTTTGTAGTCAAAAGACTTGCTGAAAAACTACCTTCTGCCGTAATATTTTCATCTGTTATACGATACAAATTCTCCCTGAATTTTGTTACAATATCTTTTGTGTATATGTTATTGCCTGATTCACTTTCAAACAAATCTTTTACAACTCCAATCATCGGCCCTGTTACAATATTCGCTCCGTTCAAGCTATCACAAATCTGCTCAATTGTGCCAAGGTGGATGACCGCGTCACTCTTTGGTATCTCTATAATAGAATCCAGTTTGCTGATATCAGTATCCACACCCTCCTCGTCTTCTTTGCCATATGAAATAAGCAACCTGTACAACCGGTCTCTGTCACTGTTACTAAGAACATCTTTTTGTACCATTGTAAGCAGAATATTTTGTATGCAATTATTTTTCTGTTTTCTCAGCTGCTGAATAAGCAAATTAGTTCCAATCGCAGATTGGTCGGAGGTCGAAGTAACCACTATCTTTTTAACCCTAGGATCAAACAGCAATGGTGCAGAATATTCACTAACACCTGCGCGCAAGTCCACAAGCACCATGTCCACCTTTAACATCTGTCCTAACAAGGAAAGCGCATCGGATATAATATATTTATTTTTATCTCCGGACATTATCCGCTCTGGGTTAGAATAGACATCCAAGAGCTGATCCATAATTCGGTATGTGGGAAGAAAATACTGTGACACTGACATTTTTGCATTATGGAGCGTAATAAATGAATTTTCTACTATATGGCTGATTTGGCTAAAAATTTTCTCATCTGCCCCCTTGGCACCGATAATATTTAATAGGTCAATATAGCTGATATCGTAACTGCCATTCTGCTGTTGGCCCAGCCAAGTCAGTCCAGGCGCTTCCATATCACCATCAATGATTAGAACCTTTTTGTCACTTCCGTACACATCAATCATATCTCGCACAAATGTAATCAGCGATAATGTCCTACCCACACCGCCCTTGTATGAATGAAATGCCAGTACTGGCGCTCCTTCCAGATTTTCCAGATAAGTATTTGTTTCTTCAGGTACATAGAGAAAATCCTTAAATAAAGGAAAGGGATATCGAGGTTCTGTACCAATACTGCCGTCTGATTCATACAGTTCAATATTTATTACCGTCTCGGTAACCGGAATCCTGATCTGCCCATCTATAAAATAATGTTTAAATATATTTTTCAAAAACTGATTGGTATTATTCTTTGCCGCCTCATCGACATTATCAACATAAATACATAGCTCCACGCCAAAAAAATCTATGTCCATCCAATCTTTTGGCCATTCGTTTCTATATGTGTATAAAATCTGCTCTGCATCATGCCATGTATACAATGTAACCCTGCCATTCCTCATAATATCATCCATCCTATTTTCTTCTCTCCAATTCACGCAGCCGCGCCAACGCTTCAATCATACTCTTCTCAATTACTTTTCCCGCTTCTTTTCCATTTTCACAGTTTATCCCATATCTCCACATTTCCTGGTAATGTGCAGGCGTGATTGTTTCACCCTTGGTACTTGTCAATACCGGAAATGGACATTTCTCCTCAATACCTATTACCTTTAATATTTTTTGAATATCATGCTTGTATCCCTGATGTCTTGGAGGAAGCATACTGTATAGCCAGCATTCTTCCTTAATCATTATCTGATATTTGCCTCCGCATTCCACGGCATAAAATAATAACATCCTTCTCGAAGCTTCATCTTTCATATCTTTAGCCTGCTGATCCTGTCGATTCCTACTCCTTAAAAACTCAGCAGCACTTACATCCAACAGCCTTTTGCCTTTCGTGTTTTTCTCCATAAGTTTTCCCTCTACGCCATGTTCGGCAGCTTCATTTCCTGTAAAACCGCACGTAATCCCCGTCCTGGACTGCAGTATAGCCAAAGTCCCCCTCAATATAATGCATGATCCAGTTATCCCGGGGTTCTTTCAGCTCACCGAACCAACAGTCCACCACAATAACATCCGGCCTTTTCTCCGGATACTGCTCCCAATATTCCAGAAGTCCCTGGTCATAGCTTGTGGGGTCCACCACGGAATAATGGCAAACTTCATAATTGTCAAAGAGATAGGCTGTAGTCCCCACCGACATGACCATGTTGGCAACGATCAGCACATTGTCTCCCTGCTGCAGGTTCTCCCGGTAAAACCGATAGTTTGTGTTATAGATATAGGCACACATATAGTCTGCCAGGATACCGGCCGCAGGCCCCTCCTTCATGATCCCTCCCACACTCAGAATGGTATTATTGCTCTTTCCTCCCCGAAGGGTATATGCCTTTCCGAAAATAGCACAAAGGCACAGGCTTACGATCAGAACACAGGCCCATGGCCTGGCTGATTCCCCCATTGCTTTCTCCATGGCAAAGACAATCACTGCCACCGCAAAGACAATCCCCAGCGCCCCATGGGGCAGCGTGTAATACATGGCCAGGTCACTGATATACATAACACCCGCATAGGCCGTAAGGGTTCCCATTATCCCCCAGAAAAGCGCCTTCCTGCGCCCCTCCGCCCAATGCCATGAAACAGCCGCCGAGAGCCACACTGCCAAATAATGGATCTGCAGATATTCAAAGCCGATCCCACGGACTGCCCAGTAAAAAATTTGCACACATTCCGCAACCATGACGCCAGTCACCAAGTGAGCCAGCAGCCAGGATTTTCCGTCCATATCCCTGCCTTTTCTTCTCAGCAGGATCCTCACAGTCATACAAAGCAATACGCTTACTGCACCTATAATGGCTAACCATTTGCCCCATATCGCAAAATTGACCAGATAATTGCGGAACTTTTCATCCGTTACCCCGGACACATCATGGGTGGGGTCAAGGGAAAGGAGCCTGCCGATATTATCCCCCAATTCCTGCAGGCTTATATGCCGCAGCACACTCAGAAACCAGATCCCGCCGCATAACGCGCAGGTTCCGGCCAGGACAGCGCAGTCTCCCCAACGCTTCCTGCCTGATTCAGCAAAGACGGCATTCTCTTGCCGGCGCTTCCTGCCTGATTCAGCAGAAACGGCATTCTCTTGCCGGCGCTTCCTGCCTGGCCTGGCCAGAATCCAAAGGATAAAAAAAGGAAACAGGATGATGCAGGTAGGGTATGTCAATATTTCACAGGACAGTGAGATCCCCACCCCCACAAGCAGACACCACCTGCCTTTCCGGTTCTGTACCTGGTCATATTTCATCATTAACAGGATGCAGGCCGTGAGAAACCACAGCTGCATATTCCCGAATTCAGGGATTTGAATGTTTTTAGGCACAATATTAAAATAGAGCAGCGCCAGCAGAAAAGCATACCCCTTCTCTATATGCCTGGCCAAAGTCCGGTACACCCAAAAGGAAAGGGTAAGCTGTATCCCAAGTGTCACAAACCGCAGGAACAATATCACTCCCGTGACAGTGCCCGTGACCGCCCTGTATGCCCAAATCAGGCCTGCGCACAAAAACGCGGAAGTCTGATGAGGCTCCCACATTTCCCGGAACAGCCTGTCCCCCTGCAAATGGCGGTAGGCCATAACAATCTGATATTCTTCATCAAGGGTATAATCCACAAAAATCAGTTTCATCGCCGCCAAAAAGCTCCCCAGCAGCAAAATTACCCTGACCGCTTTCCACATTTTCCCCGACACAGCCAGCCTCCGTTATCTTAGCACCGTCCCCGGGCAATCCGTTGACGCTTATTCTTTTCCGCTGCAGCACAAAATTTGTGATAACTTTTGCCTGCATTTCCGGCCTTACACATTATTATAACATTATTTCTGCAATATCCAAGCAAAATATTATCCTGCCACAATTTCTTCAAGGACAGCCGGCTGACGGCAGGGATTTTTTCCTCCCATCGATATTCCAAAAAGGCATACCCCATTGCTGTGGGGTATGCCTCTTATATTTTACTGCTTATGAGTCAATGACCGGAAAATCAATACTTATCAAATCCGTCTCCCAGGGAGATGATCTGCTCGTTGGCATTTACGCCGGGTGCAATGGAGCTGTCTGCCTTAAAGGAAGAACCCTTTTTGCCGCCCAGATTGTAAATGGAAAGCAGCTCACGCATACGTGTTGCCTGGTTGGACAGTTCTTCACTGGCAGCCGCACACTGTTCGCTGGTAGCGGAATTGGTCTGAACCACCTGGGAAACCTGGCTGATTGCCTGCTCGATCTGTGCAATTGCAGTTGCCTGGTAATTGGAAGATTCCGCAATGTTGTTGATGATCACTTCACTCTGGTGTACCACATCGGAAATCACGCTCAGAGCCTTTGCTGTCTCATCTGCAATCTTGGAGCCTGCCCCAACCTTACCGATGGAATCTTCGATCAGGTCGGCTGTCTCGGCTGCCGCCTCGGCGCTCTTAGCCGCAAGGCTTCTTACTTCTTCCGCAACCACTGCAAAGCCTTTTCCTGCCTCACCGGCCCTTGCAGCCTCTACTGCGGCATTCAGAGCCAGGATATTGGTCTGGAATGCAATGTTGTCAATTGTCTTAATAATGGTGGAAATGCTTTCGGAGGACTTATTAATGTCTTCCATTGCAGCCATCATATCGCGCATCTGCTCATTACCCTGCTTCACGTCATTGATAGCCCTGCTTACCAGGTCTGCGGCAGAATTAGCCTGTTCCGCATTCTCTCTTGTCTTCTCAGCGATCTCGTCAATAGAAGCCGTGATCTGCTGAACCGCGCTGGCCTGCTCGGTGGAACCCTGGGCCAAAGACTGGCTCGCATCCGCTACCTGGGAGGAACCGATGGTCACCTGATATGCCGCGTCATTAATGTTGCTCAGGGCATTGTGGTTGTCATCCACCAGTTTCTTTAAGGACATGCCCAGCACATCCTCTGCAGACTTGGGTGTAACCTCAACGGTCAGGTTACCGTTGGATACTTCTTCCGCAATACCTGCCTGATACTTAATATTGTCAATTACAACTGTATATTCGTCTACCAGCTCGCCAAATTCATCGTTGGCATACTTGGTCAGTTCCAGATTGTTGACACGGCCCATAGCGATTTCTTTCGCCGCACTGGACAGCTGCCTTACGGACTGTGCAATGGCTTTGGTCAATGCGGTACCGATCATTACAGTGATCACAACGGAAATAGCCAGGAGCACAAGGCTGATAATGTTGGAAATATTCATTGTGTTCTGCAAGGTTGCGATTCTCTCATCCTTACCGGTGTTGACAAAATCTTTCAGCTGGTCACCGCTATCCCTCAGAGTCTGGATTCTGTTATCCTTGCCGGCATTGACAAAATCCATTAACTCCATACGCTTGGCTTCATCCAGATTGGTGATACCATGTAATTCATCGTTGATCCCTGTAGCGCCGTCTTCATTCAGCTGGCTGATGGATTCCACCAGCTGATCCAGGCCGGACGCTACCTGGGCCGCACCTGCTTCATTCATAGCACTGATTGTTTTAACCGCATAATTGGTAACCCACACGCCCACCAGCACATTAATGATCGTCAATATAACAGGAACGGCAAACCCCATGATTAATTTAGTTCTGATTTTCATGTCCTTCATTGTTATTATACCTCTCTTTCATCCTCATCGCCCATGTCATTGGCCTGTTCGGCAGCGGACAAGTCTTCATCATTCAAAAGCTTATCAGGGTCAATCAACAGCTTCACCGTATCCCCTACACGTCCGATTCCATAGACATATTTGTTCTGAATCCTATCCCCTCGCATGATCGTCGGAGGCGGCAGAATATTTTCATCCGCAATTTCCACCACTTCCGCAATCTCTTCCACGACCAAGCCTACCATCGTGTTCTTGACTATAATGACAATGATACAGGTTCTGTCATTGTATTCAAAAGGATCCTGCATAAATCTGAGCCGCACATCAATCACAGGCAATATCTTTCCCCTAAGGTTTATCAAGCCTTTGATATAGTCCTCCGTCTCCGGAATAGGTGTTATCACCTGAAAAGGAATAATTTCGCTCACATACTGAATTTTTAAGCCGAAATATTCGTTCCCGGACCGGAAAGTCATGTACTTGCCCTGCTGTGTGTTGCGCTCAAGTGCATCTTCTCTCGTTTCACTCATTACGGCACCATTCCTTTCTCCCAGTTTAATCTATTAGTCCCGCCGGATCCAGTATCAAGGCAATGCTGCCATCTCCCAGCTGGGTACAGCCGGAGATACCTTTCACCTTCTTAATGTAGGAAGGAATGGGTTTTACCACAATTTCCTGCTTTCCAATCAACTTGTCTACGAAAAGACAGATCGTGTTTCCCTCCACTTCAAAGAGAAGCATCATTCCCTCTTCCACCTCGGAATGATAATCCTCCAAACCATACCAGTCACCGATCCGGAGCACAGGGTAGCACTCGTCTCTGATCATAACATATTCCTCACCCGTAGGCTCATGGATCATCATATCCTTTGTCACACGGACAAACTGCTTTATAAAACTGGTTTCCACCACAAAGGAGGTAGTACCCGTCTCCATTACAATTCCGTCAATGATGGCCAGCGTCAAAGGAATCTTGAGGATCATGCTGCTGCCCTCACCTGCCGTACTCTCAATCTCCAGCGTTCCGCCTATGGACTGGATATTCTGTACCACAACATCCATTCCCACGCCTCTGCCGGAGTACTCCGTCACCTGTTCATTGGTGGAGAAGCCGGGAAGTGTAATAAACTGGAATACCTCCTTATCCTCGTAGGCAGAATCCGGCTTATCAGGATCCAGGAGACCCTGTTTCTTTGCTTTGGCAAGGATTTTCGTCCGGTCAAGGCCCTTTCCGTTATCCGACACGGTGATCCATACTTTACCGGCTTCCGTCTTGGCAGCCAGGGTAACTTTACCCTTCTCCTGCTTGCCGCTCTCGGCACGCTCCTCGTTCGTCTCTATGCCGTGGTCCACCGCATTTCTTACCAGATGCATCAGGGGATCTGAAATCTTCTCGCTGATGTTCTTATCAACCTCGGTATGCTCACCGATCATCTCAAATTCAATATCCTTACCCAGCTTTCTGGACACGTCAAATACAATACGGTTCATCTTCTGGAAGAGATTGGTAAGAGGAACCATTCGCATGGACATAATTACATTCTGGAGGTCAGTGGCAATCTTTGCCATCTGCGCCGCCGCCTTATTAAAGTTTGCCAGGCTCAAACCGGGTACCTTTAAGTCAGGGTTCTGCAGCACAACCGATTCCGAGATCACCAGCTCCCCGATCAGATCCATCAGCATATCCATCTTCTGGACATTCACACTGATAAATGCCGCCTTTTCCGCCTTTGGCTTATCCTTGGCCAGTTTCTTCGGTTTACCGGGGGATTTTGACTGGATAACGAAATCACCCGGCGCCATCTTAGGCTTCTCCGGTTTCTCCGGCGCCTCCGATTCCGTCTTCTCTTCGCTTCCCTGCTCTGCCATAGCCTTGGCTTCAATTTCCTCCACGCTGGACTGCAGGTCGATCTGCTGCATCGGAGGCTGGTCCCCGAAATCAAACCCCTGTAAGAACTCCTCCGCCTTACATTCATAGATATCTACTTTCTCAATATCGTATCCTGTCTTAATAACATTCCTGATATCTTCCTCCGTGCACTGCGCCTGAAGCAAAATACGGAACCCGTCCTCCAGCAGGGTAGCTATACTGCTGTCATCGGAGATCAGATCCTCCGGCTCATACAGCAGATCCTCCGCAAACTCTTTCAGGGCATATACCGTTTTATACGCATGCACGTTTGCCATATCCGTCTCAGGATAAAATGTTATGTATATCTTGTAGAAATGGCTGGCACTGTTTGCCACGGGGGCAATATAAAAGTGCTTCGGCTCTTCGCTCACATTTGCTTTTGGCAGCTCCTTGCCTTCCTTTGCCGCACCGTTCTTGATTTCATTCAGAAACCGGTCTAATTCAGCGATAATATCCGCCGGATCTCCGTCCACCGGACTCCCGTCCTGTATTTTGTCCATTTCACCGGTGATGAAATCCACCACCTGCAGTACATGCTCTACCAGTGTCTCATGGACCACATTTTGGGGATGTGATTCTCTTAAATAATAGAAAACATCCTCCAGTTTGTGTGAGATGGCTGTTACATTATCAAACATCATAATTCCGGAAGAACCCTTGATGGTATGCATCGTCCTGAAGATCTCGTTAATGGTATCTTCATCAAAGCACTCTGCATCTTTCTGCTCCAGGACAGTCTCCTGAAGCTGTTCCAGCAGCTGCCCGTTTTCAAACAGATACATATCAAGCATTCCTTCCACATTAAATTCCTCAGCCATGTACTTCTCCTTTCCCTTTTATTTTCTTTTTGTCATTACTTCGTGATAAAGCTTTTGCCGATATGATCGGCACAACGCAAATCCGGGATACCTGATGTACCCGGAAAGAACGCTGCCCGAAGCGAGCTGTGCCCGCTTTGCGCTCTTCAATGTGTATATGGGAAATTCCTGAAAGCAGTGCCCTCACCGACTGGAATTCCCTTACACCTTTTTATCATATCAGATTGAGCTTCTTCATAGCCTGCTCAAATCTGGTCTGATCGATTGGCTTACCTGAATAAATGGTGCATCCCAGGTCGAATGCCATTTTCACATTCTGCTCGTCATTCAATGCAGTGGTCATAATAACCTTGACTTCCTGTTCCTTCGGGATATTTTTCTGCTTTTCCAGATTACGGATTCCCATCAGTGCCTGATACCCGTCCATAACCGGCATCATAATGTCCAAACATACCAGATCGTAAGGTTCCTCGTCTTCCAGAGCCATCAGGAATGCGTCCACCGCCTCCATGCCGTCTACGGTCACGTCACATTCACCGTATTTTGACAGGAACCCTGACATAAATTTTCTGGTCGCGTAATCGTCTTCAGCCAATAAAATTTTCATACTCCCACTCCTTTACATTGTGTTTAACACATAATAAGTTTTCTTTGCAATATTTGACAGTTTCTCCTGAAACTCTACTGCACCTAAATCATATGCTACCTTCGGCATGCCATAGACCACACAGGTAGACTCATCCTGCCCGATTGTCCTGGCCCCCGCCTTTCGCATGGAGAGCAGGCCCTTGGCCCCGTCTCCTCCCATCCCGGTCAATATAATTCCCAATGCACTGGGACCGGCTACCTTGGCTACAGACTCAAAAAGCACGTCTACCGACGGGCAGTGGCCGTTCACCTTGGGGCCTGCCTTTATCTCTACCTGGTACATACCGTTCACCTTTACAAGATGCATGTGCCGATCCCCGCCCGGAGCGATCAGCACCGTTCCCGGCAGTACCCTGTCGCCGGTCCGGGCCTCCTTGACCCGCACACTGAATTGGTCATCCAGTCTCTTGGCATACATATCCGTAAACCCGGGGGGCATGTGCTGTACTACAACAATGCCGGGCAAGTCTGCGCCGTAATCCTTCATAACGGAAAAAATGGCTTCGGTCCCGCCTGTTGATGCCCCTATGGCAATCACCAGGTTCTTCCCCTGAGAGGTAAACGTATGTGTTTCCTGGGGCATAACCTGCTGTTTGATCTTGCTGATCTTCGCAGTGGAAGCAATCTTGATCTTAACCAGCAGCTCATTCCGTATAAAGCTTTCCAGCTGCTTAATTTCGGACACCGCAGGTTTCGCCACAAAATCTACCGCGCCGGCATTCATAGCGTCAAACACCTTATCGGAAAGAGAACTGATGACCACTACCGGAAGAGGATACTGAGGCATCAGCTTCCTCAGAAACTCAATCCCGTTCATACGGGGAAGTTCCACGTCCAACGTCATCACATCCGGATGAACTCTTAAAATGGCATCCCTGGCCTCAAAAGGATCCTTTGCAGTGCCCACGACCTGAATACTGGGATCCTTGCTGAGCCCCTGTACCAAAAGCTCCCGGAACACAAGGGAATCTTCCACAACCAAAACTTTAATAGGGTTCATAAATTCAATCCTTCCTGCTATTTTCTGAAAATTGAAGGCTGTATGATCTGGAACGGGGTGCTGTCCCTGTCTAAAGTCTCGGTCATCCCGATAAACAGATATCCCCCGGGTTCCAACGCATCATATACCTTCTGCACAACCTGGCGTTTCGTCGGCTCATCAAAATAAATCATCACATTCCGTAGGAATATGGTATGCATCCTTTTTTTAAACGGAAACGGATCCATCAGGTTGAATTTCCGGAAAATAACCTGCTGCTTGATCTCATCCACCACTTCATATCCGCCGTTCTTGGCCTTATGGAAAAAGTGGCGCCTCCAGTTCTCCGGTATCTTCGCCATATGCTCATCATCATAAACGCCGCGTATGGCCTGGCTCAAGGCCTGGGTGGATATATCCGTAGCCAGGATCCTGGCATCCCATTTCTCATGCTCCAACCCAAGGAAATCCCTTAAGGTCATAGCAATCATATATGGTTCCTCCCCGCTGGAGGAAGCCCCGCACCAAATACGCAGATCCTTGGTATGCATCTCCTTCTTTTGCGCCCAGGGCAGAACTTCTTTCTTGAAAAAATCAAAATGCCCGAATTCCCGCATGAAATAAGTATGGTTTGTGGTAAGGTAATTGACCAGCGTCCTCTCCAGCTCGCCCGATTTATCCCTCTCCACATCGTTCATAAAGGCGCTGAAACTGCCCCAATCCCCCCGGCGCAGATAATTTTCCAGCCTTCCGTTAATGATGGTTTTTTTCCCGTTTAAGTCAATTCCATATCTCGTTTTGACAAATGAAACAATTCTCAAAAATTCCTCATCCGATATCATGATACCACTTTCTGACCCCTTTTGACAAAAATTATCTTAAAAACTGCGTTCGGCAAATAGTTGCTCCAGTGTGCTGACCTGATTGCTTTCAGCTAAATAGCGTAGAATGAATTTTCAGTCTGCAAGGCAGATTTCCGACGGCGTAGCGGTGGCTACGTCTAGGAAATCTAACGCTGCAGATGGAACTTCAGGCAAGATATTTAGCGAAATGTAATGCGGTCAGTACACTAGCAAAGCTGCCTTGAAATCTTACGGAAAATCTGGAAGATTTCCGGATGAAACTTTTTGCCGGATTCTTCTTCCATGATCCGCAGCGCCTCTTCTTTGCTGAACGCTTCGCGGAAGCTTCTTTTCTCCGTCAACGCACAATAGACATCCGCCACAGCCACGATCCTTGCCGCCAAGGGGATCTTCTCACCCTTGAGCTGCTCAGGATATCCGCTCCCATCCCAATTTTCGTGGTGGTAATTCACCACATCAACGGAAATCTGGATAAAATCATTAAAATCAGTGGTCACATACAGATCCTTCAACAGCTTGGCCCCCACCTCCGTATGGCTCTGTACCAGTTTCTTCTCTTCCTCATCCAAGGCAGATTCCTTTTGGAGGATGTATTGGGGAATTCCAATATTACCGATATCGCAAAGCACTGCCGCCGCCTCAACGGTATCGATAAAGGTATCGGAAACATGCTCTGCAAACAAAGGTGAAAACTGCATGCTCTGTGCCAGTTTCCGGCAGTTTTTATGCATCCTGTCCATGTGCTCCGGGGTGTAAAAGGACTTCTCCGCAGCCATATGTGAAAGGGCATACAGCACATTCTTCCGCTCCTGCTCGATTTGGCGTACCTGCTCCTGAACCGACCGCTGGAGCCTTCTGTTATTTTCACTGATCTCCTGGGCGGCAGCATGGAGGGACAGATGGAGCTTTACCCTCGCCTGTACCACTTCCGGGATAAAAGGCTTAACTATGTAATCGTTTCCTCCCAGGGAAAATCCCTTTACCACATCCTCGGATTCACCGAAAGCGGAAATAAAAATCAGAGGAACATCCCTTGTATGCGCTTTCCCCTTTAAGATCCGGCACAATTCATGTCCGTCCATCTCCGGCATGGAAACGTCCGTAAGCACCAGGTCCGGGTTACAGCGTTTGAACTCTTCCAGGGCCTGCACCCCGTTTTCAGCCAGCACGGGGACGCATCCCATATCTTTTATGATCTCTTCCAGGATCACCCTGTTCATTTCCACATCATCAACGATCAGAATTACCGAATCGCAGATCCCCTTGCCCTCATAGTCCATCCGCTGTATCACCTTCTTCCGGTTTCAATTCCATGTTAGCCTTCAATTCCTCTAAGCTCGCTATGGCTTTTTCGTAGTTTTCCTTCTGTACTGCCATCTTGAGGCGCAGCACGCTCCTAGCAGCATCCCGGGGCGCCCCTTCCATCAGCTGACGCACCGTCTCCATAAAGCCTTCCGCCTTCTCCCAGTTCTCCATCTCGATACAGAGAACCATCTTCGACAGGGTCTTTTCCAGAAGTTCCGCATTTTCCGATGTCCCGAAGGTACGCATGGCATCGGAATCGGCCTCCTCCTGGGTATCAGCCGCCGTAATGGACAGGCCGGCATTGCTCTTACGGACAGACGCATCCGGCAAAGTATATTCTTCAGCGCCTGTGTCTCCGTCCCCTACCCATATGGAAAACGCAAACGTAGTACCTTTGTTCTTTTGGCTTTCCACGCTGATACTGCCGCCCATCATTTCCACAAACTGCTTGGTGATATTCAAACCCAGGCCTGTGCCGCCGTATTTTCGTGAAATAGAGGCATCCACCTGAGTAAAAGCCTGGAACAGCTTATCCAGGTTCTCCTTCTCCACGCCGATCCCCGTATCCATCACAAGGAAATACAGTTCGACGGTATTTTTGATCTGCGCCGTCTTAAGGATCTCCAGGGAAATTTTCCCTACATGGGTAAACTTCTGGGCATTGGAGAGCAGATTGTTCAGGATCTGCACGATTTTCAGCTCATCCCCCACAATATATTCCGGCACTTGGGGGGAGACCGTCACAAAGAAATCCAACCCTTTTTCCGTAATTTTATTTTGATGATTGCCCCTGACGTAGTCAACCATATTGCGAAAATAAAACCTTCGCGTTTCCAGCACAAACTTTCCGGCTTCAAGTTTTGAGAAATCCAGAATGTTATTGATCAGCCTGTTCATGTCCCCGCAGCACCGCTCGATCAGCTGCAGGGTCTTTCTCTTATGCTCATCCTCTTCTTTTCCCGCCAGTTCCATGACATTTCCCAGGATACCGTTGACAGGCGTCCTGAGCTCATGGGTCACGTTTGCCACAAATTCGGACCTGACCTGGAGGGCCTGCTCCGCCTCCTGCTTAACCCGCTCTACTTCCTGGCTCAGATGCTCCTTTTCCAGGATATCATTTGCCATACACAGATACCCCGCGCATTCCTCCTCCCAGGTTATCCGTGCTTCCACGGGAAAACATGTGAGGTTTTTCCGGTATGCAGTGAGGTTCTGCGTCTGGGTGCCAAAACCGTATTCTGTTGAAAAGCCTTCCTCCGTCTTATGGAATTCATTTGGGAAGATGCTGCTGATATGGTTCCCGCACATCCCGTTTCCGTATTCCAGCCTGTCTCTTGCAGCCCCGTTGGCATAAAATATGATTCCGCTCTTATCAAATAAAAGGAACATTTCCAAGCTGTTTTCGACAGGCAGCATTCCTGCCCCATCCTGACCCATAACGATACCCCTTATCTGCTGATTCAATCTCTCGCATGCCGCTGCCGGCGGCACAAACAAGCAGCGAGATTCCAGTATTCCATCATCTCGCTGTCTGCTTTTATTCCCGGCAATGGGAAACTCCTGCGACTTGTTTCCTATTGTTTATACAAAACTGAAAATCTTATTTACTTCCACCATATCATAGAAGTCATGCTTCGCGAGCTGGAAACATTCCAATACATCCGGTGAGAACTGGCCGCATTCGCCGTTCTGGATCATCTCATACGCTTCGGCATGGGAGTAAGCTCCCTTGTATACCCTCACGCTGATCAGCGCATCATAGACATCCGCAATGGATACGATCTGGGCGCTGATAGGGATCTCGTCTCCCTTCAGATGGTCCGGATATCCCTTGCCGTCCCATCTCTCATGGTGATGGCGGCATATCTCGTAACAATATTTGTAAAATTCGTCTTCCACACCCTTTTGGAAAGTTGCGAGCATGTCACATCCCAGTGTCGTATGGGTCTTCATGGTCTCGAACTCCTCATTGGTAAGCCTGCCCGGCTTCATCAGTATGGCATCCGGAATTCCGATCTTTCCGATATCATGGAGCGTTGACGCTTTTGTAATCTCCTCAATCTGCACGGGCGTAAGGCCATATTCAGGGAAGTACTTTGCAAGATACTTCAAAAGAACCCTGGTAAAGTACTTGATACGGCGTACGTGATCTCCCGACTCGGAGCTTCTGAACTCCACTACGGAGCTGAGGGCTTCGATCATAAACTCGTTGTTCTCACGGATCTTCTTCTGCTGGGCCAGAATAGCTTCTTCCTGTTCCTTCAGACGCCTCTCCATATTCGCCTTGTTCTGATACAGTTCAATCAGGTTGTTGGACCTTCTCTTGACGATATCAGGATAAAAAGGCTTATGTATCACGTCCGCTATCCCGTACTGGTATGCTTTATCCTCACTGTCCCTGACGGTTTCGCTGGTGATCAGTATCACAGGGATATGGTCGATCAGATCCTTCTGTTTCATATATTCCAGCACGGCAAACCCATCCATCACCGGCATGATAATATCCAAAAGGACCAGCACAAAATCCGGATTCTTCTCAAGCTGGTCAACCGCATCCTGACCATTTTCACCCTGAACAACATCGTACTTTTCCCCGAACATTACCTCCAGTATTGTTCTGTTGACTTCTTCATCATCCACGATTAATATTCTCTGCTTATCCATCTTCTCTCCTATGTACTGCTCCTTTATCGTTATTTTTCTATAACAAAATATCATTTATAGGATATTATTTATTTCCCAAATTGTCAATATGAATCGCCTACTTTTTCACATAAAAAGCTTCCATTCGGCTATGAAAATATTGCCAAAATCACAACCTCCGTGCAGCCGCCCCATGTCCGGCAGCAATCCCCACAACAAAGTTACCGCGCAGCCGGTTTCCGTTCCGTGTAAAATCTATTAGACAAGGCTTCAAAAATGGACTATAATATTTAGAGAAAAGTATTCCAAGTCAAAATGGAACCAAACCATACAGGAGGGCAAAAATGGACACAACATTTAAAACAGCGCTTGAGGAGATGGGGATGAATGTAGACACCACCATCAACCGTTTTATGGGGAACGAGGCTCTGTACCTGAAATTTCTGAATAAATTCCAGGCTGACCAGAGCGTCGCCAACATCCAGAAATACATAGCGGAACAGAATACGGAAGAGGCTTTTAAAAGCGCGCATACCCTGAAGGGCGTCGCCGCCAATCTGGGATTGGACCCTATCGCCCAATACGCTTCCGACATTGTGGAAATCTTCCGCGGCAAAACCCAGTTCTCGGAAGTTGATACAGACAAACTTTCCACATTAAACGAAGAATTGAAAAAAATCTATGAGGCGCTGATCAAGCTTCTCGAAGAACATCAATAATCGCCCCTTGGCGCGGCAGGTTTCCTGCATAAAAACAGTGTGAATGACGGTTTTATCCGCCGCTCACACTGTTTTTAATGCCAGTAAACGGAAACGCTACAAACGGAAATCTATATTCTGGCCCCACATTCTCTCTGCATCGGTCCGCAGGGAATCGCTCCGGACGGAATAGAGAATGTCATCCACCTTTTTCTGTAATTCCTCGATGGAAGATGCCGTCACCGTCACGCAATCGCTGTCGGCGCTGCCCGGCTTCCTGTGTTCTTCCAAGGCTTCCGCCTGTTTTTCCTTCTCGGCCTTTTTCTCCTCTTTCTTAGCATTCTCCTTCTTCTCTGCCGCCCTCCTGGAGATGCGTTCTCTCTGGGCTGCCAGGGACTTATCCACCACGGCGAAGAAAGAAGTCGTGCCGTTGTCGTTGACCTGCATGCCGAAGCCTCTGACGCTGCTGTTGGAACCGACGCTCTTCTTCATCTTGTCCAACCCGGATGAGGCCTTTCTGATGATTCCCTCATACTGTGCCCGGAATGCCTCGTCTTCCGCCATTTTCTCAATCTTTTCCTCATCGATCAGCACCACCGTCTTAACCGGATTTGCAAACTTTCCAGCCTGTGCTTTTGCAGCTTCTTTCTGGTCGGCGCTGACCAGGATGAAATCCATGTTGGAGAATTTCTTCTTCAACTCCTCATAGTACTTGGCTGCTTTGTCACTGAGCTTTGGCTGCCCGATCATTTTGCCGTAGTTGCCGGCCTTTTTCGTCTCGGCATCCTTTTTCACCTGAGCGGCATTCTCTGCTTCCGCCCCATAGCTTCTTGCAATGCTTTCCTCTACGCTTGACACACTGCCCATAAAATCCCTCCTTGGTCTTGTCTGTGGAAATCCGTTCCCACATCATTTACAGTACTGATTATGTTATCGGCAGAACGGCGCATTTTATAAAGTCTGTCCCCAATAATTATATGAAATGCAGCGCCCTGTTCCCGTATCCCCCTGCTGTCGGCCCCCTGGCCGGCGGCAGATGCACACAAATCCCGTCAAATGCGATTCCGCCCACAGAGGCCCCGGTTCTGCCATGGCCCCCTCCTGTAGTTTGCCATGGTCACTCTGCCGTTTTGCTATACCCCGCCCTTGTAGTTTAAACTTGCATTTACGCGCTTTCTGTTGTATAGTGGATTCAATTGAATTTACTGGCAAAGCCTGCCTTATCATTATTTTAATATGGAGGATATTCACAATGAAAGAAAAAGTAGTTCTGGCTTATTCCGGCGGCCTGGATACCACCGCCATCATTCCCTGGTTAAAGGAAAATTTCGACTATGAGGTAATCTGCGTCTGCGTGGACTGCGGACAGGCTGAAGAACTGGACGGCCTGGAGGAAAGGGCAAAATCCTGCGGCGCGTCCAGGCTCTACATCGAAAATGTGATCGATGAATTCTGCGACGAGTATGTGGTCCCCTGCGTACAGGCAAACGCAATTTATGAGAACAAGTATCTTCTGGGTACCTCCATGGCAAGGCCCCTGATTGCCAAAAAGCTGGTGGAGATTGCTAGAAAAGAAGGCGCAACTGCCATCTGCCACGGCGCTACCGGAAAGGGCAACGACCAGATCCGTTTCGAGCTGGGCATCAAGGCCCTGGCTCCCGACCTGAAGATCATCGCGGCCTGGAGAAATGACAAATGGACCATGGATTCCCGTGAGTCCGAGATCGCATACTGCCAGGCACACGGTATCCACCTTCCCTTTTCCGCGGATTCTTCCTACAGCCGTGACCGCAACATCTGGCATATCAGCCACGAAGGCCTGGAGCTGGAGGATCCTGCAAACGAGCCTGATTTCGGGCATCTGTTGGTGCTGGGCACCACTCCCGAAAAAGCTCCCGAGGAAGGCGAATATGTGACCATGACCTTTGAAAAGGGCGTACCCACTTCCGTAAACGGTAAAAAAATGAAGGTTTCCGAAATCATCGGCACTCTCAACGAGTTGGGCGGAAAACATGGCATAGGGATCATCGACATTGTGGAGAACCGGGTGGTAGGCATGAAATCAAGGGGCGTCTACGAGACTCCCGGCGGAACGATCCTGATGGAGGCTCACCAGCAGCTGGAGGAACTGATCCTGGACCGCGACACTTACGCTATGAAAAAAGAGATCGGCAGCCGGTTCGCAAGCCTTGTCTACGAAGGCAAATGGTTCACTCCCCTTCGCAAGGCCGAGCAGGCCTTCATTGAAGAGACACAGAAGTACGTTACCGGCGAAGTGAAATTCAAGCTCTACAAAGGTAACATTATCAAAGCCGGCACCACCTCTCCTTATACCCTTTATAACGAGAGCATCGCTTCCTTCACTACCGGCGACCTGTATGACCATCACGACGCAGAAGGCTTTATTAACCTGTTCGGGCTTTCCTGCAAGGTCAGGGCCATGAAGATGCAGGAGCAGGGTGAGGAGCTGTTTTAAAAAAGGGAAGTGTAAGCTGTAGGAAGGAATTCTATATGGATATATATTCCTATTTGGTTTTTATTTTTGTAGCCTACCTGGCCGTAATAAACCTGACCGGATTTATCATTATGGGTGTGGACAAAAAAAGAGCCGTCCGGGGTGCCTGGCGCATCCCGGAGGCTTCTTTATTTTCGGTTGCCCTGCTTGGCGGCGCGCTTGGGTGCACCCTGGGCATGAACCATTTCCGCCATAAGACGAAACACTGGTATTTTAAGTATGGGATGCCCGCCATTTTTGCGGTACAGGTATTTCTGCTGGCAACCCTTTCCCGATACCTCATCCCGGTGTTCTCCAGAGCGTAATTGAAAATTGGTGAGAACCCATTTTCAAACACGCTCTAATATTCTGTCTTAAGTGGTTACGATCACCCCTCCGTCATTGGCATACATACTGCTGATCCCTCTCATATCCATGATCAGGCATTCTTTGAACCTGCATTTGGCCAGGATCTGTTCCCGCACCATCTCCGCCCTGGAAAAGGCATTGCAATGGGTGATGATCAGTCTCCTTTTCTCCGGGTTCTTCACTTCCGCCACCGCCATTTCCGCCATCCTGCTCAAGGCTTTCTTAATGCCGATCATCTGGCCTCTCTGGACGATCTTTCCCTTATCGCCTATCATAACAGGCTTAATACTCAGGGTAGATGCCACAAGGGCCTTGACGCCGGACAATCTCCCGTTCTTCCGCAGTGTCTCCAGGTTGTCCAGCACAAAATATGTGTGCACGCTGTCACGGTATTCCTCTATCTGTTTTACGATCTCCTCGAAGGCAACCCCAGCCTCCTCCAGTTCCATCAGTTTCAGCGCCAGCTGTGCCTCGCCGCCGCTGGCAGACTCGGAATCCACCACATGGATCTTTTTGTCCCCGTATTTTTCACGGTAAAGCTTTGCGCCAAGCTCCGCGCTGTTGTAGCTGCCGCTCAGATGGGAAGACAAGGTGACCATATACACATGCTCCGCCTCACCTTTGCACGCTTCCATAAAACGCTCCGGCGAGGGGCAGGAAGATTTGGGGCACTTGGGGCACTCCGCCACCTTCTTTAAGAACACCTTCTGGTCAAAGCCGTCGTCATCCATTATCTGGTAATCCCCCACCTCAAGTCCCAGCGGCACCCTCTCAAAACGGGGATCCCCCATCAGCTCTTCGGGAAGTTCGCAACAACTGTCTACCACAATTTTATAACTCATGTTTCCTCTCATTCCGCCGCGCCAGCAGCTATATATTCAAAAATGCTATTACATATGGTTTTCATTACCATATATAATAGCATCTAAAACATACCATGTAAAGTATATTATTCCCATACTTTGTATTTTTTAATATACAATATAGTAAAATCAACGACCCGAAGATTTCGGAACACAACAGGTCCGTCAGCGTTCCTTTTTCACCATATTGCCGTTATTCCGCGTCGGAATCCGTTTCCCTGCTTTCCCCAAACCCTTCCTTTACCTCACGTTCATTTGCCAAAATGAAATGCCCGGGCCTCATCTCCTGCCACTTAGGCGGGTTTTTGTCGTAGTCATGGATAGAGGGGTCATAGACCGTCAGCTTCTTATCCCGCTCTTTGATGGGATCCGGCATGGGGATCGCAGACAAAAGCGCCCTGGTATAAGGGTGCGTGGCATGGGTGATCAGCTCCTCCGTCTCCGCCAGCTCCACGATCCGCCCTTTATACACCACCGCGATTCTGTCCGAAAAGTATCTCATAACCGACAGGTCATGGGCAATGAATATATATGTGATTCCCCTTGTCTTCTGCAGGGATGCCAAAAGGTTCAGCACCTGGGCCCGTATGGAGACATCCAGGGCGGATATGGGTTCGTCCGCAATAATACACTCCGGCTCCATGATCAATGCCCTGGCAATACCAATCCTCTGTCTCTGCCCGCCTGAGAACTCATGGGGAAAACGGCTGGCAAACTCCGGAAGCAACCCTACTTCCGACAATGCCTGCTGTACCTTGTCCATCCGCTCCTCATTGCTCATGTGCCTGTGAAGATTGGCCAGGCCCTCGCTGACGATATAATCTACCTTGGCCCGCTCATTCAGGGAAGCCATGGGATCCTGGAAAATCATCTGTATCTCCTGGATAATCTGCTTATCCAGCTGGCGGCTGATCTTGCCGTTGATCCTGTTTCCCTTATAAAGGATCTCCCCTGCCGACGTGGGATGGATACGCATGATCGCACGCCCGATGGTGGTCTTACCGGAACCGGACTCTCCCACAATGCCGAAAGTCTCTCCTCGATACACCTGAAAGCTCACACCCCGGACCGCTTCAAACTGTTTCTTGCCGTTTCCAAAGGTGACATGTAAATCCTTTACATCCAGCAGTACTTCTCTTTCTGCACTCATCCCAGCACCTCCAGATTCTTCAGATTCCTAATTCCCTCAGGAGGCTCCAGCTTAGGCGCCCTGGGATCCAAAAGCCAGGTTTTTGCCTTATGGGTCTCACTGATCTCAAAGTAGGGCGGCGCCATCAGGAAATCGATCTTCAGCGCCCTGGGGTTCCTGGGTGCAAAAGCATCCCCTTCAATGACCTTATACAGGCTGGGCGGCGTTCCCTTGATGGTGAACAGCTCCTCGCCTTTCTGCCCCAGCTGGGGAAGGGAGGAAAGCAGCGCCCATGTGTAAGGATGCCTGGGATCGTAGAACACATCTTCTGCGGTCCCTATCTCCACAAAGTCTCCCGCATACATAACCGCCACCCTGTCCGCAATATTCGCCACCACACCCAGGTCATGGGTGATAAACAGGATGGTCAGGTCATACTTTGCCTTCAAGTCCTTTAGCAGCCTCATGATCTGTGCCTGTATGGTCACATCCAGCGCCGTGGTAGGCTCGTCGCAGATCAGTATCCTGGGATTGCAGGCCAGGGCTATAGCAATGACCACCCTCTGCCGCATGCCCCCCGAAAACTCATGGGGATACTGCTTATACCTGCGCTCCGGCTTACGGATACCTACATCCTTAAGGTAAGAGTAGACCTTTTCCCGCACCGCATCCTTCCCCTTGACATCGGGTTGGTGCAGCCTTACAGCCTCAGCGATCTGTTCCCCTATGGTCTTCAAAGGGTTCAAGCTGGTCATAGGGTCCTGCATGATCATGGCAATCTCGCCGCCGCGGATCTTCTGCCATTCCCGCTCCGTCTTGTATTTCGCCAGGTCCTTTCCGTCATACAGGATTTCCCCCGAAGAAATAAATCCGTTGTTGTCCAGCAATCCCATAAAGGATTTTGTCAGGACCGACTTGCCGGAACCGGATTCCCCAACAATAGCGATACTTTCGCCCTTGTACACGTCAAGGGATACATTTCGGATCGCGTGGAGCACCTGTCCCCGGAGGGTAAATTTAATATTTAAATCTCTGACCGATAAAATTGCTTCCTGATTCATATTTACCATGCCTTTCCGCGCATCTTCCCAAAACGGCTTTGCCTTCCGTTATTTATGGTTTTTGGGATCCGCCGCATCGGAAAAGGCGTTTCCCACTATGTAAAAGGAGATCGTCACAATGGACAGGATCACCGTAGGGTAGATCAGCTGATACCTCTGAGACACATTCATCATTACCGCCCGCCCCGCATCGATCAGGTTCCCCAGGCTGGGCGTGGATGTAGGCAGGCCAAGGCCTATATAAGTCACAAACACCTCGTTGCCGATGGCCCCGGGAACGGACAGCGCCATACGCAGCATGATCACAGATACCAGGTAAGGCAGCAGATTTTTCATCACCAGCCTTCTGGTGGGCGTCCCAAGGCATCTGGACGCCAGATTATAATCCCGGTCCCGGATGATCAGGATCTGGTTGCGGATAAACCTCGCCATACCGATCCAGCCTGTCAGGGACATGGCAAAAATCAATGTTTTCACGCTGGGAGACAAAATATAGGCCACCAGGATCAGGATGATCGTCTGGGGGATATTATCCAGCACATTGTATAATTCGGTAAAGAAAAAATCCAGCTTCCGCAGATATCCCCACAGGACTCCCATGGTAATGCCCACCACCGCCTCTATCAAGGCCACCGCAAAGCCGATCAGGATAGAAGTCCTGGTCCCTGACCAAATGCGCGACCAAAGGTCCTGCCCGATATTGTTGGTGCCAAACCGAAAGGTTCCGTTGGGCGGCACATTCCGCAAAGCCATGGAAGTATTGGGGTCATTGTTCACCGTATTGGGATCGAACTGCCCCGGCAGATAAGGCTGGATAAAAGTAAACAGCAGTATGCCGAGCATCAGCAGCAGGACCGCTACCGCTCCCTTATTTTTAAAGAACATCCGCACTGTGCTCCCCCAATAAGAGTAATTGCTGTAACCCGTCTTCTCCGCCTCTTTCTCATCATATTCCGCAAAGGAAAAAAGCTCTTTGTCACTGCTTCCTGCCATCTTTTCCGCTTCCGTCCTGACCTTGGCTTCAGCAGCCTCCTCCAGGTTCTTAGAAAGTTTATCTTTTAAAGAAAACATCAGCGTCCGCCCTCCTTTTTACCCAGGCTGATCCGGGGATCCAGAACCGTCATCATGATATCCCCCAGCAACAGGCCTATGACACCTACGGTTGCGTATAACAGCACGATGGCCTGAACCATATTGTTATCATTGTCCTTGATTACCGTGACCAGCAGGCCGCCCATTCCGGGAATGCTGTACAATGATTCCACATAAATGGAACCGATGACTGTGTTCAGGAAGGAGGAAGGCAAGTACTGCACCATGGGCACAAAAGCATTCCGGAAGATATGGCGGAACATCACGGTATTGCCCGAAGCGCCTTTTGCTTTGGCAAGGTTCACGTAATCCTTATTGCTCTCATCCACCATATACCGCCTCAGCCACATGCCGTAATAAGCAATATTGCCCAGTGACATGGAGATTACCGGCAGGACCCAGCTGCGCCAGTTATTGGGGTTAAACAACAATGGAATATTCAGCAGAGTCGTCCCGTACATCTGGATAAACAGAAAATAGACCGCCGCAGGCACTGCCTGGATAAAGACGATGAAAAGCGTGCCGAATTTATCAAAGAATTTTCCCTTGTATCTTGCCATAAGAGTCCCCAGAGGAATGCCAAGGCACATCGCCACAAGGATGGACAGGCTGCCCAGCTTAATGGAAACCGGCAGTTTGTCTTTCAATATCGACGTAACGGGGACATTCACCCGGTAACTGTGGGATACACCGAAATCCCCATGAAACATATTCCGGAAAAAGTTTACAAGCTGTACCGGCATCGGGTCCAAAAGACCCTGCTCCTTTAACCCTGCCTGTATCTGTGCGTCCGTTAGCTTATCAAAATTCTGGAAATAACCTTCGATAGGCATCTGGCGCATCAATATGAATACAATGCATATGATCAGCGCCAATGTCAGAAGGGACCTTCCGATTCTCTTTATCAGGTACTTCGCCATATCGTTCCTCCGAATCTTTGTTTTTCAACCGTTATACAAGTATACAGGCTGACAGAAAAAAGCAGGCAGGTACAGGAATCCTCCCATACCTGCCCCTATACTATCTTATTCCAACACTTTCCTTCTGTCAAGTTTTCGGCCGCAGTTCATAGAAATATCTTTCATAGAGATAAGCTTTCTTCTAAATAAACTTTCATAGAAAAAGCTTTCCCAGATAATCACTTTCATAAAAGCAAACTTATAAATATTCAAAACATGCCGATGCAATGTAACTATATGCACTTGGCAGCCAATCACTTATGCTCTTCCGCAGCCTTCTCAAAGTCTTCCATGGAAATAGGGCTGTCGTACAGCTTCTGGCCCTTGTAACGAAGGTTGGATACACCGAATGCGGCATATTGGCCCTCCCAGGGATTCAGCCTGGAAACCACGAAGTCGCTGACGGTAACACCGTAAGGCACTGCCAGGGCATGCTCGATAAGGAAGCTCTCCGCCTCCGCAAAAGCAGCGTAACGGGCTGTTGTGTCATCGGTGATGGCTTTTGCAGCCTCCACCAGCTCAAAGTATTCCTTCACGGTATCCGCTGATGCCGTATTGTCTTCTATAGCATATGCCATGTACGCATATCTCATGCCGCGGTTGTATGTGCCGTCACCGTTTGCAGCCTGATAAAAGGGATCCGTCCAGGTCTCGGGGTCGGCATAATCTGCTCCCCAGTTACAGAGAAGCAGCATATAATCGCTGGAACGGCGTACATCCGTCAGGAAGCTGTCTGCAGGGCCGGCCTCCACGATCACATCAATATAATCCGTGCCCAGGACGCTCTCCAGCTGCTGCTCCAGTACCACACACTCTTCTTCCCAGTTAGTGGTAGTGGGATTGTAGCGCACCAGTGTCTTCACGGGGAAAGTCACTCCCTCAGCTGCAAGCTCTTCCATAGCCGCCTCTTTGTATGCCACAGCAGCCGCCTCATCATAGAAATCCTTGGAGACAATATCAGCAAACGCCTCCTGCTCCGTGTAATCCTTTCCTGTTGCCTCATCTACAGAGAAACCTGCAGGGGTGATGGTATTCTGGATATAGTTGGCAGGGTCGGCATAATCCCCCGTGCTGATATAAACGGTACTGGTACGGTTGATGGCATGCATGATGGATTGCCGGAAGTTCTCGTTATTCACGGCGATCTCCCAGTTCTGAGGCTCATACTTCTCATCAATGCTGTAGCCGGTCATCCCGTCTCTGTAGAAATCCTCATTCAGCTTATGTACGTTAAAGTTAAAGCAATAGAAATAGTCAAAGTCGATTTTAGGCCTCTGCATGCTGACCATGTTGCTGGTAGCGGAATCACTCATCCAGGCATCCACGATATCGGAACCCAGGGTAGTCTGGTCGATCTCGCCTCTCTTCGCCATCTCGGCCCCAATGGTGTCGGCCTCCGCATTATAGGTTCTCTGGATGGCTTCAATATAGACATGCTCCGCATCCCAGTTATTGGGGTTCTTGGTCAATATCATCTGCTCCTGAGGCTCAAAGGCCGAAATGTAATAGGCGCCGCAGTAATACATGGTGTCAGCAGTGGTGGCAAAATTAGCTCCCTGCTCTGCCAGCTGAGGGCCATATGCGGGCATGAAGCATACATATGTCAGCATGGACAGGAAATAAGGGCATTCCGACGCCAGCGTGTACTGAAGGGTAGTTGCATTCACTGCCTTTACGCCGACCTCGGAGAAGTCGATCTTAGCCGCCCCTTCCTCTCCTGCAAGTCCGTTATAGTACTCTTCCGCATTCTTGATAGTGCCGAACAGGTTGCCTGCGGTAGCACTGTTGTTTGCCGGGTCAAGAACGTATGCCATGGCGTCCACAAAATCCTGGGCGGTCACATCCGCCACCTCCGCGCCGGTATAATCGATCCATTTCTGTCCCTCCCGCAGAGTGAATGTCCACGTCAATGTAGCGTCGTCATAACTCCATTCGGTTGCCAGGCCCGGCTGCAGGTTACTGAAGCTGTCGTACTCCACCAGCGTATCGATCACATTGGCCCCGATCTGGTATTCGTTGGTAGTAGCGGTCGTCAGGTAATTCAGCGAAGATACCTCGCTGGAATACAGGACGCGGTACATACTGCCGCTGCCGGAAGCGCTGGCAGACTGACCGTCGCCACAGCCGGTCAGCATGGCGGCTGCCATGGCCGCACACAGAACCATTGAAAGCAGTTTCTTTTTCATAATACTCCTCCTATCCTCTTTTATCGCTCCGAAAATCTCTTTCAATCAGATGATTCAAAAAAGATTTTCCATCAACGGAATTACAAAAATGGGGCAGCATCCTTCCTGAAGCTACCCCACCGTAACCACCCGCCAATTATTATTAGTATACTGTATTTTGCGGGAAAATCAAGTGCTTTTTAGCATTTGCCGGGATTCCCGGGGGAATTCCCCCGCCATCCGACCGCCCCCATATGCGCATCAGAAAATGCCCTGCAGGAATACGGCGCTCCTTTATGGGCAAATCAAAGACCCCGGTGCAAGCAGCCACTTGGCTCGTTGCTCGCGGGAATAAATCCCTCCGAAACGACACAGCTAGTATACCTGCAGCCGGTGCATGGCAGTTTTTCGTCCCCTCTGTAAAGTTATGCCATGTCGCATGCCACAATATCCGCTTTCCAGACGACTTCCTCCTCACCAAGCCCCCTGTCTGCGTATTCCGCCTCTCCCCTCTGGTTATCATAAGGGTCGATGCGCAGGAAACTTTTCTTTACGTCAAATTCCTGCTGGAAACGGGAATTTGCCACCATGCGGAAGGGATCCAGATTGCCGAAATAGAACTTTCTCCGCTCCTCGTCCCCTTCCCGGAAGGCGCTTCCCCCGAAGGAACAATCCACATATCTCCAGCCGTAAGGGGCAATATAAACCTGGGCCCAGTCGTGGCAGCCTGCAGAATAAGGTGTTGTATACAGGCCGGACTGCCATCTTGCCGGGACACCGGCGATCCGGCACAGGGTAATGAACATCAGCGCCTGGATCCCGCAGTCCCCTTTGCCGCCTACCGCCGCATATTCCGGCAGGTTCTCGATGGTAAAATAGTTCCTTACAAAAGAATATTCCACATGGGTGGTTATGTAATCATAAATGTTTCGCGCCTTTTCCAAGGGATTCTCCACCCCACCCGTCAGCTGCTCCGCCAATGCCTTCATATAGGGAGTAAAACGGATATGGGGAAGCTGCTCCCACTTGTATTCCGCAAAGTCCCCGGGATTCACAGGCGTTACCTCCTCCGGCTTCATTTCCACATAATCCACCCTGTTTCTATAGGAATACTCCACCCAAAACTCATGGTTTTCCTGCATATCCTCCTCAAAACAGACGGCACGCTGAGCGCTCTCGGGAGGCGCCGGCACATATTCCCCGGAAGAAGCATGGATCTGAATGTCCGCAAGCTGGCTGCTCTCTGCCGGTACGGGAATGTGTACTTTTACACGGCCTTTCCTGAAGCTGTCCTCCTTAATCTGCAAAGATGCCCTGACGCGGAATCTGCACTCTGCCCCACCCTGTTCCCTTATCTGGCGGATGACACGGAGCAGAGCCTGTTTCCCCTGTTCCCGGGACTGCCGTTCCAAAGACTCTTCCGGACACTTCTCCAAAGGAGCCTTGCTGCAGGCGCTGTCCGCGCGGTCCATGATCTGCCGGTTGACCCTCAGCAAGGTCTCCGCAAACCGGTTGAAAAAACGCTCCTCACCTTCCACATAGATCCAGTCAATCCTGCCCTCATCCTGCAAAGTGCGGAACTCCTCCTCCGTCAGGTCCGGCACAAACCCCTGAAGCTTTGCAAAAGCTTCCTCGTAAGTAAAAGGATATTCCAGAGGAAGCCTGTTTAAAATTTCTCTCTCCAGTATCAGCTTCTCCCGAAGCGCAGGCAGAATATCTTTTTCCAGCCATATGCCGATCAGCCTGTTGGCCCCTTTAAAGTCCCCATGCCATTTTCTTTTTAAGATGTCCTCGGGAAGTTCAACCGACAAGTTTTCGATGTCTTCAAACCTGAAATCATGCATAATTATATCCTTTCCCTTTCTGTATGGGCCTACCCCTGCCTCCCATCATCCGCAGCCGAAATCCAATGCACGGAGACGCTTCCGGGTATCACATACTCTTGACTGACACTTCCGCAATAAGTATACTACAATTATCCATAAATGAAAAGCTTGGGAATCCGGATCCCGGAACCGGATCCTGCACGGAGGAACATTATGATAGCATTACAGATTACATCAATGAAACAATTCATGAACCAACTGCTGACGGCAGATACTTTTGATATATTTCTTCTGGAAGAAGCAGTGATCAGCACTGCCTGCAATTTTACGGTTGACGGCCATCTGAACCGGGATTTTTACAACGGCGGGGACGGCGATTCCCCGGAGCTGCCTTACGAATTCCGTCCCTGGGGCGAAATAAAAGGACTGTGCTTCGACCTGATCAAAGGGAAGCGCACCCCTTTATTCTTCCGCTTTGTCCTGCACCTGATGCCGGACAAGGCTGCTGCCTTGTTAAAAAAGGAAGGCTGTGACGTAGACCCGTCCCTGGTGAAAGCATTGGTCCTGAATATCCGCTACGACGGGACGAAAGCGGTACTGACTACGGCTACCGCCTACCACACCTTCCTGCCCTCCAAAGAACCGGATGCCATCTGGGACAAAGCATTGATGAAATACCTGGAAGGAAAAGGCATTCCTACTTCATTTTTGACTTGAACACCAGGCTGGCCAGATACCCAAAGATCAAAGCCGCCGACGTGCCTATGGCGCCGGCCTTAAACCCACCCGCAAAGACACCCAGGAACCCCTGCTCATCCACTGCTTCTTTCACGCCCTTCATAAGGACATTGCCAAAACCCAGGAGAGGAACTCCTGCCCCAGCCCCTGCATATTCCTGAAAAGGCTCATACCAACCCAAAAAGCTTATGACTGCACCCGATACCACCAGCAGCACCATAATCCTTCCCGGCATCATCTTCGTCTTTTCCATCAGGATCTGCACCAAAGCGCAAATCAACCCGCCTACCCAGAACGCATTTACATAATCCATCATCACAGCTACTCCTTTACATACCCCCTGGAGCTTATGCTCTGCAGGGTTTTCCTTGAAAATAGTATCTGCCGGATCTCCTGTATTATGCATTCTTCACACGATAATGTTATAGTACGGCAATGACCTCGACTTCGCACAGCACGTTTTTCGGCAAAGTCTTAACGGCCACGCAGCTTCTTGCCGGTTTCCCTGTGAAATACTTTGCATACACCTCGTTAAAGGCTGCAAAATCTCCCATATCTGCCAGAAAGCAGCCGGTCTTTACCACATTGGCGTAATCTGTGCCTGCTGCCTTTAACAGCTCACCCACGTTTTTGCACACCTGCTCGGCCTGCTCCGCAATGTCCGTCCCGGTGATCTCACCGGTTGACGGGTCAATGGGAATCTGCCCTGAGGCAAAAAACATGTTGTTTGCAATGATCCCCTGAGAATAAGGGCCTATTGCAGCCGGCGCTTTGTCTGTTGAAATTTTCTGTAACATAATCCTATCCCCTTTTCTGATAAAAATATAATATGTACCATTGACCCTGCGCCCTGTGCCATGGCGCCAGTGTACTGTCTGCACCGCTTTCGGCCAAACAGCGCAGGATGAATTTTCAGCCTGCAAGGCAGATTTCCCACGGCAAAAGAAAGATCATCTGCCCATATCCACTTCCGGCTCGTCAAACTCTGCCGTAACATAAAACCCTCTGGCATTTTCCACCACATCCGTAACAATACCTTCCCTGCTCTTAAGCCGGTAACGAAAAGGGATATTGGCGGACATAGCCAACGCAGGGTCAATAATATAATAATAGTTGCTGGGCAGCACCCCTTCCGTCACCGTGACCTTCTGCCCTGCCTCCAGCAGTCCGGGACGCTCCATCTTAAACTCCATCTTCCGCATATATTCACACTTTCCATGCAGATGCACCGTTTATTACACCGTATATTATTTCCCTGCTCATTATATACTGCCGGGACAAAATTTACAAGGACGTCTTGCCGTTCTCGGTGCCTTCCCGATACCGGATATGTAACCCCAACCCCTGTGATGCCGGAGCTTGGGATAAAATGAGGTTACCGCAATAGGGTTACTAGTACCTAGGATTCTATTACCAGTCCATGGGCAATTCCGGGAACGCTTTTACCCTCATTGAAGCTGGTCTTGGAAAGCAATGCCCCGGTAGGCATAAAGAGGACCTTTTTCCAGTTGCGTTCCTCCAGCTGCTTCAGGATATAAGCGGACAGCGTTACCGCACTGCAGCCGCAGCCGCTTCCACCGGCATGGGTATCCTGGGTCTGGCCGTCAAAGATTTCAATGCCGCAATCCATATGCTGTTCAGAGATGTCATAACCTTTCTCTTTCATCAGGTCAATCAATACCTTCCGGCCAACCTTTCCCAGGTCCCCGGTAATGATCTTGTCGTAATCTTCCGGCTGACTTCCAAAGTCAACAAAGTGCTGTTCCAGCGTAGAAGCCGCCGCGGGGGCCATGCAAGCTCCCATATTCATAGAATCCTTCAAGCCATAATCCACTATTTTCCCCACTGTCATACCTGTTATTTTTGCCCTGGGCCTATCCCCATATGCCGCCAGAGCCTCTTCATTCCCCAGCACAAAAGCCCCGCCGCCTGTCACTGTCCATGTGGCGGACAGAGGACGCTGGTTCCCGTATTCCAACGGAAAACGAAATTCTTTTTCCGCGCTGGCAAAATGGCTGGATGTAACGCACACAACCCTGTCCGCAAATCCGCCGGCTATCGTCATGACCCCGACAGTCAATGATTCTCCACAAGTGGAACATGCTCCGTATACTCCAAGTAGTGGTATCTGATATGTCGATATACCAAATGATGTGGCTATAGATTGACCAAGCAAGTCTCCTGCAAAAATAAATTTCACATCATCCGCTTTTACTTTGGCCTTTTCCAGCGCCAGCTGAACCGCACTTTTCTGCAGGCTGCTCTCTGCCTCCTCCCAGCTCCCGCAGCCAAACATGTCGTCATTTCCCACCATGTCAAAGAGCAGTCCCAGCGGCCCCTGCCCTTCCTTTGTCCCCACAATGCTCCCGCTGTTCAAAATGTATACCGGCTGCTCCGGCTTTACACTTGCCTTTCCTAAATTCTGGCTCATAAAAAATCCCTCCGGCTAAAGAATAATGTCTGTTCTGACAATGCTTGTTCTAACATTATCCCCTGTCCGGAGGAAATTCATTCATGAATAATTCAGGTACTATTCAACCGTATACACATAACTGCTGACTACATACAAAACCTCTCCGTTATACTCCACCCTTGACCATCCTGCGTCGGGGCTGTAACCTGTCCGGTGTATCGACTCACCGTTGCTTATCTGGCAGCGTACGGTAGACTCGCCCTCCGATGTGCTCGGTTCCGTCCTCAAATTCACATATTCCTTGGGAGTAACATTATCGCTGCAGTCCGTAAACAGAATCACTCTTCCGTCTATGGTGTTGACCCTGTTTGGATTGGCAGCCTGGACAGGAGTTTTATAAGTCAGGTCTGTGGTCAGATATTGGGAAACCCCATACAGGATCTCTCCGTTGTATTCCAGCCTTGTCCAGCCGGTAGCCTCATTCACCCCCGTACGGCTCAGGACCTCTCCGTTTTTGGCTTGTGCCACGATATTATCCGCATTCAGAGTACTTGGCTCCGAGCGCAGGTTAATCACATCCTTTGGAGTTACATCCGCATTGTCCTGGACAAAATCCATGGCAACCGTGCCGGATATCGGTTCCTGCACTGCATTAGAAGCCTGATTCCCCGGCGAGGCCGATGGCAGCGGCGACGTGGACGGGACTGCGGAGGGCAAAACCGTCGGTGTCGGCGACGGCGCAGCCGTAGATTCAGGAGATTCCGGCGGCTCGGCAGTAACCGACGCAGGCACGTCTGTCAAGGATTCACCACTGTTTGGCGTGTCCAAAGCAGAAGCATCCGTCTCCGGCCGCAAATCCGCCCCAGAAGATTCCGTTGAAGCCGATATCTGGGAAGATTCCGGGTCTCCATCCCCCTTTAGATGGGTAAAATGCCATAGCACCGCACAAATAATAGCAGCGAGAATAATCAGTCCGGCCATTGCAGCCGCCATCATCCAGGGATTCATGGAAGCAGCCCCCTCATCTTCCCAGTCCTCCTCCAAAAGTTCTTCCTCAGGAATATTTTTCCTCCGGTGCCTGTCAGAAGCCTTACCCAACCGGCCTTGTCCCCCAGGATTGATTTCCTGGGTATCTTCCAGCCAAAGCTCCTCCCGGGTGTCCTCCAGCAAAATCTCCTCGAAGTCATCCTCCTCTTTCTGAGTAAGCCTGGACTCCAACTCTTCCGCTAATTCTTCTACATCCCCATCTCTATTGTCTTTCATGTTAATCTCCATTCCGGAGCGTTTGCGCGACGGGGCGACGCAAATATCAAATTTGCGTCTGCCATCAAACAAATTTGTGGCGCTCCGGCACAAATTTGCGAAAAATCAGGATCTGCCGCTAAACACCCTATCCGTACATCTCACTCTGCCACCGGATCAACTCCTGATCCTCGAAATAATTGATCTTCATGGCGCTTTTTACCTCGGAAAGCGTCTGTGCAGCCGCTTCCCTGGCAATATCACTTCCCTTTTTCAAGACATCATATACGGCAGGAATATCCTTTTCCAGTTCTTTTCTGCGATTGCGGATCGGTTCCAAAGTCTCCTGCATAATATTGTTCAGGAACTTCTTCACTTTCACATCACCCAATCCCCCACGGACATAATGGGCCTTCAGCTCGTCCAGATTAGGATAATCCGGCAGATATCTTTCGAAATGCTCCTGTCTGCAAAAAGCATCCAGATAAGTGAATACCGTGTTCCCTTCCAGATGCCCCGGGTCGCTCACCTGTAAGTGCTGGGGATCCGTGTACATGCTCATAACCTTGGCCCGTACCTCATCCGCACTGTCAGCCAGGGCAATGCTGTTCCCGAGAGATTTACTCATCTTTGCCTTCCCGTCAATACCCGGCAGTCTCTTACATGCATCGTTTTCCGGAAGCAGTGCCGCAGGCTCCACCAGTACGGGCGCATACACGGTATTAAATTTATGCACGATCTCCCTTGTCTGTTCAATCATGGGAAGCTGGTCATCCCCAACCGGCACGGTAGTAGCCTTAAACGCCGTAATATCGGCGGCCTGGCTGATGGGATATGTGAAAAATCCCACCGGTATGCTGGCCTCAAAATTACGCATCTGTATCTCACTTTTTACAGTGGGATTCCTCTGCAGCCTGGCCACGGTGACAAGATCCATATAATAAAATGTAAGTTCACACAATTCAGAAATCTGCGACTGAATAAACAGGACAGACTTTTCCGGATCTAATCCGCAGGACATATAGTCCAGAGCCACCTCAATAATATTCTGCCTGACTTTATCGGGATTTTCAATATTGTCCGTCAACGCCTGGGCATCCGCAATCATAATATATGTCTTTTTATATTCCCCGGAATTCTGCAGTTCCACTCTTCTGCGCAGGGAGCCGACATAATGCCCCACATGTAGCCTTCCCGTAGGCCTGTCACCTGTCAAAATGATTTTGTCCATACTTTACCGCTCCAATCAAAATATTTAATCCATACATTGATTACCATTTTATCACGCTTTCCGCCCCAGGCAAACCATTTTTTAAAAAAGATTTGTCGCCCCGCCTGCCAAAGAGTGGTATAATAAAAAAAATATTGTTAAAAAAAGTATTGTTTATGGGGACTGACAAATGCGGCGGAGCAATGATTTTTCACTATTTATGATATCGGGAATACCTTACCTGCTTCCTTTCGGACAAGGCATTGCAGATCAGAAAAGAGGAGTCCGGATTAATGATACCGGGATATATCTCTGGGAGCTTTTGGAACAGGACCTTACAGAAAAAGAGATACTTGCGCTCTCAGCTGCCCATTATGAAACCCCGGATTCCCTGCTTCCTGAGCTCGAAGCAGATCTGCATGACTTCCTTACCGCGCTGGACGGTTATGGAATATTAGATCATCCTGCAGATCCGGCAGATTTTGATGCCCTATCCGATTCCGCAGCAATCACTGCACACATTGCTGAGCCGCACCATGCTGAATCCTTCCCTTCTCCTGCCAAATGCGCCCATATGCCAGATAATGCAGCTTCTGTCGAAGGTATTGGTGTGATACAAAGGTATCTGTCCATCGGTGGCCTGACGCTCCTGCTCCGCGGCCCTGGGGAAGCCTTTTCCCAGGAGTTCGATGCTTTTGAGGTTTTTCGGGATCTTCATAAAGCAACAGCCTGCCCCGGCACTGACCAGGCCCACACTGCAGCCGCCTGCCCCGGCATTGACCAGACCGTGACCGTAATAACCTGCCCGCCGGAACACCGCAATAGCTGCCGTGTCCTACTTGAAAACGACGAGCTGACCGTCATGGAAAATGATTGGGAATATGTTTTTCTTTTCCCACAGGCCCCGGGAATTTACGAGGCACATTTGACGAAAGACGGGACAGATGCACGCTATTACTGTTGCCCCCCCTATACAGACAGTTTTCGGCAGGACTTATTCCATGCCATCCGCCTTGCCTTTTTATATCTCGCGCAGTTAAACGGCATGGTAGTGCTTCACTCCGCCTCCCTGCTCTACCGTGGCATGGCATGGCTTTTTTCGGGACATTCCGGCGCCGGAAAATCTACTCATACCGGCCTTTGGAAAGAGCTGTACGGCGTCCCTCTGATCAACGGTGATTTAAACCTGCTTACCATGGATAACGGAAAACCCGTGGTCCATGGCCTTCCCTGGTGCGGAACCTCAGGGATTACCGATACCCGCTCCTATCCTTTGGGCGGAATCCTGCTGGTGAAAAAGTCCTCCCAGGACTACATTGACGCCCTTGACCACAGCCATGCACAGCTGCTGGTGACCCAAAGAGTGATTTCTCCCAGCTGGACAAAAGAGCTCATGGAAAAAAACCTTCGCCTGGTAGCAAACTTTGCACCACATATCCTAATCTGCCGCCTCTACTGTACAAAGTCCCCGCAAGCAGCAAAAACGGCGAAACAGACTATTGACGACTATCTGGCGCGTATCCTGAAAATCCGAAAATGAAATTCAAAACCCTTTCAACATCGCGTCTATCTCCTCTTCATTCAACAATACGCACCTTTTATCCCGAATCGCATACACCCGGGTACATGCCTCCAAAACCGTAGGACGGTGGGTGGTCACGATACAGGTTCTGGGATAGCTGTCCTGCATAATGTTTTTCAGCACTTTCCGCTCCGTGGCCACATCCAGGGCAGATGTGGCTTCGTCCAAGAGCAGCAGCGGCGATTTCCTCAAAAGCGCCCGGGCAATGGAAAGCCTCTGTGCCTGCCCCTCCGAGAACCCGCCGCCCCTTTCTTTGACCATACTTTCAATCCCCTCGGGCAGCTTCTCAACAAAATCCCACGCACAGGCCAGCTTTAGCGCATCCACAATTTCTTCATCGGTGGCATCCGGTTTTACATTACGCATATTCTCCGCGATAGACCCCGAGAACATGGTATTTCCCTGGGGAACATAGGAAAACAGCTTCCTGGTGGAGGGCGTGAGAGGAATTTCCTCCCCACTGCCAGCCCCACCACCGGCCCCTCTGCCTCCGCAAAGCACTGCCTGTCCGCCCTGCGACTGCATCAGGGAAAGGATGACCCTGAGCATGGTGGTTTTCCCTTCCCCGGAGGGTCCTACCAATGCTACGATCTCGTGGGGATACGCTTCCATGGAAGCCTGGCAGAACACCTGGTTACCGGTCTTATAGGCATAATCCATTTCCCGTAATTCAAGGCCAATCCCCTGCCCTCTGCACGATTCACAAAAGGCGTTTACTTCTTCGTCGTGGCTGTAATCTTCCCTGGGCATCTCCACAATGTCCATAAGCCTTCCTGCAGAGGTAGTCAAGCTGATCACGGACGGGATCAGGGAAGTCAGATTGTTCAGAGTCCCTGTCAATGTCCCCGACAATCCCAGGAACATAGTCATGGAGCCGTAACTGATCGCCCCGCTCCACACCCGGTAAATTCCCCATCCATAAGCCGCATAGGATACCGCCAACCCCACGGTAGACAGCAGGATGGACGTTCCCATGGAAATTTTTTGGAAGCTCAAACGCATATCAATATATTCTTTCTGATATGACTTTAACTTCTCCACATAAAGGTGGATCAGGTCAAATGCTTTAATGGTCTGGATATTGGAGAAGACTTCCTGGTTAAACCCTGACATCTTGGCGCCCATGGCCGCACTCTTTTTATTATTGTTTACCATGCGGTTCAAAAGGGTCTTGGAAAGAATAAGGCTCACGGGCATCCCCAAAAAAGCAAACAGCGCAAAAGACGCGTCATAATAGACCACCATGCCAAAGGCGCTGACGAAACGGAAAATATAAATAAACGCATTGGGCACAAAATTCAGTACGCCATTAGAAATATTTGAGGCGTCAGACCCCCATCTGGTCAAAAGGTCGCCGGTATGATAGTTTGTCAAAGACTCCCAATCAGTCACCAGGATCTTGGCAAATATATCGGATTTGATCTCCGCATCAACCTTCATACTCAGATAGCTGGACGCATAATCAGACATTTTTGACAAGAATGTAGTTCCCACATTCAAACCGATCATCATGGCAAATGTGGCCACCACCTGCCCCGCCTGATGCCCCGTAATAATATCCACCAAATCCCTGGAAACCAGGCTGGTAAGCAGCGCGACCACAGTACTGACCATTCCCAGGAACGTATAAAACAGCATAACCAGCCAATACCTTCTCCCGTACTGATAAATCCAGATTGTCTGCTTCCACATCTCCTGCAGGCGCCCCGCCCGGATGCGGCCAATGATAAAGCTTATTTTTTCTCTCATAAACAACTGCCTTCGCTCAATAAATTCCTTAAACAAAGCTCCCTGTCACATGGCAAAACTACAAAACCGCTGCCCACACGGACATTGCTTTACGCTGCGTCCACACAATCTACATACTGACAGGGTTCCTGGCTTACTTCCCGCACAACCAAAAAAGCGGTGTTGCTAATCCAACACCGCTTTAAAAACATGCTTATCGGAAACTAGTATAATCCACCTAAATTATCCCTATGTTTCGCTGGTCTAAATTTCCACCTGACTGCGTTGGCTTCACTCAACG
>ERZ808040.211-NODE-211-length-57968-cov-8.425420_pt1 | contig 57968 bp, 59 predicted proteins | sample MGYA00380191_ERZ808040 | MGnify/ENA primary metagenome ERZ808040 (study PRJEB31490, sample SAMN06133395) | mouse gut metagenome | isolation source: J6 | host: mice | place: China: Chengdu | collected 2015-05 ...
GTTCTTTGCAAAGAAGGCGCTTGCTTTTTTTAGGAATTCATTTTCCTCTTCCAGATCCTTTATGCGCTTTTTGAGGGCACGCAGTTCGGCATCTTCCTGATGGAGATTGCCGCTGCCCACAAATGGTTCTGTGGGATGTTCCTTAAAGCGGGACATCCATGTATACAGGGTATTTACGTTAACACCAAGCTCCCTTGCAACCTTGGCCGCAGGTACGCCTGACTGCACCCTCTTACATGCCTCTTCCTTGAATTCGATACTGTACGTCTGTGCCATAATCTTTCCTCCTGACTCTGCTGGATAGATTATACCACTCGTTCTATATGTCTATCAAATGGGGTATAAGGTACTTATCTTACATCCGTTTGGAGGTTTACACAAACTTTGGGATAGTCCCCATAACTAAAAATTAGTTATTTTGCGACACCCCCTTTCGATCTGCCTATGAAATTGTCTGCCTGCTGCCTTTTTGTACAAGGCATTCTTCCATGTACCCATAGTACACCAATTTTTACTACCTACTTGCTCTTTTACTGCTCAACGGCAGCAGCTCGCTTTTCGCTTCTCTCCTGTTCCTCAATTATGCTCCAGTTCTTTTATTTGTTCTTTCAACCACTGTTCAAAATCACCGTCTGGATTCCATGTTGCATATATTATATCCATATTCTTATAAAGATTTTTAGTATACGAATCCTCTGATCCAAGCCTTTGAGCAAAAAATTTATATGCCCTAAAATTATAATCCAACGCCATTCTATACTCTTTTATCCAATAATATATCTTTGCAAGATTACTACAACATTTGGCCGTATCTGGATGTCCCTCTCCCAGTACTTTTTCCCTTATCTGTAAGCTCTTTTTACATAGTTTTTCTGCTTCTATATACTTTCCCAAATTTCCATACAATACTGCTAGGTTCTCATAACTCAAAGCCGTATCCAGATGTCCTTCTCCCAACCACTTTTCCTTTATCCGCAAGCTCTTTTTACACAGTTCTTCCGCTTTCTCGTACTTTCCCTGTCTCTCATATACCGCCGCTAAGTTATTATAACTTGCAGCCACACTCAGATGTTCCTCCCCTAGTGCTCTTTCCAATATATATATGCTCTTTTTATGTAATTCTTCTGCTTCCGTGTACTTTCCAAGTTTTTCATACACCACTGCTAGGTTATTATAACTTGTGGCTAAATCCGGATGCCCCTCACCCAATATCCTTTCACTTATCTGCAGGCTCTTTTCATACAGTTTTTCCGCCTCCTCGCACTTTCCTTGATCCTCATATAACCCTGCAAGGTTATTATAACCTGTAGCAGTAGATAGATGCCCCTCCCCTAGTATCCTCTCATTTATCTGAAGGCTCTTCTTATACAGCTCTTCCGCTTCCTTGTACCTCCCTTGACACTTATATACCTCTGCAAGGTTATTATAACCCACTGCAGTATCTGGATGCTCCTCTCCCAATACTTTCTTTCTTATCTGTAGACTCTTTCCACATAATTCTTCCGCTTTTTTGTACTCTCCCCGCTTCTGATACATCTCCGCCAGATTATTATAGCTTGTTGCAATATCCGGATTTTCCTCTCCCAATAGCCTTTCGCTTATTCGCAGGCTCTTTTGATGTAGCCTTTCTGCTTCCGCATACTTTCCCTGCTTCTCATATATCACCGCTAAATTGTTATAGCTTCCAGCAGTATCTATATGCTTTTCTCCTAAGATCTTTTCTCTTATCTTTAAACCCTTCTCTTGCAATTCTTCTGCTTTCCCATACTCTCCTTGCGCGCTGTATACATTCGCTAGGTTATCATAGTTCGTGGCCACATCTAAACTCTCCTCCCCCAGCATCTTTTTATTTATCTGCAAACTTTTTCTATACAATTCTTCCGCTTTTTTATAGTCTCCCTGCTGCCCATATACATATGCTAAATTATTATAAACAGCAGCCGTAGATGGATGATCCGTACCAAACACCTTTTTGGAAATACATAAACCTTTTTGGAACAATTTCTCCGCTTTCTTGTATTCAGCTATATGTTCCAACAAAAAGGCAAGAACACATATAAAAATAGCTTGCTGCTCCCCTCCGCCCATATCCATTCTTTCATGCATATTTTCCGCAAATGGAATATATTCTGTGCACTTCAAAACAGACCCATTCCTTGGTATTTCCAAACTTTTTTGGCATGCCGCTATTAACCCCATATGTCTTTCTGCTTTCGGTTTACATTTTTCATAAATAAACTGTGCAAACACGGGATGCAAAGCATAGCTCTCCTGATTCAAATCAAACTGCAACCATCCTTTATGATACAATCCCATCAAAATATCATCATCTTCACTGGCACCTGCATCCGCCAGCAGCCATTCGTTACATATCTCTGTTTCCAAAGGAATATATGGAAACACAGAAAATGCCTCCAGAATATTCTTCTCCGCCTCCGTCAGTCCGGACAAATCATACAGTGCCTCATAAGATTCCTGAATATTGACAAGTTCTCCATCCTTATGAAACTCCAACCGGAACCCTCTGTTCTTCAATGCCTCCCTTAATTTTTGCACTGTCCAAAGCTTTGTATGTGCCAAATGCGCTAAAAGTTCTATTGTAATCGTATGTCTCCCTGCCAGATGCTCTATGATATATTCCAAATCAGGGATTTCCTCTGACTTCACTTTATTATCACTGCCCTCAAATCGGATCTTCTCATAAATTTCTTTGCATTGCTCCATGCCCAGGAAGCCGATCCGGTATGGCTCAAATTCATCACTGAAGGAAGCCTGACGGGATGTCAGGACAACCGCTCCGGGAATACCTTTTAACCTCTGCAGACCTAAATCAGTACCTATAGGCCTGTCTACATTATCCACAAACAATAGCAGCTTCCCATCTGCCGCAAGGTGCTCCAGTTCCTCCCAGGCTGCCTTCCGGTTCTGTTCAAGATTATCTTGCTGTTTAAATTTCAACCCGTTTTGCAGGCTGCTGTCCATATCCCCGTTATACTCTATGTAGCCAATATGCCGAAACAGTCCACTTTCATCCTCAGCATGCCTATTAAGATATTCCTCAAACAGCTTCCTACAGATGTGCGTCTTCCCGATCCCTCCCATACCGCTTACCAGAACTGACTTACGCCCTTCCTCTATTCTCTGGCGCAGCTCCTGCAGTTCCGTCTCGCGGCCTGTAAAATAGGATACCGGCTTTATGTTGGCATTATGGGTGACAACAAATTCCCGTTCACTTTCCTGATACAGGGTAAAATAATAATTTGCTTGGTCGCCACCTATATAATCTCCCCTTATGGCAACATCACGAAGTTTGTTATGTGTATTCTGTCCCATCGCCATTCCTTCCGCATCATCTCTTTAAAAGCGCTTCTTCTATCCGAAGCTCTACCTCCTGAATATCCGGATTGTTCCGGTCTGCAACTATGCTTAAAAATTCCCCGATAGAAGAGGCGATATTTTTATAACGCTTCAAATCTGCTGCCAGTTCAGTTGCATTGGTCGGATCCAGTCCCTTTACAGCAGCTTCCAGCTTATCACATTCCTGCTGCCAGTAACTTATGTATCCAGCACGTACCAAAGGATCATATATGCCAGTTTCAACAACAGCTGGGAAAATCCTGTCTGCGTACTCCCGTTCTTTCATTATTTCTGTAACCTCAAACATGCAGTTTTTCGATTTCAGGTATAAGTCGCTGACAATAAGGACTGCATAATCTTGCTGCCGGATGCCCTCCATAAACTTCCGGATACTCTTCCACGGACCGATGTCACGCACATCCCTTTTTACGGTTACACCCGGAAGCCCTGACAAATGCTTGTCAATCCTGTTGGCAGTTTCCCCATCATGCCAATTATAAGAAAGGAATATTGTTTTGCCGTTTCTGCTCTCTTCTGCCTGAGAACCATAATGATTAACTGTACTGTTCCCGCCTGTATAGTCGCCTCCAACCGAAACGCCTTTCAGTACATTTTTAATTTTCTGTCCCATAAATTCCACCTCCATAATATAATAATATAGCATAAATAGTGTCTTTTAATTAAGCAAATATTTGTAAATGACAGTTGTCACAAACATCCTGACTGTACCAGCTCTGAAACAATTGCAAAAGAGTGAAAAAATATCCGCTTCTGAATCTTAAACAGATTCATCACGAATACAGATAATACAATAGAAGTAAGCTGTGTTTTCTCGGGCTTTGTAGCGATATAGCCCATACCGTAATTGCGCTTGCCCAAGCTAAAGCTGCGTTCCACTTCGATTCGATCGGTATTATCCTGATACTCCTGTCTTTTATCAGATTTTGTATCGTCGCCCGGTCTTCCAGGTTTTGGCTCCGACAATCGGATCCCATAGTTCTTACAATAGTTCCGGTTTTTTCTGGTTCGGTATATCTGATCTGCCAGTACACTTTTCAGGTAATGATCCGTACGCTCCCAGAAGCGCTCCACCGCTTCAATCAGGCAGGCGCTTTCGTTGTATGGTTCAAACGATACTTTTTCAATGCGTCCATATCCTTCACTGTCGAGGCTCAGGTCAAATTTTGCACCAAATTCCACAGGTGCTTTGACCTTCCCTCTGACAATCGGCCGCAGCTAGAGCTGCACAATGCTTACGATGCGCTGCTCTACCGAGTGAATTTTGTTATCATACATGTACTTTTACTGCCCGTACAGTGTAAGAACGGTCAGATACTTGCTGACTTTCTTGCCTGTCATGGCATATCCGTTGCTCATGAACTGCTCCAGATGTCGGATGTCCCTTGCAACATAACTGAATTGTTTGCGGAAGAGAACCAGTGTGCTCGCATCAAACGGGGACTGCGCCTGATAACCAGGGAGTCCGATAAAGTATTGCAGTTACGGATTCTCTGTGATCTGTTCTACAAGCTCCCGGTCGGAGTATTGAAACTTTGTCTGGATAATCAAAGCCCTCAATGCCATGCGGAGCGGCTTTGCAACATTACCGGTATCACTTGGAAACAGTGCAGCATATTTCATTTCAAATTCATCCCAAGGAATAAGATCAGCCATCTTGATCCAGCGGTTGTCCGGATTCCTAACAGTTTATCATCAATATTGCATTTCTTAGCTTGATTCTGGATATAATGAATCGCATTATAATCTTTAGCCATTATTTATCTGAAACCTCCTTTTTCCCTGTTACATTTTCGTAAATCAGCGATTTTTTATATTGTTCAAGAACCTCTAATTGCCCTTGCTTCTCGCTGATGACGGCATTAATCTCTCCGCATTTATTTTCCAAGTATTCCGCAATCTGATTCTGCTTCTCCAATGGCGGAACAGGAATTTTAAAATTCATAAAGGTTGATGTCTGTAATCTCCATCTTCCCAAATTTGAAACACCTTGTCCCAATGAATAGAAAATTCTGTTCATGTAACAACACTGCATCAAATATTTAAAGTAATCCAAATTATTGTTTTCCCTGTCCTGTAAGCGGAAAACTCTATAATCTGGGCTTGTCACCCCAAACATTGGATTCATGCATACAAAATACTTTATCCAGTATTCATTTTACCCTTCCTACATTATAAATTATTTCATATTTTTTATCAATCCTAATTTCCCATATGATAACTTATAAAGTTTAAGGGAAGATACACCATTTGGGGGATACCCCTTCCCCAAAAAATCCCCCAAATCGGCACTCAAAATACGGTAATTTACGATAAGTTATGAACTTCTCCTAAGAACGCAAAAAACCCCTGAAAATGCCCATTCTATGGGATTTTCAGGGGTTCGTAAATCAATTCTTATCAGAAGTTTACTGATTCATCTGCTTTGCAACCTCAGCTGCGAAATCCTCGCTCTTCTTCTCGAGGCCCTCGCCGGTCTCAAAACGCACAAATCTCTTGATGGAAAAGCTTGTGCCGTTCTCCTTCGCCACCTGGGCAACATACTGGCCGACGGTCTGCTTTCCGTCCTCCGCCTTGACGTATACCTGATCAACAAGGCAGATTTCCTTCAGCTCCTTGTTGATGCGGCCTGCGATCATGCCCTCGATCAAATTTGCCGGCTTCTGAGACTCCTTCGGATCATTCATAATCTGGGCTCTGATGATCTCCTTCTCATGCGCGATAAAGTCCTCGCCGATCTCATCTCTGCTCACATACTTCGGATAGAGAGCTGCAACCTGCATCGCCACGTTGGACATCGCCTCTTTGATCGAATCGTTCACAACATCGGTGGAAGCCTCGACAATAACGCCGATTCTCCCGCCGCCGTGGGTGTAGGTAACCACACAGCCGTTTTCCGCTTCAACCTTTGCAAAACGGCGGATATTAAGATTCTCGCCGATGGTGGCAACCTTCTCCACCAGCGCTTCCTTTACGGTCTTGGACGCATCGCCGGCGAAGCCTGCCGCAAGCAGCGCATCCACATCAGCATAATCGCCGCCGACAATCTGCTCTGCCACCTGGCCGACAAAGCTCTGGAACTGTTCGTTCTTTGCGACAAAATCCGTCTCGGAATTCACCTCGACCACGGCCGCAACCTTATCGCCGGAAACAGCAATCTTGCAGATACCCTCTGCCGCAATTCGGCTCGCCTTCGTCTCAGCCTTTGCCTGTCCCTTCTTTCTGAGTACCTCGACAGCCTCGTCCATATTGCCGTTCGTCTCGGTAAGAGCCTTCTTGCAGTCCATCATGCCGGCTCCGGTCATCTCTCTTAATTCCTTTACCATACTTGCTGTAATATCAGCCATTTTTATAACCTCCGTTGACTATTTTTGCTCTTTCTGTCTGCGCTTTTATTTTCCGCCGCAATCTTGCAACCACGTCCGGCAACCGCGCAGTTTTCACCCTCAAGCCTCCTGCGCTGCAGCAGATTCCTCCTCCGCCGGGGCATTCTCGGAATCCGTCATCTGAACGCCCTGATTCGCCTCGATCACAGCGTCGGCCATCTTGGCCACAATAAGCTTTACAGCGCGGATCGCATCATCGTTGCCCGGGATAACATAGTCAAGCTCCTCCGGATCGCAGTTGGTATCCGCAATACCGATCAACGGAATTCCCAATGTATGTGCTTCCTGGATGCAGATTCTCTCCTTCTTCGGATCGACAACGAAGATGGCGTCCGGAATGCTCTTCATATTTTTGATGCCGCCGAGATTCTTCTCAAGCTTCTCCCACTCCTTCTTCAGCTCGATAACCTCCTTCTTCGGAAGTACGTCGAACGTACCGTCCTCGGACATCGTCTCGATCTGCTTTAATCTTGTGATTCTGGACTGGATTGTCTTGAAATTGGTCAGCATGCCGCCGAGCCATCTCTCGTTGACATAGAACATACCGCAGCGCTCTGCCTCGGACCGGATGGAATCCTGCGCCTGCTTCTTTGTGCCGACAAACAGAATCTTTCCGCCGTTCGCAACGATATCCTTAATTGCAAAATAAGCCTCGTCCACCTTGCCGACCGACTTCTGCAGGTCGATGATGTAGATGCCGTTGCGTTCCGTGTAGATATACTCCGCCATCTTAGGGTTCCATCTTCTCGTCTGATGACCGAAATGAACACCTGCCTCCAGTAACTGTTTCATAGAAATAACGCTCATGTCTTTTCCCTCCGTTTGGTTTTTCTTCCATAACAATGTCCATCCGTCCCCAACCGCCATCCGCCCGGACCGCGGCACCAGAAGCCGAATCACTGTTATGTGATTTTTGCGACTTTTTCAGTCTAACACAGAATCCGCTGCTTTTCAAGCACTTTTTTCAATATCAGAGATATTAAGGAAGCATTCCTGCGGCCTCCGCCAGCTCCTGTTTTACGGCAATCAGGCCCGCGATCTCCTCATGACTTGCTCCCATGGAGATATGGAAAGTCCCGACCTTTATATTCCGCGAATACCGGTTCGCAGTCAGATACCGGTCAAATTCCAACGCATTTTCTACAAGTCCGGCCTCCGCTACCAATCTTGCGACCTCATCTGAGTTCATACCCCAGCTAATCGAAAAGGTACGGAGCCCTTCATCCGGCGCTTCGGCCTGAACAAAAGCCGGCACCGCCCCCGTCTGGCCTGCGTCCGCTGTCCCGTCCATGCCCTGTGCCGTTCCGGCTGTCTGTCCGATCGGCGTTGTGCTGTCCGGGCTCTGTCCTGACCCGCCGTACGGATCGATCTCTGCCGTCCCTGTCAGCTCCGGATGCGGCAGGCCCTCCGGAGAAGGTATCCCTGAGGGCGCCGAAGGTGAATCCGGACTGGACGGAGGAGCGGGCGTAGGATCCGGTGTCACAGACGACTCCGGCTCCGGTTCGGATTCCGACTTGTCGTCTTCGTCCGGAGACGGCGTGGTGGTGAGCACAGAAAGATCTATATCCCCCTCCTCGGGCCGCTCCAAGCCAAGCTGCTGGGCGCGCTTTATTATTTCATCGTCTGAAAGCTCATATTTTTTTGGAATAATAATCGTAGAATAGAGTGCAACTGCAAGTATCAGCCCCACTCCGACTCCGCGCAGATAGTATTTCAGCTTCAATTTTCCTCCCCGTTTCCCGTTTTTTCAGTCTTTTCCCCGTCCGGCTGTTTATTGCTTTTTCCCGTACAGGTCAATAATAAGCTTGACCGCTCCCTGTCCCATGGACAGCTGTTTTGAAATCTCGCGAACAGATTTGTTCTCCGCGTAGAGCGCCAGTATTTTTTCCTGGCGTTCGGCCATATCCTCGACGGCAGCCTCCGTCTCAGCTTCCGCTTCCTCCGACGGTGCTTCCGGCATTGAAAACCATGCTGGTACAGCCGTTTCTTCCGCGCGCTGCGGCTCCGCCTCATCCTGCCGCTTTTTCGGCTCTTCCGTCTTTCCTAAGACCGGTCTGTGTGTGCTGTCCGGCTCCGCAGCCTTCTGCTTTTCCTGAGAAGGTGACTGGCCCGCCTTTTTCGCCGCGTTCCGGCTGCTGACTCTTGCCTTCGCCTGTTTTAACTCCTCCAGACGCTCAAACAGCTCGCGGTTTTCACGGCGGGTCTGCTCCATCTTGTTCATGGTGGATTTCATTTCTTCCTCTTTTTTCTGAAGCATATCGTAGAGGAAAATGACCTCCTGATTGTTGTTTTCTATTTTTTCCAGCACCTGACGGGAGAACTCGTCCACCGCCATGATCTTGTCATTCGAGATCCGGCTCAGCTTCTCCTTTGCGTCTGCAATTGCTCCGGCACCCGCCTCCTGCGCGAGCTGCTCCACCTTGCGTCGCACCTCGCTCTCCTGATAGACCGCGGCTTCCTTGATTTTTCGTATTTCCTCCTCCATATCCAGACTGGCGGCTTCCCCGCCCCGCCCCCGGAAAAAGAAGCTGGCGATCAGAAAAACCGCGCCCGCAATCAGTATCCCAATTTCATATCCTGTCATGTACGCTCCCATCTGCGCCCCCCGGCGCATTTCAGCCGGGGGTTCCCGGCGCATTTCAGCCGGGGGTTCCCGGCGCATTTCAGCCGGGGGTTCCCGGCGCATTTCAGCCGGGGGTTCCATTTCCTAGATCCGGATATCAAAACCGCCCGTATCCCGGTCGCTCCCCCGCTGTTCCTTCTTTTTTTCTTTCTTCGGGCCGTTCTTTTTGTAAAGCATCCCCTTGCCGTTGCCGGAACTGCCGTCATAGCGGTATTCCGGCTCGTCGGACTTGGCCGTCATGACGGTGCGGGAGCTGTCCGTTCTCTCTCTCTGCTGCATTGCGGTGTTCAGCACCGTCTGCTCGTTCACCGGCCGCTGAACCTCCGAATGCTTCTGAAAGGAAGCCTCCTGTGATTTCGGCAGAAACGCTGCCGTCTCAATTGGTGTTATTGCCATATACGCGCCCCCTTGCTCCGGTTATCCGTTTTACGGATCTTAGTTTATGCCGGTCAGTACTCTACCATTTTTACCTCTGCACGATCTTTTATCAGCCGGCAGTACTGTATCTGCGACCTTACATGATAAATCACATTATACAAAATTACCTTGACGCCCGGATAAATCACGCCCTTGACCCGCACACAGCCGCCGGACTGCTCACCTGCCTGTTCCTGAAGCTCGTTCATGCGATCCACCGACTGCTTGATATCCTGGCCCAGCCTGAGCTTTGACTGACAGGCGGCGCGCAGCAGCTCCAGCTTATCCGGCTCCAGTTTCTCCCCGGATCTCATCCGCTTGCTCAGCAGCGCGTACGTCCGGGTGACCTTTTCCAGCTCCGCCTCCATTTTCGGCAGTTCCTCATTGAGCCGGTGATATTCAGCCATCAGCTCCGGAGCACAGCCGATTTCCAGAAGCGTAGCAGTTCCCATGGAGGACCCCGCCGTCTTTACGGAAATGCCGGCGCCCGAACGAATTTCTCCGCCTGCAACAAGTCCTCTCCTTCCGGAAGCGATCACTTCCCCGCGCGCCGTCACCCTGCTGTGCAGAATGGCGTCCGTCTCCACATAACCGCCGGAATAGACCTCTGCATTCTCGATAAACTTCGAGATCACATTGCCCTCCGCATTCAGCTTTCCGCGGCCCATTCCCTGAATGCCCCGCTTCAGGATTATCTGTCCGCCCGCATAGAGCTCGGCGCCCTCCACAACACCGTCCACAATAATATCACCCTTTGCACGAACGGTAAAGCCGGTCAGCACATTGCCTCGCACCATAACGGTTCCCTCAAAGCTGATATCGCCGGTCGAGGTATCCACATCGGCAGGGATCTCATAATTGTTTGATACAAAGATGCTGCCGGAAATAAGCGAAACATGACCGTCAACCAGGGAGAGCAGCTGGCAGCCATCCTCGGACACCTGGGTATTCTTCTCCTGCTTCAGCACAATCCTTTTGACGTTCGCAGGACGAATCACTCTCCCGGTCACGTCGATCCCCGGCTTTCCCGGAATCGCAGGCGTCAGCGTGGCTATGCAGTCCCCCGCATGCACCGGATTCAGTGTCTCGAGCTGATGAAAATCCACGCTCCCGTCCTCGTTCAGCTTCGGCTTGCGGGAAAGGTCTGTATTGAAGTGGTAAGTGATAGTCGCATTCTTCCCTTCCACCTGCGGCATCGCCTTCGCAAGAAGATAATCCTGGTTGTACTGCGGGTCCTCAAGGAACGAATCCAGCGCTTCCTCAACCAGCCCGAACTTTACTCCGGCCAGCAGCAGGCTGCTGATAATATCGTCCCTCGTCATCTTTTTTCCGTTGCTCGAGGCAGGATAAAACCGTCCGACCGCCTCGCTTCTTGCCTCATTGATTTTTACATACACCGACTCGTTCTCCGGCGCAATCTGAGCCGGACTTATTTTCACGCACGAAAAGGCCGTAACATCACTTACCGCCTTTAACACTGCCGTTCTGTCATATTCTATATTCTTCCAGTGAAGATAATCCTCAATTTCCTTCAGGTCGTGACGCTTCCCGTCCTCGCCCTGATACAGCATAAGATATGTGCCGTCCGCCTTTACAGCCAGACTAAAATAGGCTGCTCTGTTTGCCATCGCCATACCCCTTTCTTGTCAGTTCCGATTTTCAATAGTCTACCCAAAAAACAAATCCATATTGCCGCCCAGCTTCAGTCTCATCTTCTGCAGCGCTTTCGTGTGAAGCTGCGAAACTCTTGACTCGGATACTTCAAGAATCGCGCTGATCTCCTTCAGGGTCAGATCCTCATAGTAATACAAATATATTACCTTCTGCTCTTTTTCCGTCAGTTCCTTTAATGTTTTTGCGAGTATTTCCTTCAATTCCTTCCGCTCGACAATACGCTCCGGCTGGATATAATCCTCGCTCGCCGGACTGTCAAACTTCGGCTCACCCTGCTCCATGCACTCGTCAAGGGACACAAGCCCCCCGATCTGTGTCTGCGCCTGCCAGCTCTCAAGCTCCTCCACAGAGATCTCAAGCTCCCTTGCAACCTCCTCGTCAGTCGCCATGCGCCCTGCCTGGCTCTCTAGCTTCTGATATACCGCATCAAGCCTTCTCTGCTTCTGGCGGAGCGTCCTCGGCACCCAGTCCATCTTGCGGATTTGGTCGAGAATGGCTCCCCGGATGCGCAGCGACGCATACGTTTCAAACTTTACGCCCTTGTCATAGTCAAATTTGTCAATTGCATCGATCAGGCCGAAGGTACCGTACCCGACCAGATCGTCATACTCCACATTGTAGCCGAGATACATGCTCAGCTTGCCTGCAACGATTTTTACAAGCCCTGCATACTCCAGGATCAAGCGCTCACGAAGTTCTGCGGTACGCTTTTTACTGTATTCCTCCCATAGCCTCTGCTTTGCATCCGTATCCATCGCCTGCTCCATTCTAACCGGCTGTCACGGCTCGGCTCCCGCCGCTGCCGGCAAATATCGTTTCCGTTTAAGCCTGCTGTTCCTCTCCCGGTTCCTCTGCCTGCTCCTCCAGCAATTCCCCGTTCTCTGCGGCCTCCTTCTCTGCCGCAGCCCTTCTGGCCTCTTCCTCCGCCTGCCGGGCTGCCTCCTCGGCGGATGCGTTCATCTTGGAAATAATCCACTCCACAATTCTGCCGACTATCAGAAAAATAATCAGTACATCGAGAAGGGTTTCCAGGATGGAAAGAAGCGCAGCGCCCTTCAGCAGGCCGCAGAGAACGGTGAGCGCACCCGCGAGCAACATGATAACCGTTGATATGTTATGCTGCTTTTTCATTTAAATTCCCCCATATCCCGCAGCTATATCGTTTTTTGCGGTTTCCCGACGGCCTTGATCAGAAGGTCGCCGGTTTCCGGATAAAATTCAATGGTGCGCCCGTAGTTCAGGCCGGTATCCTCCGCAATCAGCCGGATTCTCATGGCTGAGAGCATATCCTTCACCGCCTTCACATTGCGGCTGCCGACCTGGAGCATCTCACTGTTGGTATTGAATGCGAACATCTGCGCACCGCCGGCGATTTTCGCCACCAGCGCGGTACGCGTTGCACCGATCCTGACCATCCGCTGTACCAGCTCCGTGATTCCTGTGTCGGCAAACTTGGCAATATTATCGTTGTTTTTTATTGCTTTGCTGTCCGGAAGCATCACATGCACCATGCCCGAAATCTTTTTTATCGGATCATATATTACGGCGCCGACACAGGAGCCGAGCCCGAGTGTTGTAATTGCATCCGGCGGCAGACAAAGATTCATGTCCGCCATCCCCACTTTTATCATTGTTCCCATAACCGCTCCTAAAGACCAAGAGAGGTGAGAATGCGGCTGTAGGATTCCAGTGTCGGAATCAGAATGAAATAGCCGTTGACCTCCGTACCCTCATCTCCGAATTCTGTCTGGATCAACAGTGCCTTGTCGCTGATTTTGCCAAATTCTATGGCTGGTACGCTTAAAATGGCGCCCGCCATATCAATCGCCATATACGGTACGCTGGAGGTGATTGTAAGGTTTGTCAGGGTGGACAGAGATGACAGATACGCCCCTGCAATAATGTTGCCGATCTCCTGCATTGCAGAGAGCTCCATCTCTGAAAATTCTTCCGCCCCGTTTTCCCCGTAACCGCCCATCAGCATCCGTACAATATTCTTTGCCGATGTTTTCTCGAGCAGAAACATCATCATGCCGTCGATGTCGTCCTGAAGCGTCAGCAGTATGCCGACCACGATATTTTCCGCGCCGCCGATCAGCTCGGCCAGCTCCTGAAATTCAAGCAGCTCGATCTTCGGCACCTTCATGTCCACCTTGGCCGACAGCATCTGGGAAAGCGCCGTCGTCGCGTTCCCGGCTCCGATGTTGCCGATCTCCCTCAGCACATCAAATTGCATATTATCCATCTGTTCGATTTTCACTTCCGCCATAAATTCTTCCTTTCCCTATCCGAAGGCTGGCCCGCCTCCCGTCCGGCCTGTCATACGGCCGCTTCCTTTTCCACGACTACGGACGGAACATTCAGCAGGGACACCAGACCGTCCGGCTGTTTTCCGATACCGGACAGATAAGTGCTCCTCTCGTCGTTCGAGCTGCTGACCTTGTCAATACTGTCCGCGCCCAGCGTGATAACCTCCTTGACCTCGTCGACAATCATGCCGATGGCCGCCTGCGGCTCAATTTTAATGATGAGGATGCGGGTCGGGCCGCGGAATTCATCCGGCTCCAGACCGAATTTCAGGCGCAGGCTCATAACGGGAATGATCTCGCCGCGTATATTGATGACACCCCGGAAATAGGACTGCGCCTTCGGGACTCTCGTCACGCGCTGCATGCGCACAATATTGTCAACATACTGGATATCAATTCCGTACTGCTCATTTCCTAGCTTTACCACAATATACTGCTTCGCCTCAAGCTCTTCGTTCTTCTTCTCTTCCATGGTAAGCCCCTCCCGTTATACTAATACGTTCACATCGAGAATCAGCGCGATCTCGCCGTCGCCGAGGATCGTGGCGCCGCTGATCAGCTTGCTGTTGTTGATGTATTTCCCGATGGACTTGATTACGATCTCAAGCTGCCCGATCAGGTTGTCGACAATCAGTCCGGCCAGTCTGTCGCCCTTCTTGACGATTACGACCGTGAGGCTCTCCGGCTTCTCCTCCTTCGGCTCCACATCAAGCACCTGGTCGAGATGAATAAGCGGCACCACAGAGCCGCGCAGATTGATTACTTCCTTGTTCTGCACGTATTTTACATCACTCAGCGGCACATCCTCGATCGTCTCGATGCTGTTGAGCGGGATTGCGTATTTTTCGCTGCCGAGCTCCACCATAAGCGCCTGGATAATGGCGAGCGTGAGCGGCAGGCGGATAATAAAATTGCTGCCCTCGCCGAGCGTTGTCTTCGTCTCGATGCTGCCCCCCAGGGTCTCTATTTTCGTCTTTACCACATCGAGCCCGACGCCCCGTCCGGACACGTCGGAAATCACCTCCGCAGTGGAAAAGCTCGGGCGGAACAGAAGGTCGATCAGCTCCTTGTCCGTCATAGCCTCCGCCTGCTCCGGGGTGATGGTGCCCTTTGTGAGCGCTTTCTGCTTTATCTTTTCAACGTCGATGCCGGCGCCGTCGTCCCGCACCTCGATGACAACGTTGTTGCCCTCCTGGTATGCGTCGAGGAAAATCGATCCCGACTCCGGCTTCCCAAGACGTACTCTCTCAGCGTTCTGCTCAAGACCGTGGTCGGCTGCATTCCGCAGGAGATGCATCAGAGGATCGCCGATTTCGTCGATCACGGTGCGGTCGAGCTCCGTGTCCTCACCGGTCATAAAAAGCTCCATTTTTTTGCCGAGCTTCTTGCTCAGATCACGGATCATGCGAGGAAAGCGGTTTACTACACTCTCGATCGGCACCATCCGCACCTTCATAACGGACTGGTGCAGACTGGTCGTGATTCGCTCCAGATATTCAATCTGCTCGTTGAAATTACCGTCGCGCGTGCTCTTGCTCTCCGTATCGCTCATGGAGACAAGGCCGTTTTTGGCGATGATCAGCTCGCTGACCAGGTTCATCAGATCGTCGAGCTTCTCGATATCGACGCGCACAGAGCGGTTTACCACCTGCTTTGCCGTATTTTTCGCCGCTGCCTTCGGCTGCTCCTTCTTCTGTGCAGCCGCCTGCTCCTGCGGATGCGGCTGTTCCGCTGCGGCCGCAGCTGTCCCTGCACCTCCCGTCGGTGCGGGCGCCGCCTGCTCCTTCGGAGCCGCAGGAGCTGGCTGTGCCTGCACCGGAGCCGGCGCAGTCAGGTTGGCCGACACAATTACCGTATCCCGGATCTCGGAAACGCTCATGATAATTGCCCGGATCTCCTCGAGGGATTTCATCGTCAGCAGCACGATGGAAAATTCGAAATCAAACTTTTCGTCCTCGATATCCTGCACCTCAGGCAGCGACTTTATGACGTCGCCGGCATCCTCAAGCGCCTTGAATACAAGAAACGCCCGGGCCGCTTTCAGGATGCAGCCCTCCTCTATGTAAACGGTAATCTCAAATACATTCTCACCGTCGGATTTGGCCTTCAGAGCCGCCGCGAGCTCATGCTCCGCAAGAGTGAGCGACGCCGTTGCCTTTCTGCCGTCCGCGCCGGCCTTCTCCTCCTGCTTCTCCTCCGCCGTGCCGAGCCCAGCCTCGAGTATCCGCTGAAGTCCGTCGATAATATCCTGGTTATCGTTCCGGCCCTCGTCCTGCGTGCTGATAATATTGTCCAGATAATTTTCAAGTGCGTCGAGGCCGCGGAACAGAATATCGACAAGGCTGGCGCCCGCCTTCATCCTGCCGTTGCGTATCTCGGAAAACACGTTTTCCATATCGTGCGTCAGCCGCTGCATGCGCTTGTAGCCCATCGTCCCGGCCATCCCCTTGAGCGAATGCGCCGCGCGGAAGATCTCGTTGATGGTATCCTCGTTTTCGGGCTCCTTCTCCAGTATAAGCAGCTGTTCGTTCAGGTTCTGAAGATGTTCCCTCGTCTCATCGATGAAAATCTCTAAATATTGGCTTACATCCATCTTAACGTACCCCCACATTCTTCGTGATTGCTTCCGCCACCGCCGTAAGCGGAACCACCTCGTCCACCAGCCCGGCCTCCGCAACCACCCGCGGCATGCCGTAAACCGTACAGGTCGGTTCGTCCTGCGCGATGACGTAGATGTTCTTTTGATTGTTCAGCTGTTTGATCCCAAGTGTCCCGTCACCGCCCATTCCGGTAAGCACCACACAGGTAATTTCGTCAAAGTCCAGCTCCGTCAGCGATTCGTAAAGGATGTCTGCGCACGGCTTCAGCCCGCCCCTGGCCGGTTCGTCCGCGTTCAAAGCGATCTGATATCCGCCGCCCCGCTTCACGACGCGCATCTGACTCCCTCCCTTGGCAATATAGACCGTCCCCTTCTGGAGAACATCCCCCTCCTCGGCCTCTTTCACCGTGATTTTGCTCAGTTCGTTCAGCCGGTCGGCAAGCGACTTTGTAAAGCCCGGCGGCATGTGCTGCACAAGCACAAACGGAGCGTCCAGTTCTGCCGGAAGAAGCGGTATTACGGACTGCAGCGCCTTCGGTCCTCCCGTGGAGCAGGCCAGCGCGACAAGCTTTTTGGACCCGGCAGGAACCTGGCGGTGCGGTGCGCGCTTTACCGGCGCAGAGGTCGCACCGTACAGAGCCTTGGATGCTGCGGAGGTGATGCTCTCCGCCTTCGGCCTGGCAGCCGCCTGTCTGGCCGGGGCTGCAGGAAGACCGAAATCCACGCCGGTCGCCGCTTTGAGCGAGGCGAGCAGCATGCTGCGGAACGTGTTGTTCCTGGCCTCCATAAAACTGTCCGGCTTCGTCACAAAATCAAAAGCTCCCAGCTCAAGACAGCGGACCGTTTCCTTGGCCCCCTCCTTCGCGACGGTGCTGACGATAATCACCTTCTGGCGGATTTTCAGCTTTTCCAGCTGCTCGAGAAACTCAATGCCGTTCATTCTCGGCATATTGATGTCGAGAAGAATTGCATCATACCTCCCCCTTTCACGGGTGACCAGATCAAATGCTTCCAGTCCGTTCATGGCAAGGTCGGACACCTGAAATCTCTCGTCGCTGTTTATTATATCAGAGATCAGCCTTCTCATAAGTGCAGAATCATCAACTACTAAAATATTTTTTTTCCTGCCCATCCGTCATCCTCCTTTTGGAAAGCCTTTCTGCTCTCTGCCGTTCTTTTTGGTAGCTTTCCTGCTCTCTGCCATTCTGCTTTTATCCGGCCGGCTCCAGGTACGGCAAAATTTCCGTTTCTGCCGCACCCGCAGCCGGCACCTTATCTATTCTCCCGGATTTCTCTCCCTCTTTCTCCGTTTTCTGTCCACTTCAAATATGTATTTTACAATGGCCTCCCTGGCATTCTCAGTAATATCCAGGAATTCCAGCCTGTTTTCATAGCCTGATTCCCGATTGACAAGCCGGCTGCTCGAAACAACCCTAGAGAGCAGGGCAAAATCCTTTTCCGCTCCCCCGGCCGCCAGACGGAAATACGCTGTCAGCTGCGCGCCCGGCTCAAACTGCTTCTCGCTGTTGAACCGCAGCCCGCCCCCGCTGATATCAATAATTACCCCGGAATACAGCGCGTCGTCGCCCTCTGTCAGCCGGCAGGACATATCCACAATGCAGTTGAGGCGGTAGAACTGTCTCCGCTGATACCGCTCCAGCTCCGATACAAACACAAGATCCGCATAATACAGCTGATTCGAGCGATACCGGCTCTCGACCTGGGCAACGCAGTGAAACAGCCCTCTCACCGTATAAAAATACAGATTATATGTCTCCCCCGGCTCGAGGAGAACCATTTTTCCTCCCTCCATCGGCATGGCGATCTGGATGATTGAGGAATCCTTTATGTCCGTCACCTGACTGACGTAGGTTTTCCCCTCGCCATCCAGCTTGAAAGGAGTCCGGCGATAGCGCGTCATTTCAATTTTTTGTCCGACGGAAAGTGAAATACTCATTTTTTTATTTCCTTTTTATTTTTGTTTATGTGCTGATTTTATTAAGTTGGAAAAAAGCTGCGCAATTCCTTTTTTCTCAGCAACCGGTTCGCTGCTGGTTCCCTCCAGAAGCTTTGCCAGCTCTTTCAGCGCTCTACCTGCACTCGAATTCGGCGCCGAAATCACGACCGGCTTCTGCCGGATAATTGCGCGGGAAACCTGGTCGTCCTGCGGAATATCCCCGAGATACTCCAGCTCGAAGCTTAAAAATCTCGATGCGACAACACGGAGTTTTTCAAAGAGCTCCCGCCCGTCGCTGCCGCTGCCGACGCGGTTTGCAACCATCCGTATTCTTGTGTGCTCCGTCGAAAATTCCGACTTCCGATTCAGCGTTTTCAGCAGAGCATAGGCATCCGTAATGGAGGTCGGTTCCGGCGTGACAACCAGAAGAACCTCGGCGCTCGCCGCTACAAACTCCAGCACGCTGTCCGCGATCCCCGCCCCCGTATCAATAATAATGATATCGGCCAGCTCATCCAGTTCCTGCAGGCGCGCTGTCAGATTCATAATCTGCTCCCTCGTCATCCTCGCAAGCTCGTGAATGCCGGAGCCGCCTGAGATAAAGCCGATATTCTCCGGCCCCTGCGTAATTATGCCGGCGATGCTTTTTCCGCCGAACATCACATCCGCAAGATTGTACTGCGGCCGGATTCCGAGCATAACTTCAATGTTTGCGAGACCGAAATCCGCATCCATAATGATTACTCTGTTTCCGGCCCGCGAAAGCTCGATCGCCAGATTGACCGACGTGCTGGTTTTTCCGACGCCGCCCTTGCCGCTCGTCACCGTGATGACCCGGGCAATGCCCGCAGGCGGATTGCTGTTCTGTCTTACAAGCTTTCTCAACTGTTCTGCCTGATCCATCTATTCACTGCCTCCTAACAACTGTTTCGCCACGCTCTGCGGATCGATAACGCTGATGTCATCCGGCACGTTCTGTCCAAAGGTAGCATAAGAGAGCGGCGCTCCCGTCTTCATGTGCAGATTCAGTATATTCCCGATGCTGCCCGTCTCGTCCAGCTTTGTAAAAACCAGAGAATAATCGGTAACCTGAGAATAAATATCTGTAATTCTCAGCAGGTCGCGGTATTTCGTCGTCGCACTCAGCACAAGATAGACCTCGCGCTCGTCCTTCGGTATCGTATCCAGCAGCTGCGCCAGATCGTCCCGCTGTTCCCTGCTCTTGTGCGAGCGCCCCGCCGTATCGACGAGTACGACATCGCAGTCCTTTATCTTCTCCCTTGCCTCCGCAACCTCCTCTGCGGAATAAATCACCCGGAGGGGGATATCAAGGATATTTGCGTAGGTGGTGAGCTGTTCCACGGCCGCGATTCGATAGGTATCGGCCGTCATAAGGGCAACCTTTTTTTTCTCGTTCATCTTGAGCATGGACGCAATCTTCGCGATAGTCGTCGTCTTGCCGACGCCGGTCGGCCCGATAAAGAAGATATATTTTGTCCGGTGCTCATCCAGCTCGATCATCCGGACAGGGCCGAGCTTCAGTACAAGCTTCTGGTACATACTCATCAGTATGTTGCTGACGCCCGCGTCCTTCTTCAGCTTGTGGGCGATCTCCCCGATTACCTGGTTGGCGTACTGCTCATCCACCTCGTTTGCAATCATCTGATTGTAGATCAGCTGCATGCAGGCGATGTTGGAATCGCTCTCCTCCTCCGGTTTTTCCTCCTCGGCCGTCTGCTTCCCCGCACGCTCTGCCATCTGGCTGACAAGCATATCCTGAAGCTGATCGAGCTTCTGCTCGATGGCCGCTGAGCCTTTTGCCTCCCCGGAAACCGTCCCCTGCGCTCCCGAAGGCTCGTAGATAACGGAGGGCGCTTTATCCTCGTATATAATATTCGGATTGCGCTTCGGCAGCTCCTCCTTTTTATCCTGGTATACGATATTTTCATCGAGCGCCGCTGTGACTTCTACAGTCGGCCGGCGCCAGAGCCGGTAGATTCCCTTCGGCGTATTTTTCTTGATGTTCATTACAATCGCATCCTTGCCGAGATCCTCCTTGGCCAGAAGAATCGCCTCCGCCTCCGTGCCCGCCGTAAATTTCCTGATAATCATATTATGCTGTCACCATCCCTACTGACTGTAATTCCACATTGGATTCGATTTCATTGTAGGACACAACGATCAGGTCCTGGAAATAATCCTTCGTCAACCGCTTGAAATACATGCGTACAATCGGCGAGGTGATAATAACCGGATTTTTGCCCAGGCTTTCGAGCTTTCCGACCTCGTCCTCCACCGACTTCATCAGCTTCTGCGTACGCTCCGGGTCCAGCGTAAGATATGCGCCCTGCTCGGTCTGCTTTACGCTTCCCATTATCTCCTGCTCGATCTTCGGATCCAGCGTCACGACACTCGTCATCTCTCCGGACGGGAAGTACTTGTTCGAGATCGCGCGCTTCAGACTCTGCCGGACATACTCCGTCAGAACATCGGTGTCGCGCGTCGTCGGCGCGTAATCCGCAAGCGTCTCGAATATCGTGATAAGGTCGAGGATGGAAATCCCCTCCCGCAGAAGATTCTGCAGTACCTTCTGTATCTCGCCGACCCCGAGCAGCTTCGGAACAAGCTCGGTGATAAGCGTCTGGTTCGATTCCTGGACGTTGTTGATAAGATTCTGTACATCCTGGCGGGTGAGCAGCTCGTCGAGATGGCTGCTGATGACCTGTGTCAAATGCGTCGCGATGATGGACGGCGGATCGACAACGGTGTAGCCGTAGGACTCCGCACGCTCGCGCTGGCTCTCTGTGATCCAGATTGCCGGCAGGTGGTAGGATGGCTCAAAGGTCGGAATACCGGTGATTTCCTCCTCCACATAGCCCGGGTTCATCGCCATATAGTGGTCAAACAGGATCTCCCCGTCGCTGACCGGGATACCCTTGATTTTAATTACATACTGATTCGGGTTCAGCTGGATATTGTCGCGCAGACGGATGGTCGGTACAACGCAGCCCAGCTCCAGTGCAATCTGCCTTCGAATCATGACGACGCGGTCGAGCAGATCGCCGCCCTGGTTTACATCGGCCAGCGGGATAATGCCGTAGCCGAACTCCAGCTCGATGGAATCGACACGCAGCAGCGAAGTGACGTTCTCCGGACGCCGGATCTCCTCGGCGCTTGTCTCCTCGGCACTTGTCTCCGCCTCGACCTCCTTCACCTTCGTCCTTGTCCGTATCACTCTTCCGGTCGCCAGGAAGGCTGCGCCGTAAGGGCAGAAAATGTAAAATGGCAGCGGCGTAAACAGCCCGAGAAATACCATGCTGCCGCCGACCATGTAAAGCACCTTCGGGATCGAGAACAGCTGCGTGACAAGCAGATCGCCGATATCCGCCTCCTTCGATACTTTGGTGACAAGTATACCGGTGGCAAGCGAGATCATCAGCGACGGGATCTGGCTGACCAGGCCGTCTCCGATCGTCAGGATCGCGTATTTGCTCAGCGCGTCCCCCGCGCTTAACCCTCCGCGCGTCATTCCCATCAGAACGCCGCCTACAATATTGATCACTGTAATAATCAGACCCGCGGTCGCATCTCCCTTGACGTACTTTGTAGCACCGTCCATGGAACCGAAGAATGCGGATTCCTCCTGGATTTTTTCACGGCGCTCCTTCGCCTGCTGATCCGTGATGGCGCCGGTGTTGAGATCGGCGTCAATCGCCATCTGCTTGCCCGGCATCGCGTCGAGCGTGAACCGCGCGGTTACTTCGGATACGCGCTCCGAGCCCTTGTTGATCACAAGGAACTGGACGATAACGAGTATGATAAATACAATCATGCCGACGACAGGATCGCCGCGGCCGACGAAATTTCCGAACTGGATAACGACATTTCCCGGATCGCCGGTCGTAAGAATCAGCTTTGTCGAAGAAACATTGAGTGCGATCCGGAACGTTGTGGTGAAGAGCAGAATTGTCGGGAACGTGGACATATTCAGCACTTCCTGGGAAAAAAGCGCATTGAACAGGATAATCATCGCAACCGAAATATTCAGCGCCAGCATCACATCCAGCAGCGTCGAATTCATCGGCACAATCAAAAATACAATCGCGGCCAGGATATATATGCCGATCGCAAAATCCGCTTTTTTCATTTCGTTCCCTCCTTTCCTCTGCGCGGGAATTTTCCCGCCTGGCAGTTAATCTGTTTTATGTGTTTCTGCCGTCACTGCTCAGCCGGCCCTGTTTTTCAGGCCGTATACGTATGCGAGTACCTCCGCAGTTATCTGGTAGAGCTCCTCCGGAATCTCCTGCTCAAGCTCGACATTGTAGTAGAGCATGCGGGCCAGCGGCTTGTTTTCCACGATCGGAATCTCGTGCTCCCTGGCGGCCTCCCGGATCTTTGCAGCCACATAATCGGCGCCCTTCGCGATCAGCAGCGGGGCCGGGGCCTCCTCCTTGTCATACTTCAGCGCGCATGCAAAATGCGTCGGGTTTGTAATAACGACGTCCGCTTCCGGCAGCCGCTGCATCATGCGCCGCTGGGAAGCCTCCCGCATCTTCTGCCGGATGCGCCCCTTGATCTGCGGATCGCCCTCGGTCTGTTTGTACTCCTCCTTGATCTCCTGCTTTGTCATGCGCATGTCTTTTTTGAACTTTCTCTTCTGGTAGAACAGATCGGCAAAGCCCACTACCACAAATACCGCGCTGATGCGCAGGCCGAGATCCATAATCTCCTCCCCGATCAGAATAATCGGTATCTGCAGCTCATCAAACTGGTAAAGGATAAAAATGTCTCTGACCTTATCCTTTATCATGGAGTAGACAAGCGCGAGAATCACTGCTATTTTTACGACGGACTTGATCAGCTCCACCACCTTGTCTGCCGAAAAAATCTTTTTGAATCCGCTGATCGGATTCAGTTTGCTTAGCTTCGGCATGAGCGGCTTTCCGGTAACCTTCCACTTGACCTGAGCAACGTTGGATATGAACGCGATCCCGAAGGCGACCGCCAGAAACGGGAGCGCCGCCAGGAGCACCTGCAGAATCCCGTCCTGCAGCAGCCTGCCCACCGCATTTTTGTCAAAATGGTCGTCCGTGATTGTTGCGATCCGGCTGTAGCTGCCCTGAAACAGCGACAGGAATCTTTTGCCCACCATACCGATAAAAAGCTTCAGCGCGAGGAACAGCCCCATCAGGCTCAGCGCGGTCGTCAGCTCCTGGCTCTTGGAAACCTGGCCTTCCTTGCGCGCGTCCTCCAGCTTTTTCGTTGTCGCCTCTTCCGTCTTTTCGCCGCCGGGCCCTTCCTTGGCAAAGAACTGGAGCCGGAAGCTTACGTATCTTTTCTGTTCTATCCCTATCTCCATTTCCTCACCGCTTTCCTGCCGCATCAGTGCAGATACGGTATGACCGCCCTCAGCATCTTGTACATTTCGTCAAAAATCGCGTCCGAAATAGCGTCGAGCCGCAGCGTAACCACCGCAAGCACCGCCAGTCCGATCAGCACCTTCATCTGAATGCCGATAACAAACATGTTCATCTGCGGAGCCACCTTCGCCAGAATTGCCAGCACGGTATTGGCGATCAGCGTTGCCGCAAACACCGGCAGCGCAATCCGGAATCCGATCACGCAGAAATCAATGACAAACTGCAGCATAAGCTTGTAGATCTCGGGCCGCAGCGCCGCTTCCGCTATGGGTATCACATGAAAGGAATCCATAACCGCTTCAATAATATAATAATGCAGCCGCGTCACAAGAAGTATGAGTATAACCGCATAGTTAAGTATATTCGAGGTCAGCGACACGGTTGTCCGGGTCGCCGGGTCGTACTCCGTCGCCATGGAAAAGCCGATCTGCATGTCGACGATCTGACCGGTAAAACTGAGAATATGTGTATTTATATTTGCAAAGAACCCCATTGCAAATCCGGCAATGGCGTTCATCACAGCCATAATGAGAAAGCCGAGCGAACCGGCGTAGCTCAGCGGCTCGTACGGCAGCAGGGTAAACGCCAGATACGACAGAACAGCCGACAGCCCTATCTTAACCCTCTGCGGAACGGAGCCGATGCTGAAAAACGGTGCGGTGTAGATAAAAGCCGAGATCCGCACCATAATCATCAGGAAAAATTCAAATTGTTCCACTGTAAAGGTCATTCCGCGGCCGGCCCCTCCCTTCCCCGCATTCTGCCGGTTTTTTCCTTCCGCCAGTCTCTTCGCAGCAGCTCCCGGTTATGGCCGGGATGCCAGTATATGGATTCCTGGTTTCACTGCGGGGTTTATCGCAGCAGGCTGCTTTTCACCCCTTGAGAAAATACGGCAGATTTTCCATCAGGTAAGTAAAAAATTCTGCGACGGAATTCAGTATCCATCTGCCGCACAGCATGATTGTCAAAAAAATCCCGATCAGCTTCGGCACAAAGGTGAGCGTCTGCTCCTGAATGGAGGTCACTGTCTGCAGAATGCTGATGATGAGACCGATGATCAGGGAAACCAGCAGCATCGGCGCCGATACCTTCACAATCAGATAAAGTGCCTGGTTCACTATTTCCATTACCTGAATTTCATTCATCCTGCCGCCTCTTTCCATTCAGTCCGTCACGAAACCGTTCCGGAAAATCTTTCCTTCCCGCTTATAATAAGCAATCGAGCAGGGAGAAGCTTCCCCCCTACTCGCAGTCCGTTGCCCGTCATTGCCGAAATGTTGCGATAAGCTGTTCGATGACAAGGTTCCAGCCGTCCGCCATAATAAAAAGCAGTATTTTAAACGGCATGGAAATCGTTGTCGGCGGAAGCATCATCATACCCATGGACATCAGCGTCGACGCGACTACCATGTCGATTATGATGAACGGGATATAGATGATAAATCCTATAATAAATGCCATCCTGAGCTCGCTGATTATAAACGCCGGAATCAGCACCGACGTCGGGCAGTCGTCGCGCGATTCCAGCGAGGAGTAGCCCGCAATCTTCAGGAACAGCTTCAGATCTTTCGTGTCCGTCTGATCGAACATAAATCCGCGCAGCGGTTCGATTCCCCTCTCAAACGCCTCCTCCTGCGTGATCTCTCCTGCGGAAAGCGGCTGTATTGCCTGCTCGTTGATCTCGGAAAAGATCGGAGCCATCAGAAACACTGTGAGAAAAAGAGCCAGTCCGATCATAACCTGATTTGGCGGGGTCGTCTGCATGCCGACTGCAGTCCGCGTGAAATGCAGCACAACGATAATCCTCGTGAACGAGGTTACCATAATCAGAATGGACGGAGCCAGGGAGATCACCATGATAAGCAGCATGATCTGCAGCGTGGAGGTCAGCGAACCTCCCTCCCCCATATTGAAATAGAATGAGAGCTCTCCGCTGTTCTGATCCGTCAGCCCGTTGTCGTCGCCGGCGTTCCCGGTATTCCCCGTATTTCCGCCTGCTTCGCCGCCCGGATTTTCTTCCTCTTTGTCCGCGCCGTCTTCCTCCGCTCCCTGGGCACTCCCCTCCGTGCCCGTGCCGGGCGCCGCTGCGCGCACCGTCTCCGGAACAGCAAAAAGAAAGGTCAATAGACACAATACAGTGAAAAGTCCTGCTGCAATCCATTTTCGGTTTCTTCTTTCACAGACCTTATCCTTCATGCGTATCAACCTTACTTCTTTCTAACTTCATCTTTATTGCGGAAGCTTTGGTCCATCCGAACCGTCCTCTTCCTTCTCCGGGCCGTCCTCCGCCCTTCCGGAGTTCTCCGTCTGCTTTTTTCTGATCGACGCTAGAATCCCGGAAAAGCCCGCGCCGCTCTGCGCGCTCTCCCTCCACCATGTGATATCCTCTTTCTCCAGCTCGGAAATCAGAGAAATCGTATCCTTTCCGACGGCAATTACAAAATAACGTCTTCCCACCTGCACCAGCTGCAGATATTTATTCTGGGCAAGCCGAAATGTATCCAGTACAAGGAAATTACTGTTCCTCTGCTGTGCAAGCTGCCTTCCCCCCACAAAACGGGTGACAAAATAACAGGCAGCAACCACTACAATAAATACAATCACCAGGCCGAACAACTCCAGCGTGCTTGTAAATCTTGTACCCTCCGTCAGTAAAAACAACATTTCATTCCTCTTTCCCCGTACTGCTCATCCAACGGCCGCCGCACCTCCGGAAGAACCAGCCGGCCGCTTTCACGCCGCTCCGGCTATGCGGTCAATCGCTGCTTCCTCACAGTCCATGAACTCAGCCGATTACCTTTTTCACCGCCTCAAGCACGCGATCCGGCTGGAACGGCTTTACGATAAAATCCTTCGCTCCGGACTGGATCGACTCGATAACCATCGCCTGCTGTCCCATGGCGGAACACATGATAATACTCGCGGACGGATCGGCAGAACGAATCTTTTTCAGCGCCTGAAGGCCGTCCATTTCCGGCATGGTAATATCCATCATAACGAGATCCGGTTTCGTCTCGTTATATTTCTCCACTGCCTTCAGACCGTTCTCCGCCTCACCGACAATGTTGTACCCGTTCTTCGTCAGAATGTCCTTAATCATCATTCTCATAAAAGCCGCGTCATCACAAATCAAAATATTCTTTGCCATTTAACCTGTCTCCTCTTTTTTAATTTTCGCAGTTGCCTTTCTTAACATGAAAACTATTTATCCTTGATGATTTCCGTCACACGAATGCCGAACGCTTCCTCAATCACGACGACCTCCCCCTTGGCGACGTACTTTCCATTGACAAGAACATCGATCGGCTCCCCCGCCAGTCTATTTAATTCTATGATAGTACCGGGTGCAAAGTCAAGTATTTCTTTGATGGATTTGCTTGTTCGGCCGAGTTCCACCGTTACTTCCAGCGGAACGTCAAGCAGCAGGTCGATATGCTCCGTCTGGAGCAGCGGGCTTCCGGCCATCACAAAAGGCTGGAACTGCGCCGGCGCAATATTGACCTCCGGCGGCTGATACATCATCGGCTGTCCCTGCATCATCCCCATCTGCGGCATTCCCATCTGAGGCATCCCGGTCTGCGGCATTGCCATTTGCGGCATTCCCATTTGAGGCATTCCCGTCTGCGGGGCTGCAGGCTGCGGGGCCGGCGTTTCGCCCGCCGCAGGACTGATTGGCTGCGTCTCAGCCTCGTCAATTCCCGTGTATTTCATAAACTGACGGTACAGATCTCTTGCAAAATCAAACGGGTACAGCTGCATCAGTTCGCTGTCCACCAGATCCCCTATTTCCATGTGGAACGCGACTTTAACAAATTTATTTTTGAGGAAGCCAGCGATATCCTCACCGTTTATCACATCATTCAAATCCACGAGGTCCGCGCTTGGCGGGCTGATGTCAACCTTCTTCTCCAGCATGGAAGAGATCGAGGTGGCCGCCGAACCCATCATCTGATTCATCGCCTCGCTGATTGCGCTCAGATGAAGCTCCGACAGTTCCCCGTCGATATTGGTTCCGTCGCCCCCCATCATGAGGTCAGTGATAATTTTTACATCCCGCTCTTTAAGTACAAGAATATTAGTTCCGTCCAGACCTTCTTTATAATAAATCTGAATAAAAACGCATGGTCTATCATAATTCTGGATCAGGTCGTCCCAGGTCGCATAGGTCACAACCGGAGTCGTAATATTAACTCTCTGATTTACAAGGGAAAACAATGTCGTTGCCGCTGTTCCCATACTGATATTGGAGATTTCGCCGACTGCGTCTTTTTCCGCATCGTTCAGCTCTTCATCCGCGTTTGCTATTTCCCTGGGAGCAGCGGCTCCGCTTCCTGCCGGACCGTTCGATGAACCGCCGTCCATCCCGGTCAGCAGGGCATTGATTTCATCCTGTGTCAACATACCGTCCATGGCGTTCTTACTCCTCCTCTCTTATTATATTTGTGAGCTTCACCGCATAGGCATCCGAAAAGGAGCCGGGCAATGCCCTGAATTTCCTTATGTTTCCGACATAGATATTCATCTCGTCGTCCACCTTTGAATTCAGCTTGATAATATCACCCTTTTGCATATTCAACAAATCATTTAATGAAATTGTACTTTTTCCCAGCACCGCACGAACCGGTATCCGCGCTCTCGAGATGGCAACCTCGATCACGTCCTTGTAGCTTCTGTCGTCCAGCGTCTGCATGGACGCGTACCAGTATTTCGTGTTCAGCTTATCAATCACTTCCTCGACGCAGGTGTATGGAATACAGATATTCATCATACCCTCCACGGTACCGATCTTCACGTTCAGCGTGACGATGGCCGCCGTATCCGTCGGGGAAATAATCTGCGCAAACTGCGAGTTCGTCTCGATCCTTGTCAGACGCGGCGTCAGCTTCACAACATTCGCCCACGGCTCCGACATCAGATTGGTAACCACCGTAAATATCCGCTCGATAATAACAAGCTCAATCTCCGTGAAATCTCTCGACTTGTCGAGCGGATTTCCTTCCCCCCCAAGCATTCGATCCACGATCGCATAGCCAAGATTCTGTGCCAGTTCGATCACCACGCTGCCCTCGAGCGGAGAAAAATCTACGATTCCAAGCAGAACCGGATTGGAGAGCGCATTTGTAAACTCCTGGTAGATAACCGCCTCGGAATTTATCACCTCCACCGACACATTCTTTCGCAGGTATGCCGGAAGATTTGTAGAAAACAGTCTTCCGAAATGCTCAAAAATATTTTCGAGCGTCCTCAAGTGCTCCTTCGAGAATTTGGAAGGACGTTCAAAATCATAATTCTTTACTGATTTTTCACCGCTGTCTTTAAACTCATCCGCATCTACCTCGCCGCTGCTGAGAGCGGCGAGCAGATTATCTATCTCGCTTTGTGATAAGACGTCGCCCATCCTGTTACCTCTATTTCTATAAATTATAGCCTCAGTGAAGCAGTTTTCAAGCTCCGTTCCGGCCGTCTACTGCATCATTGTGTAATTTCCCAAGACGACGTTGTAAATGCACTCCGTGTCAAAGCTCTCTCTCAGATCCGCCAGAATCTCATCCTTGACAAGCTCCTTTGCCTCGTGGAAGCTCTCCGGCGTCAGAGAACCGATGCGGTTCTGGATGATCTCCTTGATCAGCTCCGCCTGCGGCTCGATCAGCGGCTGAATCTTCTTGTAATCCGGCGCTTTCTTGTTCAGAACGACGGTCGCCGTAACCTGCGCAAAATACTTTCTGCCGTCCTCGCCCGGTGCGAGGTTGATCGCCATATTCGTTCCGACAACAATGGATTCGAGGTCGGTCACCGGCACCTGCTCTTCCTTGTCTGCCGGAAGCGGCGACTTCAGCTCCATATCAATCATCCCGCAGATTTTTGTGATCATCGTATTCATCTTTTTCGCATTCGGCATATAGACGAACAGCATCAGCGCGCTGAGCGTCAGATTTACAAGCGTTGCCGCAAGTATGATAACAGCCAGAATATTCTTTTTCATCCCTACAACTTTCTCCTTCCATAGAAATCTCTCGGGCTTCGAAATTCTCCGAGCCCCTCGAAGCCGGAACCTAATCGGAATTCAGCGTGTTATAAATACGTATTTCAATACGCCGGTTCATATTCCTTCCTTCTGTCGTCGAATTATCCGCAATCGGCTCGTACTCCCCCATGCCGATGCACTCGATATCCGCCGGATCCAGTCCTTTTTTCTCCACCAGATAATCCGCCGCCGTGTTTGCACGGGCGCATGAAAGTTCACGGTTGCTTCCGTATCTGCTCCGCTTCGACACCGGAACATTATCCGTGTGCCCGATAATCGCGATCCGATAGCCCTTGTACTTCTTCAGGATATCACCGATCCGCGAAAAGACCGGCAGCGCGCTGCTCTGCAGCTCGGCACTGCCCGAAGCGTACAGCAGGCTTCCGCTGATCTCTATTGTGATGTATCTCCCGCTCGCATCGACACCGATCTCCATCTGATCATCCAGATCATATTTGCTGCTCATGCTGGAAATATCATCGTACATCTCCTCCGACTCCTCTTTGTTGGCCTGCTCCAGCTGCTCATGCAGATCCAGCACATCCTCGCCCGTCTGATCCGAGGTCTGTCCCATGTCGTTCGTGTACTCGTCCAGATCGTTCAGCTGCGAGACGCCTGTATTGATCAGCTGTCCCTCCCCGATCGAGGTCCGGCCGCCCGATAAAATACTCAGACGGTTCGCAAACGAACTCGCGAGCTCCTGAAACTTGGCCTCATCCACGCTGGACATTGCAAACAGGAGAACGAAGAAGCAGAGAAGGAGATTCATGAGGTCGGAAAAGGTCGCCATCCAGGCCGGTGCGCCTGCCGCCTGTTCCTCCTGCTTCTGTTTCTTAGCCAACTTCCTCACCACCTTCATTCGCATTGAGCTCCTCTCTCATGCCCGGAGTGAGGAACGATTTCAGTTTCTCTTCGATGACGCGCGGATTCTCGCCAGCCTGGATTGACAGAAGGCCCTCAACCAGAATCTCTTTCTGCTTCATCTCCGAAGAATCGCTTGCCTTTAATTTATTTGCAACCGGAGTACATATCCAGTTTGCAAGCAGGGAACCATAAAGGGTAGTGATAAGCGCGATCGCCATGTTCGGTCCGACCGAAGCCATATCCTGCAGATCGGCCAGCATGTTGATGAGACCGATCAGAGTACCGATCATACCCCAGGCAGGACCGGATGCCGCGAGAGCCTCCCAGAAACCGATAATATCCTTGTGCCGCTCTCCGATGCACGAGAGCTCCGTCTCGAGGATGCTGCGCACCAGCTCCGGATCCGTACCGTCCACGATCAGGAGCAGGCCCTTTTTCATGAAAGCGTCATCCATTCCGTTTGCCAGCTCCTCCAGCTGAAGAAGACCCTCTTTTCTAGCGACGTTCGACAGTTTGATGACTGTCTGGATCGTCTCAAGCTCATTGCTCACCTGAACCTTGAAAATCAGAGTGATGGATTTTAGTTTCCGGATAAATTCGGGAATACTCGCCTGCGTTACCATCATGCCCATGAACGCGCCGCCGAACGTAATGAGCGCCGACTTCCATTCAAGGAAGCCCTTGATTGCCGTAAACCCCTTGTCCGCCACGATACTGAAAACAACGAGAACCAGGGCTACAACCATACCAACCAAAGATGCTATATCCATTTTTTTCACCTCAAGTCACTTTTTTCTGAATTTATGTATCAGATGATTCATCATCATCTATTGTCTGATTTAATATCCGCTTTCTATATAATACTACTAAATTTTTCACCTTTTGTCTACTTTCTTTTACAAATATTTTTTTTCCAGTTGTCAGAGTAATCACTGTATCCGGAACTTCTTCAATTGTTTCAATTAAATGTGCATTTACTGTTAATTTGCTCCCGTTCAGCCGGGTCAGCTCCACCATTCCTCCACCCCCTCCCGATTAAAAGGAAACGCTCCCACGCAACAAAATACCCTGGCAGCATTTTTCAATGCTGCCAGGCTATCCGAAAAGGCTAGCGCTTCAGATTGATCAGCTCCTCCAGAATGGTATCCGATGTCGTAATAATCCGCGAATTCGCCTGAAAACCTCTCTGTGTTGTAATCATCTCCGTAAACTCGTTGGCCAGATCGACATTTGACATCTCCAGCACGCCGGTGTTGAATTTGCCGCCGGTGGAGGAGATATCCTTTCCGATTCCGTCGAACTCGCCGGAGTTCTGCGTTACCGCATACATATTATTTCCGATCGACTCGAGGCCTGCCGGGTTGGCAAATTTAGCCACCACAATCTGCCCGAGCAGAATCTGATCTCCGTTATCGTAAGTTCCGTAAATTTTTCCGATTTTGTCAATGGTGATGCCGGACATGTTGCCGACCGGCTTGCCGGCGCCGGCTCCCTTCGCGATATCCCCCTTTACGCCCTCAAGGTTGGTGGTGCCGCTCTGCGAAAACATGGTAAGCTTTGAAAAATCAACGTCGATCGGCACAAACGGTCCTCCGTCGCTGACAAGGTTGAAGTTTACCGAAGTACCGCCCTCTTCCTCGCCGACCTGTACAAAGCGTCCGGAGGAAGCATTGAACTCAAGCGGAACGCCGTCCATCTCAATTGTAACCTCGCCGGTCTCCTCGTTCACCTCCGCCTCGTAGTCCGAACCGCCGAAGCTGACGCTTGTAATGGTGGAAGGTCCGTAGGTAATCGTTCCGTCCTCCTCAACGGTCTTGCTCACAAATACAGATTCGCCCTTCTCGTTGAAGACATTCGAAACGGTGACGGAATAGACATTTGTCTCCTCCGGGTCCTCGTTCTGCTTCACATTCAGAGCTGCAGTGTAAAGATTTCCGAGATTATCATAAAACTGGATGTTTGCCAGGCGGCCGTCGGCCTCAAAAGCGATCTGCGTATCGTTCTGGTCAATATTTCCCTTCAGATACACATTCGTTGTCGCCTCCGGCTCGGAAAACAGATTATCCGGCGCCATAACGCGCAGCGCGGATACATTGTCCGACTTGCACGAACTCGGATCGTCCGGACTCACCTGCCAGCCCATCACAAGCGCGCCAGACGGCGTACAGAGATTTCCGTTCGCGTCCACGTTGAACGAACCCGCCTTGGTAAAGTAATTGGATCCGTTGCTGTTTACGACGAAAAAGCTGTCACCCTCAATCATCAGGTCGGACCAGCCGTCCGTTCTCTGCGAACCGCCGGTGCCGGTGATCTTCGTCGTGATCGAAGCCACATTGGCGCCGAGACCGATCTGCATGGCGTTGATGCCGGCCGCGCCGGTCGTGGCATTCGGGCCGGTTGCAGCGCTTGTTGTCTGGTAGAGAATATCCGAGAACGTTACGGAGCTGCTCTTGAAGCCGACCGTATTTACGTTCGCGATATTATTACCGATAACATCCATCTTTGTCTGGTGTACTCTCAGTCCGGAAACTCCGGAATACAATGCTCTCATCATAATTAAATGACCTCCTGCTGTGTTCTCCGGCTTCTGTCATTCAGCCGGAGCCGCCCCCTTTCTTCAGGTCCGGCGGCATACTCACAATTCCTAGCTAATCACTGCTCCATCAATGTTCGTAAAAATCCGATCCTCGCCGCCCGCCACCGCGGTCACAACGATGTTGCTCTTCGTATTTACGATAAACGCATAATCATCGACCATGACAAGCGACTCGACGATCCCTTTCTCCGAGGCCCTGGCAGCTCCTGCCTCCAGGCGTCTCACCTGCTCGTTCGAAAGAGCGATGCTCCTGCTCGCCAGCCTTTCATTCGCATGCCGGGAAAAACGAAGCGCCGTATCCCCCGCCTGCGCTCTCTGCTCGAGAATCTGTGCAAACGACGCACCTTTTGCGTCTCCTGCCGCATTCTTCGGGCTTTTCGGCTGCGCCAGCCGGCTTCTCATTTGTTCGATGGAGGAAAAACCGTTCTTGATCTGATTCAGAAAAATCCCTCCTTACAGGCGCGGCTCCTGCGGCCTTTCACCGCCCCGCGCAGTTATGCCTTCGGTTTGACTTCATCCTCCGGCTTCTGATCGGTTTCGTCCTTGTCCCCTTCTTTGTCATCCTCCTCTGCAGGCGGCACCTCGGAATTCACAACCGTTACGGCAATCTTATCCTCAACGGTCGTATAATCGTCGTCATTGAATACCACCGCCACTGCATAGGAGCCGTTCGGAAGCTCCTTGAACGCTTCGCCGAAAATAGTCAGCCGGTTGCCGTCCAGCTTGTAATGATCCTTCGGAACAACCTTGTTGTTTATAACGAGCGCTACTTCTTTGGCCTGATAATCTCCCTCTCCCATAAAGAGATTTACCTGGAACATTCCCGGTTCCTTCGCATCGTAAGTAAACTTGTAGCTCTCGGTAACTCCCGGCAAGCATACCTTCTCGACATAGCTTTCATCCAGAACGGCGTACAGATCCTCAATATCGTAGAGCTCTCCGCCGACATAGAGCTTGACGCTTCCGCCGGATGCGTTTACATACTGCACCTTTCCGGTAATCTGCTTTTCTCTGCCCGTCTCGTCCTCGACATTTAAAATAACATCCTTGCCGATCAGCGAGAACGCCTGCGATTTCTCGTAGGTCGCATTCAGGTTCTGCAGCTGCTCCAGCTGCGAGAAGGTCGCCAGCTGCGCCACAAACTCCGTGTCATTCTGGGGATTGAGCGGGTCCTGATTCTTCATCTGACAGACCAGAAGCTGCAGGAATGCATCCTTGCCGAGCTCCGAGGTTCCCTTCCTGTCCTTGTCAGTCGTCGTGATGGCGTTGTTTGCATCCTGCAGAACGCCGTTGACCACCTGTCCTACATTTGCCATATTTCCTCTCATTCTGCCGCCTCCGCGGCCAATGTCCGCTTATTTATGCGGTATAATCCACCTGGCTGCCGCTCGCTTCCGGAATTCCCGCCGGCATGCTCTCCGGCCCGGATATGCCCTCCGGCGCATCCGACTCTTCCGTCACAAAGCTCCTGCGGCCCTGTCTGCGTCCTCCCTGCGGCTGTCCTCCGGCCGCCTGGTCGCTCTGTGCAAAGCCGAATTCCGAAACCGTTACCTCAATGGCGTCAACCTTCAGTCCCTGTTTTTCCAGATTTTCCCGAAGCGTCACAAGCTGGCTCTCAATCGCCTGTCTTGCAATTTCCGTCTGCGCCGTAAAACGCGCGGTCATTGCACCGTGCTGAGATACGATGTTCAGATTTACCTTGCCGAGGCTCTCCGGCGTCAGTGTGATTTCCATCGACGTTCTGGCCGGGCTCACTACTACACGCACTTTTTCCAGCAGCTGATCTGCGATCTCGCGAAGCTGCGCTGCCGGATCCATACGGACAAACGATGTCTCCGCATCCGTCTCCCGAACGGAATCCGCCATGAAATTCAGAAATTGCTCCGCCTGCGTCTGCGTCCCTTCTCCCGGCTGCGCGTCACTCTGCTGCGTGCCCTCCCGGCGCGCGCTTACCTGACCGTCCTGCGTCTCCCGAACCGCCTCAAAACGGAATGTGCCTTCCTCCGGCTTCGGCCCGGCATCCTCTCCGGTCTCCTGCAGCGGTTCTTTTCCTGTGCTCCGCACGTTCGTCTCTGTGTCCGCACCGGATTTTATTTCCGCTTCCGCCGACGGCATTCCCTCCATCAGCTGCGCAAATTCCTCCGTTCCGACGAGCTCGTTCAGCCTCTCCGGCGTTATTTCCGCCTCGTCAAGAATCCCCTGAACCTGTTTTAAAAGGCCGGACAGCTTTCCGGACAGCTCCCCGTCCGTCAGCAGAACCGAGAACTCCGTCTCGCCCGCCGCCGCCAGCGTCAGCTGTGTCAGCTGCTGCGCGTTCGTCAGATCGACCATCGTCATTCCGAGCTGCTCCATCAGACCAACAAGCTCTTCCAGACTCAGTCCGAGCGCCTTGGCAACTGCCTTCCTGATATCCTCCAGCACCCTTGCGGCCACCTCGCACTCTGCTTCCATGCCCTCTGCCGCCGCTGCTTCCTCCATTTCCGCAGCCTCGGCTTCCCCGGGCAGTTTCGCTTCCGCGGTGCTCTCGGCGCCTTCCGCCTTCGTTCCGGACGTCTGCATCCCCTCGGCTTTTGTTCCCTGCGCCTGTGCTCCGTCGGCCTTTGTTCCGGCCTCCACAGCCCGGCTCTGCTCCGTCCTCCCGGACGGCACCGTCTTTGAACCGCCCGGCTGCCTTGCGTTCTGCGACGTCAGATTCGCCGTAATCATATCGGCAAAGGACCCTCCGCCGGACGCCTTTGCGCCGGTTTTCGGCCGCTGGCCGACTGCGGCTGCACCGGAAAGAGCATTTACCCCTGTCGTTGTCATCCGCATCCTCCTTTCCTGAAGATAGTATCTATGTAAACCGGAAAACCGGCTCACACCGTTTCAGCACGCCGTCCGTACAGCCGGCGCCCATTTATATATCGGCATTTCCGAATGATAAGTCCACGTCACGGCACGGACATCTGCGCCATAATCTCATCCAGCTTCTCCGCGTTCATATCTGCGATCTTCTGCATTATATGAGCCGCATAGAGCGAATCCATCTTTTCCATAATAGCCGCACTGTCCGCCACCTTCATGCAGAGCAGGTACTGCGCCACGAGCTCCATGCTCGCATTCATCTCTTCAAGTATTTTGGCAGCATTGCCCGGCTTCATCGACGACAGCCGCTTGGCCTCCGTCTGGATCGCCTGGTCATACTGCTGTTTCTCTATTACCTGCCGGTAGATCTCCTCTGCCGTCACAGGATAAATGGCCTCATAAAATTTTGCATAATAATCAATTTCCGGTGCCTTCGGGTTAAATACGACATTCCGGTCAAATTCCCTTTTCAGGCGGGCAAATTCCTCCTGCTCCTCCTCGAAGGTCCGCAGCCTTTCGTTTTCCGCCTCCAGGGACGAAATCTGCCTCGCCTGCCTGGAGTTTTCGGAGGTCAGTTCGTCTTCCCGGCGCTCCAGCTCCTTTATTCTCTTCACCGCTTCTTCCATATCCCGGTACGGATAATTCTCCTCCCAGGCAAGCTGCTCATCCGACACGCTCGGGAGCAGATATTTCAGCACCGGAACATCCTTCAGCATCGGCCGCAGGCTCGTGCCGAGATTTCCGACGTCCATCTTTATTAAAAAGCCAAAGGTCACAAGCCAGATCACGAGAAGAAGCACTACGATAAGAATGGAGAGAAGTTTTCCCCCGCCCTTCCGGTTCTCCTCCTGATTGTCGCCCCTATTCTTTTTCCTCGGCATGTTTACCTCCTATTCCGTCATTTCCGGCACTGCGCCGACCGCACCGTGCTGAAAACTTACCCGCTCGTCGATTTCCTTCCGCTCCTCGGCTTCCAGCTCGCCGAGATAATCTGCGAACGCCTTCTCCCTGAGTCTCTCCTGTGTTTTTCTCTCGATCATTGCCGCCTTGAGCCGGTGAACGGCGGCCTCCACATTCTGCTCAGCCTTTCTAACCTGCACGGTCTGCTGGCGGATCAGCAGTTTCATCACCTCGACCGCTTCCTGATCCCGTCTTATATGCGCGGGTACCAGCCGCTTTCCGACCGTGTCTCTCAGCCGCTTCTCATACTCCTCCCGCCTCGCCGAAAGCTCCGCGAGCTTCTCGTTTTCCGCATTCAGCCTCATCTGTGCCGCCGCGTAGTTCGAGCGCTCCTGCTCCTCCAGCTTCCGCTTTATCTCCAGAATGCTCTGCATCGGATACCGGAATTTTTTCAAGCTCCGCCCTCCTCAAAAATCGCTTCGAGCCCTCCGATCGTCTCATCGAGTGAAACCTTTTCTCCCGTTTCCTGACAGAGAAAGCCGTTCACCCCGTCGATCTTCGATACGGCATAATCTATATTCGGATTGCTGCCCGCTTTGTAGGCCCCGATGTTGATGAGATCCTCCGCATCCTTGTAGGTTGCCATCACCATCTTAAGCTTCGCGGCAGCCTTTTTGTGCTCCGCATCCGCGATGGAGCTCATAACACGGGAAATGCTCTGCAGCACGTCAATCGCCGGATAATGGTTCCGGTGCGCCAGATCTCTGGACAGGACAATATGTCCGTCCAGAATACCGCGTGCCGTATCCGCGATCGGCTCATTGAAATCGTCGCCGTCCACAAGCACGGTATAAAGCCCTGTAATCGACCCCTTCGCCCCGTTGCCGGCGCGTTCAAGAAGTTTGGGCATCTCGGAATATACGCTCGGCGGATATCCGCGGGACACCGGAGGTTCGCCGGAGGCGAGGCCGATTTCCCTCTGCGCCATGGAAAACCGGGTGAGCGAATCCATCATCAGCAGTACATCCTTTCCCTGATCCCGGAAATATTCGGCAATTGCCGTGGCGGTCTTCGCCGCCTTTTTCCGGATGAGCGCAGGCTTGTCGGAAGTCGCGATGACCAGAACGGAACGGCGCATGCCCTCCTCGCCCAGATCCCTCTCAATAAACTCGCGCACCTCGCGGCCCCGCTCCCCGATCAGGGCGATCACATTGATATCCGCACGCGTGTTGCGCGCAAACATGCCGAGCAGCGTGCTCTTGCCGACGCCGCTGCCGGCAAAAATGCCGATCCTCTGGCCCTTTCCGATCGTAAGCATGCCGTCCACCGCCCGGACTCCGAGCGGCAGGATATCCGTGATCAGCCTGCGCGCCATCGGATCGGGCGCCTGCGCATCCACCGGATAGCTGTCCCTGGCCGAAAGTCTGCCGCCGTCGAGAGGATGCCCCAGGCCGTCCAGCGTCTGCCCGAGCAGTTCCGGGCCGACCGGCACCTGCAGCGGCTCCCGGAGATTGACAACCATGCTGCCCTCGCCGATGCCGGTGACATCCTCGTAAGGCATCAGCAGCAGCCTGCCGTCCCGGAAGCCGGTCACCTCCGCCAGCACGGTAACGCTGCCGTCCCTCGAGGTGATGCTGCACACATCATTCAGGCTGGCATCCGGGCCGACCGACTCCACAGTGAGCCCTACGACCTTCGTCACTTTCCCCTTTATATCAATATAGGATTTTGTATACAGCGAATCATATTTTGCAAAATCAATCATTTTTGTATTTCCCGCCCATCCGGGCATTTATGCGGCACAATAACCTGCCGCTTTCCGATTTTTCCATCCGCGATCCCGTCCGCAGCACGGCTTCCGACGGAACGTTAATACAAAGCCCTGCTTCAGCCGGCATTTCCCGGCATTCCGGCCAGCATCCGGAGGTCTCCGGTCAGATTTCTCAGCTGCGCGTCAAGTCCGCAGTCAAAAATCCTGCTGTCCGTCTCAAGCACGCACTGACCGGGCCGCAGCGTGCGGTCGGCTACCACCTCGAGCTCTGCGCCCTCCCTGAGCTTCCGGGAGAGCTCCATCTTCTTCTCGGCCACCGTTTCATAGTCCTCCGGCGGCACATGGATCAGACAGTTCATTCCCGGCTCGACCTGCGCCATCCCCTGCTCCAGAAGGTAGAGGATAATCCCTCTCTTATCCTCAAGCAGGATTCCGGTCAGCCTTTCCACCAGCCGTATTACCATCTCAACAAAAGCAGGCTCCAATTCCTCCACCTGCTTTTCATAAGCAATCCGATTCGCTTTTTCCTGCTCGGCAAGGCGCTTCTTCTCCGCCTGCAGCTCCTTCTCCGCCTGCTTTTTCCCGTCGGCATAGCCCTGCTGCTGCGCCTCATTGTATGCGCTAGCCTTGATTTCCTCCGCGTCCTCCTCGGCCTTTTCGAGCATGACGCGCGCCTCTTCCTGCGCCTCGGCAAGAAGCTGCTCTGCCTGCTCACGGAGCTGTTCCTGCGCCTCCTGCTCCGCCTGCCCGCTTGCACTCTCCTGTGCGGCATCCGCCGGAAAAATCCCGGGGATTCCCGGCATAAACTCCGGCGCGGAAGCTCCCGCGCCGTCCTCCGCCTCCGGATTCTCCCCGAAATCTGCGGAAACCGACGCGTGCTTCTCCACAAACAGCCTTGTGAATTCCTCCGCGCGGCTGTTGAAATCTATCTTTTTCTTTTCTGTTGTATAGGTAATGGCCGCGGCCTTAATTACATTAGACAACGATCTCGTCACCTCCGCCTCTGGAGATTACAATCTCGCCCGAATCCTCCAGCTTACGGATGACATTGACAATCTTCTGCTGTGCTTCCTCGACATCCTTCATGCGGACAGGACCCATAAAGTCCATATCCTCCTTGATCATCGTCACAAGACGCTTGGACAGGTTGTTGAAGATCGCATCCTTGACCTCGTCTGTCGTGTTCTTCAGAGCCACGGCGAGCTCGTTGTTCTCCACCTCACGCAGCACGCGCTGAATGGAACGGTCGTCGAGCGAAAGAATGTCCTCGAACACGAACATCTTTTTGCGGATCTCGTCCGCCAGCTCCGGCTCCTCGATCTCGAGATTTTCCATAATGTGCTTCTCTGTTCCGCGATCCACCGTATTCAAGATCTCCACGATCGCATCGATACCGCCCGCGCTCGTGTAATCCTGATTGACAAGGGAAGACAGCCTGCGTTCGAGCACGCGTTCCACCTCCTTAAGTACCTCCGGAGAGGTTCGATCCATCTGTGCGATACGCTTCGCCACGTCCGCCTGTTTATCCGGGGACAGCGCGCCGAGAATTGCGGCGGCCTGCTGCGCCGGCATATAGGACAGGATCAGGGCGATTGTCTGCGGATGTTCGTCCTGGATAAAGGTAATCAGCTGCGCCGGGTCCGTCTTGCGGATAAACTCAAACGGCCGCACCTGAAGCGACGCCGTCAGCTTGCCGATTACTTCGCGCGCCCTGTCTGCACCGAGCGCCTTCTCCAGAAGATCCTTCGCATAGCCGATGCCGCCCTCCGCAATATACTGCTGCGCCAGGCAAATCTGGTAAAATTCATCCATAATGGCATCCTTGGTAGACTGCGAAATACTTCTCGTATTGGCGATCTCCAGCGTCAGCTGCTCGATCTCCTCCTCCTTCAGATGCTTGAATATTTTAGCGGATCGTTCCGGCCCCATCGCAATCAGCAAAACCGCCGTTTTCTGGACGCCGTTCATCTCCTCCGTCTCTTTCATTGGCCGTCTCCTTTCCTCGCGGGCCTATCCGCCCGTCAAGCGGGCGGACAAGACCGTCACGTCATCCCCAGTCGTCGTTCAGCCAGTTGCGCAGCAGCGCAGCAACGGCCTCCGGATTCTCGTCGACGAACTTCTCGATCAGGCGCTTGGACTCGGACTTCTCGCTGAATTCGATATCCTCAAGCGACTGGTTATCCTTCGTCGTGGCAAGCAGCTTCTCAACCGAAAGCTCAGGCTCGGTCTCCACAACCTCCTCCGGCTTCGATACACGGAATACCACGAAGATCAGCAGGGCAATGATAATCACGAACAGGACGATCGTGAATATAAGGTCGAAGTTGGTGCCCTCCTCCTCCACTTCAATATACTCCGGTATCGTGTAAATGATAATGGAAATATTGTTTTCCGGGATTCCGGTCGCGTTGGAAAATGCCGTGTAAAACTCCTGCGGTATGTCATTGGTTTCCATCCGCTTCCAGTCGCGGTTGTTTACGATATAATCCTCCCAGGTCGTCCCTTCCAGCTCACCGAGCCGCTCCAGATCATCCTTCGTATAGCGCCGGATCTTTTTGAGAACGAGGGCCATGCTCGATGTGGCCGGCTCTACAACCCCCCACTCACTCATTGTTTTCGTGACCTGCTCACCCACCATATAGGTGACGGAGAGATCGTCATAGCTGCTGTTTCCGGCCTGCTGATTCTGGATATAGTAATCCTGGCCGTCGTTCGAATCCGTTCCCGGAATATCGCCGTTCTGCGCGGTATTCTCGGACTGAATGCGCCGGTACACGCCGTAAAGCCCCTGCTCCTGGCCGTCTGCCGGAAGATACTTCTTAAGATATTCCTCCACGCGGTCAAAATTGATTTCAAGATTGAACTGCGCGTCGACATAATCAAAATCAAGATGAAGCGCGTACTCCATCACACGCTCCTGAAAAAAATTATAGGCATCCTTCGTGATCGCCAGCTGATTGGTGATCGCGAGGGTATCCTCGTCCTCCGGTCCGTTGTAGAGAAGGTTGCCGTACTGGTCAATCACCTTCACTGTTTCGACCGATTTGTTGCCGAGTGCGTTCGCAACAAAAACGGCGATCGCCTCGGACATATTCTTGTTGAATTCAGAATTGACAAAAAGCGAAACCGAACACTGAATGTCCTTCTCCTCGTCAAGAATCGTTGACGTGCGGTCAAGCGGTATGTAACTGACTTTCGCCCGGTCGATGCCGACCATCCCCTCGATCTGCTGTTCCAGCCTGCCCTGAAAGTAAGCGGCATTTTTCTGAACCCGGTCAGCGTTTGTCGTACTCATATCGTTGTCCAGCAGGTCGCTCAGAGTCATGCGCCCGTCGCTCATGGCAGAGCTGTTGAGCACCGCGAGATTCGCCTGAACCGTTTTGGTGGAATCGACATAGATCGTCGAGCTGTCCTCCCCGATACGGTGCGCGATTCCGGCCTCGGTCAGCGCCTCGTCCACCGCTTTTACCTTGGTGAGATCGTCGTAGGCCTGCCAGCGGACGTAATTTGTCCTTCCCAGAAAATACGCCAGCAGGAAAATCATTACCGCCACAACCCCGACGGAGCTCAGTAAAATCGCTCTCTGTTTTTTTGTATATTTATTCCAAAGCTCTAATACCTTATTTAATAATCTTTTCAGCCTCTCCTGCATGAAACCTTACTCCGTTCGTTAGAATTGCAACTGCATGATTTCCTTATAAGCATCCAGTACTGCATTCCGAACGGCAACCGTATACTGCAGAGAGACATTTGCCTTCCACTGTGCCACCTGTACGTCCGTCGTACTGTTCGTCAGGCCCATCGCATAAGAAAGCTCGGCCTCCCTCGCTTCATTGATAGAGTCGTTCGTCTTGTTGACCATCTCAAGCGCCGACTGAAACAGCGTCTCGAAGGCCGTGTTTTTTTCCGCGGTTCCTGTTTTCTTCTCCCATGCGGCAGTATAGTCCGTCAGATTATTTACCGCGCCAATAGATGTAAAGTCCATCTTACCTCTCCGTTTCTACGCCGTTTTCCGGCGGCTTAAACTCAGCTTTCCAAGCCCGGTCCGGCCTACGCCTTTCCAACCTCAAGCCCCTTCAACAGCATATTCTTCGTCGCGTTGAACGCGGTTATATTTGCCTCATAGGCGCGTGTTGCGTCGATGAGGTTTGTGATCTCCGTCACGGTATTGACATTCGGCAGCGTAACATAGCCGTCCTCGTCCGCATCCGGATGACCCGGATCATAGACCGTTTTCATCGCCGTCTTATGATCCTCAACGATCCCCGTAACCCTGACGCCGTTGCCGACCAGCTCGGAAGCATTGGTCCGGCTGCTCTGCGCCAGCATTTTGGAAAAGGTGTCCTGTGTTCTCGCCTGGAATACCAGCGTCTTTCTGCGGTATACCTCGCCGTTTTCGTCCCTGGTCGTATTTACATTTGCTATATTCTGCGCGATGAGATCCATACGGAGCCTCTGCGCGCTCATTCCGCTGGCACTGATATTCAGCGCATCAATACTCGCCATACTTTATTCCCCTTTCCTGCATGCCACGGGAACCCCTCCCGCAATACTGCACCGGCAGCACTCTGCACACATCGCTGCAGCGCCTCCCGAATTCCGTGCTGTCCGCGTCCTTCTGCCCGGCACTTTCCGCTTACGAAGTTTTCTCAGCTCCGGTTCAATACCATTTTAATTCTGGAAAATTCCTGCGTCATTGAGTCAAGAAGAGTCAGATAGCGGATCTGATTTCTCGCCAGATAGGATTCCTCAACATCAATATCGACATTGTTGCCGTCCAGCCGGTAGCTCAGCTCGCTCTGATCCATATAGACCTTTGCATTCAGCCTGCCGAGATCCACTCCTGCGACTGCATGATCCATGCTCTGGCCGCGTGCGGTCAGCTCTTCCTTCAGATAATTCTCGAAGTAAATGTCGCTCCTCTTAAAATCCGGGGTGCTGACATTGGACAGATTGTTCACGAGCAGGCTGTTGCGCAGCTCGGTCGCGTTTGCCGCTTTATTCAGCACATTGATATAATTATACATACTGGAGCCTATCATTTATCTCATCCTTTCCATTCAATAATATCATCGCCTGTAAAAAGGGTGTAAAGCAGAACCCTTCCCTGTCTGCCACATTTCATTATAGACAATCTTCAGAAAAAACTCAAGACCTAATTCCGCCGAATCCGAAAAAAAAACAGGGTTAAAACAAAAGTGACCCAAACCAGGTCTTAAACTCCAAATCCTTTTGTAATAACCCTTCCTTATGTTTCCATATTCCGTTTTTTGCTTCCTTTTTTATGCAGTTTTCGCACACTTGTGCGGCACTGCATTTTCTTTCCTGCAAAGCCTCACTGCATTTTCTTAAGTTCGTCGAACACAACATCGTTGATCACCTTGATATAGGTTCCCTTCATGCCAGACGAACGAGACTCGATCACACCGGCGCTCTCAAACTTTCTCAGTGCATTTACAATAACAGAGCGTGTGATGCCGACCCGATCCGCAATTTTGCTGGCGACAAGAATTCCTTCGTTGCCGTCCAGTTCCTCAAAAATATGCGTGATGGCCTCAAGCTCCGAAAACGACAGCGTACTGATGGCTGACCGGACAATCTGCACCTTCCGGTTTTCCTCGGCATTTTCCTCGTTGACCGAGCGCATCATCTCCAGGCCGACAACGGTCGTTCCGTACTCGCTCAGGATAATATCGTCGATCGAATACTGGCTCGTGTTCTTATAAAGAAACAATGTTCCGAGGCGCTCACCCGCGATATCAATCGGCGTAATAATCGCCTGATACGCGTTGACATTTTCGATTTCAAAGCCCAGAGTTGCAAGGTTGACATTTTCTTTGGTCGAGAGAATGTTGAGCAGGCGCTCATTCAGCATACCGTCGATGTAGCCGCCCACAGAATCCCGGATCAGTTCGCTGATCGGCGGGATATCGGAACGGTTCCGGATGCCGAGCACCTTCCCCTTTCTGCTGATGACGAGGATATTCGAGTCCAGGATATCGCTTAACACAAGGCAGATATCGTTGAACACAACCTTATGCGAGCTGTTGTTATGTAGCAGCTTATTGATCTTCCTCGTTTTATCCAATAATTGTACGCTCATTGACGAACCCCCATACATCAATATGATAGCCTTATTCTAACACATATATTTTTCGAAAACAAGCAAATTTTTTAATTTTGTATAAAATTCAGGGGATATTTTCAGAATTTTTCCGTTTCTCTAGTTGCTTTCCTTGAAATTCACTGTCAAAATCATGTTTTTTTGCCATAAATAAGAAAACAAAATGCGCGGAAAGAGGAGCTGCTCCGCCGTTTGCCACAGCCCTCTCCTCTCCCTGCGCAGTCCCCTTATCCTTCCGGATAAAACTGCGCCGCATGCTTTTTATGCCGTTCCTCTTCTGCTAGTCTTCCTGCTCCTTTTCCTTTGCCTGCTGATGTCCGCAGCCCTCCCCCGGACATACCAGCTTGCTTCCCTTCTCCAGCAGGAGGCTGCCGCATTTCGGACATTTGACATCCGTCGGCTTCTGCCAGGACATAAAATCGCATTCCGGATTGCTCTCACAGCCGTAGTACCTTCTGCCCTTCTTGGTCTTGCGGATCACAATATCTTTTCCGCATTTCGGGCAGGCGATGCCGATCTTCTCGAGATAGGTCTTTGTATTGCGGCATTCCGGAAAGCCCGGACACGCAAGAAACTTCCCGTGCGGACCGTATTTGATTACCATCAGCCTGCCGCACTGGTCACAGACAACATCGCTGACCTCATCCTCGATTTTGATCTGCGAAAGCTTTTCGCCCGCGTCCTTCACGGCCTCCTCCAGATCCGGATAGAAATTGCTCACCACCGTTTTCCAGTTAACGCTGCCCTCCTCCACGCTGTCCAGCAGCGCTTCCATATTGACGGTAAAATTGACATCCACAATGCTTGGAAAGGCTTCCTTCATCATTTCATTAACTGCCTCACCAAGCTCAGTAATATATAAATTTTTATTCTCTTTAATTACATAATGACGAGCCAGTATTGTTGTTATTGTGGAAGCATAGGTGCTTGGACGTCCGATGCCGAGCTCCTCCATCGTCTTGACAAGACTGCCCTCCGTATAATGTGCCGGCGGCTGGGTAAAATGCTGACCGGGCTTCAGCTCAGCCAGGGACAGCACAGAACTCTGACTCAGACCTCCGAGCCCGCGGTTCGGCGCCTCCTCTTCCTCATCGTCCGCCGCGTACACGGCGAGGAAGCCCTCCTTTTTCAGCTTTGAGGAGGCCGCCGTAAAACGAAAGCCCGCGCCGTCAATCTTCACGGAGGTCGTCTCGTAGACCGCTTCCGTCATGCGGCTGGCGATAAAGCGCTTCCAGATCAGCTGATACAGGCGGAATTGGTCGCGCCCCAGAGATTCCTTTACAACGACCGGCGTCAGATCCATGTAGGTAGGGCGGATCGCCTCATGCGCGTCCTGGATCTTTTTCCCGGTCGCTTTGTTGACGTCCGCCGACGTCACCTGATCCTCTCCGTAGTTTTCCCGGATGTACGCTTTGGCAGCGGCATCCGCCTCCTCCGACACCCGCACGGAATCGGTACGAAGATACGAGATCAGGCCCACTGTGCCGTGCCCCTTCACCTCGACGCCCTCGTACAGCTGCTGCGCAAGGCGCATTGTTTTCTGCGTCGTGTAATTCAGCAGCTTGGCTGCCTCCTGCTGCAGCGTACTGGTGGTAAACGGCAGCGGCGCCTTTCTGCGCCGCTCTCCGTGCTTCACTTCGGTGACCTGAAACTGCGCATCCTTCAGTTTGTCAAGCAGTTCATTCATTTCCTTCTCTGACGATATGGCAAGCTTCTGGGAGGAAGTACCGTAGAATTTGGCAAGAAGAGGCTTCTTTTCTCCCTTCACGTTAAACAGCGCGTCAAGATTCCAGTATTCCTGCGGCACAAAGCTTTCAATTTCCTTCTCCCGGTCGGCAATAATGCGCAGCGTCACCGACTGCACGCGCCCGGCGCTGAGGCCCCTTTTGATCTTCGCCCAGAGCAGCGGGCTGATCTCGTAGCCGACCATGCGGTCAAGCATTCTTCTGGCCTGCTGTGCATCGACCAGATCCATGTCGATTGTGCGGGCACTCTTTATGGAATTTTTTACTACATTTTTTGTAACCTCATTGAAGGTAATGCGGTTTTTCTCTCCCTCCGGCAGCTTGAGCACATTGGCCAGATGCCATGCAATCGCCTCGCCCTCGCGGTCAGGGTCGGTTGCAAGATAAACCTTGTCCGCTTTTTTTACTTCCTTGCGCAGCTTTGCCAGAATTTCCCCCTTGCCCCGGATCGTAATATATTTCGGCTCAAATCCATGCTCCGCATCGATACCCATCTGACTTTTCGGGAAGTCCCTCACATGTCCGTTTGAGGCGAGCACCTCATAATTTGTTCCAAGGAACTTTTTGACTGTCTTCGCCTTGGACGGAGACTCCATAATTACCAGATTTTTAGCCATGCCACATCCTCCTGTCAGAGCGTTTCCCTATATGGTCCGGTCAGCGAATAATAATTCCCGGCCGGCGAATAAACCAATCCCTTTGCCTCCAGAGAAAACAGAATTCTGCTCAGCTCCGGAAGCGAAAAATCCACATCCCCCATTAATTCCTCGATGTGGCGCGGTTCCAAACGCAAATAAGCATACACTATTTTTTCCGGTTCTTCAAGGAAAAATTTATTTTTTCTATTTTTTTGCGAATTCGGGCGCTCCGGAAGCCAACCGAGCAGCACCTCCAGAATGTCCGAACTCTGCTCGACCAAGCATGCTCCCTGCCGGATCAGCTCATTGCAGCCCGCGCTTAAGGGATCTCCGATTCTTCCCGGCACCGCAAAAACCTCCTTTCCCTGCTCAAGCGCGAAATCTACGGTGATCAGCGTTCCGCTCTTTTTTCTGGCCTCCACGACGACAAGTCCATCCGCCAGCCCTGCGATAATGCGGTTTCGCTGCGGAAAGTGATACGGAAGTCCGGGGGAGCCCGGCGGATATTCCGACAGGATTCCGCCCCGCTTTGGAAGCTGCTCGTAAAGTCTGTAATTCTGCAGGGGATAACAGATATCAACTCCGCTCCCAAGCACAGCAAAGCTGCTTCCGTGCTTTGCCGCCGCCTTCTGCGCAAAGCCGTCCACGCCGCGCGCCATCCCGCTGATAATCTGCACGCCGGCCTCCGCGAGCTCCGCCGCCAGCAGCTCAGCAATGCCCCTGCCGTAAACGGAGCATTCCCGCGCGCCGACAACAGCGACTGCCGGAAGCTCCTCCGCCGGAAGCCGTCCCCGGTAAAACAGCCAGTCCGGGCTCTGCGGTATCATGCGCAGCCGTTCCGGAAATACTGCCTCCTGTTTCGTTACAAAATATATGTCCCGCTCTTCCAGTTTATGAAACTCCTCCGCAAGCCCCTCGCGGTATTTCGGATTGAGAAGTCCATGCACAGCTCTTTCCGGAAGTCCTGTGCGAAGCAGAGTTTCCTTTCCCGCCTCAAAAGCTGCGCGCGCGCAGCCAAAATGTTGAAACAGCCGTTCCCGCGCAGCGCTGCCGGCCTCCTCCACCTTCGACAGCCAATACAGGCAGAGCTTTTCCTCCACTGAAATTTCCGGAATCCCGTTTATTTCCGGAATCCCGTTTTCATCATTTATATTTTTTTCCGGTTCTCTTTTATCGGCAAAGCCGCTCATTCGCATACCCTCCTCCGATAAGCAAGCGCTTCACACAGCTGCTCTGCTCCGATCTCCTCACACCCTGACAGATCCGCGATTGTCCGTGCAGTGCGGACAATTCGATGATAGGAGCGGGCACTCAGCCGATAGCGGTAAAACGCCTCCTTCATCACGGCAAGTTCTTCCTCCCCGAGCGGGCAGAACAGCTCCAGCTGTCTGGCCGAAAGTTCCGCATTCGTCCGCAGCCCCAGCCCCTCGTAACGTTTTTTCTGTATCTCCCGTGCCCGGCAGACGCGCTCCCTGATCCGGGCAGAACTCTCCTGCACCTCCCGCTGCATCAGCTCTGCGTAACTGACCGGCGAAACCTGAACAAAAAGATCGATCCGGTCGAGAATCGGACGGCTGATTCTCGACTGATAGCGCCGGATCTGCGGTTCGGTGCAGCGGCAGAGATTTCTGTCCGGATAAGCACCGCAGGGGCAGGGATTCATCGCGGCCACCAGCATAAAGGACGCGGGATAATCGCAGCTCGCCGCCACGCGATCCACCGTGATTTTCCTCTCCTCCAGCGGCTGGCGCAGCATCTCGAGCGTACGGCGGTCAAATTCTGCAAATTCGTCCAGAAACAGGACGCCGTGGGTGGCCAGACTGATCTCTCCCGGCTTTGGACGGCTCCCTCCGCCTGCCATGGCAGCCTGGGTGATCGTATGGTGCGGCGCGCAGAACGGACGCGTCCGGATCAGGCTTCCGCGGATACCCATACGCCCGGAAACACTGTATATTTTGGAAAGTTCCAGGCTTTCCTCCTGGGACAGCTCCGGCATAATTGTCGGAATGCGCCTGGCAAGCATTGTTTTTCCCGAGCCGGGGCTTCCCGCAAAAAGCAGGTTATGTCCGCCCGCAACCGCGATCTCGATGGCGCGCTTTGCGGCAGTCTGCCCGCAGATATCCGCAAAGTCCGGCTGCCTTGCGGAATTCTCCTCCCCGTCGGATATCCCGTCGGCGCAAGGGAACGTCCTGCCGTCCCTGTGTCCGGAAATGGTTCCGGCGTCAGAGGCCTCCCCGTCCTCCTCCGACTCCCCCCGCAGGGCGCGCAGCACCTGAGCAAGTCCGCGGCAGCCCCATACTGCAAGCCCCGGTACAAGTCTTCCTTCCGTCCGGTTTGCCGCCGGCACAAAAAGGCGCAGAAACCCCGCCTCCTTTGCACAGCAGGCAACCGGAAGCACGCCGTTTACCGGGTTCAGCCTGCCGTCCAGGCTGAGCTCTCCCGCAAAAATCGTCCTGTTCAAATTCTCTTCAGGGATATGGCCGAATGCGGCCAGAATCGCGATCGCGATCGGAAGATCAAACGCGGTGCCCTCCTTTCGGACATCCGCCGGCGATAAATTCACCGTAATTCTTTTGGGCGGAAGCGCGATCCCCGCATTGTGGATCGCTACCCTTACACGTTCCTTTGCCTCCCGCACCTCCGAGGCAAGGAAACCGACCAGTTCAAAACCGGGCAGTCCGTCGCTCACGTCCGCCTCAATCTGAACCAGCAGCGCGTCAATCCCCTGGATGGCCGCGCCGTACGCTTTACTGAACATACTGACTCCTTCCTCTCTCCAGAAAGAACCAACATGTCCAGTATAACGGAAAATTTGAAAAAAATCAACTGCTTTGCTCGTCGTGATCAAGAATCTTTTTCAGCTCGTTCATAAAAGTATTTACATCCTTAAATTCCCGGTACACCGAGGCAAAGCGCACATACGCAACCTGGTCCAGATTTTTGAGCCGATCCATCAGAAGCTCCCCGATCCGGTGACTCGGGATCTCCTTTTCTTCCATATTGAATACGCGGTTTTCCACCTCGTTTACAAGCGCCGTAATCTGATCCACCGAAACCGGTCTTTTATGACAGGCGCGCAAAATTCCGGCCTCTATTTTCGAGCGGTCATAAGGCTCCCTGTTGTTATCCTTTTTTATCACAACAAGCGGTATCGTCTCAATCTTCTCATAGGTTGTAAACCGCTTTCCGCACGCGTCGCACTGGCGTCTCCTCCGGATCGAATTGCTTTCCTCCGCAGGCCGCGAATCAATCACGCGCATATTATCCTTTCCGCAATACGGACATTTCATGGCCATCCTCCCTGCATACCGCGGGCCTGCCCGCGCTTCTGCCTCAGCAAGCAGCAGGAAGGAGCCTTCCCTTCAGACTTGTTCCTTCCTGCTCCGGCGGGCATCCAATCCGTCATTTATAAACAAAACGGCAGAACCCTTCCTCCCTTTCCTGACATATTTCATTATACGCGGCGCAGATTCGACGGTCAAGCGCTTTTCCATAAAAATATACTTTTCAGGAAAATTTTTCTCTCTTTTTGGAGCTCTGCAGCATAAAATAGAAACAGGAAATTTCCGGCGGACACCGCGCAGAAAGAGGTCAACATGAGATTATGCGAACTCAGAGAAAAGGAAGTGATCAACTGCAGGGACTGCGAGCGCCTCGGCTATCCCTGCGACATCGAATTCAACGCCCGCACCGGCTGTCTGGAGGCTCTGATCGTGCCGGGCCCCTGCAAGCTCTTCGGCATTCTCGGGCGCGAGAACGAATACATTATCCCGTGGCAGTGCATCCGTCAGATCGGCAGCGACGTTATTCTTGTGGATATCAAAACCGAGGATTGTCTGAAAAAATCGCCGGAACTCACCTGAACAAATGTTCTGTGTTATAATCGCTACAGGAATGCTGCCCGGACGGAGAGATACCGGACAAAGCCGGCTGCTCCAAAGACCGGAGCACCGTAAAACCGGACTTGACGAAACCACACTGCAGAAAAAGACTGCTGCAAAATGCATTATTTGCATGATATATGACTAAAATCAAGCTTAATATATCTGTCATATATTTCTGCAAACTGCAGTTTCGCAACAGTCTTTTCTGTTCTGCTGGCACCTGATAAAACAATCAGCTCACCGCATAAAACAACAGGGTAAAAAGGACGCCCAATACAAAGAGTACAAGCCCGGTAAGCAGGGCGGCGCGCTTTCCCGCGCCTTCCTCCTCATCCCTCTGACGGCGCTTTTCCTCTCTTTCTGCTCTGTAATCGTAGAATGCCGGCGGAATTTTCTTGATTCCAGGAATCAGGAAGCGAACCCCCTCCCTGAGACCGTAAGAAAAAATATCAAAAAACCCGGTGGATGAGATCTTTCCCAGTGCCGCCGTCGCCAGATACAGAAAGCCGACGATCGTGAAGCCGTCACTGGCCGCACGCAGCGCGCTTTGTGCGCCGGGTTCCCAGCCCGAAAAGCGCAGGCAGGCAAGCAGCACAGAAAGCACAAACCCGATCCCTCCGTGAATAAGGTACTTTTTCATTCAGACTGGCTCTCCTTCAGCTGCTGATACCGGTCAAACTCCTCCTGGTTGCACATAACAAAATGTCCCGGAACTACCTCGCGCATGGCAGGCAGCTCTTTGGAATAATCGTGATCCCGCAGCGGAACATAGTTGATTCTTTTTCGCTGCTTCTCATATTCCGGATCAGGCAGCGGGATCGCCGACAGCAGAGATCGCGTGTACGGATGCATCGGATGCGCAAACAGCTCGTCGGAGTCCGCAAGCTCCACCATCCGTCCGAAGTACATAACGCCGATCCGATCCGAAAAATATTTGACAACGGAAAGGTCGTGAGCGACAAACAGGATGGTCAGCCCCATCTTATGTCGAAGTTCGTTCAGCAGATTGATTACCTGAGCCTGAATGGACACATCAAGCGCGGACACCGGCTCGTCCGCGATAATCAGATCCGGGTTCATAATAATGGCGCGCGCTACGCCGATACGCTGCCGCTGTCCGCCGGAAAACTCGTGCGGGTAACGCCCCGCATGCTCGCGTACCAGGCCGACCAGCTCCAGCATCTCATATACCTTCTTATCAATAACTTCCTTATTTTTCTCCCCCTGAATAATCAATCCCTCCGCGATAATCTCGCGGACTGTCATTCTCGGGTCCAGGGAGGCAATCGGATCCTGGAAAATCATCTGAATCTGCGTCGTCAGACGGGTCTTTTTCGCCTTTGCCAGCTCAGCACGGTATTTTTTCTGCAGCTCGGCCTTTGCCGTCCCTTCCGCTTTCTCGATCTCAGGAAGATATTTCTCTTTCAGAAAGGCAATCTGTTTCTGTGCATATTCTTTATCGCAGCGCTTCTGATCATACTGCGCCGCCTTAATCTCTTTCTGCTGTCCTGCGACAAATTCCGCCAGTTCCGCCTTCAGGCGGGCTTTTTCGGATTCGCCGGCTGCCGCAATCTTTTCCGCATACTCCTTCTTCGCGGCACGGATCGCGTTCTGATAGGAACGCTTTCCCGCGCCGATCCGGATGCCCTTGAAAACAATATTTCCGGATGTGATATCGTACAGCTTGATAATCGAGCGGCCGGTGGTCGTCTTGCCGCAGCCGGACTCGCCGACCAGGCCGAACACCTCGCCCTTTTTGATATCAAAGCTTACATCGTCCACCGCCTTAAGCTCCGCCCTGCCCATTTTGAAGTACTGGCAGAGATGCTCTACTTTCAGTAAAATTTCTTTTTTTTCACGCATCCTGCTTACCTCTTTCCTTCATTCTGGCAATCCTGTCCGTGATCCCCTTCGGGCGATCCACCTTCGGCGCATCCGGGTGGAGCAGCCAGGTTGCCGCATAATGCGAATCGCTGATCTGGAACATCGGCGGCTGGCGCACGAAATCAATTTTCATCGCGTACTTATTTCTCGCCGCAAATGCATCCCCCTCCGGCGGATAGATCATGTTCGGCGGCGTGCCCGGTATCGCGTCGAGCTTGTCGTTCGTGTCGAGATCCGGCATGGAGGACAGGAGCGCCCAGGTATACGGATGTGCGGATTCGTAGAAGATGTCGGCCGCCGTACCGTATTCGACAATTTTACCCGCATACATTACCGCGATCCTATCGGCCATATTGGCAACGACGCCGAGATCATGCGTAATGAAAATAACCGAAAGCTTTTTCTTTTCCTTGATCCCGTTGATCAGCTCCAGGATCTGGGACTGAATTGTCACGTCAAGCGCCGTCGTCGGCTCGTCGCAGATCAGGATATCCGGATCTGCCGCCAGAGCAATCGCGATAACAATGCGCTGTCTCATACCGCCGGAAAACTCAAACGGATACTGATTGTATCTTCTGCGCGCCTCCGGAATGCCGACTTCCTCCATCAGCTTGATCGCCCGATTTTTTGCCTTGCGCTTGGTCACCTTGTTCACGACGCCCGAGGCGTTGGCTTTCAGGTAATCAATTACAGCGATGGTCTCCGCGTCAAAATCGCGCTCTTTCCTCACCGCAAGCTTCGCCTCGTAGTGCGCACTCAGCCGGTCGATCTGCCGCAGCATATCGGCCCGGACAAGCTCGAGATCAATCACGGAAGCCGGCGCCGGAACACCCTCCGGTTCCCTGCCCTTCGCGATCTTTGCCTGATACTTTGCCTGACGCTTTGCAAAGCGCTTTTCCTCCCTCTCGTTGTTCCCGATTGCCTCGAAATATTTTTCGATCTCCGACTTCAGCCCTGCCGAAAAAGTATAAGCTACACTGTCCTTCGAAATCTCCATCTGGTCGATGCTTTTTTCCACCTCGGCCGACAAAAGCTTGCAGGTTTCCAGGCACTCTTTTTTGTCCAGTTGTTCCTTTTCATAGACACCGCGATACTTTTTCAGAAGTCCGATGACTTTCTCCTTTTCCCGGTACGATGCATCCGCAGAAAACATCAGCGCCTGCTTTGCATCCCGGATGAAATCGAGCATATAATGTTCATCCAGATATTTCCGGAGAGCGGCATTCAGCTGCTCCACCGGAAGTTTCGGCAGCGGCTCCTTCGCAAAAGCCGTATAATAGCCGAGTGCAAGAAAATTTGGCTGCTTCAGCGCAAGCGCCTTCGTGAGAATATCCCGGATTTCCGAAAGCTTTTTGCCGAGCAGAGCCGTGTCCGGATTCTTTTTCGATGCGGAGAGCGTCTGCTTTGCTTCACCGATCAGCGCAGTAAGCTTTGGTGCATCCTCCTTCACCACATATTCGCTGACCGACTCCGCAGCCAGGCCGAGCACGCGTTTTACACGCTCGTTCATATCCTTTGCGGCATTTTTGCTTATCTCAAAAATCAGCTCATCCAGATCCGAGCACGCATCGAGCGCAGCCTCATGCGCCACATTGTAAGAATTTTCCAGTTTCAGGTGTTCCCGCTCGAAAGTATCAAAATCCTTGCACTTCTTTTTTATCTCCGCCGCGCGCTCCGCGGTCTTCGGCTCATTCGCCTCGATCATGCGTTTTTCCAGCATGGCGATATAGCTGTTGAAATTTTTCCGGCTCTCCCTCTGGCGCGCCTTCCCCTTCAGAATCATCGCCTCGGTGAGCTGCCGCCCGATCTTTACGATCGGGTTCAGGCTGGACATCGGATCCTGGAAAATCATAGCAATCTTATCGCCGCGGATGGTATGGAATTCTTCCTCGCTGATCTTCAGCAGATCCTTGCCGTCATAGATTATCTCCCCGCCCTCAATAATCGAATTCCCGGCCAGAATGCCCAGGATCGCCTTTGAGGTCACGGATTTTCCGGAACCGGACTCGCCCACGATCGCAAGCGTTTCTCCCCGGTTCAGATCAAAATTGATACCGCGCACCGCCTGCACCTTGCCGTCCGTCGTCCGGAAGGATATCGTCAGATCTCTTACCTGCAGTTTCTTTTCCATATTGCTCAGCCCTCCGTTCCTCTCGTAGATGGATTGAACGCATCTCTGAGACCATTTCCGAAAAGGTTGAATGAGATCAGCAGAAGCGATACAAACAGTGACGGGAACAGCATGGCGTGCGGAGAGGTGGTCATGGCCGCCTGCCCCTGCGACATCAGCTCTCCGATGCTCGTGCCCGCAAAATCCGAAAGATTCACGATGCCGAGATATACCAGGGAGGTTTCCGAGCTGATTACCCCCGGAATGACAAGCACGCAGCTTGTGATAATCGTACCGAGGGAATTCGGGAAAATGTGCTTGAACATCAGCCGCTTATCGGACGCTCCCAGCGTCTTTGCCGCCAGCACATACTCCTGTCCTTTAAAGCGGTAAAACTGCTTTCTTGTCAGAGCCGCCATACCGATCCAGCCGGTCAGCACAAACGCAAAAAGGAACGACGGCACAGTGCCCACCTTCTGAGCAAGATGCAGCTGGAACAGCGTTGTCACCACAATGAACGGAACACCGGAAAGAACGTCTGCGATCCGGTCGAGCACCATGTCGATCGCGCCGCCGTAATAACCCTGAATCGCGCCGTAGATCGCGCCGATCGTCAGGTTGATTGCGGATACAATCACGGCGAACACAAGCGAAAACCGCGCGCCCATACCGATCGAGCAGAACAGGTCGCGCCCCATGGTATCGGTTCCCATAATATAGCTCGGCTCATAGCCGTTTTTGTAGGTATAATAATTATAATAGCAGATTCTCACCTGAACCGATCCGGACTTGGCAAAATTATAAATATAGTTTCCCGGATCAGACGGGATGCGCTGGCTGTGGTATTCGCCGTAGGTTTTGGCCTGGTTCGTGCTGTATGCCGGAATCCGGTTGCCGTCAGCGTCCAGCAGCGCATTCCCCTTCAGATCCTCGCACTGATACCATATATTCGGGTTGTCTGCCGCGCCCGACAGATCCGCCCCCTCCTTGGCCTTAACATAAATGTCGGTCTTTTCCACCATTGGATAGAGCACCTGGATGCCGGTCTCGTTCTGAAACTGCTGAATCCGTTCATACTCTTCATAGGAAAGAACGAACGTGCGGATGCCTTCCATAAAATAGGAATTCACCTTTACCCGGTAGGAATAGGAAACTCTGTCCTGTCCGCGGTATTTGGAATGCGTCTCAAAGGTTTCAAGAATCTTGATCACCGGGTCCATGCCGGTCTCTTCCCCGATCGCACGCAGACTCGCCAGCTGCATTTCGCTCTGGCTGCTCAGCGTGTAGGATCCGTCGAACATGCCGATATTTTTTTCCGCAATGGACGGAATATATGGCGGGTAATTTGTGTAAACAACATCTTTATCATTTACCGAATAATTTGAAATAATTGGTGCAAATATCGCAAACAAAATCAGAAAGCCAATGATCCACGCCGCTACGACGGAAGACTTGTTCTTTTTAAAACGAAGCAGAGCGTCCGCAAAATAGCCGCGGGCCTTTGTCTTGAACTTCTCATCGTGAAGGAAAGCGTCCTTCTGGGCAAATTCAAACATATCCGGAGCAATGTGTTCGTTTGTATTTTTTTCCATCTGAATTCCCCCTTCCCTACTTTTTCGAGCCCATGCGGATGCGCGGATCAATAAAGCCGTAGCTGATATCCACTACAATCCCGCTCACCAGACCGATCGCTGTATAGAAGATGGTGAGCATCATAAACATCGGGTAATCTCTGCCGTTTATGGAGTTAATATACAGGCTGCCGACGCCGGGAACAGAAAAAATCTTCTCAATAATAAACGAGCCGCCAAGAATTCCGACAAAACTTCCAAATATACCCGGTACAATAACAACCATACAGTTCTTGAACGCATGCCGAACCGTTGCCTGCCGTTTCGTAAGCCCCTTTGTTCTTGCCAGAAGCATGAACTCGCTTGTCAGCACCTCGGTCAGCTCCGCCCGGGTCGTCCGGGTAAATCCTGCAATCGTGCCGAAGGAAAGCGACATAACCGCAGGCAGCATGCTCACAAACATGGAAGGCGAAAAATAATCCGTCCCTCCCTTCATTACAAACGGAAACAGTCCGATTTTATAGGACAGAAAATACTGAATTAAAAAAGCATAAACAAAGGACGGTACGGAAATCACGACCATCGTCAGCGTAGAAATTGAGTGATCGGCCCAGGTATTTTTCTTCAGAGCGGCAAATACGCCGAGAATAATACCGATCGGGATACTGAAAATAATTGAATACAGATTGACGAGCATCGTCGCCGGCAGCTTGCTGATAAAAAGCGGTCCAACCGACTGTCCGAGATAAAGCTTGTCGCTGATGCCCCAGTCCCAGCGGGTAAAAATTCCCTTCAGATACAGACCGAACTGTACCAGTATGGGCTTATTGTAGCCCAGTGCTTCTCTGCGCGCCCGGACAACATCCGCATGCGGATCTCCCACCGGAAGCTGTGCCGGCGGAAGCAGGCGGATCAGCGTAAAGCAGATCGCCGTAATGATAAACAGGGTCGTCAGCATGAGCACAAATCTTTTCAATGCATATTTAACCATCGCGTCCTCCAGTCCCACAGCACCGAAGAAAGCTTTTCAAAAAAAGACTCCCCCATAACAAAAATTTTCTTTTGAAAAACTTTCCTGCGGTACAAAAAAATAATATTTTAACCGCGCAAACCGTGGGAAGGCAGCGCCCTCCCACGGATGAACGATTCTCCCCGCTCACTCACAGGAGGGCGCTGCCCTCCCACGGATGAACGATTCTCCCCGCTCACTCACAGGAGGGCGCTGCCCTCCCACGGATGAACGATTCTCCCC
>ERZ808040.212-NODE-212-length-57675-cov-6.609726_pt1 | contig 57675 bp, 58 predicted proteins | sample MGYA00380191_ERZ808040 | MGnify/ENA primary metagenome ERZ808040 (study PRJEB31490, sample SAMN06133395) | mouse gut metagenome | isolation source: J6 | host: mice | place: China: Chengdu | collected 2015-05 ...
TCCGAGCTCGGTGCGGCGCAGAACCGCTTAGAGCACACAATCGCGAACCTGGATAACATCGTTGAGAATACTACCAGTGCTGAGTCCTCTATCCGCGATACTGATATGGCCGAGGAGATGGTGAAGTACAGCAAGAGCAACATCCTTGCACAGGCTGGCCAGTCGATGCTTGCACAGGCGAACCAGTCCAACCAGGGTGTACTTTCCCTGTTAGGTTAATTGATGGAAGGAGGATTCCAGCTATGAGAAAGTTTAAGAACAGGTTCGTGGCAGTTATGGCAGCCGCCATAACAGGTGTCATGACATTCGGGCTCACGAGTGCAGCATGCCCGGTAACGGCAGTGTTCGCACAGCAAGGTAGTTTTATAGTGGCCGCTGACACAACAGAGGCCACTGCGGGGCGGGAAACAACGATCACGCTTTCAGCAGGTACTGAAGGTTCGGATGGAACAATTGATACTGTAGATTCAAATGCGACATTTTCCATAGATTCTTATGAAGGTGTCAGCATCTCTGACAGTACATTGACAATAAGCGCCTCCGCGGCCGCAGGTACAATTACCGTGACAGCAACTAGTGGTTCTAGCACCGCCTATTTGACGATCACGATCAAACCAGCGGAAGATCCTGGAGAAACAGCAGAAACAAAAGTCGATATCGCCTATGATACCTTCACCGCTACGATCACTGGCGACGCGGACGCAAAGTACGCATTCTTAGAAGTATGGAAATTTGGTACAAAGGGTGCTACAAATTTTGATGAGACAACATCCAGCAAAGACAAATTAAGTAATACTTACAGCTATGAAATGACGAACGGTACTGTAACAGTGGATTTGTCTTTCCTCAAAGCTACTACTGTACAGGGTATCAAAGTCTTCACGGATAAGAATACGGAAAAAGTAAAAAAAGTTGTCGCAGCACAGCCTGGCAAGCTTTCCGGCTTAAAGTATAACAGCGCAACAAAGACATTCGATATCAGCAAGGCAAAAGAAGGCGGAACCGCACTGACCGCTGAGACTTTCAAGGAAACCCTGTACGAATACAGGGGTCAGTATGGTGCAAAATGGACACCACTGGAAGAACTTGCAACGACAGACCACATTTCTGCCGGAAGTACGATCATTATCCGCAAGAAAGCGGTTCCTGAAACAACTCCTGCCGGTCCTGAGGCAAAGGTAAAGATTGCGGCGGCGGCAAAAGCACCGAAGATATCAGTTGATTACGTAAAGGGAACGGTCAAGTTCAGTGATAAGATGAAATATGCCGGAAATGGCCAGGATTACAAGACCGGCACGAAGGATCCTATGACATTGGAGAACCTGCGTTCTACCTTAGGGAATGCGTCTGCCGATGCAGAGCTTGTTGTTTTCGCCCGCACAGCAGGAGATTCTTCAAAGGGCAAGCCTGACTCCAATGTGGCTTGTGTGGTCATTCCGGCAGAGGTAAAGATGACCGACGCGGATGGCACGATTACCGTTGACGGCTCTGCCGATGATAAAGTAGCGTACAAGAAATCTACAGCCGGAAGCGGAACCAGAGCCAAAGAAGTTTATGAGTTTTCCGTAAGTGGCGACGCAGCCTTTGAGTTCTCAACTGTAGCTCCGGCCAAAGATGCAGACCGGAAATGGAAGAAAATTACCAGCTCCAAGCCTTTTACAGTTGAATTGACGGACAAAGAACAGACCGTGTACGTCCGCAGAGCCGGCAAAAAGGGCAAAGCAAAAGATGGCAGTGATTCTTACTTCCCGTCGGCAGAGATTCCGGTAACGGTTCCTGCAAAATCTACGCCATCCAAAATCAAGGAAGTAAATGTTACGTCCCCGGCTACCGTTACATTAGCAGCAGCTAACAGCGCTACTACCCTGCCATTAACAGCAACCGTTACACCAAACGATGGCGTAACACTTACCGATGATGAAAAACTTGTAACTTGGACCGTAAAGAGCGCATTAAAAAGTGATGGCACCACAGACATTAAAGAAAACGTCTCAATTGCTACTGGCGATGTATTGACAATAGCGGCGGATTCCGCAGACGCAGGAACAGTCATTGTAGTCACTGCGACATCAAAAGCAGATACCAGTAAAACTGTCGATTTTGAAATCACGGTAACGGCTGCAAAGTAAAATCTAAAAAGAGTTTCAGGCAAGCACAAAAATAATGTTTTAAAACAAAGTGCGAGGGCTGCGGAATTTGATTCCGCAGCCTTCGCGCTTTGTTTGCTCGTCGACAGCAAAGACTGCAAAGCATCCCGCAGGAATTACCCCCTAAGTCAAAGTTTTTCCAAAATGAATAATATGATTTCCGGACACGGCAGGCAAAAACAACAGAAAGCAATTTGTGTGCCGCCGCAATATATAAAGCATACGATACCGGAAAATTAGGGTTCATAAAAAAAGAGCCGGACAGCCCGCCTCACAGCAAGACCATCCAGCCTGTTTTATTCCCTGCTTACTTACTTAACACTACCGTTGTCACCGACATCTTCGCGACCGTAATCGGCTGTGTGGCATCCCACTGCCCTTCCTTTACACATTCCAGGTCATGTGTGTCCGAAGTCTCATAAACCGCAATATGCCCATACCCTTCCGCGCCCTCCAGCACAAAAGTCACATCCAGCACATCCTCATTGATAAACACCATGACAAGTTCCTCTGCCCCGGTCTCCTCATTCTTGCCAATGAACGCGGTCGGCATCATATTCTCCTGCGCCCGCCTTGTCGGGGTCAGCTCCACGCGCACATAGCCCGGACGGACATAGCGCGAATAATTGCCAAAGCTCCAGAGGCGCTTTAGCGCGCGGAATTTCTGCGTTGCCTCGTCAATGTAGATCAGCCCGTCGCGGTAACCGCCCGGTGCCACACCGACCCAGTTCTGCCAGGAAACAACATTCAGGATCGTCAGATCCTCCGCGATCTGCTGCGCCAGATGATACGCCGAATCCATCGTGACATCCGAACCGTTCACCATCTCGCACCACTCGCTTGTGCGCAGCTTCACGTCCGGATAATGAATCTTCATCCAGTTGCGGAAGCTTTCCTTGGCAATCTTATCCGACCAGTAGGAGTGGTTGTCGATCCCGTCAAAATGCGCGGCAAGCCGCTCTTCGCCGAGAACCGCCTGCGTGTAGTCCTTCGCCTGTCCGCCCCACTCTCCGCTCTCCGGTCCTGACAAATGCAGTTTTTCTGCCAGCTCCGGACGTTTTTCCAACTCGTCAAGGAATACCAGATATAACGCCCTGACCTGCTCCGGCGTGTAGTGGCAGCCCTCCTGCCCGTTGTACCAGTCCCATTGCGGTTCATTGATCGGTGAGAGGAACTTGACCGGGATTCCCTCCTCGATAAAATGCTCCGTCACATCGTAGCAATAATTTGCGAAATCATCATAATGTTCCGGCTGGATGTTCGTCTTGCTCCCGCCCTCGCTCATATGCGGGAGGCCGTTGTCCGTCAGGCGCACCAGCGGGCTGTTGCAGAAAAATACAACCTCCTCCACGCCGAGTTCCACCGCCTTGTTTAAAAACCAGACAGCATTTGCGTCTTTCGTGAAATCATACATGCCCGGCTCCGTCTCAAAGCAGTAAGCCTTGCGGTGCGGATCCCAGAATGTCCCCGTCCGGCTCTCAACGGAACCTGCGCCGAGATTGTAGCGGTAACTCGTCAGCCCGATCCCCTTCTCCTTGTCAAACAAAAGCTCCGCGATCGCGTCCCGCGTCGCCACACCGTTGTCGTAAGGGGTCTTCGTAAACCCTCCCACATACTGCGACCACCACGCGCCGCTCGTGCCGAAAGTTTCCATCGTCTGATAGGTCGTCGCCGTATCCAGTTGCATCTTATCATAATTGTCTGCCATGTCCTCTTCTCCTGTCGGGGTCGGTGCTGCCGTCGATTCCGGCGTTACCTTTGGGGTAGCTTCCGGTAAGACAGTCCCAACTGCGGGAACCGACGGCCCGGATGTGGGTGCCGGTCCAGTACCGCCCTCCCCGCCGCATCCAGCCATCCCGGTGCCAAGGAGCACCGGAAGCAGGACTCCCGACACTGCCGCAGGCCACCGACCTGCCAAATTCCTTTTTTTCATATCAACCATCCATTCCGGAGCGCCCGCGGAAATCCCGCGCAAAAAAACACTCCAAAGACCCACATGCTGCAGGACAGCCCTCCGCTTATCCTGCTAAGCTCCCGAAAGCATCCAATACCGGGCGGCTCCCCGCCTTTTGATCTGTTTTTGCAAAACCAGCCAAAAAATGCGGCAAACCGCGGTTATCCTTTCCGCGCGCGGGATACATGGCCATTCCCCGTGTATCCCGCGCACATCCGGAAATCCCTTACACCTCCGGCATATCCTTCTGCCTTTTTCCTTTATCCGACCAGACCGGAATTCTCCAAATTCTCCACGAGCTTCCTCTGCCCGACCAGGTAAACGATAAGCAGCGGGATCAAATAGACCAGCACACCGGCCTGCTTCACCGCGTCAAATGCCATATCCGGCACGAGCGGGACATCGTACCACGTCCGCACCGCGTTCATGACATAATCCTTGTTCGCGGAACTGAATGTCGTCGAGAGCAGGGTACTTAAAAACCCGCCGTTCGGACTGAAATAATTCGTGTAGTAAGTATCCCCGTAATTCCACACAAACGACAGGATTGCCACCGTCGAAATGATCGGCACCGCATTCGGGATCATAATACGGAAATACGTTTTATAAAACCCGCAGCCGTCGATCAGCGCAGCCTCCTCCAGTTCCTTCGGGATATTCTTAAAGAACTGGCTGAACAGGAAGATAAACAATGCCTGGTTCACCCCGAACCCAAAGACTGCCAGGATCACGAGCACAACCGGATTATTGATCAGGTTCACCTCCCCCGCTTTCGTAAACAGATCCATGATGCCAAGCACATCAAAATGGTTAAAGTAAATATACTGTGACAAAAGCAGCGACTGCCTCGGCAAAAGGAATACCAGGATGACCATGAAGAACACGACATTCCTTCCCCAGAAATTCACCCTCGCGAGCGCATAGCCCACCATCGCGGAAAAGAAAATCTGAACCAGCATGATGCCCGAAGCGTAAAGCACAGATTTTGCCATTGTGGCAAACCCGTTCGGCAGGATGAAGCGGATCGCCGCCTTAAAACTGACAAGCGATTTTTCCAGCGGCAGCCAGATAACATTTGGGTTGCCAAGCTCCTCGATCGAGGAGAACACGACCGGCACCAGGTTTAAAATCGGCAGGATAATGGTAAAGCAAAGTCCCAGGATCAGCACGGTTGTAATGATCTTCAATACCGTTTTCTTTGACCTTTTCTTGAACAGATACAGCGCCAGGGACGCGTCCCTATCATCATTTTTCATTCTTCTTCACCACCTTTCGCAACAACAGCATCACGAGCCCGAGCACAAGCAGCACGTTAAAAATGTAAACAACCGAGAGCGCCGAACTGATACCGATCTTATTCTGCTTAAACGCAAAAGCATATACCTCCTCAGCCACCGGCGACGCGATAAACAGCTGCACGATCGTGTACACGATCACAAAGAGCGTTATGTGCATGATAGAAGGGATCGTAACCTTCCAGAACGTCTCATAAGCGGTCGCACCCTCCATCTTCGCCACCTCGTACATACTCGGGCTGATGGACTGCAGTGCCGTTAAGTAGACGAGTGTCTGCACACCGGCCTGCGAAATGAGTGTGAAGATATTCTCGATGTAGGTAATGATCGGGTAGAGTACCCGCATCGGCACATCCAGCACGCGCACGAGAAAAATGGTAATGTAGCTTCCGGACACCAGCTGGCTTCCGGTGTCAAGGCTCTCCGTCCCGGTCGTCATCGTCAGCATCGAGGTAACAACCTCAATGCCTAAGATGATCGGCAGGAAGAAGACCAGGCGCACAAGCGCGCGGCCTTTAAATTTCTGGTTTGCGAGCAGCGCCATGAAAAGGCTGAATATTACGATGAGCGGCACCGAAATCAGCATATCCCGGTTCTGTTCCGTAAATAACCTTGCCATCGTTGTGGAGGTCGTTGTCACCTCCGTCTTGAACAGGTCGACATAATTCTGGATACCGTTCCATGAAAAAGTCATCCCGCCCGTGTCCCCGACCCCTACCTTGTTGAACGAGTAGTAAACCGTGTTGATGATCGGGATCAGGAAGAATGCGATAAAACCGATCAGGAACGGAGCTACAAAAATCAGACCGTTAATTTTTCGTTTCACCTGATAAGGCAGTTTTTTTCTTTTTTTCATTCCGATTTCCCTCCCCCGATCCGATATGACTCGGCATCAAGTACCGTGCCGTCCTCAAGCTCTACGCCATGAAGGTTGTAGTTGACGGTCACCTCCACGCCGTTTGCGTAGGTCGTCCTGTAAACCTTTTGTGCCAGGCAGGTATGCCCCACGATCTCATTCGTGCCGATCTTTTCCCGGATATCCGCAATTTCCGCGTACATTTCTTTTATCTCATCTTTTAGCAGGTCATACTGGGCAGAAAGCAGGTAGTGGTAATCCGTATATTTCAATTTCGTCACCGGTTCCGCGGTCAGGATATATTTCGGGTAGGAGCCAAGCTCCGCCGCCTGCAGGACAAAATATGCCGGGTTCTTCGAGGAAATGTTGACATCCTGTGTCGTGTAATCACACAGGCCGTTCATGACAAGCTGGCGGAACGGGATGGTATGCGCGAAAGTCGCGTAATCACTGCTCTCCTTCGAGACATCCACCGCGATGCTGCCGTAAACGATGTTGTCCATAAACGGATTGTCAAGGGCAAGTTTCCTCTCCGACAGCTTCTTTAAATTTTCCCCGATGACTGCCGCCCCTTCCTCACCGCTCACCATACCGCCAAAATGGTAATCCGCGTAATACATGCCGGCGAGACCTTCTATGGCAAGCTTCCCGTAGTCACTGGAATCCGCAAGGAAGCCGTCAACCGCATAACTTAAATACTTCGGTGCAAGCAGGTAATGCCCGTTGTGGGAGACCCCGCTGTAAAGCTTTCCGCTCAAAATTCCGATTGCAGGCATATAGCGGTAAAGCTCCACTTCATCGTTCGCAAAATCCCTCGTCGCATGGATCCCGGCCATAAAGCCGTTCCCGCTCTCCGAAACTTTTGCCGGCGCTACGGACAGATAAAAATCAAAGCCTTTTTCCGCCGCATAGTCAAGCAGGGATTCCAGTTCCTTCTTGCTGCCGTTTTTCCCTACCAGCTTCGCCTCGGAATTCATCCCGCCATCCATGCCGCCGTTAAATGCCCCGTCGTACTGGGCCTGGTAGCGCACACCCGCAAGATCCTCAAAAATTTCTTTGAGATCTTCATAATCCGTCATGGAATATACCGAATTGTACGGGATACCGACAATGCGCTTCTCAAGGGAAAGCGCCCCGACAAACTCAAGGTATAGGCTTCCCGCCCCGTCGCCGTAGGTGGTCTGCATACCGTAACGCCGCGTCAGGTAAGCCTGATAATCCTTCGCCATGTCAAAGTATGTCACCTGCCCGCCATACATATGGTAGCGCACTGTGCAGTCAAAATCCTGCATTCCGGTCTGCACCAGATAATTTGCCGAATTATTGCTGTACACACCGTTGATCTTCACCCTCTGGAACTGGTTGATATCAAAAGAGGGATACGCTTTGTTGTACTTCGAACTGCCGTCCGCCGTCCCGGCGAGCTTCACATTGATGTAAGCATTGTACGCGCCCGACTCGATGACGGCAAAAAATCCCTTCTCGGTATTTTCAGACGGCCCGTAACCCATACCATAGACCGGCATCATCAGTTCCTGGCCGTACTCCGGCATAAAAGCGTAATCTTTGTAAAAATCATTATCATAAACCGGGCGCTCATAATCCTTGATGGTCGGGATGTTGCTGTTAAAGGCAAAGAGCGCGCCCGCACCGTCCGGCACGAGGATATAACCGTCCTCATAGTCCGCTGCCCCTGCCGCGCCGAAGTTTGGCAGAAACTTCACATTCTGGATGCTGTAGTAATCATTGTTCGACACCATCGCCCCCGCCGGCATGCGCACGACGAGCTCGCCGTCTTCCAGCACGGCCTCGATTGTGATATCAAAATCCGCCGGCTCCGCGAATGTAACCGTGAACCCGAACTGCTCCGCGTCAGCGAACAGCATTTCCTGCGTGTACCCGACAACCTTATTGATCTCAAGCATCTGTTTTACCGCACTGACCGGAGGCGTACCCGTGTAAGTGACGGCATAGCATTCCTCCATGATGCTCTTTTTGTAGACAAGGCCGAGCGCCATCTGGTATCTCTGCTCCTGCGCCGCCGTGATCTCCCCTGCATCCTTCGCCTTTTTCAGTCCGCCGACAAAAAATTCTTCGAATTGTTCGATGGACATTTTTTTCGGACAATATTCATAGAAACGTTTGGATTCCCCTTCGTTAAAATTCATGTGGATGCGGATGCCGTCCGCGATGCGCTGCATATCGTAAGAACCGTTCGCCACGCTGTTGTCGTAGGAATTCCACTCGCTTAAGTTGTTGTCCTCGCCAAGGTACTGTACGGAAAGCAGTGCCTTATCGCTGCCCTCCTCCGATCCCGCAGCCCCCGAGACAAGTTTTTCCCCGGTTGCCTTATCCACCATCTCAAAGATCAGGGTGTCCGTGGAAAGATACAGCTCCCTCCCGCCGTTTTCCGCAACAAGGATCTTACCTTCGTCAGGCGCGACCTCACCGAGTGATTCCGAGAGCGGCGCGCTCTTTACGTCCGGGATACTGCCGCTTTTTACAAAGAGCACCGGAACCATATAGATCATGCCGGCCAGAACCACCGCGCAGAGGATGGTCAGAAAGAGCTTGCGGATGACATGTTTTGCGTAGAAGCGCCGGATTGCCTTCACTGCCGCATTTTCCTTTAATTTTTTCAAAAAATCCATGACTGGCGCACCCCCTTCTACATTCTTCGGATCATTTCCTGCGCGACGGAGACGATGAAGCCAACCATCTGCTCGATCAGCGTAAAGAAAAGCATTCCGATAAATACAATGATGATTGCCGCGACGAAAGTCAAAAAGATTGCCGCCGCGTTTTTGCCGAACGTGTACTCATGGATGGTCAAAAGTCCTGCCACCAGCATGAAGACCGACCAGATCAGCCCCATATATACAACAACATTTAAGATCATCGCTTCCTCAAGGATAATGAAATTACTGACAAATACCTTGATGATGATGCCGAACATATACGGAACCAGCGAGTAGCCGAGCACCGTGACAATCGCCGGAAGATTCCCGCTTCCGTTCAGGAGCGTGGTTACCGTCCAGTTGCTGACGGCAAATAGGATTAGCACCAGAACAGTCGTCGCAAAGATGGAAACACTGTTCATCGCTTCAAGCTCGTTGGTATTGATGACAAATCCGGTGTACTGATGCTCCACACAGCGCAGGATGCCGAAGACCATCAGCAGGAGGACGGCGAGCATCGTGCTTCCTTTTTTCCGGAAGCGGATCTCGTAAAAGCCATCGAAGGGATGGAAAATTGAGCGTTTCAGGTAACCGAATTTTTCGCGAATCTCTTCCTTCACTTCTTCTTCCCTCCTTTTCTATGGTAGCGGATCTCCGAAAAGACCATCCAGCCGATCAGCGCGATGAAAATGACCATGACCAGCGGGAAATATTTTTCCAGCATCTCGCTGCGGTAACCATTGTAGGCCTTGGAGTAAAACATGCGGTTCTGGCCGAGCTTGAAATACTCCATTGCCTTTTTGTACTCGTTTTTCATGAGATAATTTTTGCCGATGCCGCTGTACGCCGCATCGTAATTGACATTGAGTTTAACCGCCTTTTCAAAATGCACGAGCGCTTCGTCCCACTTACCGTTGTAATAGAAGCGGTTCCCGTCGAGCACTGCCCTGCCGAACTCGGTCGGGGTCATGATGTAGGCACATTTTAGCGTCTTGTCGGAAACGACCAGCTTGTCACCGAGCCACGCGATGCCGGACGGGTCTTTGAACTGACCCTTTAAATTCCCGACCGTGCCGAAAACATTAAGCAGTTCGCCGTCAAAATTATAGAGGAAGATCCTGCCGTGGGCGCGGTCGATCAGCGCATAAGTGCCATAGTCTGTCACCGCGATATCGACAAAGCGGCTTCCCTGGTCATCACCGTGGAGGCTCCAGATCTCGCCGACCACAAGGGTGTTCCCCTCCTCGCGCAGCACGTTCTCCCCTTTGGAATTTAAGCGGAATACCATATCCGCCGCCGAGGTGTCGTAGGTCACCGCCATCACGAAGCCCTCACCGTCCAGCGCGATATTGTTGAAAGCCGGGGCATAGGTCTTTGACATCTGTGCCTTCTGCTCATCGCTCGCAAGCGACTTCCAGAAATAGTCGATCAGGCTGACCCGCGGCGTATTCACACCGTAATACCCGGAAAAGCTGCCGTCCGCCGTCAGCTCGATAATGCCCTCATAGCTGGACTGCACGACCACATAGATCCGGTCTGCCAGATCCACCGTGATCTTTGACGGCTTGAACTGGGTCGCCCCGGTCAGGTTTTCCGGCCGGCCGATGATGCGCTTTAAGGAATAATTGTCAAGGTCGAGCACGAGGATGCGGCCTGCCCCGGTATCCGCAACGTAAAGCTCCCTGTTCTTCTCGTGAACGAAGACACCCTCCGGGGCAGTCAGCATGATCTGGTTGCCCGCCTCATCGAGCGCAATCTTATTGTCCGCGTTCCGCATCAGTTTCAGGTTCGCGAGCAATCCCCCGTTTTCATCCAGCACAAAGATCCGGCTCTCGGTGGAATCCACAAGGAATATCCGCCCGTCCTTGCTCGTGCAGACATCGTCCACGCTCCCGAGCTTCGAACCGCCCATGTTATCCACGTTGATCGTGCGCTCTAACTGGAAAGTTGCCGGGCTCTCCTTGACATTCCCCCAGAGATCATAAATATAGCCGTCGTAAACATAGCTGCTTCCGTCCGACGCGGACACTTTTACCGGCAGCATGAGCAGAATGAACACAAACGTAATGCTGATGATTCGTTTTATTTTTTTATTCATACCGTATCACCTACCCTTTTATTCCCGATGTGGACATCGTCTCAATGACATTGCTCTGGGATACCACGAACACGCCGACCGGGACGACGAGCATGACCAGGGATACCGCGGACGCGACACCTGTCCTGGCGATACCGCCGGAAACGAGCTGTGAAAGCACGTAGCTTAACGGCTTTAATTCCTCCGAGTAGATGAAGATACCGCCCGTTGTCCCCCACATCTGTTGGAACGAGAAAATAATCAACGTGATCCATGCCGGCTTACAAAGCGGCATCACAACCTTCCAGTAAGTCTGGAATTCCGTCGCGCCGTCGATCTTCGCCGCCTCGATCATCTCATCCGGCACCTGCACCATGAAGTTTTTCATCAGGTAGAGGCCGAGCGTTCCGCCGACCGCCGGGAGAATGACCGCCCAGTAACTGTCGATCAAATGCAGCGAATCCATGATCAGGTAGTTCGGGATCGCCGTGACCGACGCGGAAAACATAAGCGCGTAAACAATCAGGTTGCTCATAAATGCCGAGCCCGGGAATTTGTATTTCGCGATCGGGAATGCCGCCATCGAGCCTAGGAGCACCGTGCCGAACGTACCAATCCCGGTGATGAACAAGGTGTTGAACGCGTACCGCGAAAACGGGATCGCGAAGCTCTCGATGATCGTGGCAAGGTCAACGAAATTGTCCGTGGTCGGGTTATCAACCGTCAGCCGCGGCGGGAAGATAAAGATTTCACTGAACGGCTTGAACGCGCTCGTCACCGTATACAACAGCGGGAAAAGGCTGAATATACCAAAAAGTCCAAGGATCACGGTGAGGGCGATATCGCCGCCAAGGCTCCGGTTTCTCCGCTTGAATTTCCGGCTCACCATTTTCTTTTTAATCAATCGGAATAATTTCATAGCGGCCTCCTATCCAAGTTTTCGCAGCAGCTTCTGTACAAGCACGTTGCAGATCATCATGATGAAGAAAAGAATCACGGCGATCGTACACGCGTATCCCAGTTCGTAGCGGATATTACCGAAGTCGTGCAGGTGTGTCAGGATCGTGTGCCCGGCATAGTTGACGGACGGGAACCCGACAAGGTCGATGGAGAGCTGCGATACGGACAGCGAGCTTGTGATCTGCATGACCGCACCGAACATTAACTGCGGCTTCATGGACGGCAGGGTGATGTACCAAAGTTCCTGCCAGCGGTTCTTGATGCCCTCGACCGCCGCCGCCTCATAGAGCGATTTGTCCATGTTCTGCAGGCCTGCGATAAAGGTTAAGAAGCTGATGCCAAGGCTTAACCATAACTGCACGACGATAAGGATCGGCATGATGTACCCCTCGGTCTGCAGCCACAAGATAGCCTCGTTGGTAAGACCCAGTTTGACCATCCACGCGTTCGCCCAGCCGTACGTATCCGAGGAAAACAAAAGTTTCCAAACGAGATACGCGTTACCGGAGATGGACGGCGCATAAAACACGAGCGTCATGATCGCGCGCGGGATGCGCGGAAGGTCGTTGACAACCCACGCGAAAAGGAAACACATGATGTAGCTGATCGGTCCGGTGATGATCGCGAACACGAGCGTGTTCTTGACCGCCGTCAAAAAGATCGGGTCATACACGATCAGTTTCACATAGTTCGCAAAACCGGTAAGTTCCGGTGCCTCCACCATATCAAAGGAGGTAAACGAAAGTATGATGGAAATTACAACCGGCAAAAATGTGAAAACGAGAAAGATGAAGGCAAAAGGCGCGATCATCAGGTATTTATACTTGTGCTTCTTCCAGACGGAAGAAAATTTCTTTTGCTGCGCGAGTTTTTGCTGCACGGCGATATCCATTGCCGGGGAGACATTCCCCTGCACCGTTTTCTGCTTTCCCACAATCGGTCCCTCCTTCCTATTCTTTGTTATAGCTCAGATGCAGTTCCTCGCGCTTCCTCGTCAATTCCTCGTTGATGGACTTGATGTTCAGATACAGGGTCTCGCGCGGGTTGGCGTTCTTTGCCACCACATCGTTGAATGCATACTGCACCATACGTGTCGTCATATAGCTGCCCGGCACCGCCTCAATGCCGATGGTCGCGTCGAACTGGGAGAGCAGCGCAGAGAGCTCCGCATTGCTCCAAGGAAGCTGGCGCAGCACTTCCGGGTCGGCCGCCGAATATCTCGCCGCCGTCCCCATCAGGGCTTCAAGGGAATTCGCGAAAGAAAGCTGTGCCTCGGTTCCCGTCCACCACTTGACAAACTCCCAGGCGGCTTCCTGCTTCTTACTCTGCGCCATGATCACGGTGGAAACGGTATCCACGACAAAATCATGGTTGATCGTGCCGTCTTCCTTCTCCACGCCTAACATCGGCGCAAATGTCCAGCGCCCCTTGATTTCCGGCGCGAAGATTTCGAGCTGGTTGAACGTGTTGTAGGTGATCACACCGACCGGCACTTCCCCGGTGCGGAAGCGGTTCGTGAAATCCACCTGCACCTCCATGCCGTAACCGGTATAAAAATCGGTGAAATTTTTGAATGCTGCCATCGCCTCATCCGAATCCAAGGCGCTGATGATGCCGTAATCCTTGCCCGTCCCGCCGTACGCATCGCCGCCGTTCTGGAATACCATTGATAAGAACAGGTTGATATAGGCTGCGTTCTGCTGTACATTCGGGATGTAGGCATTATAATTGTTTTTCTGCAGAACCGGCAGCATCTCCAAAAACTGGGTCCAGGTCTGCGGGATTTCAAGCCCAAGGCTTTCGAGAATGTCCGTGCGCGCAAATACCATCATGAAGTTTGCCTGCTCCGGAATACCGTAGACACCGCCCTGGAAACTTGCGGAATCAAGCGTGCTCTTGTAAAAACGGCCCGCGACTTCCTCGTAGCCCGGCAGGGAAGAGAGCTCCATGACCGCGTTACGCATCGCAAAATCCTGCAGCGTTGCCTGCGAAAGACCGATCACCACATCCGGCCCGTTGCCCGCGAGCGCCGCGCGCAACACGACATCCACCGGGATGAGCTGTAGGTTGACCGAAATATTATGGTTCGGGGTAAAGGTTTCATCAATCTGGTTCTGGATGATCTGCGCCTGCTCCCGCCCGAACGATGCCATCCAGACTTTGATGGAATTGTCACCCGCCACCGTCTCCTCCGTGATCTGGTTCGTGTCGTAAAAGAAAGTCGCAAAAAACCTTACCACACTGTTCGCCGCGCCCTTGAAAAATCCGTGTGTCGCCGCCGGAAGTTTCCCGCCCGGCTTTGACAGGATGATGCTGTCCACCTCGAGCGGCATGTCGGCAACATTCACAAGCCATGTCGCGATCGCCGAAATATTATTCTTAAACTGGTTTAACTCCTCGATGACACTTTCCGGATCCTCGGACAGCCACTCCGCCTCCATCGCCATTTTCTCAAGGAGGGAGGTATTCTCGCCCTTCTCGCCCGTGATCTCAACGATCGCGTCGATCGCCGCATAGAGGTTCTCGCTCTCCCTCTTTAAGTTCGCGGCAAAATCCGGGAGCTTGCGGTTGATCTCATAGTCGATGAATTTGTTCGGTGCCTGCCCGGTCAGCTGGATCACGGAGAGATAACTCTCGTTCAGCACGGAAAGGCTCTCCTCGATCTGGCTGATGATACCGCCCATCGGCCCCATCACACCCTCGAGCGTGACAGTGTTCTCGCCCGCGCTGAAATAGAACAGGTACGGTTCCCCATTCTCGTCGGTGACAGTATACATATTCATATCACTGCTGTAGTTAAAGCCAATGCTGTTCACTTCCCTGTACGGGACTTCTCCGTTGATGTAGAGCCTGCGGTAACTCGTGACACCGCGGTTTAGGTTCTGCCTGCCCTTGACTGTCAGTTCATACAAACCTGCTTCCGGCACCTGCACCGTCCAGGTGATGGATTCCCCCGGTGCCGCCCAGCTCGAAGCACCGATCGTATTGTACACGATATGGTATGGGTGGTACGGCTCAAGCAGCGTATCGGAGTAATTCTTCTGGATATTGATGGAAGTGGAACTTTTATAGATCGCCTTTGTATCCCCGGTTACACGCTCTGCCTGGCAGATGATATTTTCACCGCCGTAGACCGGATACTGCGCCTCCCACTGCGCCGCTTTGTCCGCGTAACCCGGAATCTGCGGCGCTGCCGTAAACTGTAATGAAGTAAACTCAAGCGGCTCCTTCGTCACCTCGAAGGTGATGGTATGCTTCCCCTCCGTGAGGAAGAAGATCAAAGGCTCATTGTTGCGCCGGTTGTAATCCTCCAAAAACCAGTCCGTCTCACGGTACACTTCATATGCGCCCGGACGGATCTCGTTGTCATTTTTTACTTTGATGGCTTCATCGGACCACCATCTCTTGATCACGATGCGCGAAAGATCCTCATACGGAAGTTCCCCGTCGATCAGGATCTTGCGCTGGATGTCCGAGGTCGTCCCCGGAAGCGCGATATAGCCAAGTTTCAGATTATAAAATCCGGTTTCCGCCACATCAAATTCCCATGTGACCGACCCGGCATCCCCTGTCATGATCCCCTCCATGCCGACTGTGACCTCACAGTCCGCCGATGCCGTATACCGGTTCAGATCAATGTCCACCGTCGCTTCCGACAGCGTCCCCCCGTACCCGTTGCTTTCCAGGTAGTTTGCGTAGCTCGACTCGTAGATCGTCTCGGAGCCTGCCGAGATCGCATGGATGCTATCCCCGCCCCCCGAAACGATAAGGACGACTGCTATGAGCGCAACAAGCACAACTACCGCAATGATACGGATTCCCCATTTCTTTTTCCCTTTCCTGTCTTTCATAGGTGATTTCCTTTCGATATTGCTACCTGACTTGCTACATTGCTCCTACAAAGAGAAACCGAAGGCAGGAAGACCGTAGTCCCCTGCCTTCTTCAAGATCATTTCTGATTCAATTTTATACCAGTGCAAAGCGGCCATTGCATCCGCCCGGAAGATCGGAAAATGAACCGTTTGGAGGTTCATTTTCCGATCTTCCATGTGAAAGGGGCACTCTCGAGAACATTCCGCAAGTCCCATGCCCCTTTGACATTTTACTCTGCCACTACCGTCACTGCTACCGTTACGCTGCCGGTGTTGCCCGCATAGTCCGTTACCGTGAGCGCCACATTATAAGTGCCCGGTGTCGTCGTATCAAGTTCGGAGAGATCAGCCGAAACCGTATCCTTTACGTCGATACCGTCCACATCTGCTGCCGATTCGATGTAATCTTTCCAGTTGATCGTGGAGGTGTCGGTATCCACCTTAACGGTAGGAAGCTCTGCCTTTGCCGTTACGGTCGGTGCAGTCATATTGTCCGGGTTGTAAATAATGACTTTGATCTTCTTTTCGCCCTTGTTGCCTGCCGCATCCGAGATCTCAGCCTTCACCGCGTCGCCGTAGGCACCCGCCTTTGCCGCGTCCAGGCTCTCCGATACGGTGTAAGCCGCCTTTGTCATGTCAAGCTCGCCGTCCACACTGTCCTTCGCGGTGAAATATTCCGCCCAGTTTACGGAAGCCATATCCGTTCCCAATGCGAAAACTGCTTCCTTGCCGTCCACAGCCGGAGGCTGGTTATCGTGTACTTCACTCGATGCAAGGATGGATTCCACATTGCTTGTTACATTCGTAAAGAGGTTCATGTTTGCCTTGACCGCCACATCGTATGCGCTCATGCCGTCCAGGCCATACAGGGACTTGCCAACGATATCATCCCATGTCACACGGATACCAAGGAGATCCGCGTAGTCATTGACAAGCTTGTCGCCGATCGCCAGGAAGCACTCCACGATCTTGTCGCCGTATTTCTCATTCAGGACATCAATCTTCATCTCGTTCAGCTCATGGAGCGCATTCTGCTCCTTGTATGCCATAACAGTGTCCGTGCCGCCGAGCGCCTTGTAGTAAGTCGTCCAGTAAAGTGCGTATGCCTTTAACGCAAGCTCCGTCTTCTCCGGGCTGACACCCTTTAACACGCCGACGGAATCGCCGAGTGTGATCGCCTGTGTATATTCCGGATCATCAACACTCAAAGAATCTTCCCTCGGCCACGGAACGATACCGACAACCTCGCCGCGGTCCGCCGCAGAACCGGCAACACCGCCGATCCACCAGTCAGGACAGTCTGTAAATACCGTCGCGCCCTTGCCGAAATCATCCGCTGCGCGGGTCCACTCCGGTGTACCCTTGCCGTCATCGTAAGTGCCCGGGTCTACCAAAAGTTTCTTCTCAAACAGATTTTCAATGTACTGCATCCCCTTGATGGATGCCTCGGAATCCGGCTCAAGACCCGCATTGCCGTAGATCGCGCCGCCTGCCGAATACATCGCGGAAAGACCTGCAAAACGGTGGTCGGTCTCATACGCCTGGATCGTGTCATACTTTGAACCGTCCGGCGCTGCCGTGTTTGCGTAATATGCCTGAACCTTGGTCAGGTAATCCGTGAAAGTGCTCCAGGTCCAGGTGCCGTTCAGGTAGTGATCCATCGGGGTGACCAGGTTGCCGTTCTCATCTTTTAACGCGTCTACCTTCTCAAGCATGGAGATGTTAAAGATCAGCGGCCAGCGCTGCTTGTAACGGATCACGTTGGTAAGCATGTAGTTGTGTCCGTACAGCTTATCATAGAACATCCAGGACGTATCCTCATCCTCGAATATGTAAGCGTAGTCATCAAGCTGCTGTAATACGTTCTGTGCCAGAATGACACCCTCCGAACCGCCCCACATCAATGCAAGGTCGCAGACCGGATTGCCCGCGAGAACACTCGTCATCAGCTCCTCCGTCGTGTTCGCGCTGTACTGGATGAACTCAAACTCGACGTTTAACTGCTCCTTGACCGCCGCAAGTCCCGCGAGTCCCGCCTGTCTCTGTGTCTCATTCATCGTGTACTCACCCGACACCTCATCCACATGGTTCGGGTCAAGCTCCTGAACCCAGTGCGTGCCGTAACGGATCACAACCGGGTCACCCTGCGGTACATTTGCCTCCTCGGTCGGGGCAGGCTCTTTCGTCGGTTCCGGGGTCGTATCGTCCGACGGCTCGGCAGCCTTCGTCGGCTCCGGGGTCTGGGTCGCCTGTGCGTCCGGGGCTTTGGTCGGTTCCGGGGTTGGTGCCGGGTCGTCATTCCCGCCGCCGCAGGCGGTCAGGCTGGCTACCATGCATGCACTCATCAGTAATGCGCCTAATCTCTTCTTTCTCATATATTCTCCTCCTTCAAGTTTGTTCGAATCCGTTCGGCATTTTTACTTTATGCAACCGATTTCATATTTCTATTATAAGCATTGTGCACACATTATGTCAACTTTATTTTTGTAATCGGTTGCATAATTGTTATTTTTCCATAAATATTGCCGTCTGTGTTTATGCAATATGCACAAACACAGACGGCGTATTATTTTCCGAAAACGTATTCTTTCTTCTATCCGTTAAAGCAAAGCACCATGAAAGTAAAATACCATCCGGGCAAACTGCTTTGTTATTATTCCGGCAAATGGCGGCTATCCGATATCCGGCTCATCTTTTAACATAATGCTTCCTGCCGCCTTCCCCTCGGTCTCAAACAGAATGATCTCATTCCTACCCCTGCGCAGCAGCGGTGCCGGGATATAAAGGCGCTTTTGCGGTCCGATCTCCCAGAACCGTCCGAGATTGAAACCGTTCAGGAAGGCGCAGCCCTTGCCCCAGCCCGCAAAATCAAGGAACGTGTCCCCCGTTTCCTCCACCTCAAAGCAAAAACGGTAAAAAGCCGGCGTGCCCCCTGCATACCCCTTGGTAAAATCAATCTTTTCCACATTGTCAAGCGGGAGCGTATACTGCTGCCAGTTATTGTGGATGTGCCCGTTGACCTGGACACAGTGTGCAATCCCTTTCTGCTGCTGCTCCATATACGGACCAAAATTGACGCGCCCCATGTTTTCCACCAGAATGTCCAGATCCGCCCCTTGTGAAAAGGTTATGGCAGGGGAGAACTTCTTCTCCTCCAAAAGCTCCCGGTCATATAGCGTGGCAACCGGCTTCCCGCCCACAAAAATATTTGCGCGGTCATTTGCCTTCCAGAGCCGGATACGCTCGATGCTCTCCTCTGTCACGAGCGGTGAGCGGTAAAGGATATAGCCGTAGTTCTGCCCCAGTTTTTCCATCGGCTGTGTAAAAGGGCTCTCCACCGGACTGCTGATATCTTCAAGGACGGAGAACAGGCTGACCTTTCCCTCCACTTTAAGTTCACCGTAAGCCTGCCTCCGGATCCGGGTTGTGAGCGGGGTCTCCTGTACGGCGGCATACTTCCGGATCACTTCCTGATAGCGTCGGTATTTCTCCGTAATCTGCCCGTCCTCCGTCAGCAGTGCGTCATAATCGTAGGAAGTTACATCCGGTGTCAGCTCATTATAGTAATTGGACCCGTTCATGAACCCAAAATTTGTGCCGCCCTCAAACATATAGATATTGACATGTCCAAGTGTGAGCATCCGGTCAAGATCCCTGACACTCTCCTCAAGATTCCCACGCATATGCCCGCCGTTGCCCCAGTGGTCAAACCACCCGACCCAGAACTCTGTACACATCAAAGGGCCGCCGTCCGTATAGTGCGAGAGCAGCGCAAAACGCTCGTCCGTCTTGGACCCAAAATTCCCGGTCGGGAGCGCCCCGGAAAGCCGTCCGGCATTCATGCTTTCCGGGTAAGGGCCGTCGGAAGTGACCAGCGGTACATCCACGCCGCCCTCCCGCATAAGATTTTTCATGGACTGCATATATTCCCGGTCAGTCGCGTAATAGCCGTACTCATTTTCCACCTGCATCAGGATGACCGGCCCCCCGTGTGTAATCTGTAACGGCACGAGCATCGGCAGCAGCACATCATAATATTCTTTCACGTGCGCGAGAAACGGCGCATAGCTTGTGCGCAGCTTCATGCCGTCCTCCGCCAGAAGCCACGCCGGAAGCCCGCCAAACTCCCATTCAGCGCAGATATAAGGTGATGGCCTCAGGATCACATAAAGCCCAAGCTCCTGCGCGGTCTTCACAAAGGCACAGACATCAAGCATCCCTCCGAAACAAAATTCCCCTTTCCTCGGCTCATGCATATTCCACGGTATGTATGTCTCAACAGTATTGCACCCCATCGCTTTCAACTTCTCCAGACGGTCACGCCAGTATTCCGGCACTACGCGGAAATAGTGGATCGCCCCGGAAATCACCTGAAATGGTTCTCCGTCGAGATAAAAATTGTCACGGATCTCAAATGTACCCAATTTATTTCCCCCTTTCATGTCCTTAATTCCTTATTCAATGTATGATGCTTTCTTTTGATTTTTGAAATCGGTTTCATCAACTTTATCTTACACTCCCCGTCCTTATTTCGCAACTGTTTTCTATTATCGTTTTGCCTTTTCGCTGTATTGCTTAATTTTTCTTAATGCTTTTTGTATATTTAGCACAATTCACCGCACATAAAAAAGGCCACTGCAAAATCCCACATTTTGCAATGACCCGTTGCTCTTCTATCTTCCATCCCTGCCCGGCATCTGCCTCAGGGCTCCGCTTTCACCCTTGCCGTCGTTTCACGTACGACCAAGTTTGTCTTAACATACTGGGATTTCGGGACTTCCTTGCCCTCGATCAACGCCAATACGGTTTCGATCAGTTTCTCGCCGAATTTCTTGTAATCATAATCCACGCTCGTCAGTCTCGGCGTGAACAGCTCCGTAAGATACGTGTTGTCATAGCTCACCACGGATATATCGGAAGGAATGTCAAGCCCGTGTTCCCGGATGCTTGCCATCGCCCCGATCGCCGTTGTCTCGTTGATCGCAATCACCGCCGTCGGCCGCCCGCCCGCATCGAATATCGCGTTCATCGCGCCGTAACCGGTTCCGTAATCGTAATTGCCCTCCTGACGGTAAAAACGCCCAAGCGCAATTCCACGCTCCGCCAGCTTCCGGTCATACACGGCAGCCTTCTGGGCAGTGGAGACTACGCTGGGCAGCCCGCCAAGGAACGCGATCCGCTCATGCCCAAGCTCCTTAAGATGATCCATGATCAGCTCCATCGACTGAACCGCATCAATCTGAACCTGATAGCACCCCGTCCCGTCCAGCTTCCCGGTCACTAAGATCGGGGTGTTCTGAAGCATACGGTTCACATAATCCGCATAATCCTCATTCGTCAAAGCCTCGTCTGCCCTGCCGCCCATCTGGATGACTGCGTCGACCCGTTTCTCCACCAGTTTTTCGAGCAAAATCTTCTCCTGCTCCTTGTCACAGTAGGAATTGCACAGCAGCACCGTATAACCGCACTGCTTCGCCGCCGCCTCGCAGGCGACAAACGCCTCGGCATAAAACGGGTTGCGGATGTCCGCCACCATGATCCCGATCGTCTTGCTCTTTGTATCTACCAGCCCACGCGCCATCGCGTTCGGCCGGAAATTATATTTTTCCATGAGCGTCAGGATGCGCTCCTTTTTATCACTGCGCACATTTGTGCTGTTCGTAAGCACGCGCGAAACGGTTGCCGCCGACACATTTGCTTCCTTCGCGATATCGTATATCGTAACCGGCCTGCCCTCATTTCCTTTGTTGCCTTCCATCGTAATTTCCCTGCCTCCGTACATTCAATCACAGCTCAGTATCTTATACTGCTATTTTATTTTCCTTTCCGGATACTGTCAAGTACAAAAAAAGTTTTTCGGAAATATTCCGGAGGACGGTGAACACAAGTCCACTCCCCCCACAACGATATCAATATATATTGTACCGCCAAAAATGCAGGAATTTAACCAGTCCCATAATCCAGGGGGGGCAGCCATGCCCCATAAAGCAAAAAAGACCACGGGATTCCCCGCTCCGTGCGGGTATCCCGTGGTGAAATATGCCCGTCAGCCATCACCATACACTGGCCAGGACATAAACATTCCATATACAACCATTCCTACTCTGCTTCCCACAGCACCTTATGGAGCCCGGCAAACAATTCTTCATATGTCATCCGTTTCCCCTCAAAACGCGTCACACCTATGCGGATTCCCAGTGCGATCTGCCTGCCCTCAAACGCAAAGCACTCCCCCTCGTGGGTCCGTATCTTCGCGGCGATCCCGTCCGCATACTCCCGGTCTTCGCTGTCCGTCAGCAGCACAAACTCGTCGTCCCCGATCCGGAACACGACATCCTCCTCACCCGCTGCGTCGCACATCCGGCTCATCGTCTCAAGAAGCGCCAGATCACCCGCCTTGCGCGAAATCTCGTTGATCGAGGAAAGCAGCCTCGTATCGCAGCAGACAAACCAACAATTTTTCCGTTTTACAAAAAGATCGTAAAGCTCACTGATATCAACTCGTTTTGTCCTCTTCATTAAATCGTCTCCTTCCATAACCGGCGTTAAAAGCCGCGGATAAATTTCCGAAAAACGCCCCTGTGCGCGAAATTCGGACGGGTTACAGTTCCATACATTCCGGAACGCGCGCGTAAAAGACTCGTTCGTGCTGTAACCGTAGCAAAGGGCAACCTCAAGGACCGGCAGGTCAGGCTGTTCCTTTAGCATCCTTGCCGCCCGCATCATCCGCCTGCGCACCAGATAATCATGCACCGAAATCCGGTTGATGCAGCGGAACAGCTTTTCCAGCTTCGATTTGGAGCAATAACATGCCGCGGCGATATCCTCCGTCCGGATCTCATCGCTGATGTGGCATTCCATATATTCCAGTGCATCCGCCAGCAGGTTCATGTTCTCCAAAACGCTCCCTCTTTCCTTCCAACGCCCATATGCCGTCTCCGGATACTTCCGGCACATGCCGCTGTTTCCAACATTAAATTCTACAACAGATCCATGAAAAGCTTTTCACTTGAAGTATAGCACAAAAAAAGAAAAGACGCTTGATATTTTGGGTAAATCAAACGTCTTTTCTTCCGGATATCCACATTCCGGGGAATGCCCGGGGCCAGCATTACTTCCCCTTTGCTTCTGCCGGCCATGCAAGGATTCCATCGACAGGAACTTACATCTTACACCCGGAAAGCCTGCCCTGCCGCGTGCGCCGCAACCTTTGCATCTCCGCGCTTCTTCGCCGCAATGCGGTCCGGGATCACATAAACTGCCAGATACATTACGCCCGCAAGCAAGAATGCCCCGATCACGTCCTTCACCGAATGCTGCTTGACAAAAACCGTTGACAGGCAGATGAGCGTCGATAGTATGACCGAGCCGGCACGCACCGCTTTCTTTGACCTCAGGGACGCACACTTGTTGATGCCGATGCAGACCCCGATGGAGTTAAAACAATGGATGCTCGGGCAGCAGTTGATCGGCCCGTCATTCGCATAGATAAAGCCGGTCAGGTCGATCAAGATATTCTTCCTTCCGAGCGACGTTAAATCCGGCCGGAAAGCAATGCCGTTCGGCCATACCGTATAAATAAGGAGCGCCACCGTCATCCCGATAAACAAAAACCCGGCCAACTGATAATACTCCCTGCGCTTTGTGAAAAAGAAAAAATACGCGATCACAAGCAATATGTACGGAAACCATATGTAATAAGGTATGATGAACCACTCACAAAACGGTATCTTGTCATCTAACGGCATGTGCACCATCGTGCGGTCAACCATCACTGCCCTTCCGAGTATCCCCCACCAAGTCAGATAGACCAGCGCATATAAAAGCGTCCATGCATGCTGATATTTCCTGAAAAAACTTTTCATTCCGCCCCTCCTTCCCGCCGCGAAGCTTGCCTCTTGTTTCGCCGCTTTCCGGCAATGCCGCCGGGAAATTCCCGCCCGATTTACCGCTGTCCCGGATATATTCGCAGAAACTCCCGAATCCGAACGGCAGGAAAATCAGGTTCTTCTCCAAAACAGCCTAAAAACAAGATATACCTTTCCATGGCAAAAAGCAACAAAGAAAGCATGAATTTCATGGAGGAAAACGGTAAATTTTCATAAAGAAAATATAAACACGGCAAAACAGGAAATGCCAGAGACTGCTTCCTCGCCTTATTCACATCCAAAAAGCTTGTCTACCGCAAGGAAAACGTCCGGCTGGAAATATATATCTTTCCCGTTATTGCTCTCATACATAAAGTCTTTCAAGGGTTTGCTCGTGTATCCGGAAAAATCCCCATAAACCGCAAACCTCACACCATAATTGATGAATTTCTGCAATATCTCCCCTGCCAGGCAAGTGCTCAGCACAAAAAATTCCTCCGTGACAGCCTCCTTATTTATGGCAATATCCGTACAGCCCGTCTCATACTTTATTGTCATAACCAGGTCAAGTGCGGGCTGCACATCCGTGATCAAAAGATCATCACTGCTCACAACCGCAACCTTTTTGTTATTTTTTCTCAAAACCTCTGTTTTCATCATAATACCTCCAATAATCTAAAATCATCCAAAATACTTTATTTCCATATTCTACGCCAAAATCATTCAAACAAACTGTCGATCAAATGATCGACCATAAAGTCAAAGGTCTCCATATGGCCGTACGGAAGTACCTCCTTGTTTTTCATGTTCATGATCAAAGAATAAATGACAGACATTGCCAAATCCGCATCAATTTTATATTTTAAGTACGGCCTGTTGAAAAAAAGCTGCCTGCTCATGGCATTGCATTGCTCAATCTTTTGTACCTGCTCCTCCGACAGCTTATTCATCAAAATAGTGAAATCCATACTGTCCGAATCATGTAAAAAATTGTTCTTGTCATATTCCCGGTATATCCGTTTCAATGCCGCCGCAACACCATATTTATCTTTCCGCCCCTCCATAACCTCCGATGCGGTACGGCAGATCTGCTCCTGCACAGAACATAGAACTTCACAAAAAAGGGCTTCCTTTGACTCAAAGAAAAGGTAAAATGCACCCTTGGAAATACCTGCCTGCCTGCAAAGCTCATCCACACCTGTCTTCTTATAGCCGTACTGTGTCCAGCTCTGCTTGCAGGCCTCCAGCAAATTTTTTTTAATATTATCTTTTTCCCGCCCGGTAAAACTTCTCGGCATAGCGCTTCCTCCTTGTATGACTCAAAATACGAATTCGGTCATATAAATAGTACTTGCTTTCTCCCGGGAAGTCAAGAGATTTTTATCACAATGTACTCTCTTATCTATTTCCTTACAATTTTCTACATTTCTATTAAAATATTATAACCCGCTCTCCCTCCCTTGCAGATTTCTCTCATTTATGCTATCATTCACGAATAAACTTACGCATACGCGTTTTTTTCCGTCACCCCAACTCACCCGCCGGAACAGGACAACAAAAAGGATATGGAGGTTCACAATGCCAGAAGAACGACCGGATGCAAGACAAGCGCATTCCACCCCGACACAAAATAAAGCCAGCTGCCTTTTTATTTGCACGAACCTGTTCGCGCTCCTTTCCGCCGCCGTAAGCGCGTGGAATCTTGCACGGCAATACCCCCTGATGCGGGAATTCTTCCTCCTGTTCCTTTTCTCGGAAGCCGCCTCCCTCTGCCGTCCGCTCATTTTTCGGGTCAAATCCGGCACCCGTGGATATGCGGGATATATACGCTGCTGCCTGACGGACTGGCTCACCGCCAAAGCGCAGAAAAAACTTTTGGCCACACGGGCATTTTTCCTTCTCGTGCTGATCTTCCTGCTCGCTCTGCGCCCGGATTTTTTCAAAGCAAATATCATAATGCTGACCGGCATTGTAATAATTTTAGTACTGCTCGCCATGCGGGCAGCGGACACACTGCGGCAACGCTGCGGAAGGCGGCAGGATGACAGGGAATATGAAACGGCCGTTCAGGGGAAAGCCTGCCCACAGACAGAGCGCGGGGATGCATCATCGCATCTTACACAGGGTGTTTCCGCTTCCGCACAGACTAAACACTTGGAAACATCCCCGCAATCCGCGCCGCACACACCGGCACCCACACCAAAAAAGCGCATGAAAACCCTCACAAAAATCGTGTCGGCCGCCGCCGCTTTCCTTCTCTATATTGTCCTGGGCGTACTTTTCTCCGGCTTTCCACAGCCGGAGATCAGCGACGGATACAAAGAAAACTTTCATCCGGAATCCTTCTACGGCAGCGCCCCGCATTCCGGAACCGCCGCAGGCTCCGCGGAAGGAAACAGCACACAGGATGGTACCGCCCCATCCGTCACGTGCAGCGACCGCGCCGTAATCCTTGAGGACAACAGCGAGGCGTTGATTGAGCGCGTGCGCATGATCCGGGGCGCAAAAGAGCGCATCATCCTCTCCACCTTCGATTTCCGCCCCGACATCAGCGGTAAAATCCTGCTCGCGGCGCTGCTTGATGCGGCAGAGCGCGGCGTTTCGATCAGGGTTGTCGTAGACGGGGTCAGCGGGCTTTTGCGCATGGAACAAAATCCATACTTTTTTGCACTGTCCTCCCATGAAAATGCTGAGATCCGCATTTATAACCGCGTCAATCCGCTGATGCCCTGGCGGCTGATGGGGCGGCTGCACGATAAATATCTGGTTGCCGATGACACTGCGTACATCCTTGGCGGGCGCAATTCCTTCTCCTATTTCCTCGGCGAATGGCCGGGCCATAAAAATTACGACCGTGATGTTCTGGTCTACAACGCAGGCGGGGATACCGCAAGCTCGCTCTATCAGGTGGAAGCCTATTTTAATGAAGTCTGGAACCTCAAATATACCAGCACCTTCCACAACCGCGCGGACACCGCAGACCGCACCTGTGTTAAGCGGGCGGCCGCGGAACTAAAAGAATTGTACGCGCAGTACCTTTCCGATTACCCTGCGGCAGAAACGGTACCGGATTATCTGACCATGACTTACCCGACGAAAAAGATCACGCTGCTCGCCAACCCGACTACGGCTTACGCCAAGGAACCGACCGTATTTTACGCGCTCACTGAACTAATGAAGCAGGCAAAGCACAGCGTCACCATCCACACGCCGTACATTATCGCGAACGGCCTGATGTACGACGCGTTTGCCCAGATCGCCGCCGCCGTGCCGGATGCCAGGATGATGACCAATTCCGTGGCAAATAACGGAAACCCGTTCGGCGCGGGGGATTACCGGGCAAATTTTGACAAAATCCGCGCCACGGGAATGCAGTTGCTTGAGTACGAGGGCGGTATTTCCTATCACGGGAAGAGCATCGTGATCGACGACGACCTCTCGATTGTCGGCTCGTTCAATATGGATATGCGCAGCGTCTACCTTGACACTGAACTGATGCTTGTGATCGACAGCAAGGAAGTCAACGCACAGCTCCGTTTCCTGCTTGCCCGCTACGAGGACGAATGCGCCATTGTACAGCCGGACGGAAGCCGCGTGTTCCCTACCGGCGTGGTTCCGCAGGAAGTTTCTTCAAAAAAAGAATTTAACATGAAAGTACTGTATAACCTGCTTCGATGGGCGAGAAGACTGCTGTAGCAGACAAATAGACTCCGGCTGCCAAAATCTATGGCCGCCTATGAAACACAGGAACAAAAGAATTTTAATGCGGCAGGATGGGATCCTTTGTGCATTGCTGCACATATTAACAAACAGTGCCATTTGTTAACCGGGCATGCCGGCAATAGTGGATGGGGCAGGACTCGAACCTGTCATTTTAATAAGAAAAAATCCCGAAAATAGAGCATTTACAAAATCCCATGACGAGATTCATGACAAGTTTTTCTTTATGGTTATACAGGGATTTCCCGTCTTGCCAGTGCCCGCTTGGCGGATTTTAAGGCTGATCCAGCTCCGGCAGTCCGCCAAGCGACATAAAAAGCGACAATACCCCTGCAAGCCAAAATAAAAGCTCCAATACCCCACAACAATGATGCCGACAGCAACGCTTACAGACACTATAGTTACTGTTACCTTGATCTTCCAGCAGTTCCAGCATCCATCCAGCTCACATATTTTTTATACCCCTATCTGATTGTTGATTTTCTATCCTTACATCCCCTTTCCGAGCGCTTTGATCGTGCTCTGCCCGACACCCCAGACCTGATCCTCCTTTGTCCACCCCTTCCTCTTCCAGTATGCCGCAGCTTCGGCTGCCGTCTTACTGCCATATATCCCATCTACATCAAGTGGCTTCCCCTTGATATAGCCCACGCTGATCTGGCGGTTCAGGGCGAGCTGCAGCCAGACGATAGAATACCGGCCGGTCTGCTTCCCCACCTTCGCCGGGCACGGAGCGGGGAGTGCGGTCTTGGTATATTTAATCCTTGGGTGCTTATACCAATGCGTCCATGGCCTGCCCTTTAACGGCGTGATACAAACGCCATAGTCAAACCCGCGCGCTTCCACCACATAGCCGCCGCCGATGTACACCCCGGCATGCCCTTTGTACCTCACACACACGCCCGGAAGCTCCGGGATGGTACCAATCGCCCCCTTGGCTGTTGCGGCGTTATAAGCCGCGTCCGCCGTGGTATCATAGGCCACACCGGACTGTTCCCGCACGAACCATTCCACCAGCCCGTGGCAGTCCGTCACCTGCCGCCCGATGTACCCCTTCACGGCAGGCAGGCGGGCGGCCGTGAACCACCCGCCGGGGTTGCGCCTTACCAGGTCAGTGTACATGAACCGTGTAAAGGTGCGCCCGTTCGTCCCCATCACATAGGGTACGCCCACCTTGTTTATGCAGAAGCGCGCCAGTCCCGCGTTGTCCATCTTCCCTGCCATCACACATCCCCCTCCCTGCGCCGCCCAAGCTGCGCGAGCGCCTGCACCACCTTGTCATAGCCGACCATCGCCGCGAGCCATGACAGGAATACAAGCGCGAGCACATACACCGCCGCCCCTGCACGGAACGCCGTCCCCGACAGCACAAGGTAACCGGCGGATACCGCCACCGCAAGCACCACCGCCACAATGCCCGCGAGCAGGTTTGGCGGCGGGTTCTTGCCCAGCTCACGCAGGAGCTTCTTCACCGCCTCCGTCACCAGCCCCGTCAGCGTCGAGACAGCCAACAGCCCAAGCAGAAAATCCCCATAGTCCATCCTCATCTTCCCCCTTCCCCATCCTGCACCGCGTCCCCCGCGGCGGCACACATCCTTCCGGCTGCCTCCTCCCACAGCCGGCCTTCAAGCCCATACCCGCCACTGGCATCCGGCGGCCCCGCGGACTGCGCCCGCTCCCATAGCCGGTCGCCAAGCTCGTACCTGCGTTCCCTCTGCCGTTCCTTCGTAGTCTTGATCCACCCCATGACCCCGCACTCCCCGCCGCACGCGGCAAAGACACAGGTGCACAGCGTGTCCGGGATGCCGCCCGTCGTCCGGTACAGCCACAGCATCGCCACGACAAACACCATCAGGAACACCGCCATCGTGGCGAGCACGGCATCCATCGTTTTAACCTTCCTTTTCATAGTACCCCCCTCAGTAAAGTGATTCGATCCCCTGCTCCGTCAGGAAATCCTTCTGCTCATGCTTGATCCGCCCCGCATACTCCAGCGCGTCGTGCATGTCCCCGTTGCAGTGCGCATCCGGGATCCGCTGCACCGCCCGCGCCGTCGCCTCGCCGAGCGCGATCGCGGCGTTCATCCCGTGGATCACGATGACCTCGTTGCGCCTCCTCGCCTCGTCCTTCCGGTCCTGCTCCGCCTCACGCCTTGCGATCCGGCGCTCCAGCGCCCAGAAGCAGAAGCCCGTCAGTGCCGACGGGATGCACATCGCCGCAACCAATGCTGGGATATCCATCTTTTTTCCACCCCCTTCCCTGCACGCAAAAGGAGCGCCAGAAATCTTGGCGCTCCTGCTTGCATTTTCTATTTGTTTGTGGTATAGTGGCATTAAGAAGGACACCGCCCACAAAGTGGTTAGCCTCCCTGATTGGCAATAAGCCTACCTGAATCGGCCAAGAAACAAGGTAGGCTTATTTATTTTCGCTTGTTGTTCCTATCGTCCAGATAGGCAAGCAGCGCGATCAGGAAATTACCACCCAAAAACAACAGGGTTAAAATCTGGTATGTATCCATCCGCACCACCTCCCTTCTTTTGTAAGTGAGGGAGGCTACCACCTTGTAACACGGTGTCCACCTAAACTATAGCATATCTTGTCAGGTGCTGCAACAAAAAAACAGCGGGGTTCCCGCACAACGTCACAGCAGCATCGCCTTCAGCCTCCCCTTCCATTCCTCCGGGAGGCCTTCCGCCATCTTCAGGTATTTCATCGCATACTGCCGGTTCTGGTAAAAGACCTCCCTCAGGACGTATTCCCCGGGGTTTTCCCTCTTAAAGTCATGGTCGTGCCGGTCAAGGAATGCATAGAAGCTGTCCCGGTCAAACCCCCAGGTATCCTCCATGATAAGCAGAATCCCCATGAAATACTTCGCATTCGCCTTTTTGAAGTTCCTGCTGTTTTCCTCAAAGGATTTCAGCTGGTGGCACGCCCAATAGACCAGCTTTAAATGGTGTCCTGCCTTCACGCCCCTGTCGAGGTCAAGGTCATATGCCGCCAGGAATGCCCTGGCATACTCGCGGTAGAACTCCTCCTCATAGCACCTGCCGTTGTACGTCCGGTTGAACGCGCTCCCCTCCCTCCATATCCAGCGGTAGTAGACCGGGGATTTTTTACAGGCACCCCCCTCACCGTAAAGAACCCGCGCCATGATGTCCGCCCTGCGGTTGAAATAGACATCCTCCGACGTGTCCAGCCCGTCAAGGAACCATATCCCGTTTTCTTTCAGGAACCCCCTCCGGTACAGCGTCCCGTGGACGACCTCGATGCAGTGGTACGGGGCCTGAGGGTTATCCTTTGCCATGTCCACGTTGATGGACTCGCCGGTTACCACACACAGGTCACTGCCATGCCCCCGGAATGCTTCGCCAACCAGTTCCGCGGTGATCTCATCGTCGTGGTCAAGGAACGTCACCCACTCCCCCTTTGCCATCCGCAGCGCACGGTTCCGGTTGCCGCCCATCCGAAGGATCCCCGCATTGTACAGGATCCGCATGCCGTCCCTGCGGGCATACTCGTAATCCGGCCGCGTGGACGCATCGTCCGTCAGGATGACCTCGACCTGCCCCGCCCTGCTGCCGACCGCATCGTACAGCGCATGGATGGTTGCCGCGGTATATGCATGCGACTCCCGCAGCGGGACCAGGACTGAAAGCTTTATGGTATCAAACGCCCTGCGCCACTTCCCGTACAGGGCTTCCTCCCGCGGTCTTGGTTCTGCCCCCAAAAAGTTACAGTATCCCCCGTAATCCTCAATGCCCGTGAGGCGTTTCACGCAGTCAAAGAAGAGGTACCAGGTCTTACCATCCCCCTCCTTTTCCGGGAGGTATTCCCTGTCATGTTTCAGCCTGGCAAGGCATTCTTCCGGGAAGACCTCGTAATATTGCCCCACCAGCTCCGTTATCATTTCAATCCGCTCATGGTGTGTCGTCCCGAAAAAGTCCGCCACCTTCCTTGTCACGGAATCCGGGTTATACATGAGGTCGAACGATATTTCTGGGATGTACCGGATCCCGCCCTGCCTTTTGGCATGATAAAACGCCACCATGTTGAAAAAGGAGTCCTCATAGATCCGGATCCCCGGGTGGAACCATATCCTGTTCCGCAGGAGGAACGCCCTCCGGTAGATTTTCCCGTGCACCATCCAGTCAAGGCTTTCCGGCAGGACCTCCTCCCCGGTGAAGGAAGCATCCGCCTGCCTCCCGGCACATGATATGATGTCCTCCGTGATTTCCGCGTCATGGTACAGTGGGTCGAAGATGTTTTTCCTTACAATGTCATCCGCGTCCAAAAAAAGTACCCATTTCCCGGTGGCCTTCCCCAGGCCGCGGGTCCTGGCGACCCCCGCGCCACGGTTCATCCTCCCCCTCACGATGGTAACCCCCCATCCCGCCGGGAAGGCATATGGCCTGTCCGAGGCATCGTCCGAAACGATGACCTCCACGTTGTCATACCCCGTGGCAAGGACGGACTGTACCGCCGCGGATACCGTGCCGTGCGCATTGTACGCCGGTATGATGACCGATACTTTTACATTCATATACTGCCCCCTTTAATACAGCTCGCCCTCCGTGTCGTCCGCCAGCAGGATCGCATCGACCTCCGCATCCCCCGTGAGGCCTGCGACTGCATGGTATTCCTCCTGTGTGATCTGCCCGGAAAGCACGAAGTTATATACATCCCCAAGGGAGTACAGGCCTTTGTCATAATACTTCACGACCAGTTCAAACATCCGCATCCCCCTTCCCGCCCTGTGTACCCAACAGCATTGCCATGATCCTTGCCTGTCCCAGGAGGATCTGCGCAAAAACCCCGTCGTTGTCCGGCAGGGCAGCTGGCATGCTTCCCTGCACGTTCCCCCCCGTGCCAGGTGCCGTCCCCGCGTCCCCCTCCCCACCCACATAAAGGTCTTCCCTCGCCCCGATGATGGGCTCGTGGGGTTCCTTTGAGACATCGACCCCCGTGACATAAAACTTATTGGGGTCAATGTCAGCCTCCAAATAAGGGATTCCCGATGGGGGATCATACGTCCCCGCAACCTGGTAGAGCACCCGACCGGATGTGTCATAAACAACCAATACCATATTTCCCCTCCTTTAAAATGCGATGATCCTCGTGGTGTATTCACACATATTAGACGGATAATCATATGGTCCCATGCTATAATATGTATATTTTCCCACCCCGACGGATTTTGGCAGATAAGACAGTTCATTACGAGTTCTATAAAAATTTGTACCAATAAATGAAGAATTTAAATCAACATTATTATTTAGTGGGAATGAGTTATTAAAAGTGGAAATGTTATTTGCATTCCCAAGCAGAAAGAAAAAATTACCATTTTTTATTATTATAATATTTTCGTAATAAGTTATGCATTTTATATCCGAAGCCCCAGGGATTCCCTTCCTCACGATGCTATCAACCACCTGTATGACAAGGACATTGTAATCTGTTATCCCATAATCGGATAGGTTCACTTTTACCGGGGTCATGGAAGTTGTTGTGCCTGATACCGTCACGTCCTTGCCACCGCCGCCAGTCCCAGCGATACCAAGGATGGTGTTGCCCCCCACAAGCTTGTCCGCCGTCAGGCCGATGGCGGAAGCGACTGCCGACTGTGGGAAGCCTGCTATGAACTGCCCATTTGCCTTTGGTATATATAAATTCCGTTCCTCGTCATTTACATATGCACCCGCCACATAATTCCCACCGCTTGTCTTAATTACCGTCGGGGAGGCAATTGTACGGATTGGCCTCCCTGACCCGACACCGACCGCCCCCATGCTTAGCGATTCCTGTGCGGTGACCACATTCCTTGATTCGGAATCCATTGACACAAAGGAAGGCATGGAACCGGTGACTTTCTTGCCGCCCGCATAGAACGTCTTCCCACCCAGGGCATCCCCTGCCGCTGCCGTCGCATCCGAGGTGTCAACCCCCGTTCTGATTTTCCCGATATTGGCCGCGATCGCCGCGAACGTCGCGTCGGCTGCCGTCGCGACCCCCTTTGCAGTGACGGCGGCGGCAACCGATCTCTTGCCGTCACTGACAGATTTTTTTAGCTCTTCGACCTCACTGGAGGCTGCAAAATGCGACGCATGGTAGCCGTCCAGGGTGTCCGCGTTCCCGCCGTCCCGTTGTGCCGCGATGGTCACCTTCTTCGCCGCATTGTCCGCCGCCAGCGTGATGTTTGCCCCCGCCTCCAGCACAAGCGCTGCCATCTTGCCGTTCGCCGTGACGGTGGCATCCCCGACCCTCACGTTGCTGTAGGCGTTCTGGTTTGCCTCCGCGCCCGCTGCCACCCCGTCCAGTTTCTTCTTGTCCGCCGCAGCCATCAGCCCTGCCGCACCCTGCGTTGCCACGGCTGTCCCCGCCTTGGCATCCCAGCCCTGCTTTTCCTGCGTGCTCACATGGATATCCCCGTTGTCCCTGTGCCCCTCCAGTACCCGTGCGGTTCCCCGAGCCAGCGCCGCAAGGAATGCGTCATTGTTGACCAGCTGCCCGAACAGCGCGTTGAACACATCCGCATGGTTGGGATCCGTCGTCTCCAACTTCCGCAGTGCCTGGTTATATTCCGGCGGGTCCTTTACCACAAAGTCTGCCATCACCTTTCCTCCTTCCGCCGCCTGCGCGGCATTCCTTTTCCCCTTTGCATGTACCTGCCCGCATCAGAAAATCTCGTCCATGTCAAACACAAACTCCATGTCGGCATCCTTGCCCTTTGGCAAAAACGTCTTGTACGCAACCAGGTCGCCTTCTGCGTCGACCAGCCCCATCTCGCTGATCTGCCCGCCCGCCAGCTCCGCCTTCCCCAGCCGCACGCTGTAGCGCGCCGTGGCTTCCCCCGGGTAGGTGTGGCTGTCAATGTCCTTTTTCAGCAGCTCCGCCCGCAGGGACACTTCCTCCCCGGTCGTTGCGATCACTGCCCCCTCCCCATCCACGCCGCCGCTGCCGAATGCCATCTGCGTGACCGCCGGCAGGGTGATGTCCCCGGCGTGCGCCCGGCAGAGCTTCTCCCTGCCTGTTTTTGTGATTACCCCCTGTGCCATGTTTGTACCATCCTTTCCCCCGGCCATGCCGGGCTTGCTTACGTTTTCCCATCCCTGTAGCAATGTCCGTGCCCACCCGCCCGTCCTTTATTTATCCGCCACGCCGGCTGTCCCAGCCCGGTCGCGGACCAGTCTACATGGCAACCCCATACGCCGCGGCATCCAGCCGCCTGCCCCCGTCAAGCCGCCTGCTGCCATCCAGCGTGCCCCATGCCTTCTCGACCCGCAGGTGCCCGGCGGCGGATGCCCACCCGCTTTCCCCTGCACCTGCGGCTATCTGCGTCCCGGCCTGTGTCCCCGTGGTGCATTCCCCCGCGCCCCGGACGAGCACTGCCGCACTGCCCCTGACATCCTGTGTAGCCGCGGTACAAAAAGCCGTCCGGGACCAGGCCGAAACCAGCCCCGCATGCCCTACCCCGCATCTTACCTGCAGCAAGACCGGGTAAAAGTCCAGGGTCTCCCCCGACAGGTAGCCGTTGAGGGGATAGCCACCGTCCAGCCGTGTTGTTCCGTCAAGCCGGTGCAATGGTACATTGGAGCGCGGGTAGAATGCGGCGGTTATACGGATATGTGCCCGCAGAGCCAACTGTAAAGCAACTTCACCTAGAATCCGGTCAGCCAAAACAAAAAACATATTGGCTGGCAGCATCTCCTGTACCATATCCTGCATCGCCCGAAGAATACCCGAAGGAAGATTCTCCGTGACCAACTCAAACCGATAATCCTCCGGGGAAAGCAGGATATGGTATTTCTCCCGCGCCGCCAATATATCCAGATATTCATAGAGCCGTGCCATCGTATACGGGAGGCTTCGGTTCCATTTTCCAAGGACAGCTGCCTGTCGCCCCACCAAATCCTGCCCTGATGACAAAATCCCCAGCAGCTGCTCCCACCGCTTTAGCCCTTGCAAATCAGCAGTCCTGATAAACCCATTATCCAATAAAGCATCCGCCATCTCATACAGAAGCATGAATTCCGGGTTTTCTGCCCTAAACAGCTCCTGGTACTCCTTCATCCTTTGCAGGAACTCCGGCAAATATCGAATCAGCTCAACCTCCTGCTTCACTGACTGTCCCCCTTATCGCGATCTCATCCTCCCCAAGAATCACATTCTGCGGTTTTCCGTTCAGTCTCGTTTCTGTAATATCCAGAATCCCCTTTACTTCCAATATCCTGCTTTCCAGTCTGGACACCCGGACAATAAGACGTTCACTGTCCGCCCACGCCCGGCTTAACTCACAGAAGTAAGCATCCACTGCTTCCTCCACACCCTCTTTCACACTGTCAAAGCCATATCCATCCTGATAAGCAAACTGAAATTCCAAATCAATATTTTTCCCGCCCACTGGCACAACCGTCACATGGTGTCCGATTGGCGCAATGCCATATCCATTTCCACTGCACGCCGGCGGGTCAATTTCCTCCTGTACAAATTTCACCAGTTCTTCGGAAGGTATCCTGTATTCCGAACTGATTACTACCAGTTTTACACTTCCTCCGCCGTTCCATGCCGGGTACACCTTTACGCCGCCCACCCCCTGGATTGCCACGGTTTTTTCCCTGTAATCAGCAACATTTCCGCCATAAGCCTGTGAATCAAGACCCTGGAAATATCTTTTTCTAAAATGTTCCGTTTCCTCCTCATCCTCCCCCGGAATGAGCAGTTCCGCCAGCTCACAGCCTTCCAAACCCGCAATGTAGTCAATCGGAATCAACGTCCCAAATACGGTATTGCCCGCGCTACCCACCGTTTCACATTCTAGCTTGTATTCACCATCCCAAATCTTTTCAACCACAGAATAAGCATGCTCTCCGCAACGAAACCTAGCTCCCATCGGTATTTCAACTGTAGCAGGCACAAATTCCCCCTTCAGGACAGCGTATGTAGCAGGCAGGGGAACAATCCCGCGCTCCGCCGCCCTGCGGATGAGGTATTCCCTTGATGCCGTGTCCGCGAACAGTTCCCGCAAGATACCCTCTAAACCGAGGTACATCAGCTGCAACTCCATCGCTGCCGGTGCAAGTGCATCGTAGATCACGGATCCCTCCCGCTTATCAAATTTGTCCGGGATACGTGCAAGCATACGTTCCAGCAGCCCCTGATAAGACATTTCCTCAAACATCAGACATTCACCTCCCTTCCTGCCTGCACATCCCCAAAAACTGTATGTACCGTAAAACCCACATGTATGACACCCTTCTGCGGGATATCAAACTCAAAATCCACAACCTCCAATACACGGTCATCCCAAAGCAGCGCCTCCCGGATCCTCCGTTCCAGCTCCGGGAAGACGTAGGAGGTCGGCTGCCCGTACAGGTCTTCCGTCTCGATCCCGTAATCCCCACTGTACATGGCATACCGGAAGCGTTCTGTCAGGAGGGTCTTGCTGATCGCCTGCGCCATCGCCACAATCCCGTCCGTGCATCCGCGCATCCTCCCGGCGGACATATCCATCCGGTAAGTATGGGTTGGCTGTTCTTCCTTTCCAAAATCCTGCGATAGGAAAGCTGCGCTCCCTGGTATCATCCGGTTTTATCCCATACAATATATTTTTGCCCGCCCTGCTGCCGCAGGAGGATCACCTGGTCATCCACCGCCAACCCATTATGGATGGTTACCAGCTTCCTTTCGGAATCATCCCTGCTACCGAGCATCACCTCATGATCCGTCACATGGCGTGGGAGCACAAGCTGGGCTTCCCCAAGCCGCATTTTCTGTTCGACAATTATCTCGAGGGGACTTGTTCCCGCGACCCTGCCAAAGCAGACTTCGACTGGCTTTGACGCACCCACCGCCGCCAGCGCCACCCTCTTTATCATATTGACAAAGCCAACCGAATCAGCCAATAAAATCACCCCCTCTGAGTGTCAGATCCATAAAATGCCCGTCCAACCGGAATTTGTGCGTCACTTTCTCAACCAGCATAAAATTCTTCACCTCCATATCCCAAAGCACAAGCCTTACCAGTACCAGGCTTCCCGCCCTGACCCTGATATCCCCTGCCGCATTCGTAATCTTCAGGTTCTGTGTCCTGCTGTTATACAACCTTAACAGGGCATCCGCCTTTGCCTTCCCGTCTTCCCCCTCCGAAAGCGTATCATAATACTGCAGCACGCCCCAGCGGTTCATATTGCTGGAATCCTGTGCCACATAGACTTCCCTCTTCCCACTTTCCTCATTGTCATACGTCAATTTGATCTTATTGTAAGTGCTGTTATCAATGCTGGAAACATACTCAAAATTCTCCCCCGTTTCCTCATCAACCATCAGAAACGCCCCGGATGCGCCGACCCGCATGGAAGAGATATTCTTCAATGTCAGCTTACCGGAATCATCAAACAGCACAAACATTTCCTTCCTGTTCTGCAAAGTCAGGTCAAGGGCATTGCCTATCATATCAAATAAGGAAGTGTTGTCCTCAACCCTTGAGGCAATCACAAAACCGGTATCCTCAATCGTTCCGGTGTTCAGCCTGAAATCCGCAGCGATCATCCGGATCAACTGGGAAGCCGTCTTGTTTTCATAAACATATGTATCCTTGTTATTCAAGTAACGCAGCTGGTCATAGGCCGTCACTGAGACAACCCGGTTCTTGTCATGCTTTCTCGAAAATACAAACCCGAAGAAAACATCCTTCCCATCCAACCTCATCCGCACCGCCGCGCCTTCCCCAAAACAGAGTACATCATCCCCCAGAACCTTAAAACTCAATTTCCCTGGCACACCCTTCCGCTCCGTGCTCCACTCAATGCCCTCCTCCACAAGGGGAAGGTAGCTTTTTGTACCGACAGAATCCGAAAGAAAAAGTTCAATGCCCAAATGTCACACCCCCTGTACACTCCCTGCTGTAACCCAGCCAAGCCAGCCGCCAGAAAGTGAAGTTACATGGTACGGATGTGAACCTTTCTGGTTGACAAAATTTATTTTTCCCCTGTAATTTGAAAGTGTCTTCCCGGCACCACCCCCGTAACTGTCACGGTGCAGCCGTCCGTTCACAACAACCTCCGACCCTATCCCAACCGGCACGGAAGCCCGGACAGTTGATTTTGCCCTCCTGGCCTGTATGCTCATCCCACCTCCCCCAACCTTCACCGTCTTCGTACCATATTCCCTGAACTGCTTCAGCTTGATCTTTACCGTCACGTCAAACCCGTTTTTTGCCTGCTCCGTAACCACATAATCTTCCATGGACACTTTCATATCTGTGGAAAAAAGTACCTTCCCATCCGGCAGCGTCCGTGAAACAATGAACTGGAATGGCTTCTTCTGTGCCTTCAGCTGTTCAAAAACAACTAAAAAATGATAGGCCCCCTGGAAACCGTCACGGTTAACCGCAAACGGGTACTCCACTTGCGGGATGCAGCATTCAAACTCAATATCCGTCAGTGCCGGTGTCTTCAATATATTGATTTCCCCCTCATTGAGCAGGGTAAGTGTAGAATTTGCATTGTTGACCTTCACCTGCAGCTTCTGGGGCGCGACTGGCAATAAGCACTTATCCAAATAGAAATCATACCCATCCCTGCCCATTATTCAGCCCCCTCCGCAATCATGTTTGCCGCCTCATTCGCAGAATCAACCAGCCCGTCAATGATGCCATCCAGATCCATTGCACCCGTAACGGTATTGTAATTTGTCTGCTCAACTGTAATCTCGCCGGTCGTGTACCGGTTGACCACCTCCTGCTCCGCAATGTCACGCAAATATTTCAATTCTTCCCCCGTGACAGCCACGGAATCCTTGATCGTCCCGGTATCTGCCGCAATGTTGTCCAGATCCCATGCCATGCCCGAACCATAATCCCCAAGGTTCTCGTAGTCTTCCGGTTTTGGAATGCCGGATTCCCCAAACAGGGAAAATGGGTCAAAATTTGCAATAGTTTTTTCAATCCCTTTCCCGAACGAATTTCCGGCATCCCATGCCTCGTTGTACTCAAAACGCCCAAGTTTGAAATCCTCGGCATTGACCTTTTCCATGATTTCCTCGCCCTTGCCATAAGTCTCCTCCACCCAGCCACCAAGGGAATCCCTCCACCCCTGAATGCTTTCCGACAGGTTGGACCCAAAAATCCAGTCAATCGCGGAAGCCATCGACTGGAGCAGGGAAAGTGCCGTGTCCACTAGGTCAAAAAACAGCCTCTTGATCGCGGTGACCGGATCATGGAATACGTTCGCGAAGAAATTTGCAAAGGATGCAATGAAGTTCCAAAGCGTAACTATAAGGTCAATCACAAAATTGACCGCGGCGGTAAAAATATTCCCAACAAACGCTAAAGCGCTCATAAACACCCCACATATGATGCCAGTCGCAGAGGTCGAAGTTCCCGCAAAATGGTTCACTGCCGCCACCGCCGCATAAACCACGGCAACAAAAGCAATGATTGCCACAATAATCCATGTAACCGGACTTGCCAACAATGCCTTATTGAACCCATTCGTAATCGCCGTCGAGACCGCAGTAACCGTGTTATACAAAAGCATTGCCCCATGATAAACCGCCAAAGCTGCTGCCACACCATAAATAATCGGTGCCAGCCACGACCAGTTGTCAGAGACAATACCAGCCCCCTCCTCCAACAGGCCGAAGATTTCAAGGGCAATCCCGGCAACTTCCGAAAGAGCCTCTGCCGCATTCCCCACAAAAATCTGGAACTCTTCACTGTTCGCAAACCCGTTCAATTCCTGGAGAACCGGGCGGAACGCCATTTGTGCAGTATTCGTAAAGGATGTCCAGACCTGCCCAAAGGTCACCGGCATACTCTCAAAAGCCGCATTGGTCTCGTCCGTTGCCGCAAAAATAGCAGCTTTTACAATGTCAGCAGTAATTTGCCCTTCCGCTGCCATATCCTTTAATTGCCCCTTGGGAACTTCCATGTAGTCAGCAATCGTCTGTATGATGTTCGGTGCCTGATCCAATATACTATTGTATTCCTCCCCGCGAAGCACACCGGAACCCATTGCCTGCGTGAGCTGCAGCATGGCGGCATCAATACCGCCTGCTTCCGTGCCCGCGATCTTAAACTGCTTGTTTATCTGTTCCATGAAGGCTATGATCTCTTCTGAACTGCCAAATGCATCCCCCGCCATCAGGCCAAGCTTGGAAACCGCGTCGGCGGTCGCCTGGTAAGATCCCCGCGACCGCTGCGCCGAAAGATAGATCATATCCTGTAACTCCTGCGTGGTCTGTAGCCCGTCATTCATCAGGTTCAGGCGGGCAGCCGTTTCCGTCATTTGATCCGATAAACCAAGCGCAGCCGAAAAGGTATGAACTGTTGCATAAGCCGCGACCGCCCCCTTTATCATATCCGTCAGCCGGCTCGCCTCCTCCGTGCCTTGGCTGACCTCCCGGTTAAAGCGTCCCTGCCCATCCACATTATCACGGATATACCGTTCCGTATTCCCCACCGTCTTGGAAAGCCGCAGGTAAGCCTCGTTTGCCGCCTGCACATCCATACCCTCCACCGCACGGTTTAGGTTTTCCTGTTCGCGCACGGCCTGGTCAAGCTGTGCCCTTAGCTGCTCCAGTTCCCCATTCACGGCATCCACGCCCATATTGAAAGGATTGCCCTCGATCTCCTTGATCCGGTTGCGCACCATATCCATCCGGACGGCCAGGCTGTTCAGGTTGCGGGCTGCTTCCGGAGGGAACAGGTCCGTATTATACGCCTGCTTTGCGATGGCATCCTGTGTCTCGCACAGCTGTTCCAACATACTGTTTACACCCTGTACCTCCTGTCCAAACCGCTCGACCCCGGACGAGGTAAACACCCCCATGCTGTCCGCCTGCCACGTAACTGGGGCAGGGCTGTTTTCAGGGTGGCGCACCGTCGCAGGGACATCAAGCCCTTGCATGGCCTCATCAAGCTCACGGACGGCGATCGTCGCCTGGTTGATGGAATCCCTTGCCGCTTCCATGGAAACCATATCAACGGATGCACCCATCGTCTGGTTCAGATCCCCCATTGCCGCTAGGCTAAGGTTGACCGAATCAATGACCCGGTATAAAACTCCTGTAAAATTGTCCCGTAACTCAATCGCCGTCCGGATGGAAGCCATCTGGATCACCTTCCTTTCCTGCCAGCCTTCCGCTTCACCTCTTTTTCCTTTTCACGGTCATTCTTAATCTTGACTTTGACCGCTGCCACGACAAAGGCTTTTTCCTGCTCATCCATCCCTAAAAAGACGGACGGCAGGATATGGAGCTTCAGGAGGGCATAGTAAGCAAAATTTGCTTCCCAATCCCCTCCCTCGATCAGTTTTTTGCCTCGTCGACCTTATCCTCAAAGGACGTATTGAATCCCTGGAAATTCTGCACATAGGCGGCGAGGTCATTGTATTCACCCGGGTCGTCCACCATCGCAAGGAGCAGTTCCTCCGGTGTCTTCACGCCATAAGAATCCTGTAGCTGCGCATCGTACAGATCCGGCACGGCGATAGAAGCCACCAACATTTTTTGGATATAAAGGCTTGATTTCAGCTTTGACCGGTACATGTTCGGCTTCCCCGGTACCGGGAGGTCAACCGTACACGCTTCCCGGATTTCCTCGTTTTCCTTTGATGTAATGTGGCGGAATTCCCATTCCAACGGGGTTCCCTTCTCATCGCAGATCGACTTTGTTACGGCGTGGAGCTCATTTGCCCGGACTGCCTTATTTCCCTTCATGAACCTTGCAAATTTCGACATTATTAAATCCCCCTTTTCATTTTCTAATTTGAAGCAAAACCATCCATTTCCGTAAACTTCTCCGGCAGATCCCAGCTCTCGAACGTCCCGGAGATTTCCTCATCCAGCAGTTCCTCCCCCGCTTTGAATTTTGCCAGGATAAAACTCTCACACAGGCAATCACGCAGGATGACCGTCTGCCGCCCCACGGTGCTGCTCGGATCCTCGTTGCTGACTTGGATCTCAAAATACGGCATCACGCCCGTCTTCTGGTAATTGTCCGCAAGCTCGCGGAAACAGGATTGATTATAGTGCATCGTCCCGCTCCACGTCCCCTTTCCGCCCGCGATCTTATGCCCCATCCCCACCTTCCCGAGGATCGGCACGTCAACGATATTCACTTCCCACTTGCTCTCAAAATCCGTCATGCTCATAAAATTGAGCCGCCGCCCGTTGATTGTGACATAGCATTCCGCAAGGCCACCATAAACGGCATCCTTCGAATTCATCATGGTATCCGACATATTTTCCCAGCCCCCCTTTCCTATGCCACCGTGACCGTCATGTACAGTTTGCCCATCGCATTGACCACGGTCACATAATCCTTTACCACAACAGACTTCTTTGTCTCCCCAGGTTCCACGGAAACATCGGCATCCGAGAAACCTTCAATCGCCCGGATGCCCTCCATCTTCCGGTGGTGCGCCACGATATCCGACCAAAGGGAAACCCTGCCCGCCGCATCGTTCGGGACAACACCCAGATATTTCGTATTGAACATTACCGCAATATCGTTTCCGATCTGGTCGATCACCCGGATCGTCTGGTTGTCCTTGAACACCTCCCCCTGCGTGTCCGTGACCGTCACCATCGTATTGATGTCCGCCAGCACACGGATCTCCTTCCCAACCTTGTGGAGCGTGAATTCTCCCTGACGGATCGTTTCCTTGAGCTCGCCCTGCGTATAATCAGCAGCCACGGCAAATTCCCCGTCATAACGCCGGTTCTGGGTGCTTTTGTTCACCTCACAGCCCGCCAGGATACCTGTCACCCAATAGACAAGGGCTGCCTCACCCCACCCTTCATCCAGTACCCTGTTCTTGACACTGACCGTACCGCAGTAATCCGCCGCTTTGTTGTAAAGCACCAGTTGGAACTTGACCCCCATCTCCTCGCGCAGCCTCCGCACAAAAGCCGAATACAACCCCTTCGTGGTCTCATCCGTCACCGCCACGCCCATCGTGTTATAGGAAAAGGATTCGATCTTATCCAGATACGTCTGGTGTGCCGTACCATCCACCGTGCCGTTTGTCCCCCCGGATAACGGAACCGCCGCTGTTACCATAAGTTCCGCCCCGGACTTAAATCGGACAAAACGGTTTGGCACAAGCCCGTCCGCCCCGGAAACGGTCTGCTCGTCCACCGTTACTGTGCCAAGCACCGTCTTTACGACAAACAGCTCCTCATCGTCCGCATCCTTCTGGACAATGATCTTCAGGTCATTGCCACGGATGCCCCCACAGACCGCCTCCGCCAGGTCATTGCCCGCCTTCGCACCCCCGGAAGTCAGTTTGTACACATAGAGCGTGCGGATGTTCCGGAACAGATCCCGAAGCCCTTTTAGCTTATCGTGGGTATAATCATAACCGAAGATCCCCATGCTATTTTTCTGGAAATCCTCGCTGGTAACCTCGAACACCTCACCATCTATGCCCCAGTCCAGCTCCAGTGGCATCGTCGCAATGCCCCGGTCAGAAAGCGCCGCGTTTGCGGATGTTGCTGATACAAAGTTGATATACGTGCCCGGAAGTTCCTTATTTTGGACTGTAAAAGTCCCTCCGCCAAAAGCCATCTTATTTCACCTTTCCTTTCATATAATCCCCCACCATTTTTTCCACGTCCGAAAACGTGTACCGTTCCCCTGGCTTTAAGAGAGCCGTCAGGATATCCCTCCTGTCCCGGTACTTCTTTGAGCGAAGTAACTGCTCTGCGGAAAATAACCCACCGGACTGTTTTGCTTTCCCTTTCACCACATCCATTTCCTTCTGTCCTGCCATCCCATCACCTTCCTCCCTTTTTCACTGATACATCCTCTGAAAGCTCCTCCATCGGGTCAAGATCTACTACCTTGCGGACGATCCGGTCATAATCCACAAAAAAATTCAATATCCCGTCCACAGTCTCCGCCCTCATCCCTGTCCCGCGCACCAAGGAATCCCCAACCTTAATCCATTCCAGGCAGCAAAACAGCCGTCCGGCAACCATGTTACATTCTTCCTCTGCACGCCCCCCATCTTCCGGGAAATACCGGATACAAAACCCGTTCTCCTGCAGATACCGTTCCCCAAGGAACAGCCTTTGCGCCAGAAAGATGCAGGAAATAAAAAAGCACGGCTTCTCAAAGCCCTGCTTTACTTCCTCCACATAATTTTTGTAGCGCTCACCGAACTCCCTATTCAGGGCAATGCTAATTGCCGCGATGGTCGAATTTGTCACTTCACACATCCCTCCAAAAACTTCTTGAGCCTTGCTTCCAACACCTTGGGGGCAACCGCCCGGATCTCCTTCTCTGATATGGTAAGCATAAAATGCCCTTGAACCCAGCCCTTATGATTGGCTGTTCTATATCCATATTCCACGTAGCTGGCATATTCCGTATTATTGATAACATCTACTTTATAAATGCCGCCTTCTTTCCTGATTTCCCCAATAGTCCAGCCCCTGCGAAGTGTCCCGCCTTTCTTACCCATTTCTTTCTGTCCTTTGTGTTGCTTATTTGATTCACAAGTATAAGAATTTCCTGAATAATCCCCCACTGGGGTGCGCTTTATCACCTTGGCGAGCAGCCGCGCCGCAAGTTCCTTCGCACATCCGGCAAGGAAATCCTCCTGTGTCTTCTGCAGCACGAGGAGCTGCTGTTGGAGCTTTTTCATATCCCCTGATGAAAAACCGCCCATCCCTCCCATCACGCCCACCCCCCGAACAATTCCAGCATGACCTCCTGATGTGAATGGTAAACGGCTGGCTCACCGCTTGCCGCATATTCACCAGTCACCCCGTTCTGTGTGACAATCACCTTGGAGCCAGGATTTACCCTGACCTCCGGTGCAATAAACAGTTTAACACCCTGCGATACCTTTGCCGCCACATCCGCCTGCAGGGCAGCGCTTATCTTTTCAAAAGACAGCCTGCATGGCTGATCCCGGAGGACAACCACTTCACCCTGCCGGGAGACCTTTGTTTTTTCGTCCACGGTGCTTGCATATTCCACAACGGTACAGGTTCCCTCATAAACACCTTCAACAGCGCCCCTCGCCGCCCGCCGCGCGGCCTTTACCGCCTTACTTACCATCGGATTTTGCGATAACATGAGAATTCATCCTTTCCACAGGCAAGAAGATGATTGATAAAAGAGGTCAGTCTCTGTTCTGGTGTCAGGCTTCCTTCGCCGGTCGCAAACACGGTGTTGGTATCACCCGTCTGAATCTGCTTTACCGCATAGTCCAAATCGAAACCATCCAATCCCGCTGGTGCAAAGGTTTTCTTCGACAGGAGGAACTCCCCTGCTGCCATATCCACTGCCACATGTTCCAACCCCTCTGGTACATTTTTACCACCAATCTCATTCTTAATGGTGTTTTGCACTTTCTCAACACAAAAAGCCAGTGCAGACGCATCCCCTGCCCCGGCCTCATAGCCAAACGATTTTAACCGTTCCTTTACGGTTTGTGTATCAAGCATGGCATCCCCCCTCCTTACCCACGGGAGATAATGCGGGCAATCGGGATTGCCTTGTGGTCAATCGTCTTGCTGTCGCCGTTGCTGACCAAAGACCAGTTCTTGCCGTTTTTCAGTTCCGCATCCGTAGGGCTGTTGGTTTTCTGTACCGCTTTCAGGTAAGAAATCCCCGCCACGCTGACCGCATTGCGCCTGCGGGAAATCAGGGTATCCTCCCCGCCCCTGGTCTTTGCATCGCGCACCATCTCATACGGCACTTTTGCCCCGACCGGTTCAAAGCCAACCGCACCTTCCCCAAGGACATAGCTCGTATACTGTGTATAAGCATCCTGCGCCGGAACCCCATCGGAAGCCGGGACTGCAGGGATTACTTCGATCGGCATGGAATCATCAACGATGACCAGCCGCCCGTTCCATGTCCCCATGCCAAGGTCGCGCTCGATCCCCTCCGCATCCGTATATTTTAAATATGCTAAGAGTTTCAGGTTTTCAAGGTTTGTGGCAACCGTGGAATGGCAGATCACCAAACTAAACTTCTGCTTGTTGTCACCGCAGGCCTTCTGGATTGCCACATTCAAAGAAGTAGCCCCCATGCGCTGTCCCTCCTCCGTGGTTTCCCCCGAAATATCATAAGTATGCTTATCCACAAATTCGGCATTTGCTGTCCTGACCTTCCCCGTCCCGGTTTCCGACATGGCAAAAATACCTTCAAAGACCGCAAGCAGAGTACCCTGATCCACATCATTCCAATAGCGGTTGATCTGGTTCCTGACATTCGCCATAAAGTCAACGCCTCCGGTTACATCATAAGAAAAATCCGCTTCTGTCCAACCCATCATACGCCCATAGGTGAAAACACCCTGCTCGAAGGTATCCGTCTTTTCGGCAGTCAGGTTCGTTTCGCCGTCATAGTTCAGTGCGCTTCCCCCGATCAGGCCAAAGTAGGGAAGGACAGCATAGACAGTCCCAGTCTGCGAATTGGTGACGAAGGTTTCCCGCAGGCGCTTGTCGGAAACAATCGCCTTTGATTCCTTCAGCTTGTTCAGCTTCACATTCGGGACAGCAGACATATACTTCCCAAATGCCTTTTCATTAAAATTCTTTGCATCAAACTTAGCCATTTTCCATCATCCTTTCCTGAATCTCATTATTCTGCGTCCGGGTTGTTTTCGATATAAGCTGCCAGTTCCTCGTAAGACATCTTCGACATGTCAACATTCGCCCCTGGCTTGTTGTCCCCGGAGGCTCCCGGCTGGAAACCCCGGAAATTGTTCTGCTGCTTTGCATTGAACAGATAAGCGTCCGTTTTCTGGATCGCCTTGATCTGCTCATCCCATCCAGCCAGCTTCCCGTCCTCGCCCAGCTTCACCTTTGACACGTCCAGGAGGGCTTTCACCGCCTTGCCGTTCTTTGCCCCGGCAGCGGTCAGGGCAGCATCAATCGCATTGTCAAGGCGGAGTTGCGCCAGTTCTGCCTTGTACGCCTTCTCCTGGTCGGCATTCTGCTGCTTCATGGCTTCGATCTGTTTTTTCAGTTCTTCATTGTCGCCCGCTGAACCTTTCAGGGTTTCAAGCTGCTTGTCACGGTCAGAAACCGATGTTTTCAGCGTCTTGTTCTCCTCGACCACCTCATCGTGTTTTGACTTCTCCACATAACCTCCCAGCTCTTTCAGGGAAGCTGCTTCTGCTTTGGCTGCCAGTTCTTCACTGATGCCAAGGGCAATAAACTCCTCCTTCTTCATTTCTTGCCTTCCTTTCTGAATTTTTTGTATAAAAAGAACGCCCTCACGGAGAGGACGTTCTGATTATTTTTTGATATGCCGAATATGGAATCAAAATTTCCCAATTCACAAATCCTGCACTGTTACAAACTCCCATTCTCTAAAAATTCTTTTGTTCAAATGCCCCATTGTCTAAAGCCGGCTGAATCACAGTGTTTATTTCCCTTGCATTTTACCTAAAAGTATGGTATAAAATAATTAGGAAAAGACCATTTCCCGTCCCCATTGTCCCAATTCCATGAATCGGTTGACCGGACAGATAAATGGTCTTTTTTATTTCCTGCTATATGCTTTTAAAAGGTTTTTATTCTTTATTACAATGATTTTTTCTACAAATTTTGTATGTTCTGAAGCATAAAGTCCTTTTATCTGCCTTTCAATATCTTCTTCGGACAACGGACAGTCTGTAATATCAAAAATAAAGTTGGGAGATTGTTTCTTTTTCTTTGCAAGCATACCATAAAATAAATTTTTTCCTCTCCCCGTCGGAGATTTCAGATCAAACCTTTCCCCATCAATCAAATAATCGGGTGTCTGTATTCCTTGCGGAAACAACACTTGGGGCACAAACTCCACCGTTTTTCCATATTCTCCGCTTAGTATAGCGGCGACTTCCTTTTCTTGTTTTGTTGGTTGGAGTATGACATGTTTCCCGTCCACTTTATATGTTGTACCGTTTATTGCATATTCCTGCCTTTCAATAACAGTACCTTTTATTCCCTTTGTCCCTGTCCATTCCTTAGTAATATCCATGGGACTAATTTTATCAGAATCTTCTTTTCCTGTCCAGTGCACATTTTCGTCTCGATTTACTTCATCAAACTTTGTTTTTTCCCCACCATCTACAAAACTTTTCTTCCATTCCCCATAGCTCATATCGTCCGGAACATGGTACGTCTTCCCATCCTCGTCCCTTGCCGCCCGCTTTCCTGCCTGCCCAAAGTCATCCTCAAAATACGGAACGGTCGTGCTCCGGCAGAAGACATGGAACGGCGGCGCGCTCACACCGGCCTGGTAATCCTTCATCGGGAATACCTGCCCATCAAGGCTACGGCAAATCTCGGAGGTGTGGGAATCCAGCGTCGCCACGATCTCATACTGGTCAACCCCCAATTCGCAAAAACAGTCCTTCTGCGCCGCCGAGCTAAAATAAGCTTCCTCCGTCATGACAAGCCGTCCAGCATTGTAACTGGAATTTTTCATCTTGCGCGCAATGGCATCAATGGCTTTCTGCGGGTCTTGCCCCAGCATGATATTATGCGTCAGTTCGTTATGTACCTCCCCGATCAGCTTCTGGCGATTGCCCCAGACCCTTTCGGAAAAATTCTTCCCGTCCACAGCCCACGGTTTGCTGATAACCTTTTCAACTGCAGACTGGTCAATCCCTGCAATATCCCAGCCTACCCCAAAGCCCTTCTGCAGCTCATAAGCCGTATGGTAGTAGCTATCCAGATAAACACGTTTCATAGCCGCATCCACATTGTCCAGCTGGTTTTTAAACATTACCTCGAGGCTCTGCTGTACTTGTAGCTTTAAAGCCTCAAGACGTGAGATGTGGAAGCGTGCCGAGGCGTTTTCCAGTTCCTTCATCCATTTCCCATCCAACTTGTTTTCTTTCCCGTGACGGATATATTCCCCGACATCCCAGCGGAACTCCTTTAATTCATTTCCGGAAAGCATCCGCCGGGCTTGTGCCATCGACACCCCATTGTTGGCAGCAAACCGCTGGTACCACATACTGATCTTGCCTTCCAGTTCCCTCTCCGCCTGCCGGTATTGCCGCTCGACTTCTGCACACACAGCCGCCCCTTCCCGGTTCTGTGCCTCCTCAAGCTGTGAAAAGCGCAACTTCCAGTAGTCACTGTTTTTCATTCACACCACCATCCACATCCTGTGCAGGATTCCCCTGCTGCCTGAAAGGGTTATATACCTGCTGCCGCTCAAACTCCGCTTGTTCTTCCTCTTTCTGCTTTTTCAGCCTTTCCATTTCCTTCTTTGGATCGTCAACCCATGGGTGCTGCCCTATAATGGTTTCATCCGAAAGAATCCCTGTCGAAGCCACGCAGTCTGCGATTACTTGGCTCTCATCCATCAGCATGTCACGGTTGAAGATGACCGTGGCTTCCTGACCGGAAAAATCCCCCTGCCCGGTATTTGCAAGATAGGCATTCACAAACCAGAAGATTTCCCGAAATGCCGCCTGCAGCTCCGTCTCCATGTCGTTCGCATCAAGGTCAATGTCCGAATACATGGACTGGATATTCATCTGGTTCGGGTTGCCGGAAAGCCGGTCGTCCTTCGCATCGTAGCCCATGCCATTTTCAATCAGGGCTTTCTTGAAGATATCAAGTATAATCCGGTAATTCTCCGGGTTCACCTGGACCTCCAACGTTTCCACCCCTCCCTTTGTCTCACCGTCATAACGCACCTTCACCGCGCCATAAGTCGCAAGGTTGCGCCGGAATTCCCCCAAGTTCGTACCGTCATAATTTTTCAGCACAAGGATTGTGTTCCTAGAATCCTCCTGCATGTTATTCTCAAAATCCGACAGCATGGCGTTGATCCCGTCCTGGAGCGTTTTCACCCTGTTGAGCAGTGGGAGCTCCTGCTCATTGTATTTTATGGGGATCAGTGGTATCCTCTGCCAGTTCAATCCCATCACCGCGCCATCCGCGCCGGAAACCACTGCATGGGGCACCGAGACTGCCTCCCCCTCCAAGCCCACATCCGGGAAGAGCAAGCCGCCATCAAGGACAAAACGGTGGACACCCCTCAGGTCATATACCTCCACTTTCTCAACAAGCCGCAAAACCGTCCCCTCATAGCACTCCGCCAGATACAGGCGCACCGCAAAATCAAGAACCGTGTGTTCCCTGTCCTTCCAGAACGGCAATACCTCATAACCCGGAAACAGGCGGAAGGAAAATCCCCCCTCCCCGTCATGGAATGGATACAGCCATGCAATCCCGTTGTTCATTGCCATCTTGCCCGCATTCTTCAGTGTCTTCATGAACCGTTTGTCAAAGACCTGCCTCAGATACCCGGCATACCCTTCATGATCCGTTTCCACAACAAAGGGCTGCCCCAGAAGGTAATTTGCTTTCTGGTTGACCAGCTTTCCATACTGGTTGTCAATGACGCGGTTGTTCGGAAGATTCCCAACCTCCGTCAGCTTCCCATCCTCCCCGATTACCGTCCTTTTGCGGTGCAGGATGTCATGTTCCCCTTCATAGTACAGGCTTCCCTTAACCTGCATGGCGCGCTGTGGGCTGTTCTTCCATCTGGCTATCTCCCTCTCAAGAAATTCCCGGTCGGACATCCGGCTTCTTGCACCCTGCAGAATCAGACCGGAAACCCCATTCTTTAGAAAATCAATAAAATCCAACATTGTGCTGCTATCCCCCTTAAAAACAAAAGCCCTGGATTAACCCCAGGGCCTTTTGTCTATTGAGCATCTTCAATCAAAACTGAACGCATCCGGCAGCAGGAGCTTTGTCACTCCGTACCGCATTGAATCCATACCGTGGGAAAATTCGTGATCCGGCTTCCCTGTCAGCTTCCCGTCTTTATCCTTGCCCCAACAATAGTTGTCAATCTCTTTCTTGAACTCCACACACCGCGGATGAACCACAATCTGGTAATTCTGTATCAGCTGGATACCGTGGTTCACGCTGTCATTACCCTTGCGGGAAGGCTCTGCCCGGATACCCTCCTCCTGAAGTTCGGCTATGCTTTTGGGTTCCGCATTGTCACAAATGATTTTCTGCCCGCCATAGCCCATTTTCTTAATCTGTCCGGCAATGATTTTGTTGGTAACGCCGGTTTTATACCATTCATCAAAAATATATATCCGCATTGCGGCGTTATCCACCATCTCACATACAAAAGCGTTCGGGTCGGTGAAACCGAAATCAAGGTTGAACGCCGATTTTATACCGGGAATTGCCCTGACCGCGTCAATGTCAAAATCCTCACACACGACATTGGTGTAGATCAATCCTTCTGCAATCCCCCATTCGCCTTCCCCCTCGATCCGATACCGGCGTGGATTGTTTTCCCGCATTTTGAGGAAAATGCTGCGGTCTGCCTCATCCAACCATTCATTGCACTGCCATGTAGTAGTCTTTACAAAGGTATCCTCATCCGGCGCATCAAAGAAACGGGCTTTCAGCCAGCTTGTGGCGCTCCACGGGTTGAATGTCAGGGTAATCTGCTTGAAATACCCTTCCGGCACTTCGCCGCGGATGGACAGGTCAAGCTTGTTGAAATCATCCTCATTCGTGATCTCGTAGGCTTCCTCAATCCACACAAAACACAGGACACCTTTGTCAACCGAAATGGAAGTGATTTTTAATCCGTCATCCAGCCCCCGGAACAAAATTTTCTGCCCGGTCGAACGGCGGGTGATCTGCATCGGGGAGACCGTGCATTCAAAATGCCCGTCCAGCCCTAAGCGTTGGATTGCCCATTTCAAATCACTGTACACCGAATCCCGCAGCGTATTGGAATAACGCCGGACACACAGGGCATTGCTCTGCGGATATTCCAACAGGCGGTAAATCATGTTCAGGGCTGTTGTCTTGCTTTTCTTTGACCCCCTCGAACCTTTACAGACACGGTATCTTTTCCGGGTATTCCAGAAGTCTGCATAACTTTTACCGACAACGTCCTGCAGTGATACTTTCACAGAGACACCACCTATTCCTTCAGGTCATTCAGAAGAACAACCGGCTCAAGGTCTACGCTCGAATCCGTCTTCGTCGTATACCCATGCCTGCTCATCCAAAGCCCTGCAAGCTGCGATGGGATAACCCCCAGTTCAAACTTTGACCGCGCGTCCACCTCACACTCTTCTTTCATACGCGTGACCATGTCGCAAAACTTAGGGTTGTCTGCGTAAGTGGCGTAAAAAGCCTGCCTCGCAATTCCTGCATATACGCAGAATCCCTCAATGGTATAAGTCACGCTGCGCCGCAGTTCCTTGCTGACAAATTCTGAGTTTTTGGAGCTGAAGTCATGGGTAAGTACCATTTTGTTGTCACAGTCGAGTTTGTATGCTTCCCATGCTTCCTCCAGCTGTTTTGCACTGTTAAATTTTCTGTGTCTGCCCATGAACATGCCCCCCTCCTTCCTTCGGGTTTATGGCAAAAAAGATGCCTCACATTGGCATCCTTTCGTTAATGATCCAGCCGATATATGCATTTACCCTGCCACCGGGGATGATAACTCCCTCCAAACGTTTATAAAAACACCCCCGGCATTGCCGGGGGCATAAACATATTGGGGCGGGTATCTTCCGACACCTTTCTCATTTTAAATTATAACATGGATTTAGGGGAATTGTGGGAAAGTTGCTGATTTGATATCGGTTTCCGAAATTTTGCTGCCCGACATGTCCATCCCATTCCCCAGTATTACCCGGGAGGGATGGGGCGAATTATTGGCAATTGAAAGTTACTTCATGTCCTGGATTTTCTTTGATGAGCTGCTTTTTAAAGTATCAACCATCATATTGTTGTCAAGGGCAGCCTGGACTACATTGACCAGTTTTTTGCCGTCCAGATAAGCCCATACAGTTTTTCTTTTCATTCTTCTCATATCTTGCCTTCTTTCTCCCGGCGAAATCCCGCCGGGTGGGTGGTGTGGTTAGAAAAAAAGTAAAATCAATCCAACCACGACAATGAGCAACCAAATAACCGCCATCACAAGCTTCAAAATGTTCTTTATCATATTGATTTTACAGACAGACTGTGATATCTTTTTAGGCAGGGGAGGTTTCCCTCCCCCGGAACCTATCGGATGCTCTCTATAATCATTTTGATTACGGCTATGAGAGTTCCTATTTCGAGGGCAAGCTGAGTGAGTGCTCGTACCACTTTTATCAGCTTGCCTATTTTTTTGTCCATCTGCATTTCCTCCTTTCCTCTCTTGATAATATAATTATACATCATTTTTTATAAAATGTCAACTATTTTTTATAAAGTAAATTAAATCATTGACTAAATATAAAATATAGTGTATCATATAAAAAAGGAGGTATGGCATGGACGTAAGGGAATATATCAAGCTATGTTGTGTGAAAAGAGGGAATATGTCAGAAGCGGAACTTGCCCGTAGGACAGGACAGACACCACAGAACATGAACAATAAACATAAGCGGAACACATTTAAAATATCCGAACTAGAGAAGATAGCGGACGCATTGGACGCTGAATTAAAAATATCATTTATTGACAGGGAAACCGGGAATCCAATTATATAAAAATCCCCCACGACACGGGACGGCATCAATGCCGTCCCGTTGCCTTTGTCCATGCTGTGATACCTCCATGGCGGCTGGTCGTCCGGTTTGTGGAACAGAATAGTATCCCCTGCCTTTTTATCCATCATCGGATAATATGCTGTATAACATACAAAAATCAACACTGCATAATTTGCAGATAGCGGTTAATTTTCTTCCCGATACTACTACGGTCAAGGTTTACCTCCCCCGCAATCTCCCGCAGCTTCCGCCCCTCGATGAATCTCATCTCAAAGATCTGCCGCACCTCGGGGTCACCGATCCCGTTGATGAATCCCTCAACCTCCAGCATCTGCCGCCCGACCCTTTCCTGCCGCCCCCGGTAGATCCGGAGCATCCGCCCGATGCGGTCTGCCTCCACCGGGTCATACATCTGCACGCTGACCCGGTGCTCCGTGTATGGGAAATCGCGCGAGGAGGCTTTCACCTTCCCCGCGACAACCGGGATCTCTTTTACCTGTAATGCCATGATACGCCGGAGCAATAACCCCTGTTCCCGCTTGAGCTTCTGGTAGCCCATCAGTCTCTGCTTGTCCATCCTGTCCCCCTTCCTGTATCCGGGATTTCCCCCAGTTCCAGTTCCATCTGCCAGCCCTCCGGCTCAAAATTCATCCAGAGCACTTCCCGCTTGAGCGAACCCGCCTGTGAACGGTATACGGTCTCCTCCCTGTGCCACCCACGCAGGCGGTCATTGTAAAACGCGCTGTCATACCCGCTCAGCAGCACCTTCCCCTTATGTGCCAGCAAAACATCCAGTAGCTCCTCATGGTCCTGGTCACGCGTCTCATGCCGGTACTGCTCCCCCCCGCTCCTTGTCCCCAGCATGTATGGCGGGTCACAGTAGACCAAGGTGTTCCTGCTGTTGAAACGTCGGATCACCTCCACCGCGGGGCGGTGCTCGATCTGGACACCCCGGAGCCGTTCCGCGGCACACATGAGCCGCACCGGCAGGCTGCCCCAATCCCGTGCCGCATAGGCACGCTCCCTCCCCTGCACGTCGTTCTTCCAGCCTTCCCGGTGCCCGTTTGTCCGGAAGCCGTACCCCATGTTCAGCCGGACGCAGAAATCAACCGCCTTCTGCAGGCTATCCCCCGGCATCCTTGTAAATGTCCCCTCGTACACCTGCCTCGCATACGGCGTGTAATATATCTCATGCGCGAGGCGCTCCGGGTTCTTCCTGATCCACTCAAACAGGTTCACAACATCCCCGTCAAGGTCATTCACCGTCTCGATATTGCTCCTTGGCTTGTTGAACAGCACCGCCCCACTCCCGAAATACGGTTCGAGGTAGCTGTGGTGTCCCGGGAAATGGCGGATGATCCACCCTGCGACCGACCATTTGCTCCCGGGGTATTTTATAATCGCCTTCATGCATGCCTCCCCCTGCATCAATCCCCCTAGATTCCCTGATGCTATTGTACCGGATTTAGGGGGTATCGTTGTACCAAATTAACATCCGATAAAATCGGACAGTTCCATCTGACCATCCACTCCCCGCTTATTTCCCTTCTCCTCCCTCACCCGGCTCTCCTTGTAGGCATTATATTTTTGCCGGTACTCATAGCTTCTCCCGAAGATGTTCCATGCGGCCTTCACGACATTCGGCTCATATGGGCGGATCAGTTCCAGGTCATCCACCGCCTTATACGATATCGGGCAACCACAGCATCCTGTCCTTGTCAGGCCGTAGACCTCATAGGCATCGGAATACCTGATCCCGAACCGCTCCTTGTACCATGCTTTATCTTTATCCGTAACATAGTACAGTGGGCGGAGACGGTATTGCCCGCCGCTTGTCTCCGTGAAGCACAGCGCCGTGTTGTCTTTCCGGGGTACTGACCGCATCCCGCCCTCATCCCTGCGCTCCCCAGTGATTATCATCTCGTAATCTTTCTGGACGCTGTGCGCCACCTGCTTCTTGCAGTAGTCACAGCATTTTGCGCTGATCCGGAAATCCGGCGGACATTCCTTTATGAAATCCCGCATGTACTTTGACGAGTTGATCACAAGCTGGATATCCGGCCTTGATTCCCCTGCGGAATTGCAGCAGCACAGGAAATTGATTATTGCCTCACATTTTGGAAACCTTTCGCTCAGTTCCCGCCTCTTCGCCGCCTTATCCCCTGCCTGCGCATATTCATCTGCTATTGACAGGGGTATCTGCTTTTTCTGCCACCCTTCAAGTCCCGCGGACATGATCTTTGACACGAACGGGATACCTTGTTCCCTGACCGCCTGCACGATGCCGACCTTCGGCCGGACTTCCCCGATCTCCACGCCGTATTTCTCCGCGGTGGCCTTTACGTGGTCTTTTGTGGCTTTCATTTCCAGCCCTGTATTGAAGAACACGTACCTGACCGGCGGGAGCGACGGGGCAATCCTCCTCGCCGTCTCGATCAGGTCGATCATGATATCGCTGTCCGCGCCGCCGGAGTAGGAACATATGGCTTTCGGATGCCGCTTAAGATGTGTCATTATGATACCGGTTATCGCCTGGAATTTTTCCGGTGCGTCAAAGTCCGCATAGTCTGGCCTGTCCGTATATACCCTACTTCTGTATTCCCCTGCCATGGCCATCCCCCTCCCTTAACCCCTCACCCCTTCTCCTCAGTTCCCTTGACAAGGCCGAAACCCGTGTTTTGTTTCCCTTTTCCCCTTTCGCGGACAGAATTAAGAGTGCTTCTTTGATCTCCCCCACCGCTGCATACCGCAGGTGGTTTTTAAAATTCATGTCCGTTGCAGGGACTGTTGTAAGCCAACTTACATTACCGCCCATTCCGCTGTCCTCCAACTCTTTTTCTGATCCCATAATCCCCCATGAGTGCCGCGGAACCGCCTGGCACTGCGACCTGGATGACCCACCGGCTTTCCCCACTGCTCCGCCATCGCCCTCGCAATGCCGGGGAAGGTCTTCGCCCTGATCTTCGGATCTCTTTCCTTCCGACCTTGAAATTTTCTGTAATTTCCGTTTGCATCCTTACATCCTCCGTTCACATATGGTTCATGGTGCTCCAATATTTCCGTCGGTTCTAGTTTCGGTAGCCCTTTCAGCCACAGGCAGGTGCGCTTGCTATATGGATGCCCAAACTGATAAGGCTGCACCGCCTGGGTATACGGTGGTAGCCCGATCAGCTTCATTGGTGTAGGGTTTTCAATGGCTATTTTTTTACAATCCGCATTTGCGATCGCCATAAAAAACTCTTTTGCCGCCATCGCCTTTTGATAACGCTCCTGCACGATCTCCCCGGATACCTTCATCCTGACCGCCCCCGCATTGGTCATGTATGTACACGGCGGAAATGCAATAATCATATCCCATGCCCCATCAACCCTATGTCCCGTGCCGTCCATTGTCCGAAAGTTGCAATTACCATTTAGCAGGGGCAGCACGTCAGCCTGTATGTGCCATTCCGGATGCCCGCCGGAACAGGGCTCTATGTCACAGGAATAAGCCTCATGCCCCAACCGCCGGAACTCCGTGCAGACGCGCTGGCTTTCCTCGCAGGCCACCAGCACGCGCATATGATGCCCTGCGTCCTGCCCAAAAAGGCTTAGCTGCCGGAAGCCGTTGTAATCCCCGCAGACTTCCCTTTTCCCCGCGCAGTTTTTCCCGTCACCGTCACAGCATATCCTGATGCATGTCCGGCAGAGACAGGAATAACACCTTGTCCTCATCCAACCACCTCACCTCCTGCCCTTGTCCCCCTGCTTCCC
>ERZ808040.213-NODE-213-length-57544-cov-9.399603_pt1 | contig 57544 bp, 51 predicted proteins | sample MGYA00380191_ERZ808040 | MGnify/ENA primary metagenome ERZ808040 (study PRJEB31490, sample SAMN06133395) | mouse gut metagenome | isolation source: J6 | host: mice | place: China: Chengdu | collected 2015-05 ...
TTTATGGATGATGATATATAAATTTAAAAATATATCGGGAGATATATTGACAAATTTCAAATATTGAGATAGGAGGACACATAAATGAGTATCATAAAAGCTTGTAATGTCAAATATTCCTACGACAAGAACAGGTATGTACTACAAAATATATCTACCGAGTTTGAGGCAGGGAAAATTTATGCAATCCTCGGTTCGAGTGGGTGCGGAAAAACAACCTTGCTCTCCCTGCTTGGTGGCTTGGACAGCCCGTCTGACGGGCAGGTATTGTTTCAAGGAGAAGATATCCTGAAAAAGGAGCTAGCATATCATCGCAAAAACAATGTGGCATTCATTTTTCAAAGCTATAATCTGATTGATTATATGACGCCCGCTGAAAATGTGGCTTTAACTTCTAAACTTCCGCCGCTGCCTATCTTGGAGCGTTTGGGGCTTACAAAGGAGGAAACAAAGCGAAATGTTCTGAAGCTTTCTGGCGGACAGCAGCAACGGGTAGCAATCGCCCGTGCATTAGCTTCTGACGCAAGCGTTATTCTTGCGGACGAGCCGACAGGAAATCTTGACGAAGACACTGCTCTTGAAATTACTAACATTCTGAAGGAATGTGCCCATCAGATGAATAAGTGCGTCATAATCGTAACGCACTCGCATGAACTTGCAAAGCAGGCTGATGTAATTTTGAAATTGCGAAAAGGAGAACTGCAAATTGCAGATATTCCCGATACAGATATGAGAAAAGGATGAAGAAGCTAAGCCTAGGACAGACAGCGCCTGCAAGAGTACACCGGTACTTTTGACAGGCGTTTAATGATGTCGGTAGATAAGGCTTTAGCTATCAGCATCGGCATTTCAAAAAAGGACTAACCCCTCTGTTATATCGTACAAACCCTGATGAATATCTTATAGAAAGCAAAAACGGCTTTCTATAAGCATGCAATATAGCGAGGCGGTGTTGATGATTGAAGTGTCGTGAGTTTATCTATGTCGGAGAGCCTGCTCCGCAAATTACCGAACAGGAATACACAGCGTTTTATCTGCATCTTCAAAAGTCAATACTTGCTTCTTTAGAAAAAAGGGAGCTTTTGACCCATTCGCAATATAGCCGCTGTATCGAGGAAATAGAAAAACAATACGGTCAGAAAAACCGCAGCCAAGCCTAACCGCTTGGCTCTTTACATATAGAAATGTGCGATTTTATCATTCCTGACAAAAGAAAATATACTCTGCAGATTTTCTTTTGTATGCACATTCGGCATACAAGCAAGCAGTCATTATACTTAAACTACGGCAAGTCATTGTCGGGAAAAGAGAGGTTTTATGCCAACATTAAGATATGAACTCTTAAACCAAGAAAGAAAAATGCAGGAAACGAAAAAAAGAGTTGCCGCTTACTGCCGCGTCTCCACGGACAATGAAGACCAATCCAATTCTTTTGAAAGCCAACGCACGTTTTTCCGCCAGTATATCGAACGTAACCCCGATTGGGAGCTTTATGCTATATTTGCCGATGAGGGTATCTCTGGAACGAACACGAAAAAGCGAAAAGAATTTAACCATATGATTGAGTGTGCAAAAAACGGTGATTTTGATTTGATTATCACAAAGGAAATCTCCCGTTTCGCGAGAAATACCCTTGACAGCATATTCTACACCCGTGACCTCAAAAAGCACGGAGTAGGCGTTATCTTTTTAAACGACAACATCAACACCCTGGACGGCGATGCGGAGCTACGCCTTGCCATTATGTCCTCTATCGCACAGGAGGAAAGCCGCAAGACTTCCGAGCGTGTCAAATGGGGGCAGAAACGCCGGATGGAGCAAGGCGTTGTATTCGGGCGCAGTATGCTCGGCTACGATGTCAAGGACGGGAAAATGACTATCAACGAGGAGGGAGCAAAAATCGTCCGTCTTATCTTCCACAAGTTTGTGGACGAGGGAAAAGGTACTCATGTTATCGCCCGTGAGCTTCGGGAGGAAGGCATTTTGCCTTGTCGTGTCAAGGAATGGCAAAATACCGTCATTCTCCGTGTTATCCGCAACGAAAAATACTGCGGCGACTTAGTACAGAAGAAAACCTTTACGCCAGACTTTCTATCCCACGAAAAGAAGATAAACCTTGGACAAGAGGATTTTGTCATTATCAAAGACCACCACGAGCCGATTATCTCCCGTGAGCTTTTCGATAAGGCAAACCGCATTTTGGATGCAAAATCGCTTTCGCAGGAGGGCAAGGCAAAACACAGCAACCGCTATCCGTTCTCTGGAAAAATCAAATGCGGCAGATGCGGAGCAAGCTATGTCGCCAGATATAAGACCCGCAAAGACGGGAGCAGATACAAGGCGTGGCGTTGCTATGAAGCGGCAAACCACGGCAGACCGCACATCGACAAGGCGGGCAACAAGAAAGGCTGCTCTGGCGAGAGTATCCGCAATGAGGATGCGATTCATTTATTGTATCTTGTTTGCAGGAATCTGAAAATCAACCGTCAGAAAGTCGTCGATAATCTCACCAAGACGATTGACGCAGTTATGCGGATAGACCTAACAGGAACAAGCACAAGTGCCTTATCGGAAAAAATCGAGGAAGTGGTGAAAAAGCGAACAGGTCTTATAGACCTCTATACAAGCGGCGACATAGACAAAACCGAGTTTACTGCTCTAAGAGCCAAGTATGACGAGGATATTGAAAAGCTAAAGTCTACAATGGAGGGCATTGAACAGCAGCAGGCAATGATACTGAAACAGCAGGAATTGATGGAGGATATAAAGAACGCCACCCTCGAACTGATTAACGGTATCCAGTACGAGGACAAATACTACACCCAGATACTCGACAAGATGGTAGTAGGCGATAAAAACCATATAGATATTTATTTGAAAATGCTGCCGCATAAGTGGAGCTTTACGGTAGCAAAGGGCGTTACGGGGGCTTTAAAACGCTAAAAAAAGCTGAAGCCTCAGAAATCTCCATTTCAGAGGCTTCACTACCAATGTCCGTCAGCACGCCCGCCACATTGCGGTTTTTCATCGCATAGCGCTGGGAAAGATACCGCATGGACGCTGCCAGTTCGCCGTCCGGCCCGCCTGACTGCGTCTGCCCCTGATTCCGGCCGTCTTTCGTTCTCTACAGCCTCTGCAGCGCCCTGACCGTGTTCTTTCCCACTCCCCATACCTCGTCTCTTTTTGCCCATCCCTTCCGCTGCCAGTATGCTGCGGCGGCCTCCGCCGTGCGCTTCCCGTATACTCCGTCCACCTCGAGCGCCGGCTCTTTGATAAACTCTGCGGCAATCTGACGGTTCAATGCCAGCTGCAGCCAGACAATGGAATACCTGCCCGTCGTTTTCCCGACCTTCATCGGGTTCGGAGCCGGCAGCGCCTTCACGGCATACCGGATTTTCGGATGCTGATACCAGTGCGTCCATGGGCGCTCCGGCAGCTTTGTCAGACAAACGCCGTACTCAAAGCCTCTTGCCTCCACGACATATCCGCCGCCGATGTATACCCCGACATGCCCGGAAAACCGCACGCACACGCCGGGCTGTTCCGGAAGGCTCCCGATCCCGTCTTTTTCCTGCGCAGCTTCAAATGCTTCGTCCGCCGTCGTATCATAGTTCCACTTCCCGCCGGCCAGTTCCGCAGCAAACCACTCAATCAGCCCGTGGCAGTCCGTCGTTCTTTCGCCGATCAGCGACTCCACGGCCGGCCGCCGCTCCTCAGTAAACCAATCTGCCGGATTTCGCTCAGTCAGGTCGCTGTACATTGTCCTTGTGAATATTTTCCCATTTGTTCCCATAACATAAGGCACGCCAAGCCTGCCGATGCAGAAGCGAGCCAAGTCCGCATTGCTGTTTTTCATTGTCTCTTCTCCTTTTCTACTGTATAATATGAGGCAGAAGCATTTCCGGCTTCTCCCGAACGCCTGAGCAAAGCCTTCTTTTCACATACTTTTCCCTTTTTGCTCTATCTTTTTTCATTTTGTCTTTGGAGGGGGATATCTTTTTTCGACTATCATTTAAAGTCTATCCTTTTTTCGCTCTTTTCTTTTTCGTTACATCTTTTTCAGCTATCTTTTCAAGTCTTATCCTTTTTCGCTCCATCTTTTAGCTATTTCTTTTTTCATTCTTTCCTCTTTTACTCTCTTCCTGTTTAATGTATTTGGGGTTGTTCAAGGGATGCCTATAAAACCCTGTGATCTGATTCTTAACATGTCCTGTCTGATAGGCGATCATGATTTTATTAGATCAAGGGATGGTTGTTCTCTTCTGGAAGCGTATCTGCCCGCACTTGAATGACGGCCACACACACTCTGATAACTTTCCGCATAGAAGTTTGATTTTGGATGTTTGGTTTGATGCTGGACGTTTGGCTTCTCTGTATATTCAGCACAAGGCAGCAGTGCTTATCAGATGAGTCAGCTCCAATCCGGAGTCTTTCTTCTGGAGTCTTTTTTGAGCGGCTTTTTCCTGGAGTCTTTCTGCTTTCTACTGTTTTAATCTTTCAGGATGCTGTACTTTATTCCGAAATGTGAGATTTCCGGCGGGCCGGCTGTGCTTGTCCCTCCGCATTCCTCCATGTCCGGTAATCATCCTTGAGAAAGCCGGGATTCCCCCGGCTTCCGCATGGAGCTGTGCCCTCAGCGGAGAAAACTGCCGGATTCTTCTTCCGATCTGCCGTTCTGCGCAATGTCGCTTTCCTCCTCCGCCGGCCCCGCATCTCTTACGCACATTTCCTCCGCCTGTCCTGTTTTTCTTGCGCACTTTTCTCCCTCTGTCTTCGGGTATGCACCGACGGGCCATCTCTGCTCATACTCCTCTGCCGAATCAAAGCTCCTCTGCCTCAGCGGAACGCCATACTCCTGCTCTCCCCAGTACCAGTCTACCACCATAGCATTTTCCAGCATGCCCGTACCTCCTCAGACAATCCGAACCTCCTTTTCCTGCTCCGGCAGATATCCGACGGCGCGCAGAGCCCGGTCATTACATTCTTCAGCAATCCGGTTCTTTTTTTTCTCCGGGAAAGTGTTTAATGGTATGTATTCCCCGCTGTTGCACACCATAACACGCGCTATGAGCTTTTTTCTTATCCGAATCACCTCCCCGCTGTCATCGTATGTCCTGCGGATTGTCCGTTATACCGGCTTTCCGGGATAAACGGGATATTTCAAAATTTTTATCCGAAAGCCCCACCGCTTAGAAACTCTATCAGAAATACGGCGACACGATGATCGGGATGGTCTGTTTGAAGGTGAATTTATAGACTGTAAGACAAAGGAACTGAGAATTGATAAAAACAAGTCCGGAAAGTGCAATTCGAATCGCTGAAACTGCAGAAAAAAAGAAATTTACCGTCGGGCTTCTGATACCCGACGGTTTTAATACCCGATAATCTTCTGATACCCGCCGGTTTTCCGGAAAGCAGCCGGGATTTGCCGTACAGCAGCTCTCCGGAATCCTCGGATATCACGAAAGGCTCGTGGAACTGCACCTGCGGCAGGCGGACGAACCGCTCACTGCGCCATTTCCCGGATACAATCCATCAGGCCCGAATACCGCTTCTGCTCACTCTCGTTTTCAATCATTGCCTGCACCATCCGTTCGCTGCCGACAATCGTAACACAGCGCTTCGCCCTCGTCACGGCAGTATAGAGAAGATTCCGGCTGAACAGCATCCGCGGACCGGACAGCAGCGGCAGTAGCACGGCGGGATACTCGCTGCCCTGCGATTTATGAATCGTGACCGCATAGGCGAGTTCCAGCTCCTCAAGCTGTGCAAACGGATAATCCACCATACGCCCTTCGTCGAATTCCACCGTCATCTCCTCCGAAAACGTGTTGATCTGCCGGATAATGCCGGTATCCCCGTTAAACACGCCTTCCCCCGCGTCCACAGCGATACCGTAGCGGTTTTTGATCTCCCAGGCAAGCTGATAATTGTTGCGGATCTGCATAACCTTATCGCCTTCGCGGAAGACAGCCTGGTGGAATTCCTTTTCCTTTTTGTCCGGCGACGGCGGATTCAGATACTGCTGAAGCACTTGATTCAGCCGCTCAACCCCCAGTTCGCCCTTGCGCATCGGTGTGAGCACCTGGATGTCAAAGGGGGAAGCTTCCACGTATTTCGGCAGTTTATCGCGGATCAGAGCAATCAGTACGCCGGTGATTACATTGACATCATCCCGCTTCAGCATAAAAAAATCCCTGCTCTTATTGTCCAGGCGGATCGGCTCTCCTGCATTGATTTTATGTGCATTTACAATAATGTCGCTCTCCGAGGCCTGACGGAAAATCTTGGTCAGACGGACGACCGGAAACACCTCAGACCGGATCATGTCGCGAAGCACATTGCCCGGGCCGACGCTCGGCAGCTGGTTTACATCGCCAACAAAAATAACCCTGGTTCCGACGGTCACCGCACGCAGCAGCGCATGCATCAGACTGATGTCGACCATGGACATTTCGTCAATAATCAGCACGTCCGTCTCCAGCGGATTGCTTTCGTTCCGCTCAAAACGCGCGGCTGCAGAACCGCCTTCCTCCTGGCCGATCCCGCGGGAAAGCTCCAGCAGCCGGTGAATTGTGCTCGACTCATGTCCCGTCGTCTCCTTCATGCGCTTGGCCGCACGGCCCGTCGGTGCAGCAAGGAGAATCTCCATACCCTCCGCCTCGAAGAAATCAATAATGGCGTTGATCGTTGTTGTTTTTCCGGTGCCCGGCCCTCCGGTCAGCAGGAAAACGCCGCTTCGGGCGGCCGTCAGCACTGCCTGCGCCTGATGCTCATCCAGCTCGATCTTCAGATTCTGCTGCAGCCTCTCCAGCTTTGCCGCAAGCTCCCGCTCCGGCAGCTCGCAGGCAATGTTCAGGTCAATCAGCATCCGGGCAGTATTCAGCTCCAGATAATAATAGCTGGAAGTATAAACCCTGGTATCTGCATCATCCGCTCCGGGTGCGAATATCACCCTGCGCTCAATTCGGAGGCTGTCAAGCGCTTCCTCGAGCCCCTCCGACGGTACGCCCAGCACCAGCGAGGTCTGGTAAAGCAGCTCCGCGCGCGGCAGATAAACATGGCCGTTTCCCGCTGCCTGCGAGAGGGTATACAGGATTCCCGCCCGGAGCCGGTGGCTCGAGTCCGCTCCAATGCCGGCCTTCGCCGCAATCTCGTCCGCAATCTTAAAACCGACGCCCTGGATATCGTCCGCAAGCTGATATGGGTTTTCCTGGATGACCTCATTCATCCGGTCGCCGTATTTCTGATAGATCTTCACGGCAAGACCCGTGGAAATGCCGTACTGCTGAAGAAAAACCATGGCGCTGCGCATGCCCCTCTTTTCCTCAAACTGCTCCGCAAAATCCCGCGCCATTTTTTCGCTGATGCCCTTGACCTGCGCCAGGCGCTCCGGCTCTTCGTCCATGACCCGGAACGTATCCTCCTTGAATTTGGCTACAATACGTGCGGCAAGCGCGGGGCCGATACCGCGGATTGCCCCGGAGCCGAGATAGCGCTCCATCGCCAGCACATTTTCCGGCTCGCGCACCTCGTAAGCCTTCACCTGAAACTGCTCCCCATAGACCGGATGCGAGGTAAAGCCGCCGCTCACACGCAGAAATTCCCCCTCGCTGATAAAGGTAAAGCTCCCGACGCAGGTCAGCTCGTCGTCCTGCTCCGTCGAGAGCGAAAGCACGGTATAACCGTTCTCCGCGTTCCGAAATATGATTTTCTCCACATAGCCCTCAAAGTGTTCGTCCAACGTATCTTCCCTCCTTCGCCGGAATACCGCAAAATACAGCCTTCATATCCAGTACTAGAAATCTTTCCCAATTTCAGCGCTGCATGCTGCAATGTACTCCCGGACCCGTGCTCCTCCTGCCGGTCAAATACAGCCGGGCAGACGCCTGCCCGGCTGTACGGTTCCTGAATCTTTTACCGGGACACTACAACATTCCCGCATTCCTCTCGCATTTCATCGCCTCAAAGAGCTGCTGCGCCAAGCCGAGCTCATTCCTCTCGGAAATCGACTTGCTTACCTCCTCATAGAGGAGATCGCCGAACTGCTCCAGATAGGCGTTTTCTTTCTCGTCCTCATCCTTCATAATGGTTTTTTCCATCCCCTTGAGCATCTGCTCCACAAGATAGGACTCAAACGCTTTGCAGGATTCGAGCAGCTCCTCGTCCGTCGCATTCGCAACATCCAGAGTGCCGAGCGAACTCTGCAGCTTAGACGCCTTCGCCGTCTGAGACGACTGGGCCATATTATTCACATAGTAATCCGCACCGACGGAAATACTCATGGTCACACCTCTTTCCTGTACTCTCCCGGATCTCCGGCTGCTCTGCCGGCTGTCCCGCAGGCAGCTTCCGCGCAGACCGGCGGTTTGCCGCCGTCTTCCGGCGCACGCTGCGCATTTCTCTGCCGGATACCGTTCCTGCCCTGACCTATTTCTCTGCTTGGACACCGTTTCCAGCCCCGGCCTCTTCATCTCTCTGCCAGACGCCATTCCCCGCCCCGGTCTCTTCATTGTCTCTGCCGGACACCGCTCCAGCCCCGGCCTCTTCATCTCTCTGCCGGACGTCATTCCCCGCCCCGGTCTCCGGGCTTGCTTTTCCGCTGTCAGCCGCTTATCAGCCTCTCAGATTGTTCGCCTGCTGCAGCATTTCATCGGAAGCGTTGATCACCTTCGAATTCATTTCGTAGGCGCGCTGCGTCACGATCAGATTAACGATCTCATCCGCTGTATGTACGTTGGAAGCCTCAAGATACTTCGTGAGAATCCTGCTCTGTTTGAGCGCTGTGTCCGTGCTCTCAAGCCGCGGTGCGCCGGATGCCTCGGTCACCTGGAAAAGGCTGCCGTGAATCTTCAGAAGCCCCGCAGGATTGTTGAACTGCGTCAGCCCGATCTTTACGCCGGTCGGCTGCGAATTGCCCTTCGCATCCGGATAGCAGATATTGCCGTTTGCGTCGATGCTGATCTGCGCCGTGTCCTGCGTTGCCTCAAAGCGGATAACAGCCCCTTTGTCATCCAGCAGCTGATAACCCTCCGAATTCGCAATGCAGATCGAACCGTCGGAATTTCTCGCCAGCCCGAACGAACCGTTTCTTGTGTAAGCCGTTGTGCCGTCCGGCATGCGAACGGCAAAAAAGCCGCTGCCGTCGATCGCCATATCGTAATCGTTTCCGGTTTCGTTCAGAGAACCCTGCTCAAAATTCGAGATAATGGAGGTCACGCGGACACCGGAACCCACCTGGCCGATCACCGGCTTCGGGTTGCCCTCGTTGTCCGTTACCTTCGTCTGAAGCTTGGAATACAGCAGCGACTGAAAAACCGCCTGCTCCTTCTTGTAGCCCGTTGTCTGTACGTTGGATAAATTGTTTGCGATATTGTCCAGGCTCGTCTGCTGCGCAATCATTCCTGACGCGCCCGTCCACAGTGATCTCATCATAATATTTCCCTCACTCCGCCGCTTAAGCGGCATTTAATCTGCTGCTCCGCCGTTTTATGTTATGCTGCCTGCCCAGAGGTGTTTCCTCTAAAGCACTGCCTGCGCCATCTGCGGAACCAATCAGCCGGAAACGCGGCCGATCGTGTTTGCTGCCTGCTCGAGCGTGCCGTCAATGCTCTGAATTACTTTCTGCCCCGCCTCATAAGCGCGCGTAATCGTAATCATATTCACCATCTCAGTCACGACGTTGACATTCGACTGCTCCGTATAGTGCTGCCGGATCAGCCCCGCCGCTTCTTTTTCCCGGGCTCCGTTCACCGGATAATAGCGTGTCTCGCCGAATTTCTTCAGATAGCTGTAATCCTCAAAATCGGTCAGCGTGATTGTGTCGACATACTCATTGTCCGCGTAAACGTTTCCGCTGATATCCACCGAAATGGCTCCCGCATCCACCGGCACCTGCAGGTAACCGCCGTTCGCCAGCACATGATTGCCGTCCATATCCACGACATAACCCTCGTTTGTAACCGTGAACTGCCCGGCGCGCGTATACTGCGTCGATTTTACGCCGTCCCGGTTCGTATATTCAACCGCAAAAAAGCCGTCGCCGTCGATCGCAAAATCAAAGGTGTTGCCGGTCTGGCGGAGCGATCCGCCCCGGTAGTCCGTGTAGACTTCGCCGATCTTGACGCCCGGGCTCATTGTGCCGATCCCCTCCCGGCGCCAGTCGACGGAAGCATCCCGGATCTTGATGGCCAGCTCGTCGTCGAAAGCCTGACTCGTAACGCCCTCCTTCTTATAGCCGACCGTGGCCGAATTGGCTAAATTATTTGCAATAACATCCAGGCGCTTCTGCTCATTCTGCATTCCCGTCCACGCGCTGTATAAACCTCTGACCATAATCTGTCACACCTTTCTGTATTTCAAACCGCATCGGGGGAGCATTATTTACCGCCTAATTCAGCGGCTTGCTGCTTCCGAGAAATTCAACGAATTTTCCCGTACCAATCGCCACCGCCGTCATCGGATCCTCGGCCGTCATCGTTGTGATGCCGGTTTTCTCCTCGATCAGTTCCTCCAGACCGTACAGCAGACAGCCGCCGCCCGTCAGTACAATCCCCCTGTCCGCGATGTCGGCCGCAAGCTCCGGCGGTGTTTTCTCCAGCACGCTGTGCACCGCCTCGACGATCTGTGAGGTCGTCTCGCGCAAAGCCTCCTCCGTCTCCTCCGAAGTCACGGAAATGGTTTTCGGAAGGCCGGTCACAAGATTCCGCCCGCGCACGTCCATCGCCACCATCTCCGGCCGCCGGTACGCGGAGCCGATCTTGATTTTGATATCCTCCGCGGTTCGCTCTCCGATCAGGAGATTGTGCTTCTTTCTCATATAGCGCACAATGGCCTCGTCGAAATCATCGCCCGCAATCTTGATCGACGTGCTGACGACCGTACCGCCGAGCGAGATCACTGCGATGTCCGTCGTGCCGCCGCCGATATCGACGATCATATTGCCGCATGGCCTGGCAATGTCGATGCCCGCGCCGATCGCCGCCGCAATCGGTTCCTCAATAATCGCGACCTCCCTGGCTCCCGCCGTGTAGGTCGCGTCTTCCACCGCCTTTTTTTCTACCTCCGTGACGCCGCTCGGCACACAGACGCTGATGATCGGCTTGCGGAAGCGCTGCTTTCCGACCGCCTTCTGAATAAAGTATTTCAGCATTTTCTCCGTCACGGTATAATCCGAGATAACTCCCTGACGGAGCGGGCGCACCGCCACAATATTCCCAGGCGTACGGCCGAGCATCAGCCTCGCCTCCTCACCGATCGCCTTGATGCGGTTTGTGTCGCGGTCAAATGCAACGACCGACGGCTCTTTGAGCACTACGCCCTTACCTCTTATATATACAAGTACGCTTGCCGTTCCCAAATCAATTCCAATGTCGCTGCCGCTCATGGTGTTCTCCTTTCAAAATCCATAGTCCCGTCTATGTTCACGCTCAAAAAATTACGCATTTTGTCCAAGTTTAAACATATTCACTCTATATTATAAACGGTATGTATGATTTTTTCAAAGGATTTTTTCAAAAGTTTTTGGGAATTCCGGCCGTCTGCATGTATCTTTCTTCCGTTTTCGTCTCGCTGCGCGGGAGAATCCGACAGAATATTTCTTTTTTATGTGCCCTGTCCGTCTTTTTGCCTGCCCGGTTTCCTCAGCCGACAGCCAGGTCAATCTGCTGAATCACGCCGGCAGTGCCGTTCTCCTTCAGGAAAATGCCGCTGCTGCGGACAACGGCATTTGTCGCATTGTCCGCCTCGGAATTCAGGGAGAACTGCGTTGATGTGCTGCCGAGATAGATCGCTCCGATTCCCGCAACGCCGAGCGCAACCAGTTTGTCGTTTCCGCTCTCGTCCTTCGTCCATATTCTCAGGCGGTTGAAAATATCATCATTCTCATCGATCCAGCCGTTTCCGTCCATATCAAATACGGCCAGCTCGGCAAAACCGTTGCCGGTGCCGGCTCCGAACAGCTCGCTGCCATCGTTGATCACGCCGTCCCCGTTCCGGTCGAGCGCAAGAAAGCCGCAGCCCTGTGCCAGAAGCGAAATATTGTCGAGTTCCCCGTCGCAGTCAATATCGAAGAGGAATTTCTGATCCGACACTTCCGCTGTACCGCCGTCCAGCGAAATCACAAGCGGATCCATCAGCTGCGCCGCGCCATAATCAATCTGCACCTCTGTGTGTTCCTTAAAGCTGCGCGACATCAGCGCTTCCAGGTCAAATTCGATCCGTCTGCCGTCCTTTGTGACCACGGTTCCCGAGGAATAAAAGGAGGTGCTTTCCTTCTCCTCATAAAAATGCTGCACGCTCAGGCTGGCTCCGAAACTCTGCGTCGGTCTGACCTGCTGTACGGATGCGGGGCCGAAGGCCGAACGGTCTCCGAGCGACATCAGCGCGTCATCCATCTGCTTCTGAAAGCGCTCGCGCATTTCGTTCATCAGCTCCCTCGCCGAAACCTTTCTGGCAGGCAGCTCCCTTTTCCCGGAAAGCAGCATGAGCAGGCTCTTCAGACCTTCATACTCCTTTTTATCCTTCCCGGAAATCAGCTCCTCCCCGTCCTCCCGCACAAACAGCCGTTCAAAATCTGCCTGCATGTCGGAATAGAGGGCATGATAACCCGCTGCGCCGTTTTGTTTTCTGTTTTCCGTTTTGCCTGCTGATTGTTCGCTATCCGTAGCTGAGGGCGCTGCTGCCAAAGTACCGCCGGTTTTATTCACGGTCTTCCCCCAGCCCGCATAGGATACCATCTCCAGGCTTGTCTGCGAATACCGGCGGCTGGCCCGCATCGCAACATTTCCGGACTGAATAACCATATGCTACACACCTCCATGTATTTTTCCGCGGCGGAGCACAGGCTGTCCCCGTCCGTCGGGCCGCCCCTGTCCGCTGCAAAAAAACGCGGGCCTCCGGCCGGCACATCCCGCCGAAAGCATGGTCTTATGTAAAAACGCGAAACAGGCGACATTTCTTTTATCGGCAGAAAAAGCGGTTTGCATTAGTTTCCCCCGTGTGATAAGATGAAAACGTTCCGATGTTGCAGTCCAAATAAGATGAGGTAAAAGAAACCATGAATTCCGATCATTTTGAAGCAGAATACGAGCTTTCCCGGCTGGATGCCGAAATCCGGCTGATCAGCCGGTTCCGGGCCATCCGGCTCTGCCGGGCCGCGCTGAGCCTGCTGCTGATCCTTCTGGAATTGCTGCTGGCATTCCTCGGCCGTTCTTCGTCGTCTGCACTGAACATTCTTCTGTTTGCGAATCTGATGCCGTGGCTGCTGGAGGAGCTGCTTGCCTCACAGCAGGCCGCAAAGAAAAGAGTTCGCTTAAATAACTGCGAAAAGCAGGCACCGCGGATAAGGCAGACCGGAAGCCTTCCTGACTGGTTCCTGGAAGATGCAGGACTAAAAGCCGCAAAAAGAGAGGTACAAGGGGGCGTTTCGAAAGCTCCGTCTGAAGCGGCGGATGCAGGACTCAAAGTCGTACAAAGAGATGCAGCAGGCTCCGCTTTGAAGACTGCGGAAACAACAGCGGCCGAGCAGACGGCCCTGCCGTACCTGAGAAAGCACTGGCGCTATTCCCCTCTGCGCTTCACTGCGGAGAGCATCAGCTATTTCCTGACCTGCCTGCTGCTGATTCTCTGGCAGCTGTGCGGCAGCCTTCCGGAGGATCGGCTGCGCCGGGCTCCTGCCGCCATTCTCGCTGCCGTCGTACTGCTGCGGCTGGTTGCACCTTGCTATCTTGCCTGGCGCAGCCGGCGGGGGCTTATGTACGGGGAAATAAAATAGAGTCCGGAACATCCGGACTCTTTTTTATTATTTCTTTTCCAATATAAAACTTTATACAATTTCAATCCGGTCAAGGTATTCCTTCTTATACAGCTCTATGTACTGGCGGTACCTCGGGTCCCGTCCCTCGTGCAGCTCGTCCTGATATTTCTTTCGGTCGAACGCCTCATGCACCGTCAGCTTCTGCATCAGATAGATCGCAATATTGGAGCAGTGGTCAGATATCCTCTCGGTATTCGTCAGGATTTCCGTAAAGCTGATTCCGTTGTCGGCCGTACATGCACCGCCGCGCAGACGCTTGATATGGTTGCGCTTCATGCGATCCACAATATCGTCCACAACCTCCTCCATCGGCTCCACAAAGGCGATCTTATTGAGATCATCGCTCCGGTACGCGTCCACAGTCAGATCAATCACATTCCGTATGGCATCAAACAGCACTTCCAGCTCTCTTTTTGCATCCGGCGTAAAGGTACTCTTGTTCTCGTACATGTACTCAGCCGTCTCCGACAGGTTGATGCAGTAATCTCCGATCCGCTCGAAATCGCTGACGGACTGAAGAATTTCCGTGGCAAGATGGGAGTCCTCCTCCGTCATCGTGTGATAGGTAACGTTTACCATATAGGCGTTGATGCCTGCCTCGCTCTTATCCAGAAAATCCTCCCCCGCCTTCAGATCGGCAAGCGGCTTCTCCGAATATCCGTCCAGAACCAGCTTCGATACAATGGCAGCATTTTCCCGGACAACGCTGCACATGTCAAACAGCACCTTGCGGCACTGGCCCATGGCCACCTGAGGATTCTTCAGAAATGCGTCGTCTAGGCAGTCGAGCGTCCTCTTTTCCCTTACCTCCTCGCCGTCCCGGATCAGACGGTGCAGAAGCCGATCCATACCGTTCACAAACGGCATCAGCAGCAGAGCCGCCAGCAGATTAATCCCGGTGTGCATATTGGCGATATCACCGCGGTTGACGACATTTCCCATCTGTTCAAAATGAAAAATAGCGTTCAGCCCGAATACCCCGATCCCGAACACCGTAAGACTGAATACATTGAACAGCAAATAGCAGAGCGACGCGCGCTTTGCGTCCTTGTTGTTCCCGATGCTTGCCAGTACAACCGGCACGCATTTTCCGATGTTCTGCCCGAGCAGGATCGGCAGTGCGGTGGCCACCGTGATCGAACCCGTGGCGGAAAGCGCCTGCAGAATACCAACCGATGCGGAAGAGCTCTGAATTACGGCTGTCAGAAGGAAACCGGCCAGAATGCCGATCAGCGGATTTTTAAAGGAGACAAACAGCTCCTGAAACTGCTCCGAATTTTTGAGCGGGGCGAAGGTACCCTCCATTGTCGTCATTCCCCAGAACAGGATACCGAAGCCGATCAAAAGGTTTGATATATTCTTCATCTTCCGCTTTTTCGCGAGAAGCATAATAAAGGCTCCGATAATAATAATGATCGGTGCAAATGACGAAGGCTTCAGCATGGAAATAAATTCTCCGCCGCCGTTGAGATCGCCGAGACGGAGGATCTGCGCGGTTGCCGTGGAGCCGATGTTTGCGCCCCATATCACCGGAATGGTCTGAACAAGCGCCATAATCCCTGCATTTACAAAGCCGATCATCGTAATGGAAGTCGCTGCAGAGGACTGGATCACCGCCGTCACTCCCGTGCCGAGCGCAAGCCCTGCCCACCGGTTCTCCGTCAGGCGCTCCATCGTGTTTTCCAGCTTTGCACCCGCCAGCTTTTCAATGGAAGAAGCCATCAGATTCATTCCGTAAAGAAACATGCCGATCCCCGCCAGCAGCGGCAGAACTGACTCAATCATCCCCATGCCATACCTCGCATTCTGTGCCGTGCGCACAAACTATGTATTTTTTTCGGCCGCATTTTTCCTTTTCAAGACCGCTCATACCGCCGGAAGGCCAGCAGCAGCGCCTGCTGCGGTCTCCGCCGCGAGCCGTCCGCGCAGAAGGCGGACATACCGCCAGCTGCGGCAGAATCCGCCGTAATTCCCGAAAATGCGCAAAATTTTGCGCACCTGCTCTTATTCTAACATGGAAATGAAATCTATGGAAGTAGTAATTTGCACAAAATTCCGTCAAAATTCAGCAGTTCCTGCATCATTAAAAAATATTTAAAAAAGCACTTGACATTGCCGCAAATCAGAGTATAATATACTCGTATCCGTGAGGAACGGATGACATGCGGAAATGCTGGAATTGGCAGACAGGCATGACTAAGGATCATGTGGTGCTACACCGTGAGGGTTCAAGTCCCTTTTTCCGCATTGGAAAGCGCGAAACAGAACGCAGACAGTTCTGGTTTCGCGCTGTTTTTTATATACGGCCAGATAAGAACCCGGTTGTTTGGGTTTGCACTGTTTTTGGAGATATGGCGCAGATTACAAAAATAATAATTTTTGATTATATGATAATTTTTTTATTTATATAATTACATATTATATTATTATCAAAATAATAGATTATATTTTTATATAATTTTCCCGCACTCCCGGAATATGCTGATTATAACAGCAATGCATCAGGAGTAAGCCGTCATGCAGACCGCCGCCCTCTACATCCGCGTCAGCACGGATGATCAGACCGAATATTCCCCGGACGCACAGCGCCGCGCCCTGCTGGATTACGCAGAGCGCAGCAATATTGCTGTTCCGGAAAAATACATATATATAGACGAGGGCATCTCCGGCCGCCGCGCCGAAAAACGCCCCGCCTTTATGGCAATGATCGCCGCGGCAAGGAAGAAGCCGAAGCCCTTTGATCTGATTCTCGTCCATAAATTCGACCGCTTTGCCCGGAACCGCGAAGACAGCATTGTATACAAATCCCTGCTGCGCAGGGAATGCGGCGTCACCGTCGTCAGTATTACGGAACGTATCGAGGATGACCGGTTTTCCGTGATTCTCGAGGCCATGCTGGAGGCTATGGCGGAATATTATTCGCTGAATCTTGCCGACGAGGTAAAAAAAGGCATGACCGAAAAGGCCCGGCGCGGCGAATATCAGACCTGCGCGCCGTTCGGCTACCGTCTGGAGCAGGGCAGGCTTTTCCAGGTACCGGAACAGGCGGCGGTTGTGCGGCAGATGTACGAGGATTATCTTTATCGCGGAAAATCCCCGTTCGGCATCGCGCGCGAGCTGAACGCTCTCGGCCTGCGCACGCTCAGAGGAAATCCCTGGGAGAACCGCACAATAAAATATATTCTGCAGAACCCGCTCTACAAGGGCTTCGTCCGCTGGAATCCGGAAGGCCGGCAGGACCTCCGGGCACAGAAATATCTCTCCGGGAATTTTATAATCGAGCGGGGAAACCATGAACCGATTGTGCCGGAGACTCTCTGGCAGGCCGTCAATGACCGGCTGTCCGCAGCAGACCGCACCCGAACCGGCCGCAAGCCTCCGGAGCTTCACGCGCACTGGCTGTCCGGCCTGCTCCGCTGCAGCTGCTGCGGCGGTTCCCTTTCCTCTGCCGGGGCAAAGCTGTCCGCATTTCAGTGCGGCAATTACTCCAGGGGCAAATGCCCGGTATCTCACTATATTTCATACCGGCGCGCCGAGACGGCTGTCTGCGATGCATTCCGGACTTTCACGTCCGATTCCGTTTATTCCCGTCTTCCTTCCGGCAGCGCTCCCGGCTCCGGCAGCTGCGGGGAAGACAGCCAAAAACTTATGCTGCTGCAGGAAAATCTGACAAAACTGACGGTAAAGGAAAAGCGTGCCTGCGACGCCTATCTCGCCGGGGTTGATACGCTGACCGAATACGAGGAAAACCGGAGAAAACTTTCTGACGAGCGCCGGAAGCTTGAGACAGCAATCCGGGAACTCCTCTCCTCAGAGAAAAAGGACAGATCATCCGGCCTGCCCGGGCATGTCCGCAGCATCCTTGATGTCATCTCATCCGATGCGGACAATACCGTAAAAAGCAGCGCAATCCGAAGCATCGTTGACCGGATCGTTTTTGATAAAAGCTCCGGAAGGCTGGATATTTTTCTTTCCGGCCAGCGGACCGGGGGAAACTGCAGTCCGGCCCCCCGAACTGACTGATAATGACCATGGCCAGTTCCGGATTTGTCTGTCGGATATTCACCGGATACTGCAGTCTTCTCTCATAACTCCACATAATTAGCACTCTCCTTCCCACGGCCAGGGTGCGTCGACCCATCTCCACTTCTTGTCGCAAACATTACTGTTATAGAAATTCATAGGGCCGTAAAGCTCCTCGAACTTGCACACAAGCTTCATGCGCTCCTCCGCCAGCTTATTGAAACGCTCCAGCGCCTCGCCGCAGTCCGGATGCGTATCCAGAAAAATGCGCAGGTCATCCATTGTGAAGCTGATTTTTCCGATATGGTGCAGCAGCTCCTTTCGACTTATCTCTCCCATATCAATTGCACCTCCTGCACACAAATTCAAGATCCAGCTGCGCAAATATCGTGCCGTTGCACCAGCTTTCATCCTCCGGATAAATGTCTTTGTAATCCTGCCATGGCACATAAGCCATTGCAAGCGGCATCCCGCTGACCGGGTCATGCTTTGACGGCTTGCAGCCGCAGTCGTCATCCTTCTCCGGCTTTTCACAGCCGCAGTCGCAATCTCTCTCGATTACCACAACACAATCCGGCTGGCAAGGTCTCGGCTGGCGCGGACAATCGCAGTCGCAGTCCGGCGGGCACGGTCTTGGTGCGCACGGGCAGCAGTCACAGTCCGGCATGGATGGTCTTGACGGGCAAGGGCAGCAGCCGCAGTCCGGTACGGACGGCCTGGACGGACACGGGCAGTCGCAATCCGGTACAGGCGGTTTCGGACATTCACACCCGCGATCCGGCACGGATGGCCTCCGGCTGCCGCAGTCCGATGCTGTTCTTGCATTTACACAGGCCGGCTCCACAGGTACAGGACGCCGGCAATCTTCCGAACCGTTATTTCTTCTTCCGCCGCACGAGCTGTTTCCCATACCTGCGCCGCTGCGCGGCTGCACCTGCGGTGACCAGAAATTATTTCGATACATAAGCTCCCTCTTTCTGCGCGGCATGAACCCTCTTCCTCCGTTGAAAATATCCGCGCCGCCGCGCTCTGCACGAATCCAGTCATTTCTCGTTCGTCTACTACATAGTATGTAGTTACGGGAAATCGGTGACGCAATTTCAGGAGATATCAAATCCAACCGCTGTCAGGCTGCATTTCTGAACAGCAGAACAGCCCTCTGCTCTACGACCGCGCTTCCCTCGGGCTGCCCCAGCGTGAAATCATGCCGTACACCATCCTGGTACCCACGGCAACCGCGCTTTCTGCGGCTGCCCCTGCAGCGCGTCAGCCTGCACAGATGCATGCAGAGCCCTTTGCCGCGGAAATATGGACGCACAAAAAACGGTCCGGTAAAAACCGGGCCGCCGTGAAAGCATAACCTTAAAATATTGTATGAACCGCACCGTGCCGGACCCGGCACGCTGTACTACGCGATTTTCTCCGCTTTCTGTCTGAGTGTGCAGCAGATCGCCATATAGTTCTGCGCCGGCTCCGCCTCCGTGTTCAGCTCCAGTCCGATAATGCTGGCAATTGCCTCCAGCTCGCTGGCCGTCCAGTCAGATACCCTGGTACCGTCAAAAAAACGGAATCGCTCCGCCGGATTCTTACATGCAATAAACTGCTTTAACATATTCCCTCCTGCCTTTCTGATTGTCTGGAGCACGCTCTCAGCGAGCACTCCACATCCTGCAATCATAACCTCTCTTTTTCTTTTACCCACATATCATAGCACGGAGCGGATATTTCGTAAATTCGCAAAAGCTACGAATTTTGTACCTCACGGCAGTCAAATGCAAAAAAAATGACAGGGACTTATGCAGGAGTTTTTTCACCCATTAAGCAATCTGCACAGAATTCCCCGTCTCTGTACGGGGACGGTTTTTTCTGCCCCGTCCCCGGTAGGCAGCGCATCAGGAATTGTATTCCCTGTAGCCGACGCGCTCCAGCTTTTCTTTCTTCGCCACAACACCGGCCTTCAGCTCCTCCTTATAGGCCTTCAGCTTTTCCAGAATCGAAGCGTCCGATGTTGCAAGAATCTTAGCCGCAAGGATACCGGCGTTTGCTCCGCCGTCGATTGCCACGGTGGCAACCGGAATGCCGGACGGCATCTGCACAATCGAATAGAGCGAATCCACGCCGCCGAGCGCTTTTGTATGAATCGGCACGCCGATCACCGGCAGCGGAAAAATCGCCGCAGCCATGCCCGGCAGATGCGCTGCTCCGCCCGCTCCCGCAATAATTACCTGAAAGCCCTTCTCCTCCGCGCTCTTTGCATATTCAAAAAAAATATCCGGCATCCGGTGCGCGGAAATCACCGTCATCTCATACGAAATCCCAAATTTCTCCAGCATCTCCGCCGCCTTGCTCATCACCGCAAGATCCGAATCGCTCCCCATCACAATGCCTACTTTTGCCATAATCATTCCTCCATTCTGTAATCTCATCTGACCGCCTGCATTTCCGGTTCGGCCCAGCCCTCTGCACTTTCTGCCGGCTGTGCTTCTATTCAGTCCAGCCCTCTGCACCCTCTGCCGGTTGTGCTTTTATTCGGCCCAGCCGTCTGCACTTTCTGTCGGCCATGCTTTTATTCAGCCCAGCCGTTTACATCCTCCGCCGGCCATGCTTCCTTCTCAGGCTCTGCCGCTTCCCGACTGCCCCAGCTCATCCAGCCCGGCATTCAGCCCCTCCGCGCCCGGAATCACAAAACGCCCGTCCCGGATCAGAACAATCTTCTCTCCACCCGGGCACAGCACCGATATCTCACCGATTTCATGATATGGAATCGTAATATCGGTATGACAGTTCAGATATGCCTTTTCAATCTCAGTTTTCCGCAGGATGGATACCTCGTTGTCCCGCGCAATAATCTCCTTGCCGTCCGGATTATAGACAGCGTGATCCTCGCTCATGCGGTAACAGGTATCGCCGACCGCAAAATGCGGACCGGTTTTCTCCGCGATCAGAATCGGCAGCCTGCTCTGAACGCCGTAATTTTGTCCCATCGCGTAAGCAACCGTGTTGGTTCCGATCGCAAACTCGCCGATGGGAAGGGTATCGTGACCATGGAGAATATTTTCCCGGATCAGACTGCGGTTCTCCTCCTCCGAAGCAAAATTCTCACATCCGTAGCCGGTGATTTTCCCATCCGAAAACACAAGTTCCAGCCCGCGGTATTCCAGCCCGTTCAGATAAACCCTGCTGACATGCAGCGTTCCGTGCGTACCGGTCAGCAGCGGCGAAGTAAACACCTCTCCCACCGGGATATTGACATCAGCGGTGCAGTTTTCAAAATTTGTCTGCCGGGCCGGCTCCGTCAGCTCATGCAGCCGGACATACATCTCCGTCCGGTTTCCGCCGGCTCCGCGCACATACACCTGCTCCCCCTTGTCAAGCGCGTCAATCAGCACCTGCTGCATGCTCTTATAAGCCTCGTTGTCCAGCGTATTGACCCGAATCGTTTCGCGGAAAACCGCTTCGAAATTTTCCCCGACGGACGGCAGAGGAAACGCAATAATTGTGAACGAGGTCTCCTCCTGTCTGACAAACTCCTGCGCCATCAGGCTGATTTCCCTCGCTGCATCCCGCTGGCATTTTTCTGTCCGCCGGCTGCTTTGCACCGCCTCCTTTTTGTTGACCGGGACAAACTCCGGCTCTCCGAACACCTCAACCACCGCCGGGCCGGCAAACGCCGCATACTCCGGCTGATAGCGCAGAAATGCCGCCCTGGATGCCCGGACGGATGCCTTCTGCATCCGCCGGTCAAAAAACAGCGCCCTGTCATTTTTGTGATCGTACTCATACTGCGGATTTGCACTCACTGCAAAATAGCCGTCTTTCCGCCCGTAGCCGCGCAGCGCAAGATTCGAGGGTGCCCGGTGTATCGTCAGGCGCTTTCCCTGGCTCTGAAACGTCTCCGCAGCAAACCGGATCATCCGCTCAAAGCCGATCACGTACCGGATATTCACGATGCCTTTGGCGGAAAAGTCCGCCCCCATCGTCTCAAAACCGCGGATGTAGCCGTCAGTGTAGGTGTCTGCCATATTGCGCACCTCTGTCTCCGGCAGCGAATTTAAATACGCAGCAAGCCGAAGCTCGTTTTCGGTAATGTATTCCCCGAAATAATAGAGATAGCGCAGATCGCTCAGATCCGATTCCATAATAATATCGACGGCAAACGACCAGGTCGGATCCTGTTTTTCCCTCGCGCGCGCAAGCTTGAAGTCCTCCATATAGTCATGGACATAATAGTACAGGGCCTCCCGCACTTCCTTCCCCGTGCCTTCATCCTCCGCCTCAAAACAGTTGTACAGCTCGATCAGCAGCTCCATGCCCGCCGTCATGCCGGCCAGCCTGCCCTCAAAGGCACAGGCCGTCAGACTGCGCAGCTCCGAATAAACAGCCGACAGCAGCCTGCCGTATTTCTTACCAAGCCGTTTCACCGCATAAGCGGGATTGCCGTAGCTGTCCCCGTAATGCTCCGGAAGAATATCCTCATACAGCGCAAAATTGATCCGCTGCAGTTCCTGTAAGCTTAGCTTGTAAAGTTTTCCAGAAACTACAAGCTCTGCTACGTCCGTCAGCCGTTTTACAAATTTTGACATTTCAATAAAATAGTCCCGGAGCGGCTCACGCACGCTCTCTTCGGAAGGAATCAGAGCAATCCGCTCACGCGCCAGCTCATACCGCTCACGGATTTCATTGTTTTCCTCCTGCAAAATTTCCAGTATCTTCATAACACTCCGCCTCCATGCTGCCGGCACGGCAGCCCGCGCCGACGCAGTCTTCCGCTGCCGTTTTCCTGATTATCCGGTTCTGCCGCTTCCGCTGCCGTTTCCGTTCCCGCTCCCGCCTCTGCTGCCGTTCCCGCTTCCGCTGCCATTCCTGCCTCTGCTGCCGGTTCTGTTTCTGCCGGCCGCATGCCGGGCGCTGTTCGTTTTCCTCGGAAAACTCTTATTATCGCCGCAGCTTTCCGTTTTCTACATTTTTCTCGATCAGAGCCCTTGCATAATCCCAGAGCTGCTCCGAACCGGCGTGCGTCTGTGCGTTGCGCCGGTAAACCTGCTCCGCCGCAATTCCATGCTCCTCCCAGGAACGCCCGCCGGACGCGTCATTCAGCATAAGGGGCTGAACCCGATCCAGCGTCCGCGCAAATTTTGCTTCTGCCGTCTCACCCGTTTCAAATTCTTCCCAGAGCGCCCTCAGCCTTTCTCCCTGATCCTCCGGCAGCATTCCGTACAGGCGCTTTGCGGCCTCTGACTCCCGCGCTGCTTTCGTCTCATGCCCCGCCTCATCATAAGCGTATGTATCTCCCGCATCAATCTCTATGACATCATGAAACAGCACCATCGTGACCGTCTTCAGCAGATCGATCTCCCCGTTCGCGTATTCCCCGAGCAGCAGGCACATTACAGCAAGATGCCAGGAATGTTCCGCATCGTTTTCCCTCCGGTCCGCATTTGCCAGATAAGTCTGACGCCACACGCTTTTACTCCTGTCCAGTTCCAGCAGAAAATCCATCTGCTGCTGCAGTCTGTCGCTTATCGCCATGTTCGCATTTCTCCCTTCTGTATGACGCTCCGCCTGTTCTTTGGACGGTTTTCCCGTATTCTGCCGCGCCTTTTCCGTCGGGCTACAGCAGCCCCGTCAGGTACAGCGCAATCAGCGCTACCAGCAATAATCCGCTGACCGCCATGCCGAATACGGGATGAAGATACCGGATATCCCGCTCCCGGAGGCTACGCGCACCGAGATAAAATCCAATGGCGGCCACCAGAAGACAGCCGATCCCGATATAGCCGACGACAATGCCCGCCGCTCCCTTAGCAATTCCGGACATAACCGAGGCCGTCACAAAGCCGGCAAGCGACAGAAGCGACAGAACCATGGAAATCACACCCCTCTTCGATCGCTTCTTCCCCTGAAAATTGAGATTCGTTTTTTTGAACCGTTTCTTATCCTTTTTGCCCTCCAGACCTTGCCGCATCGTTCCCCTCATTCCGCCAGCCGGCTTATATTATTCGGCACATTTCGTGCGCAGTTATCCTCTGCCTCCGCATTTTCCGGCAGCTGCTGCATATTTTTCCCAGTGCCCGCCTTATATCTTCGAGGTACGCCGCCGTGCTTCCTTGGTGTCCATCTCATTACTTTCCATGCACACCGGTCGGCCGCCTTTCCGCTTCCCGTCCCATGCTGCATTTTCTGCCAGCTGTCCGCACCTTTCTTTTTCCCTTGTGACCGGCCCGCAGCATCAGCCATACCCGCAGAAAAAGATAACCCAGCACGCCCCCGATCGTATTCAGAAACAGGTCGTCGACATCGAAGGTTCCCACCTTATATACAAGCTGTATCGTTTCGACCAGCAGACTGAACCCAAATGTGGCAAAAAGAATTTTCCAGAACCGCAGCAGTCCGCCCCAGAGCACAGGCAGAAAAAATCCGAACGGCACAAAAGCAGCAACATTTCCTACCAGATTGAGAAGCACTACCTTCATTCCCAGCTGAGCACGGTAGTTGTAGAACCGTTTGATCTCCCGAAACAGCACCAGATTATAACGGTATTCTCTGGTATTGTCCGCCCTCCCGTAGCTCTCACTGAAAAACAGAAGATACAGCAGTACAAAAAGATATATGATAAAAAGCAGCTGGCTTGCGGCGCGCTGCCAGCCGGACACGGAATTTTTCACTCAAACCTCTTTTCCAATCTCTCTGATTTATTTCCCTCCAGTGTGCATGGAATATTTATTCCCGAAAACCAGGCAGGCCATTCCCGGCCGGATTCGGTTTCCGGTAAAATTGTTTCCGCCCGAATACACGCTGCACAAGATCCAACTTTCCGCCGGATGTAATTTCGTCCGATACCATCCTGCGCAAGATCCGCTTTCCCGCCTAGTCGTATCGGCTGGATTCTGTTTCCAGACTGATTATACTATGGCGCACCGACAATTTCAAGGCCGGGTGAACCTGCAGCGGATAGTTTTTTCCCAACCGCCCGATGTATGGAAAAATACAGGCCTCCTGCGGCAAAAGCAAAATCCCGCGGAGGAGGGTAGCACCTCCTCCGCGGAATCCCGAATATGCACGTTCTGAGCTTCTGCGCCTAATCCGATATTGCAAAATAATATGTGCTTGTATTCAGCGTTGCTCGGTTGCCGTTAATATCGACAATGCTGTTTTCATTAATATTGAACCGCAGCGTCTTTGACGTAAGGGTCGGCACTTCGCTGAGGATGATATAAATCATATTCCCGCTCGCATAGCCCTCGCCGGAAATCGATCTTCCGGTTGAATCAATTGCCGTGATCCGGATGCTTCCGGTTACTTCCTCGGACATGGTCATCATGATCGTCTGACCCTGCAGCCGGTTTGCGCGTGCCGTCGGCGGCGTATTCTCAACCGCCTGGAAGGTCATGTGATGCTCGGTCATCGGCCCGTAGGCGCCGCTGTAGCCCTTGATGTTCTGCATAACAAGCTCATAAGTGCTGATTGCGTCGTCGGTAAAAGCGCCGCCGGCAAATGTAAGCTCAACAACAGCTCTGCTGTCCATCTGCGTCTGAATGGAAGCCGCAATCGGCACAATCTTGGCGCCGTTTGCCCTCAGTACATAATAATTTGTAACTTCCTCCGCGCTTGCAAAATCAAGCTTATTCTCAAAGGTCAGGCGGATCACCGATTTATCGTTGATATCCTGCTCAATTATCGACGGCGGCGGAAGCTCGTTGAAACTGCTTCCGTTCTTGCTGACGGAAACTACCCGTCCGCCGGAAACATTGTCCAGCCTGTCTGTAACCAGTCCGGCCGGCAGCGTCACCGTGAAATCCCCCTCGGACTGAAGCATCTCGTCCGACAGGACATAAGTCACGCTCTCCCCCTCAATCTTTGCATCAACCACGTTCGGCTGTATCGTCATGATCTCGCCGCGCGTCGTCTTCACCCGGATCGCAAACAGCGGATTGAATACCGCATCGGCAATTTCCTTGTTCCAGGTAAGCACCAGTCTGCTCACATTCATGCCGCCGAAGGTGCCGTTCACAAGCTCGGCCGTCATCAGCTGCGGCGCCGTGGTATCCATCGTGAAATCAACCGTGCGCACCACCTTGGTATCCGTCAGGGAGCCGTTGTAATTGTACCAGTTGCTGAACTCGATCAGCTGAGGTCCCGTTTTGTTCTGATAGGAGTACGGAATCTCATACCGCACTACCTTCATATTACTGGAATCGACGATTCCCGCATTCGACTCGTTCCCGAACCGCGCAACGCCAGGCCACTGAATCGGCGAATCAAAGGTTGCCTGGAGCTCAGTCTTCGAAATGCGCTCCACCTTGACAATCGACGCTACAGCCTTTGTATTTGCGTCCGTGCGCACATAAACCCTCTGCAGCAGCGAGCTTGTCGTATTGCCCGAAAGGTCACAGATTCCCCTGAGACTGACAATTACAGCCAGGGAGCGGTTTGATGTTATCCCCTCCAGATCAATGACAAGGGACTTCTTATCCTCGCTCAGCTTGTAATTGGACGGATCTCTCAGATAGCTCAGCAGGGCGACATCGGTCGTGTTCGACACGCTCTCCACTGTCATGTGGGAGATATCCAGCGCCTCATTAAAATTGATGCTGCTGAACCAGCCGTTGTAGCCGACCGTTGTTCCCGAATATACCGGGCCGGTCGTGTCCTTCAGGCGAAGAACCTCCGCGTACTGCTCAAACGGCACTCCTTCCGAGGTAACCACCTTGCTCGAAACAACGACGGAGTAGGTTCCGCTGAAGCTGCCGGAGCTGTTCAGCGTCAGCGTCTTCATATCTGCAGAAAGGCTCGGCGAGAGCGTTCCGAAATCGCCGGCCCCCTCATCTCTTCCGATAATGACCGTGCCGGCCGCCAGCTTTCCACCGCTGATAACACTGCTTCTTCTGACCGGTCGATCAAAGGAAATCTGCAGCTCCTGGCTGCCGACCATAACAGCGGAAAGCACCTTCGGACCGTTTGCCGGAAGCGGCGCAGGCGTCGAGGTTGGCGTAGGTGTCGGAGCTAAGGAAGGAGACGGCACAGGCGTCGGGGACGGAAGCGGCTTCGACGTCGGCGCAGGGGTAGACGTCGGAAGCGGCTTTTTCGTCACATGGAAATACAGACGGTCAACCGCCGGATTGTCCGCGCGCATGGCGTCCGCCTCGTCCACGCCCACGCGCACCTCGATCACCGCAAAACCCTCCTTCTTGGCGGTCACAACGCCGGAGCTGACCGTCGCGATATTTTCATCCCACGAGATCCAGAACACCTTATCCGTTGTATTGGACGGGGTCGGCTTTTTCTTGATCGAAAACTTCTCGCCGACATAGATTGTCTGCGCGTTGCCCTCGTTCCGCTTCGCGTTCGTAATCTCGATTTTCGTGCACGCAACCCGCCGGCGCACAGTTACCGAACACTCCAGCAGCTGAGTCGTTTTATTTTGATATGTAATCGTACATTTGACGGTCGTCGTACCCGGGCTTACCGGCGTGACAAGACCGTTCTGATCCACTTTTGCTATCGTTGCGCGATTCACCTTCCAGGACACGGATTTCACCTTGGAGGTGTCCACATTCTCCACCTTCAGCCGGTATGTCGTGCCCGTAAATACGGTTATTTTTTCGGCATTTAGCGACGGCCCGGCCGCCTTTGCTGTCAGCGTATCTGAAAAATGTCCCAGCAGCGGTAGCGCCAGGCAGAAAATAATCAGAAACGCAAGCAGCCTTGACTGCTTTCTCCTCATTCCATACCTCTTTTCTGCGCCGGTCTTCCTTTTCCCGGTCCGCGTTCCGGCGCTACCGCAGACCTGCTCCCCGGAGGCATCTGCCCCCATCATACGGCTTATATTATAATATAAGTTTGTCAAAGCTTGGGTAGAAATATTACATTTTTATTACAGGTGGATAACGAAACCAAACGTGCAGACATTGCAGCGGAGAAATTAAAGATTACGGTGATATAAAGGGAAGAGGAATCCTCAGGGGATTAATGTTTCAGATGTCTGGCCGGACATTTATCCGGCACGATACAAAAGCACTAAAATCCGGAGTTGTAATGAGGTATCTGTTAAATTACTCTATCGAATGATTTCCATGTCCGCCGCTGAAAACGATGCAGTTTTTGATCCGTGCCTGTTACCGGAGGAAGTGATCGAACTGTTGTTCGATCTTCCCTTCTGATTTCTCTTCGGTTTTCAGCCGTATCCCGGGATAAACGGGCAGAACAGGATATATCATAATCTAAGCCATATCATTCTGCAAAAGGCTGATATCTATCTTAAAAAACGCCGCGGTTTCCCGCGGCGTCCGTTCCATGCCCGATTATTTCAGCGTAACCTTTGCGCCTACTTCCTCAAGCTTCTTCTTGATCTCCTCAGCCTCATCCTTGGAGATCGCCTCCTTGAGCACCTTCGGAGCGCCGTCTACGGCATCCTTTGCTTCCTTGAGGCCAAGGCCGGTTACCTCACGGACAACCTTGATAACCTTAACCTTCTCTGCGCCGATCTCGGTCAGCTCTACGTTGAACTCGGTCTTCTCTTCAGCCTCTGCCGCTGCCGGGCCCGCTGCTGCAACAACAACGCCTGCCGCTGCGCTGACGCCGAACTCCTCCTCGCAAGCCTTTACTAAATCGTTGAGCGCTAATACGGTCATGCCCTTAATCGCATCAATAAATTCCTGTGTCGTCATTTTATTTGCCTCCGTTTCATATTTTTTATTTTTATGCCCGCTTATGCTGCAGGCCTTCCGGGAATCCCCAGATTCCGGTATTTATGCCGCTTCGCCGTTCTTCTCGGCAATCTGCTTAAGCACACGCGCGAGATTGGTAATCGGGGACTGCAGGCTTCCGAGAAGCCTCGAAATAAGCGTTTCTCTGGACGGGATGGATGCGATCACCTGGATGCCCTTCGCATCGTAGTAGGTTCCCTCCACCACGCCGGACTTGAACTCAAGCCGGTCACAGGTCTTCGCAAACTCTGCAAGCACTCTTGCCGGTGCGGTTGCATCGTCAATGCCGAATGCAACGGCGGTCGGTCCCTCCAGATCCTTGTCAAGCTGAGCGAAATCGCTTCCCTCGAAGGCTCTCTTGAGATATGTGTTCTTGTAGACCTTGTACACAACGCCGGCCTCTCTCAGAGACCTGCGGAGACGGGTATCCTCCTCCACGGTGAGACCGCGGTAATCGACGATAACCGCTGAGCTCGCCTTTTCGGCGTATTCCTTGATCTCGCTGATGATCGGCTGCTTTAACTCAACCTTTGCCATTTTGTACACCTCCTTATCAGATTCTGCGTCATAAGGATAAAAAACTGCCCCCTGCATAGACAGGGGGCAGCGAAATCGTCAGTTCAAACGAGCATTATCCCTCGGCAGGCGGACTTCCTTACGCCGTAACTACGGCACCTGCTGTCTTCGGCAGTTTTGCTGCCGCTTTCGCGACAGCTTTTGTATTGTAGCATAAATCTATGCGAGTGTCAACAGCAAGTTTTCCGTGCAGCAGGCGCGGAAAACAAAGCCTTCGCCGGCAGAGCCCGCCACGCGGGCGAAACCGGACTGCCGCCGGAGCCGGACTACGCCAGCTTTGCGGTGTTGAGCTTCACGCCAGGGCCCATTGTGGAAGCAAGGGTAACGCTTCTCAGATACTGGCCCTTTGCGGACGCCGGCTTTGCCTTGATGATGGCACTCATAAGCGCCTGGAAGTTGTCTGCGAGCTGCTCCTCCGTAAAGGAAGCCTTGCCGACCGGACAGTGGATAATGTTTGTCTTGTCCAGTCTGTATTCGATTTTACCGGCTTTAATATCATTGACAGCCTTCGTCACATCCATCGTAACCGTACCTGCCTTCGGGTTCGGCATCAGGCCCTTCGGTCCGAGCACACGTCCGAGACGTCCGACAACGCCCATCATGTCCGGGGTAGCCACTACGACGTCAAACTCAAACCAGCCCTCGTTCTGGATCTTCGGAATCAGCTCGTCGCCGCCCACATAATCGGCGCCTGCCGCTTCAGCCTCCGCAACCTTGTCGCCCTTTGCGAACACAAGCACTCTCACCTTCTTGCCGGTTCCGTGCGGAAGAACTACCGCGCCGCGAACCTGCTGATCTGCGTGACGTCCGTCAACGCCGAGACGGATATGAGCCTCTACGGTTTCGTCAAATTTTGCGGTTGCCGACTTTTTTACTAAGCTGACTGCCTCTGCAACATCATACTGAACGGTTCTGTCGATCAGCTTTGCTGCGTCCTGATATTTCTTTCCTCTTTTCATTTCATTAACCTCCTGGTGGTATTATCGGGAGAATGCGTGTCCCTCCCACAAACGAATCCGTTCCTGCAACTAATCGTCCACTACCGTGATGCCCATGCTTCTCGCAGTACCTGCGATCATGCTGGTTGCCGCCTCAACGGAAGCTGCATTCAGGTCCGGCATCTTGAGTTCCGCAATCTTCTGAACCTCGGAGCGCTTGATCGTCGCAACCTTCACCTTGTTCGGCGTAGCGCTTGCCGTCTTGAGGTTGCACGCCTTCTTCAGAAGAACCGCAGCAGGCGGGGTCTTGGTAATGAAGCTGAAGCTTCTGTCCGCATATACCGTGATAACGACAGGAATAATCATACCTTCCTGATTCGCCGTTCTGGCATTGAACTCCTTCGTAAACTGAACAATGTTTACGCCGTGCTGGCCGAGCGCCGGACCAACCGGCGGAGCCGGCGTTGCCTTTGCTGCCGGAATCTGTAATTTAATGTAACCTGTAACCTTCTTTGCCATGATTGTAACCTCCTAAAATTGTGGTTTTACCGGGAGAATAAATCCCTCCCACTCGTCCGCGCCCGAAAGCGCCAACTGTCTTTCTTACTTTTCGATCCGGATATCGGTAAAGCTGATCTCAACCGGAGTCTCCCGCCCGAACAGTTCCACGTTGATGCCGACCGTCTGCCTGCTCGGATTGATTGACCGGATCACCGCCTCGGTATTTTCCCATGCTCCTGAAATTACGGTAATGGTATCGCCGACGTTGAAATCGTAAGAAACCTCCGCTTCCTTCCGAAAACCGAGATTGACCATCTCGTCCTCGGTGAGCGGCACCGGCTTGGAGCCCGGCCCTACGAAGCCCGTCACGCCGCGCGTATTGCGCACCACGTACCAGGTGTCCTCGTTCATCTCCATATTAATCAGAACATAGCCCGGAAAAATCTTTCTCTGAACCTTTTTCCTGACGCCGTTTTTCAGCTCCGTTACTTCCTCGATTGGCACGGAAACCTCAAGAATCTGATCCTGCAGATGGCGGTTCTCAATCGTCTTTTCAATGTTGGCCTTAACCTTGTTCTCGTATCCCGAGTAGGTATGGACTACATACCAGTTCGCTTCTGCCATATCATCACCCTTATCCCAGCTAGATTATCACGTTGATACCCGCTCTGATCACCATGTCAACCAAAGCAATCACTACGCCTAACGCAACGGAAATGACAACGACAGTGACGGACTCCTTGAGGAGCGTCTCCTTGTCCGGCCAGATAATCTTGGAGAACTCCGATTTCAGGCCCTTGAACCAGCTCTTCTTCGGAGTCTTCGGCTCCTTGGACTTTCCGGCCGTCTTCTCTGTACTGTTTACAGCAGCGTCTCCCATGATTCACTTTCCTTCCTTGCCGTCCGCACCGCGGACCTGCCAGCTGTTATTACTTGGTTTCCTTGTGTAACGTGTGTGCTTTACAGAATCTGCAGTACTTCTTCGTCTCCATTCTGTCCGGATGATTTTTCTTTTCCTTCGTCATGTTGTAATTACGCTGCTTGCATTCCGTACATGCCAATGTAATTTTTACTCGCACAACTTCCACCTCCGTGAATTTTTTCGTGAGGAACAGAGCGCTGTCTTCGGGCCGGTCTGCTGCTCCGCCCCGCAAATCTCTGTTCGCGACAACGTGTATCCGTTTCATACAGGTCTTCACTTATTTTAAGGCATAAAAAAAAGACCCTTCCATAGCCGTTTCACTATAGCACAGAAGGGTCTGCCCGTCAAGGATTTTTTTCTGCGGGGATGGCCGGACCTGTTTTTTCCATAAATAAGTATTCTGTTCCGGCAATATTTTGGAGTTGGAACCGTCAACCGATCCGCGTTATTCTTCAGCCAGGATACTGTTGATATTAAAGGCAGGCAGAACAACGCACTCCATGCCCGGCTGCGTAACACTGGAATGAGAATCCTTCTTAAAATTGCTTTTAGCGCCGCGAGGAGTTTTGTTCAATTCGAAATAGGATTTAAAATCTTGTAAAGTTATTGTATGGTTATCGTCAGTTTTTCGCTCTACTGCTCTGTAAACTAGAAATCTGTCATAATCTATCAACGCAGTATCCGGCAGTTCTATTTCTTTATTGAGCAACTTGTTCCTTAGTACGGCCGGAAATTTCATACATAATTCTTTATCCAGCTGCATGTATTGATATATCCACCTTAATTTTATTAATTTATCTGCATTTAACATTCTTCTGCGCAGGATAATAAATTATATCATACTGCCTTTAAAAAATCCAGTTTTATTCTCTGTCCGAAACTTATATACATTTATCAATAAACCATATTCTGTCTTTCAAGTAGTTTATCATATCGTTCTCTTTGAATTCTTTGATACTTTGAAAAAGCAAACAAATTTTACCTCTCTGCTTTTGTTCTGCATTAACTGTTTAAAGTAGCAGGACATAAAAAACAGGCTACTGCTATAAGGTTGCTGTCTGATTGCTTCTGTATTATAATAAATGCGTCTTCGAGCAGAAATAATCAGGAGACACAGCACCAAAAAAATATCAAATATCGCATAGCCTGCGAGGAAAGAGGTTTTTATGAAAAGAACCAAAAGATTTACCCCACAGCTTCGAAATATGATGCTTGGCTGCTTCACGGCGATCCTTCTACTGCTCGGCCTTTTGATCGGAAAGGATGTTCCTCAGTCGGAAGATACCCAGGCTGGAACACCGGCAACGATGGCAATACTGCCGGAATCTCCGACTCCTAACCCAACTGGTCTGGATGATGGCGGAAATTAAATAATATCTTCCACGTTCCCTCCGTAGTTTTTGACATAATATTGGCGGGTAATATCTTGCTTTCGGCTACTATATGACAGTTCAAACAAATAGTATGCTTCCCGCGTCATTCGGCAGCACAGTTCATGATTTATTTGTTCATCCTCGAGTGCACATGCTAGTGTGAGATAATCCTTTCCCAAAAAGCTGAGCTTGCCGCAGCGCAGGCCATAGCGCAGTGCTCTGCCACTTTCGGTGGCGGAGCACTTTTCAGCTGCTGCATTCCCCAGCAGCAAACCGTATGATAAAAAGCGATGCTTTTTCTGTACTCTGCTTTTCCGGAAAGTCTGAAGCGCCCATTCATAAAGCTGCAGTGATTCCTCACCTCTTCCAAGCCTGTCCAGAAGAACCGCGATCTGGTTTACTACGTCTGTTTCATTCTGCAGCGGTGCACGGCTGATACTCCCTGTTACCTCTGCCTTGTATTTCTCCGTTTTTTCCTCCCCGCTCTGCAGCGCGGTTTCGGTATTTTGACAGCTGGCCGGCACAAAACGGTATGTCTTTTTGAGTAATTCCAGATCCTCGGCAAGCATCTCTTCAAAGGATCGCGTCTCACCGTCTATATCAACCATATTCCGCAGCAGCTGAATTGTCCTCCGGTTTTCAAATATCCCCATATCCAGTCTCTGCTCCAGCCGACTCAACGCCTCCTTCACCCGGTCATACTGTTTTCTGCCGACATACTTCTGAATCTCCCTGCGCAGCTCCAGCGTCTCAAACGAATCCGTAATCACAAAGCTGCTTTTCCGCTCCCTGGTCAGACCAATCCGGCCCATGGCACGCGCAAACCGTCTGCCGCCCGAGGTACTGCGCCGGTTAACGACCGCCTTCGGCTCCGTTTTTCCAGGCTGTCTCTGTCCGCGGGCCCCCCGCTCCGCACGGAGAATTTCATAATCCAGATGGTAGGATTTCTGACAGCAGTTATACAAAATGGAATTGCTCGGATACCAGGACTCACCGAAACGGCAATGCAGCGTTCTGAGGATTTTCAGATAAATCCGGCAGCGTTCTCTGGAAATTACAGGGATCTCTCTCCCACAGCCTCCCTGAGCCTCCCTTCCGCAGTCCTTCGCAAAGCGGCGGCATTCCTCTTCCCATTCTCCGCACTCGCAGCCGTTTTCCGGAAAACAGCTGCTCTCTCCTTCTTTCCCGATTTCCTTTTCCAGCTGTTCATAGCAGCGGAGCGTCATGTCAAGCAGCGGACGCATAAAATACTCAATCCCGTACTGACGGAGTTCCTCAATCGCGCTCAGGCAAAGCTGAAGCGCATCACCGGGGCATTCCTGCTCCAGCTCCTGCTGCGCTTCCAGCCAGGCGTACTTGCAGAATATTTTTGCATGCTCCTCGCCGTCCGTCACAAATCTGCTTATGTAGTGTCCGCAGCTCTGCAGCAGATCCTGCACATCCTCGCGCAGCTCTCTGCGCATCCGCACCAGCGCCAGCATATTTTCAAGCTCCATCGCTGACACACGGCACTCCTCCAACACAGAGCACCTCCAGTGAGGAAAAGTGGCATCCAGGGCCTTCTCCAGCCAGCGTTCCGCTGCGCCAGCGTCGCCGTCAATCCAGTAGGCAACCATGGCACGGCCGCGGCAGAGATACATACGATGAACGGTACCAATTCCTTCCGTTTTTTCCCAGTACATCCGAATCGCCTGTTCGGCCCATTTTTTCCTTTTCTTGAATACGCACTCGACAAACCAGTCCCGGATACATTCCTTCCGGTATTCCTCCCAGGAAAAAATATATTCCAGCTTGTCCGGCGATTTTCCGAGCCGCTGCAGAAGAACAGCAAAGAGCAGCATGTCGCAGTCCGTCTGCCCGGTCTCCAGCCTCGTAAGCGTCCTCCTCGAACAGATCCCGTTGACCAGCTCCGCTGACGTAAGTCTCTGTGCCTCCCGTGTACTCTGAATCAGTTTCCCCGTCCTAATCTCCCGCATCCCTGCTCCTCCTCTTATGTTCCTTCCGCATCCGTCCGCTTTGCTGCCGGAACCCGCAAAGACCGTTTCATCCTCCGTTTCTTTCAGAACATGTATGTGCCTTCAGAATAACGGATTCCGCGGCTCGGCGGCGCATGCCGGCCCTGTCCGCTGCATAACCGTACCTTCCTCCCCGTTTAACTTCGCAGCAGATCCGCATGCCAGAAAAACACTTCGGAAATTTTCGAGAGATCACCCTCCTTGCTGTTCTGCCTCCAGTACGTTTTAAAGTGACAGAGACATCGCTCCAGCTCATCCGCCAGAAGAGCTCCGTCCTTCTTCCATGTCCCTGCTTTATCCTGCAGAATTCCTCCTTCCGCAGCTTCTCCGGAAGCATGCCCTCCTCCCGGCACCGTCCGCACATTCACCGCACGACGGCATGCCGCCTCTCCGATTTTAACATAAAATTTCCCAACCTCGTTCCAGACGGAAATCGCTTTCAGCGCAACCGCCGCGCAGGCAATCACCGGTCTGCTCCGAAAATCAAGCTGGCGGCCGGCGCGGTAAAGCTCCGCAAGAAGATCTTCCGCACGCCGGTTTGCCTGTTCAAACGGCCCTTCGCCGCCCACGCGGAACTTCTGCAGGATTTCTTCGGCATCCCTGCCTTTCTGCGCCCATTCCTTCATTATTACGGCATCCTCCCAGCCGAACACAGCGGTATCGCTCACTCTTGCCAGGCAGCCGGCCAGGCTTCCCGATGCATCCCCGAATTCCAGAATGGAAATCTGGCGGTTAAGCTCATCAAAGTCGATTCTTACATTGCCCCAGGAAAAAACGGCTCCGTAAATCATGGCAGGAACGGAAAAAACCGGATGATTGATATGCCCGTAGTCGCCCCAGTCCGTATTCAGCACGCCTACAGCCCCGTATTTCCTGCCGTAGCCGCACATTCTCCGGATATTTTCATAGCTGTGCCGCAGCTGATTTACCCAGTGGTTCCAGCCCCTCGTCCCCGGACATACATAAAGCTTTGTCCCTGCCTCGTGCAGAGTCCGGATTTCCGTGTCCTGCTGCTGCTCCGAATACCCCCAGGCAAGGCATATTACCTCTTTCGGAAAAGCCTTTAACCGCTCCGGACTGCCGCAGATAATATCCCCCCAGAACATCGGCGTTTTGCCGTGCCCTATCAGATAATCAAACAACCCGGAGACAAAATCCGCATACAGCTGTTCTTTTCCCTGCTTCTCCGCAGCTTCCCTGCTCCGGCCCGTTCCCAGATCAAAGGTTTCGTCCGCGCAGATATTGAATTTATCCGAGCGGAACAGCTGCATAAATTCCCCGATCATATCATAAATAAGCTCCGCGGATTTCGGATCAACGGGATTCAGCGTGTGATGCGCCATGCGATCCCAGAAGGAAAATTCCTGCCCTGCGCTGCCCTCCAGCTCGCACAGCCTTTCATAAGTTCTTGTGCTGAGCAGTTTGTACAGATGTCCGAAGCTGGCCAGACACGGGACAAGCTCGATCCCGCGCATATGACAGTATTCGTCCAGCTCCAGAATTTCGCCGGACGTCAGCGGCGTCTCATCCCGCCAGAGCTCCGGCATATCCCGGAAAAGATAAGTGTGCTCGATATACAGCTGCAGCTGATTCAGCTTGTAAAATGCCATGGTATCGGCCAGTTTCTTCAGATTCGGCAGCGTCTGCACGCGCCCCCGCGTGACGTCGTGAAAAAAGCCTCTCGCCTCGAAGTCCGGTTCATCCTCTATCCGAAGAAAAGGCAGAAGTCCGGCATACTGACGGACAAGCTGACGAAGCGTCTGCACGCCATACCCGAGTGAATGCAGGCTGCCGCCGTGCAGAACCACCCCGGCGGCCCCGATCTCAAGACGGTACTGCTCCGCCCGGAGCGTGCCGTCGAAATCCAGCAGAATATCGCCCCGCTTTGCACGGCCGCGCGTCACTTCCGTCTCAAAGCCGGTGCAGGCGGCGATCTCCTCCCAGAGCATTCCCGCATACACGGAAATCCCCTCCGGACAGCTCTGCCCTATCACAATCATTGCGTCCAGTCCCAGTACAAAGTTTCCTGATTCCCTCTTTACCCATTTGGGCAGCGGCAGCAAAATCATATCGCAGTCCTCCGTTCTGTTATATAATGATTGTAGCATGGAAGCTTCACAAAAACAATGGAATTTGTTTTATGATAAGCCTTTGTCAATCATTATTGATAATCTGCTTTTCTTGCCTATTCTCTAATAATGCAAATATGCCTGACTATCTCAAAATCATTATCTTGATATAACTGATATTATTATATATTTTATAAAATGTATTTGCTTTAATAAAAAAAATAAATTATTGACATTTATGAACTTATATAATAAAATATAAATGATATCGAATTCGATTCACGTCACTCAAAATTTAGCTATCTATTATCTTGAAGGAGGAATAATTATTCGTAAAATAATGATTATCTTTGTCGTTATGATTCTCTTTCTATTTTTTAATTTAGAAAAAGTAACATGTTACGCCACAGAAAAAACATCTGCTTCCGACGAAACACAAATACAAAAAGTCAGAGACTTCAATGAAGTTGCTGAAGCAAAAATAGAATCTTTGCTTCAGCAACGTAGAGAATTAAAATACTGTTTATCTTATAGTAATGAACTATCAGAAAAGATGAAATATCAAATAGCACTCAACAATATAGAAGAAGAACTACTTTTGTTGGGTGTAACAATAAATAGTAAATCTTCTGAAAATTCACTATTGAGAGCAACGGTTAATGACTTTCCAAGTTTTTCTATGTTTGAAAAAGCTTATGATATCACGCAATATAATACGACTCGTACTGTAAATGGAACACAATACACTGTTCATATTGTTGATGTCAGTGATAACGGAAGCGGTAACGGGTTAATTCGGGTAACCTATGAAAATGATTATATTGTTAAAGGAAAGATTACCAACTTATCCGATAGTGAAAAACTTTTCCAGTCATTAATATCTTTTGGCATTGATATGGCAGTCAGTTCTTTGGAAGTGCCAGAACCGGCATCCTACTCGATATCCAAAATACTTGGAAATCTGGTTCCGCAGAGTGAACCTTATCGCTTACTAACAGGAACAAACGTTTGTGTTCTGGAACAAACTATTGTAGATGAGTTTTCCAGATTTATCTATGTTTATGATACAGCAAAACAGGAATGGGCATATGTTGCTTGCAGCAACTATGTAATTCAATATGCTAATTTTTTGTATACTTACTTAGGAGGCAAAGAAGTCAAGTCATATCTCTGGGAATCAAAAACCTATTTAAATCATTCACAAGACGGAACCTACATATCCGCTGTTACACAGGCAGTTAATTGGTATATTATAGAAAAAGGACTTGGTGTTGCTCGAATCACTCCTTTGGATCTGAGAATGGCACGTTCTATTGTTATGTTCAATGAAGGAACAACCAACAAACATATTGCAGACTTTCCAACAGTCACTCCTCTTGAACCCGGAATGCTTCCAATCAGATATTGATATTGAAGGAGAAAAAATCTATGAAACGTCATATCATCCGAATTCTGGCCGGCATGCTTCTTCTGTCCGCCATCCTTTGTCTAATCTACACAAGGAAACGGGATTGTTCCGAAGTAATTCCCGTTATCCTGTATTCGGAAAGCGCTCAGAACTATGCCCTCAACGGCACGGAAAGCAGACTGCATATCGAAGGCACCGTACAAAAACGGCTTTTCCGCCCGGCAATCTTTTCCGGAGTAATATGGCTGGATGGCATGGAGGAAATGAAAAACAGCTTTCTGGATAAAATGTCCATCCGCGGCGGACAGCTGAGCTATCTCTTTCTCAAGGGCGAAGCCGATGTTGAAGAACTCGCCAACCAGTATACGGCAAAGCTGCTGTGGAACGAAAGCAGGGAACAGGTTCTTTTGTGGATTTACGACAACAGCAGGCCGAATTTCACAGTGGACGGATTTGCTGCTGCCGGTCCTTACGATGCATCTAAAGGAACGGCGGAACTCTGGACAGAGGGCGGCCTTCTTTCTTCCGCGCTGCCCGGCGGCGAACCGGTTTACAGGGAATACGATCTGCCGGACGCCCTTTATGATGCACAGAAAAATGAATTTGTTTTCCTAGGGCAGCGTCCGGAGGATTTCCGTTCCGCCGTTTTTACGGAAGATATTTCCGAAACTGCAGGACGGATAACCTGTCCTTGTTACGTCCATTTTGCCGGCACGGTTCTCGCCTTTGACCAGGTATCCGTACCGGCCGCCGATACGGAACACTGGGTTGAAGTCAACTTCCGCTTTGCAGATCTGGATGCATACCGCGCCGGAATTGCCGAGCTGAAAGCTGCGCTGAGCCACCTGCCGGAAGAAACGGCGGAAACGGAACGCTTTGACGGAAGCGCCTCATACCGGATTGCAGGGGAGCGGACGGAAAGCTTTCTGGAAATTATCCCGTATCAGACGCAGTACCGGTTTACTTTAAGGATTGGACACAGTCATCCATCTGGGAGGATTCACAAATGACCCACTGTATATACGAATTCTGGTTTTATATCCGAAAAAAGCCCGGTATTGTCCTGTTCACCATTCTTGCCGGCGCCATCAGCATAGCACTTATCTTGTGTACGGAAAGGCTGGCAGGCAGAATGCAGGACAGAAACCAGGAATACGACCGCATATTTGAGGATGGGGAATACAGCATCCTGGCCGACCGCTTCTTTGAGGACGTGGAAAAGGAACTGAAGGCCAAACCGCAGTACTGGGATATTCTGCGGGAGTTTAATGAATGGCTGCATGAGTCGGAGGAATTCGAATATCTCGAGATCAGGGAACAGCACAGCGTAGTTGTGGACTATCACGGCCGCGAGGAAAATCATTATATGTATGAGGCCGGCGACGAACCCCGGGTGGAACACTGGGGCGATATCAATTTCTGCAACATCAAGGCAATCTGGCTCGGAGAGGAAGTCTTCCCGCATTTTAATCTAAAAGTCTCGGAAGGCCGTCTGTTTGAGACCGGCGAATTTGATTATTATTTTGACCGGGCTTCGGACGAACCGTTGCCGGTGCTGATGGGCGCTAATTTCCGCGGGGACTATCAGGTCGGGGATATTATTCAGGTCAGTAATTTCACCATGCAGGGCAAGGCCCGGGTGATCGGCTTTCTCGAGGAGGGCAGCATTGTAATGAAGATGGCCTCCGTTCAGTGCATCGACCGCTATCTCGTCTTCCCGATGATACATGTTTTCGGCCAGCCGGAACTGCCGGAGGACAGAGGCTTTTTCCGCAGTCTTTACTATGAAAAAAACAATGGAATCCTGTATTCGGGTATCTCCCTGGAGGATTTGCAGGAAATGATCCTGGAAAAATGCGAACGGCTCGGCATCGCCGGCGGCTACATTGTCTGCGGCGCCGACAATCAGCCCGCCGCAGACCTAGGGATGGGCTTCGACGACGCGGTAAAAATCATCCGGCATTTTGCCGCAGGGATCAGCGTATTCTCCATAGCAGCCCTGCTGATCTATCTGATGGTTAAAATCAAAAAGAGCGGACGATATTACGCCATTTTGCTGATCAACGGTTTTTCCCAGCGGGATATCGCGGCGATGGCGGCGGGCGAGGCTGTTGTGATCCTGGGGCTGTCCGGCCTGCTGGGAACTCTGTCCGGAACGCTGATCAGCAGAATATTATTTCCGCGCTACCGCGGGGAGACCGGCAGCATTCTTTTTATGCTGGCCGCAAGCGGAATCGTCGCCGTGGCTGTATCGCTGTGGAGCTACTGGAGGGTTGATCTCAGCGCACATTTAAAGGGCAGCGGAGCAGAACACGGATAAGCGCAGGGTCAAAGCCTGATTTTGTTTTTCCGGATAAACTATATGGCAACACCGTACGGAGGAAGCGTATCAAATGCTATTGGAATTGGATAATATTGTAAAATCTTTCGGCAAATCCGGGGAAAAACCGGTTTTAAGGGGTCTTGACCTGCATGTTGAACAGGGGGAGCTGCTCGCTGTTATGGGAAAAAGCGGCTGCGGCAAGTCCACCCTGCTCAGCATCCTGGGCGGGCTGACCCGACCGGATTCCGGAGAATACCGCTACCGCGGAGAGGTTCTTCCCACGCAGGATACCAGGGTGATGAACCGGTTTCGGAAGGAAAATATCGGCTTTATCCTGCAGGATTTCGCACTGCTGCCGGAAAAAACGGCGCTGCAGAACGTAGAGCTGCCGCTGCGCGTCCGCGGCATGGCTGGCCGGGAGCGCAGGAAAGCCGCGGAAGAATATCTGGCCTCCATGGGAATGGAAGCGCTTGCGGACAGCTACCCGAAAACCATGTCCGGAGGTGAACAGCAGCGAGTTGCCATCGCGCGTGCACTGGCCTGCAGGCCCGCGGTTCTTCTGGCGGATGAACCGACCGGCTCGCTGGATGCAGAAAATGCGGACGGGATTTTAACGCTGCTTCAGCGGATTTCCGCGGAGGGAACAACGGTTATTCTTGTAACGCACGACAGCTCGGTTGCGGCGCGCTGCAGCCGAACGATCCGCATAGCAGACGGGAGGCTGACGGAAGATGAAAGCGCTTTTTCCCTCTCTCAGGCATAACTGGATACTCGCTGCCGTTTTTGTGCCCGGGATGCTTGGCATGTATTTTGCGCTGTGTTTTACCGGATATCTGCACCGGCTGTACCGGATGAATTCCTACGGGGTCGAGGCCGTGGATCAGAATACGGTATATTTTACCGTGAAGGGGGCCGAAATCCTGGACCTGAGCGCACTGCAGGAGAACAACCTTGTGCGCGATGCCTCCCTGCTGCTGCATTCGCCGGCAAGCGGCCAGGAATACCGGCTGCTCTACACGCAGGGAAAACGGGATATTTTTGAGGGCAGGTATTTTTCGCGCTGGGATTTCAACGGCGGAAATCCTGCCTGTGTTCTCGGCCATACTATGGCAAAACGCCAGGGAAATGAGCTTGCCGTTCTGACCGCCGGCAATTACCCGGTGCGGGCGGTAATGCCGGAAACACCGTTTATCGGAGTGAACAGCGCCGCCTTCTTTACGGACAGCATTCTGTCGGATATTCCTGCGGAAGGCAGCATTTTTGCACTGGCCTCTTCGGCGGCTTCTGCACCGCGCGCCTGCTTTGAACGGCTGTCGGCATATTTTTCCGGGCAGGGACTTGCCGCAAATGAAATCACCTTCAGCCGGGCAACGCTTCAGAGCTTTCTCGGGTACAATGACGGTCTGCTGCTGGCAATGGGCGGCTATTTTCTGCTGCTTTTCGTAAGCTGCCTTTTGCTGCTGCTCTACTGGTTCCGCTGCAGGGCTGCCTGGCGTCGGGTGATGCACCTGCTGGGAGAAGAGAGGCTTCTGCTGCGGATCCTTCTGAGCTTTTACGGCGTTCTGTCGGCGTCAGCCCTGACAGGCGGACTTCTATACCGCGCTGCAGCGGGAAGTATGTATTTTTCCAGCTCCGCCTTTGCGGCAGGTTTCGGCCTGACTGCGCTGATCGAGCTGGCGGCGGTGCTGGCGTACGGACTGGCAGTCAAACTGTCCGGACGGACTTCAGACAAAGGCTTCGGTACCTGAGTACTGCCTCAAAAACAATATGCTGTTTAAACTTGTTTGCCGGCAATTTTTTTATCTGCCTTCTTAATATAAAATACCAGCCCAACAATACCTGTGAAGGAAGATAATACTATAATTACCGCTAATCTGACAGGAATAATAGGTTGCTGCCGGAAGGGCGCCCCGCCATAGCCCGGCGAATCAATCATCTGCTGTTCATCAAAATATTTATCAAATATTTTGATGATCTCAGACAGCGTATATACCTTTCCATTTTCGATATTTATACAATCCGCAAAATAGCTGAACGGGATCAAATATTCCCTGTCCTCCGCTGTCAGCCAGACAAAGGTAGTCCGGTAAAGGTATGAACTGGCGATTTTCATGGAATCCACCGCATCCGAAAGCCCGTCCACCTCCATTACCGCGTTCCGTATGTCTTCATCGGAAAATTTCCATATCGCTGTGCTCTCTCCCACGCTGGTTCCCGAAAACCTTAAATTACCGTCCTCCTCCGTCATTATGGCCAGCCCGGACTCATTCTGCAATGTTCTAATCGGAATTCTCCACTGGACTTTGTCGGTTATTGCATCCGCAAACGAACCGGTTTCCTTTAAGTTTGTTACCAGAAGCGTTTTTAATGCATAAACCTGATATGCCCCTGAAAGATCATATACAGAAGAAACGATCGGCAGCTCATTATCCACCTGTAATTGTACGCCTTCCACGTTCTGGCTGGTCTGTCCGCTTTGGCTGTAGCCGGCCTTTTTTGACCGGAGCCCGGACAGGATGCTTTGAATCTGCGGCAGGTATCTGGTATTCTTTTCTTCATTTTTATCTTCTATCAGCTGGTCAATTCCGGATTCATAATCTGCTGCCGCCGCATTTACAGCAGGTTTTGCTTCATAAGTTGCGAAAAAGCAAATAATACACAGGGTAAAAAGAGTTTTTTTCATTTATAGCCTCTTATCATAATTTTTAGTCTTTATTTCCTCATATATGAGTGAATCAATATCCTATTCTATAGCACGTTTCTTCGTAAGAACTGCATGGCCTCCTATCCATTCACCGGAAGAATCATACATTCTAATGCCAGCAATTACAGGATGTGACTCATAAATCTCTTCACGTAAAAATAAATATGTCTTCTTCCCCGATGTAGTATACTCTAATGTATCCATACTGATATATTCTGCTGCCTCTTTAATATCATTAAAGTTACCTGATACATTAGGATAAGAATTAAATAATGTCCCTTTCAAATATCTTACGGCATCCCGCTGCGTCCGTTCAGGTAAATTTTTTCAGAGCTCACATCGGACTTAAATTATCTCCCTTTTCGGGAAAGTGTTCCCGATGCATAAGTCTCGAAATATAAAGTATATTTCTACACAGACCACATAATTTTCAACAATCTAACTGTTCTATAACGTGGAAATTGATTATATGGTTAATTCGCATTTATATCGGATAACAGTTTCATCGTCATAGGTTTTGGGGAACTCTGTAATGCTAAAACCGTTTTTCCGATAAAAACCAACGGCATCATTATCTGTTTCTGCAGATACATAAAGCAAACCGTAATCCTTTATCACCTGATTTATCATATAGGAACCGATGCCCTTGTCACGAGCGGACAAATCAACCGAAATGCCTACGACTTCCATTTTATGTTGTTCAGCAAAGAAAACAACGATAACACCCTCTATCATGTCTTGATTGCAACAAGCAAAGATTTTTACAGCGTTATCGTCAAGAAGTTGATCTGCTTTTATGCTGAATTTTTCCTCAGTAGGCATAAACATACAGTGCTTGTAAATCTCGTATGTCTGGCAAACCTCGTTCTTATGGGTTAATTCTATTAGTTTAAGTTCCATTGCACATACCTTCAAATCCCAATTTATATATTTATTATAAAATCTTTATTTGCCATTTACAATGTATATTTATAAGTTATTTCTCACTGGGTACACAATTCCGAAAAGGAAGTAAATTATTAGCCATTATATCCTTCTTTCACTGTACTTTATTATTTTAACAAAAATAAATTACTTGATTTAATTATAACTTTTTCTTTTGATAATATCAAAAACATTTAAATATTTATAATAATTTATTTTTAAACTGCATCTATACCCTCTGAACAAAATAATTCCGCGGTGAAAATTTCCGTTTCCACTATCTGCGGTTTTCCGGACCGTAACGGCTGGCCACGGTTTCCGGCACGGCTTCCATCGTCTTCAGAGCAATTTCTTCCTCCAGCCGATAGTAATACTCTCCCAGTTTTATCCTTGTAAACGCCGACGTTCCCTCCTGCTGCGGTTCCAGCCTTATAACCGTGCCGTCCTTCATAAAAAATTCAACGCGCCAGGCCGGGCTTCGGAGCATGTTCCTCCCGCTTCTTATTTTTTCCTGAAAGCTGACGCTGCGGTTAAGCGCCGTCAGCAGCGCCTGCACTTCCTCTTCTGAAACCGCCTCACGGAGTTTATCATAATTTACGACTCCGACGCTCTCCACCGAGGCGGCATCTATCCCACACACCTCAAGCAGCAGCCCGTGTTCCGGGTATGGATTGTAAAAGCGGCGGTAATAAACGATCCCTGCAAGCAAAAATACGACAAACAGCAAGATGGGCAGGACAATATATATTTTATTTTTTGCTTTCATAACTTCCCCTTCTCAAAATGCCAACTCATAATATCCAAACATATAAAATTCATCAAACGAAACATAAACCGGTGTTCGCTGATAACCATTCATAATAATAGCCATTGTACCTACATATCCTACACCCAAAACAGTATGATTACTATACTTTTCCGGATGCAGAATAAAGTCCCATTCATTTCCCTCTACATTCGGATCATACAGATTAATAATAAGCGGAATTCCATCGTTAATTCCAACCTTATAACTTTCAAGATTTAATTCTCTTTTACTATAATACAATCTTGACGGATAAACAGAACGTATGCGCATATATTTTTCAAGACCAGGAGCTATTTTTGAATCAGTTGTTCCATGTTCGATACTCGATTCCATAAGAGTAAACAGTTCGGAAAATATTTCTTCATCATCCATTACTAATCCGTTTTTTCGAACCAACGTACCCATATTCCTGCAAATCCCTAAATATTTAATTAAAGATGTCGCAGCCGTTGGTCCGCAATGATTATCATATTCAGAAATAAAATCATTCATTATTACCATAACACTACTATCAAAATTCGGCACAAGAGTATGTACATCACGTTGAACAGGATAGAGCAAGTCATAGGTACTTTCGTCTGCTTCGGTTTTTACCTCCATTTTTTTTAACTCATCTGCGGATAAACGAATATCTCTTTTACCAATTAAACCGTATTGATTATCATCTAACTGATATGCATAATTCATATTACCAAGATAATAAATTATATCCTCAATAAAATCTGTCGGATGCGCTCCTTCAAAAGCAAATGAAATTATTTTCATCTTATTTTCTTTACAACCGATCTGAATATAGCCTGATTCAAATCCATCTGTAATCAGTGATATAATATAACCATTTTGTTTAACATCAGCGTTAAAAGTTGGTCTGATTTTATATATTTTAGTATCTGCTGTCCAACCTGCATTTGGAATCTCATTAATCATTTTCTGAACATGCGCCTTTACAAAATCCTCTAATTCATTATTCGGTTCAGTCGCATATGCATTCGTAACACTGCTATAAGTTATAATCAAAAAGAAACAAACCACCATTGCAATATTTTTCATAATATATCCTCCATTTTTTTCACTGTAATAATCTGAAATTATACACAATAACTTATTTATGGTGGTCTATATACATTAATATTATTTTTGTTATTTTGTTGCTTTTCTATATATATTTTTTTCATATCATTACCTATTGGTTATATTGATGAGTTCTTATTAAATTATATTACTATTTTTATTAAATGTCAATAATATTTTAAAATATATGGTACAAATATAATTATTTTGATTATATATTTAGACGACGTATAATAAGTTTCATAAATTAATTTTATAAAAACAAACATGGTCTATTGCTGTTTGGCAGAATAAAGTTACCACACAAAATTCGCCATAAGAGGTATAGAACCATATCTGATCGCATTATACATCTCAATGATGATTTAATAAAGCATGATTTAAAGGATCTTGTTTGCTCCCGTGTGGAAGAAGCCCTGATCGAGATGTATCTGGCGGGTGATTCCGCCCGCCGGGCATGGGTGGCCGGGTACCAGAAGATCACCCATGCCGCACATCACATAGCAGGCAACCCCACCGGCATAAGCCGATGGATTAAAAGTTTGCCACTATATACTGTCCATAATAATGAACAGAAGTTTTTCATTTAGTCAGATACGCTTTGAGAAATCTCAGACATCAATTCATTACTTACATTATACACACTCGTATCCGTTGATTGTGTATATATTAGTGATCCTTCATCTACAGGAGAAAACCCAATAATATAATTATTGTCAATTTCAACTGTGTTTTTAAGAATCACAATTAAAATTGTACCATCATCATTTGTGTTGAGATTACTGCCTTTGGATAAAGAGTCAACCGTACATCTATAAACGTTTCCGTTATGAACCTTACCCTCATTAACCAGTTCCAGGATTCTTACTGTGCCAACATACTCCGATTCTCCCACCATTTCCTGAATTTCATTTTCGTAAGAAACAGGGACATCAACAACATCCGGATGGGGAACCGAATTATAAATAGAACAAATATAATCTTTTACTGCTGTTTCGGTAGGAATATCTATTGACTGAGAATACAGACTATATTCATTATTGTTCTCACTCAAGAACACATCGGCAGCTAACAAATATCTATCATGGTCATACATAACAGACTGATTTCTTTCCATGATTAAAATATAGTCCATGCCAACTTCATATATATCAGCACCATATTTATATGTATAGTCAATTTCTGTTATATGTCCTGTGCCAATATTGGAATATAAGTAAATTTCGCTGTCGGTTACATCACCGTAAAGGCATTCTTTAACCTTAAACTTCTTTTCCATGTAACTTTCATGTTCAATCTTTTCAATGTATTCGCCAACAATAGCAACATCGCTTCTTAAAATAAGTTCTTCAAAAGTAAGCAGTTCTTCTTCAAATTCTGCTCCTTCGACGTTTGATCCTTCGCCTTGGGAATGATTTGGCGCAGAAGAACAAGCAGCAAGTACAAGAGATAAAGATATTGAAAGGACTATGAATGATAACGGATGCACTTTTTTCATTTTATTACCTCCTATTGGTAAACCTGTGACAAATGTTCTGAATCACGAGTTGTCAAAGAAGTCACACTTGAACCAGACGAATACATTATGTCAGAAGAATTGCTGGAATGTCCTGCCCATCCTAAAGCATGACCGAGTTCATGTGCACAAGTTTTTTCGTATTCGTCGGTTGTATGGTTTTTGTCGATAATATAACCTACGGCACTTGATATGAGCATCCCCGTTTTTGAAGTGTTACCGTATTTCCAAGTTCCTTCTACAGATTGAATTCGCTGCGTTACCCCATTGGTTGATGAACTGATTGTGAAATCAGCATAAGCACTAACTTCATCCCTTGTACCTCCGTAGAATATTATTGGAGCAGAAGTATCATATGAGCTAGAACTTATTGTTATTCCCAGCGCATCCTCCCATTTACCGCATCCCAGAAACATTCCCATTGAGAAATAAAAAGATCCATTTGAGTTAAGTTTATTTGTATAAACAGTAATACTGCTCTTGTCCCATCTAGCGATAGAATCAGAATCCGAATACCAACAAGACAGCGTACCCAAGTTAGTTGCTGCCAAAGCAGTGTCAGACAGGGTAGTTACCAGCATAAAACATAGTATAATTGAAATTATAGCTTTTTTCACATTGCACCTCCTGAACATATCGTTTCATAGGACAAAGCAAATTTTATATATTTTGCTTTGCATAATATCAAGAAAGGGTTTGTATTTGTATATCTCCTTAGTTATTCAATATGAATTATATAAAAAAATCAAGATACTTTGCAGAAAATGGATTATTAACGGCAGAATATGGCACATAATAAACGATGAGCAATCATTTAATATTGCATTCCTGCAGGAATAATAATAGAAAAGAAAAATTCTTTATTCTCATTCTCAATAACATATGAGCCGCCATATTTCTCAATGATTTTTAACACATTCCTAATTCCTATGCCATGTTCATCTAGACTTGATGTTTTTGTAGATTTTATCTCCCCATTTTCAAATATAACCTCATAATTAAATGTGTTTTTTACAGCAATGATTATTTTATTGCCTTCCTTAACGAACTTGAACTTTATTATCTTTTTATCCTCACATGTCTCACACGCTTCAATGGCATTGTTGAGAAGGTTGGCAAGGATTGTGACCACATCCTCATCTTTTACATTCAACCCTGAAAGATCATTTACCCTAAATACAAAAACGATTCCTTTTGAGTTTGCCTCCTGATACTTTGTGTTAAGTATGGCATTTACTATTACATTATTTGTGTTAATGACATCCAAATCATGATTCAAAGAACCATAAATCGTTTTTGTATATTCTTCTAATTTCGAATATTGCTTTTTGTCCAGTAAGGATTCTATACATGAAATCTGATTTTTAAATTCGTGTGTCTTTCTTTTTAAGTTATCATAGTTTTCAGAGATAGACTTATACATTTCCAACTTATTTTTTCCCTGAATTTGTAAAAGCTTGGTTTCCTGTATCTGCACTTCTTTTTTCGCAACATCGTTAATCAGATAAAACACTACCATATTCATTCCGATCATCCCGAATGCAATAATAAACAATAAATTCGCCTGTTCTATTGTCTGTATGTATTTAAAAGCAGACATCATTGCGGAAATCGTTGCTATGGTAAATATAGGAAAGAACAAAAACCTTAACCATTCTTTGTCCGACATCATTTCCATTGTTTTTTTCCCAAACCATTTTCTTATGATGAGAATAAGAAAAAATAATATGATTTTCGCCAATAGATATGTCCAAATATATCCAACTTCATGCTGCCATCCAAACAACTTACTACCCAAATAAATCAGATAATCCACGGCCAACAGCAATGCATCAAAGAGTATCGCCAATACAAGTGATTTCTTGAAGCTGATTTGAACATGCCAAAGCATAAATACGGAAAACAGAAAAATGCCAAAAAATTGTCTCATTAAAAAATATTCGAAAAAGCTACATGAAAGAAATAATATACTTCCAAGTAAAAGGGTAAGCTGTACTATATTAATCCAGCCTTTATACCGTACTTTCCCAAAGTTATCATAAAAAAATTTACAGCAGATTATTTCAAATAATACCAATAATACACTCTGTATTAACTTAAGCATCTATACTTCTCCCTGACACGCTATAAACTTTTTCTTGACTTCTTTATACCTTGCTTTCGGGATGGATAACTCAACTCCATTTGTCAGTATCACTTTACAACGGACAACATCTTTGATATGTTTTGCATTTACAAGATAGCTCTGATGTATCCTTATAAAATTATTTTCTGCCAGTCTAGTTTCAAATACATTTAAGGTTTCATACATGGTATAGACTTTCATGTCATCCTCCATAACATGAAACTCAAGTATATGCAGATTGCTCTCAATATACAATAATCTTTCCAGTGATATTTCTTTTCTTCCTTCCTTAAAAACAAATATTCTTTTTGTCACAGAATAATTCATTTTATCAATAATGGCATCCATACATTCATTAACTTTACTCTGAAAGTTAACATCCCCCTTCAGCAAGTACCTTACAACATCTAATCGGTATCCTTCCAGTGAGTAATCCACATATGCGGTCACAAACACAATAAACAGTTCCCTGCTTACTTTTCTAATCTGCTCAGCCGCCATGATGCCATCAACTTGATCCATATAGATATCCAAAAACACAACTGTATATCGTACTACCTCAATCCCTAATTCTACCAACGCTTGCCCGGAACTGTATGTATCTATTTCATAAACAAGACCTTTATTTATCATATAGCAGGAAATCAGTTCTTTTAATTCTTCTGTAAAAAGATTTTCATCATCACATATTGCAATCCTGAACATCTGTTTTGTCTCTACCTTTACTGCTAAATGATAGCAGTCTTTCATTGATATTTTATACTCCACTATGTTGTATTTCGACATGTCTTACTAAATCTCTTACCCTTTCTCTACATTTATGGTAAGGAAAGGCGCATACAAAAATCTATATCCCCCTACTATTTTATTTTTCTTTAGCACATAAGTCAACCAAATTGCAGAAATTGATCATTTCAGGCATATTTTGACTCTTGCATAAATGCAGAAATTAAAATTTCAGAATCAGAACCCGTTTTAGTTCGTTTATATTTTGTTATATATGTTATGCTTTGTTTGTTTATTTCGATTTCTAAGAATAAAAGAGTAATGATATAGATATAAAAATTCAAGACTTGAATATTTCTGAAAACTCTGCAACTGCCTGCTGCAGGCGATGTTGTTCCTTGATCTTTGCCGGGGTGACGATATGAGCTGCTACTGCAAAGCTCCGATAAAATCAGACAAATGTATACTGTCCAACCGCGGTCATTCCGCCGCTCTGCGCCCTCAAGCACAATCTCCTTCTCGATAAACGCATAGAGCATAGTGTTGCCAGTCTGGAGAAATCCGTATAGCATTTCACAAGCCGGGTAAACGGGTCTGTTTTCAGAATGTCAGCATTCCAGCTCTCTATCTTCCTTTGCCTTCTGGCTATGGATGCTTCCAGTCCGGTTCGTTCATCGTCATATTCGGCAAGAAGCCGGGCAAAATGCTTGTCAAGCATCTTACCCGCAGCGTTGCCTTCCTAATATTGTATAGCTCTTTTATAAGCTCATCAAGTTCCCTGTGCCGCTTCTGCTCCTTGCTTATGGCATGCCTTCCCTTCCCTGCGTGCCTTCTCCCAGTTCTGTTCGGACGCTTCCCGGACGTGCTCTGCAAACTCTTTTCGTTGTTCCGCACATACCGGTTCACCCGGACAGAAATCAAACGAAAACAGCTTACGCATAATATTGCGCCTGCGCGTTCCACAGCTCATAATATTTTCCGCCTATCTCCGCAAGCAGCTCCTCGTGTGTCCCGACCTGCACAATCCTTCCGCAGTCAAATACGGCTATTTTATCGCAGAAGCGGCAGGAAGAAAGCCGATGGCTGATATAGATGGCAGTCTTATCCCCGACAATTTCATCAAATCTCGAATAGATTTCCGCCTCTGCAATCGGGTCAAGCGCCGCGGTCGGCTCGTCAAGAATAATGAACGGCGCATCCCTGTAAAGCGCCCGCGCTAACGCAATTTTCTGCGCCTCACCGCCGGAGACATTTACTCCGTCCTCGTCGAAATTTTTATAGAGCGGCGTGTTGAGCCCGCGTTTCATTTTCCGGTATCGTTCCCCGAAGCCTACCTCTTCCAGCAGCTGCTCCGCTTTTCCGGTATCCCAGGAGGCGTCTGAGGAAATATTGTTTCCAAGCGGCACAGCCAGCAGATTGTAGTCCTGAAATACAACAGAAAACAGATCGAGGTACTGACGGTAATCATATTTCCGGATGTTAAAATCGTTCATCAGAATTTCACCCTCCGTCGGGTCATACAAGCGGCACAGAAGTTTGATAAAGGTAGTTTTCCCGCTGCCGTTCATTCCGACCACCGCCAGACGCTCGCCGGCCTTCAGCTGGATGCTGATGTTCCGAAGCGCCCATTGTCCCCTGTCCTGCGCCGTATGTGCCTCCGCACTTCCTGCGATGCCGCTGCCCGCATCCTCCGCTGCATATACCTCCGCACTTCCTGCGGCGCCGCTGCCTGCATCCTCCGCGGCCTCCTCTTGCACATTTCCCGCATCGTTGTTCGTCACACTTTCCGGATACCGGAAACTGACATCCCGGAACTCAATCTCAAACTCTTTGTCGCTGCGCTTTTCTACCGCCAGACTGCCCTGGTACATATCGTTTGCTATATCAAAATACTCCAGATAAGGTTTCAGATAGTGCTCGTTCGTCTTCAGGCTGTTCAGCGCATAAAAAATATTGCCGATGCTGCCTGTAAGCCTTCCCAGATAACCTACATATTTTATAATGCTGCCGGCCGGGAATGCCCCAAGGATGCAGTAAAAACATACTGCAAGGTAGGAACAGAGCTTGGACAGCACGATCAGCCCATCCACCGGCAACATCAGAACAAATATTTTCGCGTATGCCCGGGAAAACGCATCCCGGTGAGCTCGATTGCTTTTCTCATAAACTCTGTCAATAATGGTCTGCTGACGGTAAATCCGGTTGTCTGTTCCCGCAACGCTGTAGCCCGGCGAAATGCGGTTTTCTTCCAACAGCACCTCTGTAACTCCGTCCCAGTATGTGGAAACTTTTTTCATGTTCCTGCCCCGCAGCACAATGTCTGCCGCGGTCAGCCCTGCCATGGCAAGCAGCAGCAGAACGCCCAGCCAACGGAACGGAACCCTGGTCAGAAACAATATCATTTCCGCAAACAGCGCTGCAGAAAATACGAGATCCACAAGATTAGTAAAAAGTGACTCCAGCATATCACCCATTAAATTTACGCCATAGCTGTTGATCCAGGAGTTTTCTATGATTTTCCGCCGAAGCTTGCGCACTTCCGGATTTTCTATTTTCTCGTAGTCGAGCGACAATGTTTTTTGGTAAAACGCCGCGGCTTCATTGTTTTTGAGACTCTCGGAGGCAGTGCGCGCCGCCCGCCCCAGCAGCGCCCCGGCAATCTGCACGACAGCGTTGCCTGCAAGCGTAACCGCCACAAGCTGATATAAATCCGCCCTTTCTCTCCCCTCATACAATGCCGTCACAATTTCTGCGGACATCCAGAGATTAAAATACGGGGAAATCTGCTGAAAAATAATTTTCAGAAACGAAAGCGGAAAATAAACGGGGTTGTAGGAATGAACCCGCCGAAAAGCCCTTCCTGTAACTGCAAATCGCTTCATAAGTTTCCTCCCTTCTCCACAGCTTCGTTCCTGTAGTACTTGCTCTGCACTTCAAACATCTGCGCGTACCGGCCGCCTTGCCGCATCAGCTCGTCATGACTTCCGCTCTCTAGGATCACACCGTCCTCCAGTAGCACGATGCGGTCACAGAAGCGCGTCGAGGCAAACCGGTGAGAAATGTAAACAGAAGTCTTTCCTTCGGTCAGCTCCTGATATTTCATATAGAGATTGTTTTCTGCAATCGGATCAAGCGCCGCGGTCGGTTCATCGAGGATAAGCAAACTGCCGTCCTTGTAGATGGCCCGCGCCAGGACAAGCTTCTGCAGCTCTCCGCCGGAAAAATCCACGCCGTCATCATAGATCCCCTTCATCAGATGCGTATCCATGCCATTGGGAAGACTCATCACCTTCTCGTAGATGTCCGCCTTCCTCATGGCCAGCACAGCATCTTCTCTTGCTGCCGGCCGGGAAAGATCAGCGCTGGCCACAAATTCAAACACGGTGAAGGCAAGCGTCCGTATTTCCTGGAAAACCACGGAAAGCAGAGAATAATACTCCTCGATATTGTATTCCTCAAGCCGTCTGCCGCCGACGAGGATCTCGCCCCGCTGCGGCGCATACAATCCGCACAGAAGCTTGACCAGCGTCGTCTTTCCTGCTCCGTTCATGCCGACCAGGGCCAGCTTCTCCCCTTCCCGGATCGTCAGGCTGAGTCCCTTGAGCGTATCCTCCTTTGCGCCGTCATAGCGGTACCATACATCCCGGAATTCGACTGCAACAGGAGCTGCAGGAAGCGCACAGCCCGGACCATGGTTGAACCGATTGGGATAATCGAAAAACACACGATAATAAGCGATCTTGTCGGCGCGCGTATTCAGCCCTGCGATATCTCCGATGATGCCCTGCAGAAATCTGGCAATCTCTCCGACCAGACTGAAATAGAACACAAATTCCCCGACCGTAAGCCCGCCCTCGAGCAGCGCAGCGATCAGCACCAGATACGCCGTGCCGTTCTGCAGAACAGCCAGCAGCGCAGCGATCACAGAGGCCAGTACCCCGCGCAGGCTGCAGCGCTTATTCCACCGCAGAATATAGTTCTGATAGTCCCGCATCATCTTTTCCAGCCAGCCCGACAGCCCGTAGAGCTTTATGTCCTTCGCACTCGGAAAATCATCGGAAAGTCCCTGCAGATAATCTCTTTTCCGAATCTCCTTTTCCCAGTTCGACTTATGTTTGTCATAATACTTTGGCTGCCAGCGCGTCAGAAAATAAGATGCCGCTGATACAGCTGTTACAACAGCAAAGATAACCGGGTTCAGCGTGAGAAGCAGGGAGGCATAAGTCACAATCCCGAACAGATGGATCAGCACCTGCGACAGATCCCCCCAGACAAATTCCATGGCACAGTTTCCTGTGCAGGCATCCTGCTGGGCATAGCCGCTGGACTTTCTGAATTCCTGTTTCTCCGTATTTTCAAAATCCGTCCGGTAATTTTCAAATGCATCCATTTCTGACTGATAGACTGCGGTCGGATAATAGCGCCGCGCCTGACAGCGGCTTTCGATAAAATCTTTTAAGAGGGAAAGAAGCCCGATCGCAGACAGAAAGCCCACGGAAATGATTGCAAGCTCTGAAAATGTCTTCCCTGCGCCAAGGTGATCCAGCAGAACCCTGGGAAAATACGCCGTCACCAGCGGCAGAACAACCGCTGTGGGGACTGATGCAAAAATGAAAAATACAAAGCTCCGGTCCAGCTTCCAGAGTCTTTTCATGGCCCAGATAATACTGCTGATTCTGGAATATCTGCGCTTTGTTCCGCTTTTTTCTGATTCCTTTTCCAAACGAACGCCTCCTTCGATTTTGATTTATCACAGTCTAACACATCCGGATGAAAAAAAGTGCAGGCTGATACCAAATGTCAAAAATTTGATGTCAGCTGCACTTTTCAGGCAGAAAACCGGTCAAAGCAGAATTACAGCAGAAACGCAGAACAAGTCTCTGTTCTTACTGCGGAAGAAGAATTTCCGTGGAAAATGCCCCGTCCTCCGATGCTCTTGTCACATAGCCGCCGTATTTTTTCACAATTGCGTCGATGCGCGCAAGACCAAGACCGTGCCCCTCGCCTTTGCGCGTCTCGAAATTCTTTTTTTTCACTCCGGCTGCCGTGTTCGTCATGACAATATAAAGGTACCTGCCCTTCATTTCAATGTAGATCCGGATCAGACGCTCTCCGGCAGGCAGCTCCATGCAGGCTTCGATCGCATTATCCAGCAGGTTTCCGATCACTATGCACAGATCAACCGCCGGAACATTGAGCGATACGGGAATCCTGGCCTCCGCCTTTACCAGAATCTGTTTCTGCGCCGCTATCGAGAGCTTGCTGTTTAATATTGCGTCCGCCATATGGTTCCCGGTCCGGAGCACAGTCTCCACATTCGTCAGATCATCATCGAGCATATCAAGATATTTTTCGATCTCTTCCAGCTCGCCATGCGCCGCATGCACCTTCATCGTCTGGATATGATGCCGGTAATCATGCCGCCAGCCGCGCATCTTCGCATACATGCTTTCCACCTCGGCGTAGTATTTTTTCATAATCTCGTTTTCAAAGGCGGCAACCCGCTTTTCCACCCATCGGTTGAACACTGAATTTCCCCCCGTTGCTCAAAGACGGCCTTTTGGCTTTCCTGCTTGCAGAAATCTGCAGCTCGTAGACCGCTGCTTTCTTCGTATCAAACACCTGAAGTACTCAGGCTGCTCTCCTTTTTTCCGTAATCTGCAGCTCCCGCACCTCTGCTTCCTGCGCTTAAAATTCTTCGGCCCTTACCTACAGATACCGGATCAGCGCGGCATGCACTGCATCGTACATACCGCGGCTCAGCGGAACCACGCCGCCGCCCTCCATTACGGCATCCTTCCGCGTTATCATCTTCACATACCGGAGATTGACCAGATACGAACGATGTACCTTGAAAAAAGTCTCGTCCAGCTGCTCTTCAAACTTCCGGAGCGCCATGCGCATGCGATAATCCCCATGCACTGTATGAACGACAATGTAAACATTTTCCGATTCGACATACCGAATATCCGCCAGCGGCACTTTAACACTGCCGTCAGCCGCAGAAATCAGCACAGAGCGCTCCCGGTACGCCAGATTGTCGGCCGCCCGGTCAAGCACCGGGCACAGCCGGCCCGCATCCACCGGCTTAATCAGATAATGGAGCGCCGACACATCAAAACCGTCCCCAAAATATTCGTAATATCCGGTGATAAAAATTATCTGCACTGCCGAATTGTCACGCCGCACCTCCCTGGCAAGCTCAACGCCGCTCATCCCCGGCATTTCAACATCGAGCAGCAGAATGTCAAAGTCCTTTTCCTCCCCGTAGTCAAAGAAAAATGCCTTTGCATCGGCGTACTCCCGCAGCTCGACCGGATGGCTGTTCTTTTTTGCCCAGCCAGAAACCGTCTCCAAAAGATAGCTTCTCTGAGCAGAATCGTCGTCACAGACTGCAATTTTCAGCTTCATGGCCCCCGTTTTCCTCCCCATATTTTACTTCTGCACAGTCCGCTCGTATTTTGTTCTTCCGCAATCTGCCTCTACAGCGCTATTCCGCCTTCTCCCACTCGCTCTCCTTAAAGCCGACACACACGGTCCGTTCCCCGACCAGCAGCGGCCGCTTTACCAGCATACCATCCGAAGCCAGAAGCCCGATCATTTCTTCCTCCGTCATGGCATCCAGCCTGTCCTTCAGGTTCATCTCCCGGTACCGCTGTCCGCTTGTATTAAAAAATTTCCGCACCGGAAGACCGCTTTTTGCAATCCATGCCTTCAGCTCCTCCGCTGTCGGATTGTCTAACTTAATATCTCTGCTCTCGCAGGCAATCCCCTTTTCCTTCAGCCATGTGCCTGCTTTCTTACAGGTGGTGCACTTTGGGTATTGAATAAACAGCATACTTTTTTCCCTCAATTCTTTTTTTATCTGCGGTCAGTTCCCGCCGCTCTTTCTGGTTATTATAACCCGAAAATATCTCTTTCACAAATCGAGTAGGAGGCGGTGATTAACCGCCGTCCTCTCACACCACCGTGCGTACCGTTCGGTACACGGCGGTTTCAA
>ERZ808040.215-NODE-215-length-57335-cov-4.690070_pt1 | contig 57335 bp, 50 predicted proteins | sample MGYA00380191_ERZ808040 | MGnify/ENA primary metagenome ERZ808040 (study PRJEB31490, sample SAMN06133395) | mouse gut metagenome | isolation source: J6 | host: mice | place: China: Chengdu | collected 2015-05 ...
GCTCTCCCCGGGCATGATCTTAAAGTCGATGTCCTTAACGCAGAGCTTTTCTGCCCCGCCGCCATCCGTGTGGTAGCCGAACGAGACATGTTCAAACTCGATGCGGGCAGCACTATCCTGCCTGTTTGGCGTAGGTTGTTTTTTGGATGATGCAGGGTTCTCCCCCGCCACACCCGCCAAAAAACTCCCGGCTTTTTCCTGCCGTGTCCCGCCCGGCGGACAGGAATCCTTTGGTGCACACTCGCGCACCGAAAGATCATCTTCGCTTGCCAAAACGAGCGCAATGCGGTCCGCACTCGCCATCGCCTTTGAGATATCAACAAAAACCCTTGTAATTGACATCATAGCATGCAGGATCATTGTAAAATAGGACAAAAACGCCACGATCCTGCCGGGTCCGGAATCCCCCGCGTTGACACGGTACGCTCCAACCACGACGATTGCCGTCAGCCCTAAATTTAGGATGAGGTTCATCATTGGGCTGGACACTGCCATCGTGATGCCCGCCTTAAATTCATTCCCGGCGAGAACCCGGTTGCTCTCCTGAAAGCGCCTGTACTCATGTTCCGTCTTTGAGAGTGCCTTGATCACCCGGATTCCGCTGATGTTTTCACGCATCACACGCACGACCGAATCCACAGACTGCGATACCTTCGTGTAGAGCGGAATCCCTTTTTTGGATACGCGGTACACAATCACGGCGAGCAGTGGCAGCGTGGCGATAAGTACAAGCGTCAGCACCGGCTCTAATGTAAAAGTGATCAAAACACCGCCCAGTAAAATAATCGGCGCACGCACCCCGATGCGCTGTACCCTGCCGATCATTGAGTGCACATTATAGCTGTCCGAAGTCAGCCGCGAGATGAGCGACGGAATCCCGAATGCGTCCGTCCGGCTGCCGGAAAGATACATGATCTTGCGGAACAGATCATGCCGCACAATCTCGGTCGTGTCACGCGCGACCTTGGATGCCATGCGGTTTGCCTTGATGTTCAAATACCGTGCCGCCACCGCGAGCCCCGCCATGACAACGCCCCACCAAAGGACAAGCGGGATGCGCCCGAGGGGCACAACATTATCTAAAATGTATGCCAATACCCACGGCAGCCCCAGATCCGCAAAAGTGCCAAGCACCTTGATCAAAAACCCACGCAGCATCCTCCATCGGTGCGGCTTTAAATAATTTATAATCAGTTTCATGTCTTATCCCCATTTTATACCGCAGACTCGCTGCAAACGAAAAAGTTCCGGCTCCCGGCGCAAAAAGAGAACGATGATTCCCCAAGAAACACCGTTCCCTCCCCGCTGCTTTTGTAAAGCACTACAAAAAACAAAACGAACCTTTTATATCTTATTCCCCGCGGAAAAAAATCTCCCCAGTCTCCACATCCATCCGCTCCACGATCGCCAGTGACTCCAGGCGCATCCCCATCTCGCGGATCACTTCCCCGCCGGTCTGGAAGCCTTTCTCCACCACGATCCCGATGCCCTCAACGCTCGCCCCGGCACAGCTGACAAGCTCAATCAGCCCCACAAGGGCACAGCCGTTTGCCAAAAAATCGTCAATGATCAGCACTTTATCCTTTGGGCCGATAAACTTTTTGGAAATCATGACATCATAAATCCTTTTGTGGGTGTAGGACTGGATCTGTGTGGAATAAACTTCCCCATCAATGTTCACACTCTGCGCCTTTTTCGCAAACACGACCGGCACATGGAAATATTGTGCCGCGATGCAGGCAATGCCGATGCCCGATGCCTCAACCGTCACGATCTTTGTAATATCCAGATCTGCAAACCGATGCTTAAACTCTTTCCCAATCTCATTGATCAACTCAATGTCCATCTGATGGTTCAGAAAGCTGTCCACCTTCAGGACATTTCCCGGCTTTAACACACCGTCCTTCCGAATCCGGTCGATTAACTGCTGCATGTCCCCGTATCCTTTCAACCTCTTTTGCTACTGGATTGCCCGCGCTTTTAAGACACCTTCGATGGCGTTTACCTTATCCACCAGCTCTGCCGTTGCCTTCGCACAGATGTCAAGCACCGTGTAAGCATAATTGCCACGGCTCTTATTCACCATCGTCTCAATGTTGATCCCCGCCGCAGAAAAAACACCCGTAAACTGCGCAAGCATATTCGGGATATTCTTGTGGCATACACAGATGCGCGCTGCCGTCTGGCATTTGCCCGCGTCCATCGCCGGGTAATTTACCGAGTTCGTAATATTGCCGTCCTCAATAAACTCCACAATCTGTTTTACCGCCATCACCGCGCAGTTATCCTCGGATTCCGCCGTCGACGCGCCAAGGTGCGGGAACGCGATCACATGTTCCATGTTCGCTATTTTTTTGGTCGGGAAATCCGTCACATACTTCGCCACTTTGCCGGAGGAGAGCGCCTCGCCCATATCGTCCTCGTTCACCAGAAGGTCGCGGGAGAAATTCAGGATCACCACGCCGTCCTTCATCATCGAGAGGGAAGCCTTGTTGAACATTCCCTTTGTATCATCGACAAGCGGGACATGTACCGAGATGTAATCGCACTCCGCGAAAATCTCGGAATTTGATTTTACAATCTTTACGTTGCGGGAAAGGTTGAGCGCGTTTGCCACCGAGAGGAACGGGTCGCAGCCGATAACCTCCATGCCAAGATGGGTCGCGGCATTCGCGACAATCACGCCGATCGCGCCGAGCCCGATCACACCAAGCTTCTTGCCCTTAATCTCGGTTCCGGCAAACTTGGACTTTGCCTTCTCCATCGTCTTGCCGATCGTCTCGTCATCTTTGTTCGCACTCACCCAGTCCATGCCGCCGCGGATGTCACGCGCCGCGAGCAGCATGCCCGCAATTACCATCTCCTTTACGCCGTTGGCATTTGCCCCCGGCGTGTTGAATACCACGATTCCTGCGTCCGCACATGGCTCCAGCGGGATATTGTTCACGCCAGCACCCGCGCGCGCTACCGCAAGCAGGCTCTTTGGCAGGGAAAGCTCGTGCATTGCCGCGCTCCTGACCAGCACGGCATCCGCCTCCGCAAGATTATCCGTCGTGCCAAAAGTATCCGGCAGAAGGTTCATTCCGACCTTTGCGATCGGATTTAAGCAGTTCACCTTGATCATTTCGATTCTCCTTATTTTTAAGTCCCGCAGTCCCCACTGCCCCACTGTGTACGGGAAAAAGCAGAGAGCCTGACGATTCTATGAATTACGCATTCCTGGTCTCAAATTCCTTCATAAATGCAACGAGTTTTTCTACGCCCTCGATCGGCATCGCGTTATAGATGCTCGCGCGCATACCGCCGACCGTCCGGTGCCCTTTCAGGTTCTCAAAGCCTGCCGCTTTTGCTTCCTTCACGAATTTCGCGTCCAGTTCCTCGCTGCCAGTCACAAACGGCACATTCATCAGGGAGCGGTCTTTCTTTTCGACCGTGCCGCAAAAGAGCTTACTCTCATCCAGAAAATCGTAGAGAACCTTCGCCTTCTTTTCGTTGTACTCCTTCATCGCCCCAAGACCGCCGCGTTTCTTCAGCCACTGGAATACCTTGCCGCAGATGTAAATCCCGTACGCCGGCGGGGTATTATACATCGAGCCGTTGTCCGCGTGGATCTTGTAGCGGAGCATCGTAGGCGTTCCTGGCAGGACATCCTCCGTAATCAAATCCTCCCGGATAATACAGATCACAACGCCCGCCGGACCGATATTTTTCTGCACACCGCCATAAATCACACCGTATTTTGTCACATCAACCGGCTCGGAAAGAAAGCAGGAAGACACATCCGCAACCAAAGTCTTTCCCTTCGTGTCCGGAAGCTGCCAGAACTTCGTCCCGTAGATGGTATTGTTCTCACAGATATAAACATAGTCCGCGTCCTCCGGGATCGGAAGGTCGCTGCAATCCGGAATATATGAAAATGTCTTGTCGGCGGAGGATGCTACCTCGACGGCATCGCCGTAAAGCTTTGCCTCTTGGTACGCTTTTTTCGCCCACTGCCCCGTGACAATGTAAGCAGCTTTTTTATTCTTCATCAGATTCATCGGGATCATCGCAAACTGCTGGGAAGCCCCACCCTGCAGGAACAATACCTTATAGTTGTCCGGAATGTCCATCAGATCCCGCAGATCCTTCTCCGCCGTTGTGATGATCTGCTCATACGCCTTCGAGCGGTGGCTCATCTCCATAACAGACATCCCCGTGCCGTTATAATCAAGCATCTCTGCCGCAGCTTCCATTAACACTTCCTCCGGCAGCACCGCCGGACCCGCAGAAAAATTGTAGACTCTACCCATGTTATGTAATCCTCCTTCAATCTTTTGAATCGCGCCCGTCATGCGACGTGCTGTTGCGCTGTCGCTTTAACACGACAAATTACAAGAATTATATAGCTTTCCCGCCCTTCTGTCAACTATATTTTTCAAAAACCCGGTTTTGGTTTGCATATGTATCACTTGGATTCCCCTTTGGAAATCCTCAAAAATTCGTCCTTGATCTCCTTTACCGTCTCAAGGCGGAGCCACTCAAGACTCGCCGCCCTTTCCTCACCGCGCTCCTTTGCCTGCACGTATTTCAGCCTCCACTCGGCAGGCTGCGTGATAAATGCCATCAGGTATTCCTGGATGAAAGCCTGCACTTTGTCGCCGGACGCATATTTCGGATTCATCTTCGCCTTTAGGGCACTCGCTTCCAGCATCGTACCAAACACATCATAGACGGCAAGCTTTCCCAGCTCAAGCTCCGCCTCCTCTTCCTGCCCCAATGCCTTAAGCTCCCTTGCCCTTGCCTGCATCCTGTTTTTCCTGCTTACGAAATACTCCTGCATCTTTGCTTTCAATTCCTCAATGGTCATCTCTTTGCCCCCGTTTTACGGTCTGTTTAATGGCTGCCGCAAAGATATTTTTCGATGTTATCAATCGCAGCTTTCTCGTCCTCCCCGCTCGTTGTCACGGTAAGCTCCTCCCCGCTCGGGAGGGCAAGGCTCATCATGCCCATAATGCTCTTCGCGTTCACCTTTTTCTCCCCGCACTCTACATAAATGCTGCTTTCGTACTGGCTTGCCACCTGTACGAGCAGCGCGATCGGCCTCGCCTCAAGACCTTCCGGCAAACAAATTTTAATTTTTTTCGAAATCATCCCTCTTCCTCCTATTTTGAGTTCCGTATGCTCCCTTCCTGTACCGCTTAACGCAGTGGGCTTTCTGGCCGCTTCGCTCCCACAAACCCCACTGGGCACCGTTCGGGAGCATACTGTTTTTGAGTTCCGTATGCTCCCTTCCTGTACCGCTTAACGCAGTGGGCGGCATACTGTTTTAAGTTCCGCAAAGGCCTTACAGTGTCCCCCCTCCTGCACTGTCCGCGCTCTTTGCCGTTCTCCTCATATCCTCCGCGATCCCGCAAAGCCGTTTTAAGCGATGGTTCACACCGGATTTTCCAAGCGGGGTATCCATCATCTCCCCCAATTCCTTCAGGGAAGCTTCCGGATACTCAACCCTCAGCTCCGCGACCTCCCTAAGCCCGTCCGCCAACCGGTCAAACCCAATACTGTCCCTGATATATATGATATCATCAATCTGTCTTGCCGCCGCCTGCACGGTTTTGTTGATATTCGCAGCCTCACAGTTTACCTGGCGGTTCACACTATTGCGCACATCTTTCAGTATCCTGACATTCTCAAGCTCCATCAATGCCAGATGTGCCTCCATGATATTGAGCAGTTCCACAATCTGGGAACCCTCCTTCACATAAAGGACAAAATATTTCTTCCGCCGTATCACCTTGGCTTCCACCGAAAACGAATGCATGATCTCCCGCATCCGCTCCGCTTTTTGCACCGCAGGAAAAACAATTTCGAAGTGGTATGCTTTTTCCGGGTCCGAGAGCGATCCCCCCGCCAAAAAGCTGCCGCGCAGGAAGGCGCGCTTGCAGCAGGTATTCTGCACGATGATTGGATTTACGGTAAAATCCGCCGTCCCCATCCCCAAGCGCTCAAGTTTGATTGCCTCACAGACGCGCCGCACCCCGCTGTCCTGGTCCAGTACAATGCAGTAACCGTCCCCCTTAGTCCGCGCATGGAACTTTCTGGCCTCTATCCGGACATTTTCTATATTAAATATTTTTTCCAGTAATTCAAAATATTTTCTTGCCAGCGCCCCATTTTCCATGCAGACTGTAAGCCGCCTGACCCCGTCCCCGCCAAATTCCACCTCCCCGCAATTTAGCGTGACTGCCGCAAGTTCCGCCAGCATACAGTGCCTCGCCGTAGGAAAACGGTCAAAAAGCTCGTCCTTCACCTTTTTAGAAAACGACATGTCCTCCTCCGTTGCTATACCCGCGCGATATCGCGGTGGTCGGTCTTGACCCCGTACTCCGTTTTCGCAAGCCTTTCGCTCAGCTCATAAGCCACCGTGACGGAGCGGTGCTTTCCGCCTGTGCAGCCGACCGCGACGACCAGCTGGTTTTTTCCCTCCTCAATGTATCCCGGAATCAAAAAAAGCAGAATACTTTCCAGCCGGTCAAGAAATTCAGGTGCCATCGGTGAGGAGAGGACATAATCCCGCACCGCCTCACTCTGCCCGGTAAGCGCTTTTAAATCCGGCACGTAGTAAGGATTTTTTAAGAAACGCACATCAAACACCAGATCCGCATCCGGCGGTATCCCGTACTTAAACCCGAACGAAAGTACGGTGATAAAAAAATTATGGTAAGTGCCATTCTCCACAAAGATGTGATCCACCTGTGTTTTTAACTCCCGAACCAGCAGGTGGCTTGTATCCAAAATGTAATCCGCCCTTGATTTCAAAAATGCCAAACGTCTGCGCTCTTCCTCAATGCCGCGGTCAACCCGGTCAGTGCCGGAAAGCGGATGTGTGCGCCGCGTCTCCTTAAAACGCTTGACAAGAACCTCCGTCGAGCATTCCAAAAATAAAATCTCGTACGGGTAACCTTCCTTTAAGAGTTCCCCGAATACCTGCTCGACCCCGGAAAGTGCCTGGCCGCTGCGGATATCAATACCGAGCGCGATCTTACTGATGTTCGGGCTCTCCCGGATCGTCAGCCTCGCAAAGGTCGGGATCAGCGGAACCGGCAGATTGTCCACACAAAAATATCCCGCGTCCTCGAGCATCTTAAGTGCCGAACTCTTCCCCGCCCCCGACATACCTGTTACGACAACAAATCTCATCCTCATCCCCGTTCCTAAATGTTAAAAAAATTCGCCCAGCATGCGGATCTCCGTCTCCAAAAAAACACTGTATTTTTCCTGTACGGTATCCTGTATCTTCGCGATCAGTCCCATCACGTCCCCCGCTGTCGCATTCCCGTCATTGACGATAAAACCACAATGCTTTTCTGATACCTTCGCCCCTCCGACCCGCAAACCTGCAAGCCCCGCATCCATGATCAGCTTCCCCGAAAAATATCCTTCCGGACGCTTGAAGGTGCTCCCTGCGCTCGGATATTCCAAAGGCTGCTTTTCACGCCGCCTTGCGGCAAGTTCCTCGATCTTGCGGCACTCCTCCACCGCGTCGCCCAAAGGAAAGGAAAAATCCGCATCAAGCACATAGAATTCTTCCTTCTGCAGGATGCTAAAGCGGTAGGAAAGCTTCAATTCCCCGGCTGTAAGTGTGACAATTTCCCCGCCAGGTCCTACTGCCCGGACACTCACAAGGAAATCCTTGATCTCCCCGCCGTATGCCCCCGCATTCATAAATACCGCGCCGCCGACGCTCCCCGGTATCCCAGCCGCAAACGCAAAGCCTGCCGCACCGCGCGACGCAGCTTCCTTCGCGAACATGGAGAGCAGCATCCCCGCCCCGACGCGTGCCGTAAGACGGTCTTTTTCCGGATAAAAAAGTATACTGTCCGCGCGGTCAAGCCGTAGCACAACCCCGCGGATGCCCGCATCCGAGACGAGCAGATTACTTCCGTTCCCAATCACAAAATACGGCATGCCCTCATTCCTGCACAGAGCAAGCACCGATGCGAACTGTTCTTTATCCGCACAAACAAAATAGTCTGCCGGACCGCCGATCCGAAACGTCGTATGGCGGGCAAGCAGCTCATTTCTTCGCACTCTGTCTTCACTTACAATCGCAACCAGCTTTCCATAAAAATCCTGCTCCACTGCATTTCCCGCCGTTTCCGTAAGATTTAACATCTTTTTGCAACCTTTATAGTTATATCATGATTTTATGCAAATGACCATCGTTTCATCCGAAGATTTTAATTTTTGTGCATAGCGCTGTGTTTTTCGCGTTTTTTCGTTTTTGATTCAGCATTCTGCCGGGGGCATGCCGAAACGTTTTTCTCCGCTTTTAGCACACCCCGCCCGCGCGCTCACCCGTTTACGACCAAGCGCGCGCTCCCGTAAATCCCGGCATCATTCCCGAGCTTTGCCAGACGAAACTCCTTGTTGCGCAGCGCAAAGAGGATGTTTTCATTGTAGTGCCTGCGAACCGCATCAAGCAGGATTTCCCCAGCGCGCGACACACCGCCGCCGATGACAAAAACCTGCGGGTCAACCGCCGCCGCCACATGGGTCAAGGCAAGCGCCAGGTACTCCCCGAGCATATCGACCAAATCACACGCAATACTGTCCTGTTCCTTCGCGCAGTCAAAAACGTTTTTCGCACTTAACTCCGGAAACTCCCGGAGTTTTGATGCCGTGTTGTCCGCGGCAAGGCGCTTTTTGGCCATTCGCACGATGCCGGTCGCCGAAGCATACTGCTCCAGATGCCCATGCCCGCCGCACCCGCACAGTGCATCCTCCCGAGGGTTTACGATCATATGCCCAATCTCGCCGCCCGCGCCGTTGCTTCCCGCGACGATCCTGCCGCCGATGATGACACCGCCGCCCACGCCCGTGCCGAGTGTTACCATGACAACATCCTCATAGCCGATGCCGCCGCCCTTCCACATTTCACCGAGCGCCGCCACATTCGCGTCATTTCCCGCCTTTACCGGGATTTTCGTCAACTCTTCCATCTGCCGCGCCGCAGGTGTGATATCCCAGCCGAGATTGGCGCATTTCAATACCACCCCATCCTCTGTCACAGGTCCCGGGATACCGAGCCCGATACCGCACACGTCATCCTTTCGGATTCCCTTTTCCTCGCATTTTGAAAGAATGGTTCCCGCCACGTCGGGAAGGATGTGTGCGCCCTTCTCCTCCCTGCGGGTCACAATCTCCCATTTTTCAAGAAGCTCGCCCTCCTTCGTGAAAAGTCCGCACTTTACGGTAGTCCCTCCGATGTCAATCCCAAAGATATACTGCCCCATCGTTTACTCCTCCTCATCCCCGCCGCTGTTTTTCATAAGATTGTTGGTCACACGCTTGTAAAGTTCCTGCGCCGCGTTGTAGCCCATCTTCTTCTGGCGGAAATTGACCGCCGCCGTCTCGCAGATAATCGCCAAATTGCGTCCCGGGCGGATCGGGATATTATGGCAGACAACCTTGTTGCCCAGAAATTCGGTGTACTGCTCCTCAAGCCCCAGGCGGTCGTACTCCTTATCCTTATCCCACTCTTCCAGGTTAATCACAAGGTCGATCGCCTGCGTATTCTTGACACTCTCCACACCGAAGAGCGTCTTGACATCCACAATGCCGATGCCGCGCAGCTCGATAAAATGCCGTGTAATATCCGGGGCTGTGCCGACCAACGTATCGTCGCTCACTTTCTTGATCTCCACCACGTCGTCCGTCACAAGACGGTGCCCCCTCTTTAAAAGTTCTAATGCCGCCTCGCTCTTTCCAATGCCGCTCTCCCCCATGATCAGGATCCCTTCGCCGTAGACATCGACAAGCACACCATGGATGGAGATGCGCGGCGCGAGCTCCACGCAGAGCCAGCGGATGACTTCCGCCATAAACGAGGAGGTTGATTTCGCGGTGCGCAGGATCGGCACGCCGCACTCCACACCAATCTGTCTTATTTCCTCCGAGACCTCGATGTTGCGGCAGAATACAATGCATGGCATCTGGAAGCTCATCAGCTTGCGCATGATCCCGATGCCGTGATCCTTCTCCATCTTCTGCATGAACGCGTACTCCACATTCCCGATGATCTGGATGCGCTCTGAGTCAAAATAATCAAAGAAGCCCGTTAACTGCAATGCCGGGCGGTTGATCTCCGCCTGCGAGATCTTAATGCCCGAAAGATCAATCTGTGGCGTGCAGTTCTCAAGTGCCATTTTTTCTACCAGTTTCTTAAGCCCAACCGTATACATAACCAAATCCCTCCGTTCCTTGCGGCCATGCCGTCATATTGCTACTGAATCCGATCCGCGGCTGTCCGACAACAGCACCCTGTCCACAGTAACATCTTAATCTCATTTTAACACAAGCTTCACCGCTTGAAAAGGGGAACGAATATTCTTTTTATTTCTGATAGGAAGCCAGAGCATCCCGCAGAAGGGCATTGACCATGCCGGGGTCGGCTTTTCCTTTCAATTCCTTCATCATCTGCCCGACCAGAAAACCAAACGCCCTGTCCTTCCCGCCAAGGAAATCAGAAACCGACTGTTTGTTTGCCGCGAGCACGCGGGAGAGAGCCTCGCGCAAAAGCCCGTCATCCTGGAGCATGGTCAGTCCTTTTTCCTTCACATATTCCTCCGGGTCGGCATCCTCCATAAAAATCTTCCCAAAGACCTCCTTCGCCACCGTGCGGTTGATTTTCCCCGCATCGACCATGCCGATCAGCGCGGCAAGCTTTTCCGGCGCAAGGGCAAGCTCTTCCGCGTCCGTCTCCGTCTCCTTTAAAAGGCGCATGGTCTCGACCATCAGCCAGTTGGAAACTTCCTTCGGCTTGCCGCAGATTGCCACCGTCTCCTCAAAAATATCCGCCATCCTCTTTGCCCCGGTAAGAATTGCAGCATCGTAGGCCGGAATGTAAAATTCCTCCATATAGCGTTTCATTTTTGCATCGCGCAGCTCCGGCTCCCTCAACTTGATGCGTGTCAGCCAGTCCTCGTCAATCACAAGCGGCACAAGATCCGGTTCCGGAAAATACCGGTAGTCCTGCGCGTCCTCCTTCGAGCGCATCGCAAAACTCGTATCCTTGTTTTCGTCCCAGCGCCTTGTTTCCTGTATGACTTTGCCGCCGTTAGAAAGCACCTCGATCTGGCGCTTGCACTCCCCTTCGATTGCCCGCACGATCGCCTTGAAGGAATTCATGTTTTTCATCTCGGTGCGCGTGCCAAACGCCGCTGCCCCAACCTCCCGCACGGAGAGGTTGATGTCCGCGCGCAGCGATCCCTCCTGCATCTTGCAGTCCGAAACGCCGAGATATTTTAAGATCAGGCGCAATTTCTCCAGATACGCGATCACTTCATCCGCCGAGCGCATGTCCGGCTCACTCACAATCTCAATCAACGGTACACCGCAGCGGTTGTAGTCCACCAGCGTACAATCCTCCCAGGGGTCATGCACGAGCTTGCCGGCATCCTCCTCCATATGGATCTCATGGATACCGATCCGCTTCTTCCCGGTATCCGTCTCAATCTCAATCCCTCCGTTTCGGCAGATTGGCAGATAGAGCTGTGAAATCTGGTACGCTTTCGGAAGATCCGGATAAAAATAGTTTTTGCGGTCAAACCTGCAATGCCTTGTAATCTCACAGCCGAGCGCAAGCCCCGCGGCGACCGCGAACTCCACCACTTTTTTATTTAAGACCGGCAGCGTACCCGGCATCCCCATACAGACCGGACAGCAATGTGTGTTCGGCAGCCCTCCGAACTGTGTTGTACAACCGCAGAATATCTTTGTTTTTGTCGCGAGCTCAACATGTACTTCAAGCCCGATTACCATCTCATAATTCTTCATTCTCCCTCACCTTCCGCCGCCGTACCGGCAGCCTTCATCCACAAGCCCCTTGCCGGCAGAACGTCTGACTTAGCACCTGCCGCAAAATGCCCCGCCCGTTTCCTGTTCATAGCAATAGGCCGCACGGAGGATATCCCGCTCCCCGAATGGCTTGCCGATCAACTGTAAGCCGATCGGAAGCCCCTGATCGTCACACCCGCACGGCAGGCTGATTGCAGGAAGACCCGCAAGGTTGACAGCCACGGTATAAATATCGCCGAGATACATTTTTAGCGGGTCGCTTAAACTCTCACCCAGTTTCATTGCCGTAGTCGGAGCAGTCGGCCCAAGGATCACATCGCAATTCTCAAACGCACGGTCAAAGCTTTGCCTGATGAGTGCCCGCACCTTCAGCGCTTTGTTGTAGTATGCATCGTAATAACCGGAACTTAGGACGAACGCACCGATCATCATGCGGCGCTTCACCTCATCCCCGAACCCTTCCGTGCGGGTGCGCTTGTACATTTCCTGCAGATCTTTATGATCCGGCGCACAAAAACCGTATTTTACACCGTCGTAGCGCGAGAGGTTTGAACTTGCCTCCGCGGAGGCAATCACATAGTAAGCGGGAACCGCGTAATCGACGGCATCAAGGTCAAACTCCGACAGGAGGGCACCCTTTTCTTTTAGTACCTTCGCCGCCGCGAGAACGGCATCCGCCACCTGCGCGTCAAGCCCCGCCTGAAAATATCCTTTCGGTATGCCGATGCGCATCCCCCGGACATCGCCCTTTAGCGCACCCATGTAATCAAATCTATCCTGCGGCACACTTGTTGAATCCCGCCGGTCCCCGCCGCTGATCAGGGAAAGCAGCGCCGCACAGTCCGCGACATCCTTTCCGACCGGTCCGATCCCATCAAGTGACGACGCGTAAGCAATCAGCCCGTAGCGCGATACCGTTCCGTATGTCGGTTTGATGCCGGTCACCCCGCAGAACGCACTTGGCTGGCGGATTGAACCTCCCGTATCTGACCCAAGCGCAATGCCCGCCTCCCCCGCTGCGACCGCCGCCGCCGACCCGCCGGAAGAACCGCCCGGAACCCTCGTGATATCCCACGGGTTTTTCGTCACCCCAAAGTACGAGGTTTCCGTCGTGCTGCCCATCGCGAACTCATCCATATTCGTCTTGCCGAGCATCACCATACCCGCCGCCGTAAGGCGCTCCACAACCGCCGCGTCGTACGGCGGCACGAAATCCCCGAGGATTTTAGAGGCACAGGTCGTCCTCACTGCTTTTGTGCATATATTATCCTTCACGGCAACGGGCACACCCGCAAGCGGTGACGTGTACTGCCCGGACAGGATTCCTTCCTGCACCGCATCCGCGCGGGAAAGTGCTTCCTCCTTCCGCACAGTGATATAACAATGATAATCGTTCTCCTTCTCCCTGATCACTGCCAAATGTGCTTCTACCGCTTCCCTGACACTAACCCCGCCCGCCCGGATCTGTCTTCCGAGTTCGAGCGCCGTTAATTTTGTAATATCCATGTCCTATCTCCTCTTTGCCGGCGTTCCCACCGGATTCATGCAACATTTGTGCTGTTTCATCTGCTTCCGTCCTGCTTCATCTACGTGCATTCACTTATGCCGCTACAATGCCGCACCCATGCTGCATTCACTCCACCGTCTTTGGCACCAGAAACGCCCCGTCCTTTTTTGCCGGCGCGTTCGAAAGCAAATTCTCCCGCTCTTCCTTGTTTGTCACCTCATCCTCCCGGAAAACGTTTTGCAGCGAAATCACATGGGACATCGGTTCGACCCCGTCGGTGACAAGTTCATTCATTGTGTCGATGTATCCGAGGATCCTCCCGAGATCCTCCTTCGCCTTCTCCTGTTCCTGCGCAGACAGCGAAAGCTTTGTAAGTGCCGCCACATACGTGATTGTTTCATCCGTGATCGTCATTTTAATCCTCCTATTTTTTTCATTCTGACTATGCCCCTTGGGATCTCCTTTCGCGGGGGATTTCCATCCCCTCTCCCGCAAATCCCCTCCGGCACGTTTTTTCGGTTGTGCCGTTTTATTCCTTGCCATCTCACGGCGTAAGGCGGTTCACGTCGCGCGGAAACATTGTCGTCTCCCTCACATTCCCCTCGCCGAGCAGCTGCATCGTCAAACGTTCCAGCCCGATGCCAAGCCCTCCGTGCGGCGGCATCCCGTACTGAAAGATCATCAGATACCCTGCAAAATCATCCGGCTCCATCCCCCGCTCCTTCATCTTATTCTTCAGCATCCCATAATCGTGGATGCGCTGCCCGCCTGTCGTAATCTCCATGCCGCGGAACAATAAGTCGAAACTTAAGGTAAACTTTTCGTCGGCCGGATCATCCATCGCGTAGAAAGGGCGTTTCCTGGACGGATAATGTGTGACAAACACGAAATCACTCCCGTACTCCTCCTTAAAATACCGCCCAATCAAAGCTTCCTCCTCCGGCTCCAGATCATAAGGATCACGGATTCTGCGGCTGTATTTTTCCGCGGCAAGCCGTTTTGCCTCATCAAAACGAACCGATGGGATTTTGCCTGCCGAAGGAAGTTCAATCCCCAAAATTGCAAGCTCCCTCGCGTATTCCTTAAAAAGCAGCCCAATCGTGTAGGAGAGCATTGCCGTCTCCGTCTCCATGATCTCGGTAAAACTGTCGATATAACCCATCTCAAGGTCAAGCCCGGTATATTCATTCAAATGTCTTGCCGTGTTGTGCTTCTCGGCACACAACACCGGTCCCACCTCGAAAACGCGGTCGTAGACACCAACCAACGTCTGCTTGTAAAATTGGGGGCTTTGCGCCAGAAACGCGCGCTTCCTGAAATACTCAAGTTGGAATACATTCGCCCCGTCCTCCGCGTTACCCGCCACGATCTTTGGTGTGTGCACCTCCGTGAAATGCTCGGAAAACAGGAAATCGCGGAACCCCCGCACAATCCCCTCCTGCAGCTTAAAAACCGCCCTTTCCCTCAGGTTGCGCAGGGAGAGGGGACGCAGGGAAAGTTTTGTTTCCAGCGAAGCATTTAGCTTCCGCTTCGCAATCGGCAATGGCAGCGGCGCATCCCCCTCCGGTTCCGAAAGAATGTCCACGTCTGTCAGATGCAGCTCAAACCCATTTGGAGCCCGGCTTTCCGCCCGCACTACACCGCTTGCCTCAACGGCAGTCCCCTCCTTCATGGAACGAACTGCCAGAACCACTGCCCCTCCGGAATCCCCGTCCGCCACGCACTGCACCAGCCCGCCGTAATTGCGCAGCACCAAAAATGAAAACCCGCGCATGTCGCGCACGGTATGCACGGCACCGCGAAGCTTCACGGCGTTGCCGTGCATACCTTCCCGCAAAATATCGGCGATCTCAACCGTATTCTTCTTTTTTTGCCCTGTCACAAATTCCATAAACATCCCTCCATTCCTCTCATTTTATCTATTTGAATATGTATTTTGTGTATGAAATTTACATTCTACACAAAGCATATTTTAATATCCGCAAAATGCAAAAAATCCCGGAAACCAAACCATGCCAACCGGCAAGATCAAGTTTCCGGGACGGGAAACCACAAAACTATCCATGTTCGTTCCCGCGGTACCACCCGCGTTGAGGAGCGTCTTCGCCCTCCCCTCTTACGCTTAACGCGCGCCACGCGCTGCCCTATGATGCCCCTGCATGTTCAGGCCGCGGACTCCGGAGTGTTCCCTGCCATACGACCACATCAAAGGGCATGCTCTCAGTCGGTGACATGCCGTTCCTGTCGTCCAATGTGATACCTGCATCGCAGAGTCTCCTTCCCAGTTGATCAAACTCCGCCAAATCCCGGCGGACAAAATTTATGTTCACTACCTTAACACAAGTGCAGGAAAAAATCAAGGGGCAATTTATTTTTTTCTTTCGGCCGACATCCGTTTGCCGGATTCGCTGCTGCCCAGACATCCGCCCCTAAATCACAGACGGTTCCTCTTCCTCCCGCCGGCAGTTACAGGTCCGGCTTCCCGCAGGCATTAAAACCTGCGGAACCTCGCATAGCGCTCCTCAACAATCTGAACCGGTGTCTTGCGGTGATAGATCCGCAGAAATTCCAGTATTCCTTCGCGCAGTTCCTGTACGAGCGGTTCCATATTATCACGGTTTAACATGGCAGGTTCTTCTTCCTGCACTTTCTCTTCCCCTTCCACGGCATCGCCAAGATAATCCGAAAGTTCCCGCACACCATCCAAAGTTTCTTCTTCATCAGCCTCTTCTATTTCACCCGTTTCCTCCAGGTGCTCGCCAAATACCCGCTCGACAATATGCAGTTCCTTTAAATCCTCCGCCGTGATCTTCATCACCCCTGCCGCCTCGTCGGCACGCTTCCCGTCCTTCCAGAGGATGGACGCAAAGCCCTCCGGCGACAGAATGGAGTACGTAGCGTTCTCAAGCATCCAGACCTCATTGGCAACCGCGAGCGCGAGCGCGCCGCCGCTGCCGCCCTCGCCGATAAAGATTGAGAGAACCGGTACTTTCAGAGCCGACATTTCGTAGAGATTGCGCGCGATCGCCTCCCCCTGTCCGCGCTCTTCCGCCTCGATGCCGCAGAACGCCCCCGGCGTATCGACAAAGCAGATGACCGGACGGCCAAATTTTTCCGCCTGTTTCATCAGGCGCAGCGCCTTTCGGTATCCGTCCGGGTACGGCATCCCGAAGTTACGTTTCTGGTTCTGCTTTAAATTGCGGCCTTTCTGCTCCCCGATCACTGTGACCATAATGCCGTCAAGGCGCGCGATCCCTCCCACGATCGCCCCGTCATCCCGGCACACGCGGTCCCCGTGCAGTTCCATAAAACGGTCAAAAATACCGCTGATATAGTCAATGCTGGTCGGGCGCTCGCTGCTCCTCGCGCGCTTGACCCGCTCCCATGCCGTCAATTCTTCCATGTCAAAAACCTCCCTGCCAGATCATTCTTGGCATAATCCACATCCCAAAACCCCATTTCCATCCAGGCGGTTCCGGAAAAAGAATCCCTAATCAATCTCCAGTTTCTCCTGCGGCGATACCGACATCGCAGACATCCGCGCCACCGACGGCTTTTCGCCGCCGTTTGCCTCGATCAGGAACGAGAGCGTCTTGCGCATGCGTTCGCGCTTAACGATCTTATCCACAAAACCGTGTTCCAGCAGAAATTCCGCCCTCTGAAAGCCCTCCGGCAACTTCTGCCCAATCGTCTGTTCGATCACGCGCGGTCCCGCAAACCCGACCAATGCTCCCGGCTCCGCCAATATCGTATCGCCAAGCATGGCAAAACTCGCAACCACACCCCCGGTCGTCGGATCCGTCAACACCGAAACATAGTACAGCCCCGCGTCCGAATGTCGTTTCAGCGCCCCCGCTGTTTTGGCCATCTGCATCAGGGACACGATCCCCTCCTGCATCCTGGCACCGCCGGAGCTGCAAAAAATCACGGCCGGAAGCCTCTCCCTCGTCGCACGCTCAATCATCCTCGTCAATTTCTCCCCGACAATCTCACCCATGCTCCCCATCATGAAAGACGCCGCCATCACACCGACCGCGACCGGCATCCCGTCGATCGCCGCCTTTCCGGTGAGAACCGCCTCGTCAATCCCCGTCACCTGCCGCATATGCTCAAGTTTTTCAATATATCCGGGGAATTTCAGCGGGTCGGAAATCGGAAGCCCCGCGTCCCACTCGACAAAGCTCGCCTTGTCCACTACCATGCTGATGCGCGCCCGCGGCGGCACGCGGAAATAGCACCGGCAGTTCGGGCACATATGATAATTTGTCACAACATCCTCCGAACAGATGATCTCCCCGCACTTCTCACATTTCTGGAACAGACCGTCCGGCACCTGCGGCTCCGCGAACGCGTCCGCCAGATAATCCCCCTGTCCTGCCTTTTTGTTCTTCTCCGCCAATCACTTCACGCTCCCATCTCACCTGCCTGCCGTTCTCCCTGCCCCTTTTTTCTTTCGAGCAGGTTACCGACAAAGTCCGTATCAATCACCCCGGAAACAAACTCCGGCTCATCGAGCAGCCCCCGCTGGAAATCCTTGTTCGTCTCAATGCCGTCAATGACAAGTTCCGAAAGAACCCCCTTCATTTTTGCGACGGCTTCCGCACGGTCCGCACCCAGTGTCATGACCTTCGCCGCGAGCGAATCGTACATGGCCGGCATCGTGTAACCCGCATACAGTGCCGTGTCGATGCGCACGCCGTTCCCCCCCGGCATGTGGAATCCCCCGATCTTTCCCGGCGACGGCAGAAACCCCCTCTCCGGGCATTCCGCATTAATGCGGCATTCCAAGGCATGCCCCCTCAGCACGACATCCTCCTGCGCCAAGGAAAGTTTTTCCCCTGATGCAAGCTTTAACTGCTCCTTGATCAGGTCAAGCCCCGTCACAAGCTCCGTCACGCCGTGCTCTACCTGAATGCGCGTGTTCATCTCTATAAAATAATAATTTTTGTCACTGTCCAATATAAATTCAATCGTCCCCGCATTGTGGTAACCCGCCGCCTTCGCCGCACGCACCGCAACCCCGCCCATCTCCTGACGCAGTTTTTCATCAAGCGCCACGGAAGGGGACTCCTCGATCATCTTCTGGTGCCTGCGCTGCACCGAACAGTCACGCTCCCCAAGATGTATAACATTTCCGTAATTGTCCGCCAGAATCTGAAATTCAATATGTCTCGCATGCTCAATGTATTTCTCGATGTACATGGAATCGTCACCGAAGGCATTTTTCGCCTCGGTGCTCGCCGTCTCGAACAAATGGATAAACTCCTCCTTGGAGCGGACAATCCGCATGCCCTTTCCGCCCCCTCCGGCGCTCGCCTTGATGATAACCGGGTATCCGAACGCGTCCGCGAGCTGCTTGCCGAACTCCGCGTCAAACACAGGTTCCGTCGTCCCCGGAACTACCGGCACACCCGCCGCAATCATCGTGTTGCGCGCCGCGGATTTATCCCCCATGCGGTCAATGATATCCCCGTCGGGTCCGACAAACGTAATGTTGCAGCGCCTGCATAAATTCGCAAATTTTGAGTTCTCCGACAAAAAGCCAAAACCCGGATGAACCGCGTCCGCCCCCGAAGCGATCGTCGCACACAAAATGCGCTCCATCTTCAGATAGCTCTCGCGCGCCGGTGCCTCACCTATGCAGACAGACTCATCTGCCAGCTTTACATGCAACGCATCCTTATCCGCCCTGGAATACACGGCAACCGTAGCAATCCCCAGTTCCCTGCAGGCACGGATGATGCGCACCGCGATCTCGCCGCGGTTTGCGATCAATAACTTCTTAATCATGATGTTCCCCATTCCGGAATGCACCCTAAAAGCCCCCATATGCAGGGCGCACCCCTCAATCTGCAATGAAAAGACCGCCAAACATGCCGGACTGTGCCGGGAAAATAGACCATTCCCCCACTGTAATGCCACGGTGCGCTAGCCGATCATAAACGTAATCTCACCCTCCGCGAATATTTTGTCCCCTTCGTAGGCCTTTGCCATACCGACCCCGACCGGTCCCTTACACTTGACAATGTCCACCTCCAGCGTGAGCACGTCGCCCGGCACAACCTTGTTGCGGAACCTCGCCTTGCTGACACCGCCGAAATATGCGGTTTTCCCCTTGTTCTGCTCAAGCGAGAGGCAGATGACCGCGCCGACCTGGGCAAGTGCCTCCATCACCAATACGCCCGGCATCACTGGTTCCCCCGGAAAATGGCCGACAAAAAACGGCTCATTCATGCTGACACATTTTCTACCGACCGCGTGCTTGCCCGGCTCCAATTCATCAATCCTGTCCACCAAAAGAAACGGCGGACGATGCGGAATAATCTCCATAATCTCTTTGATTGTTAACATATATACCTCACTCATTCGTGCGCACTAACACAAGTTCATCCCCAAAGCCAACCATTGCTTTGTTTTCCACTAATATTTTTTCTACAATACCGTCGTACGGCGACTCGATCTCATTCATCAGCTTCATCGCCTCCACAATCCCGATGACCTGCCCCTTTTTCACCACGTCGCCGACCCGGATATAAGGTTCCGCATCCTCGCCGGACGCGGCATAAAACGTCCCGACCATCGGCGAAGTAATGTACTCCCCTTCCGGTTCCTTCGTCACTGCCTGCTGCTGGAAAACCGGCCGGGTCATCTGCATATGAGGCATAAACCCGGCAGCGGCCAGATCCGTCTGCGGCGGCAGCATTCCCTCCGGAGGGATCTGTCCCATCTGGGGCATCGGCGGCATCGGCGGTGCCAATCCCACCTGCGGTGCCAATCCCACCTGCGGTGCCAATCCCACCTGCGGTGGGATGACAAGTTCTTTCCCTTCTTTTTTGGCAGAAAATGTTACATGCCCCTTTCCGCCGTCCTCCCCCTCCTCGTCAAAGGAAACCTCAAACTCGGTCAGCTCGGAATCCGAGACTGCCTTGATCAATGTAAGAATCTCATCTATCTTCATGTCTTCCCCTTTTCTGTCAAACACCGGTTCCACATCCGCCCACACAAATCCCGGTTCCGGGAACTCGTGTTTTTCCTGCGGACCGACCGTTTTTATGGCACATCCCCTGCTTTAAACTTTCAAGTCCTGCCCTATATTCAGATTTTCTTTAAGAGCAGCACCGCGTTATGCCCCCCAAACCCAAGGGAATTGCTCATCGCATAATTCACCGGCATCTCGCAGGCTTCCCTGCAGTAATCAAGATCCATCTCCTCCTCCGATTCCGCAAGCCCTGCCGTTGCGTGCACATAACCCTCCAAGATTGATTTCACGCAGACGATAAATTCCACCGCCCCCGCCGCGCCGAGCAGATGCCCGATCATGGACTTGGTCGAGTTGATCTTCACCTTGTACGCGGCATCGCCAAATGCTTTCTTGATCGCGCGCGTCTCAAAGAGGTCATTTGCGTGGGTCGCCGTTCCGTGCGCGTTAATGTAGTCCACCTGCTCCGGGACGATACCCGCCTCATTTAATGCAAACGTGATTGCGCGCGCCGCACCGTCGCCGTCCTCCGCCGGCAGGGTGATGTGGTACGCGTCCGAGGTCGCGCCGTAACCGACAATCTCCGCATAGATCACAGCCCCCCTCGCCATAGCGTGCTCGTATGACTCAAGGACGACCACACCCGCGCCCTCCCCCATGACAAAGCCGCTCCGGTCCTTGTCAAACGGCAGGGACGCGCGCATCGGGTCCTCCGCGGAGCTAAGGGCAGTCAGGGCGCAGAAACCTGCCACAGAGAGCGGGGTGATCGCCGCCTCCGTGCCGCCGCACACCATGACATCCGCCTCGCCGGTCTGGATGGAACGGTACGCGTCACCGATGGAATTTGTCCCGGTCGCGCAAGCCGTGACTACATTGGTACATTTCCCGCGCAGCCCGTAAGCGATCGAAACATTGCCCGCCGCCATGTTCGAGATCATTAACGGAATCAGCATCGGGTTCGTGCGCTTCGGTCCCTTCTCCAGAAGCTTCGCGTGCTCACGCTCGATCGCCTGCATGCTGCCGATGCCGGAACTGACACAGACCCCGATCCGCGCGGTATCTTCCTTCTCAAGGTCAAGCCCCGCATCTTTGATCGCCTGTCCCGCCGCCGCCACTGCGTACTGGCAGAACGGCTCCATGCGGCGCGCCGCCTTTGCGTCCATGTAATCCCCCGGCTCAAAATCCTTGACTTGGGCAGCAACTTTCGCTTTATATTCCGCCGTGTCAAAATAAGTGATCGGTCCGATGCCCACCGTTTTCTTTTTTACATTCCCCCAGAATTCCTCCACGGAATTTCCGATCGGCGAAATAACTCCCATCCCTGTTACTACGACTCGTTTCATATATCCTCTCATTCTGCCGCCTGCTGGCGGCGCTCATACTCTGACCGGAAATCCCCCTACATATCCATGCCGCCGTTTACCTGCAGCGTCTGCCCCGTGATGTAGGACGCATGGTCGGATGCAAGGAACGCGACTGCCTCCGCGATATCCTGCACGGAACCGGCACGTTTTAGCGGAATCTGCGCAAGCATCCCTTCTTTGACCTGGTCCGGGAGTTTTTCCGTCATATCGGTCTCAATAAAGCCCGGAGCCACTGCGTTTACCGTAATGCCGCGCGAACCGAGCTCCCTTGCGAGCGACTTGGTCAGCCCGACCAGACCTGCTTTCGCCGCACAGTAATTCGCCTGCCCCGCATTGCCGATGATCCCGCTGATGGAGGAAATATTGACAATCCTGCCCCCCCTCTGCTTTAACATCAGCTTTGCCGCGTGCTTCATACACAAAAACGCCCCCTTAAGGTTGGTGTCAAGCACAGCGTCAAACTCCTCCTCGGACATCTTTAAGATCAGGTTATCTTTCGTGATACCCGCATTGTTTACCAGGATGTCAATCCTCCCAAACGCGGATACCGCCTCCTCAAACAGCTTCGCGATCTCCCCGGCGGACGCGACGTTCGCCTGCACGGCAACCGCCCTGCCGCCGTTTCCCGTAATCTCTGTGACCACCTCATCCGCGCGCTCCTTCGAGCCATTGTAATTCACCACCACCGCAGCGCCGTAGCGCGCGAGCGTGCGTGCGATCTCCCTGCCGATTCCGCGGCTGGCCCCGGTCACCAAAGCAACTTTACCTTCTAACATTCCAAGCACCTCCCGTCCCATACTTATGCGATGAGCGCGGAAAGCTTCTCCAAGTCTTCCGCCTTATCAATGTTGATGGTCTCCTTCGTGCGGTCGATCTTCTTCACGAACGAGGAGATTGTTTTTCCCGGTCCGATCTCCACAAAAACCTCCACGCCGTCCGCCACCATGCACTCCACGCACTGCTGCCAGCGCACGGACGAGGAAATCTGCCTTGCGAGCAGGCCGCGGATCCCGTCCGCCTCCCGCACATATTCCGCCGTCACGTTCGCGGCATACGGAAGTTTTGGCGTATGGATCTCGGTGTCCTTTAGCGCAAGGAGCAATTTCTCCCCTGCCGGCTGTAAGAGCGGCGAGTGGAACGGCCCGCTCACATTCAACGGCACCACGCGTTTTGCACCGCGCTCCTTTAATGCCGCGGATGCCGCCTGCACCGCGGAAATTTCGCCGGAGATGACAAGCTGTCCCGGGCAGTTATAATTCGCAACCGTCACAACGCCCGCCGTCTCCTCACATACCTGTTCCACGGCCGCCTGCTCCATACCGAGCACCGCCGCCATGCCGCCCACACCCTGCGGCACGGCTTCCTGCATCAGCTGCCCGCGCAGGCGCACAAGGCGGATGGCATCATAAAGGTCGAGCACCCCTGCCGTCACAAGCGCGGCGTATTCCCCCAAGCTTAAACCTGCCGCCGCCTGCGGATGGATTCCCATCGTCCCGATTTTTTTCAGCATCGCACCGATCGTCGTGATCATGGCAGCCTGTGTGTATTCCGTCAGGTCAAGCCTGTCATTTTCTTCAAAGCAAAGTGCTTTCATGTCCATGCCAAGCAACTCCCCCGCCCGTTCAAAAACTTCCCTGCTTTCCGGGAACTGTTCATAAAAATCCTTTCCCATCCCCGCATATTGGGCTCCCTGCCCGGGGAATACAAACGCTATTTTCTTCATTCCCAAAACCATACCTTTCTAAAAATTATACCGCGCGCTTTTTCTTGTCTAAGAGAGCAAGGAACGAGAGCGCGATCAATGCCATTGTAAGCACTCCCGAAACAAAGCCCCACAGTGCCGCCGCGCGGCGTTTCACGCTGTGCACGCCATTGCGCAAGCGCTTGCCCATATCGGTGCGGATGGCTTCCCCCCACTCGTAGGAAAGCGGCGAGTGTTCCAGTTTCCTGTGCCTTGGACGCTTTTTTTCCTTTGCGGTCTCCACGGCAGATACCGTGATTCCCTGCACCCCGATCTGGGCAGATTCCACGGCATCGTCCCTGCGCCAGCTTTTCTCCCGGAAAAAGGCTGCAAGCCACGCAGTCTTCTTCCGCTTAAGATCCACCTCCATATAATCGTCCGCCAAAAGCTCCACATCCAGATCACCCATCAGATCCACAAGCATTTCGTCTGTTCGGTCCATATGTTCTCCTTTCATAATTATTGGTTCCGCAGCCCTTCGAGTGCCTCTTTCCAGGCAACACAACCCATATACAAGCTCCCGGACCATGTTCCGGCATTGTAACGGGTCTGCACCGTATTCGTCCCATATAACCCTTTCTAACGCCATTTTCCGGGACGAGTTTTTGTCTGTCCCACTCCGCCGCCATGCATCCCCATGCCGTCTTCATTCCGCACGGATGTGCGGGCTATGTACCCTCCGCTTCGCAAAAGGCTGCCCGCATTTTCCCCCGAAGCCTTGAGAGCTTCGTGTCCACCGCATTGACCGTCATCCCCATCGCCGTCGCGATCGTCTTTGAAGACTGAAGGTAAAAATATTTGCGCAGCATCAACTCCCGCTCCCTGTCCGGAAGCCCCCGGATCAGATTGCCAAGCAATCTTGCGCGCTCTTTGCGCAACACGGCATTTTCCACGCTTCCGGCAGCATCCGCCACCGTGTCCGAAAACTCGGAAATCTCCGCCCCGGCACGGTAATCCTCATGGCGTTTTACGTCGCGCAGACGGTTCAGTGCCGTGTTGCGCGCAATTACTTTCAAGTAAGTCACAAGCGATGCCCGCCCGAAATCAAATTTCTCCACATTGCGCCAAACCTTTACGTACGTATCATTGACGCATTCCTCAATGTCCCCGGCACGCTCCTTCAAGATCCCGGATATGATGTAGGTAAGAAGTTTCCCGTACTGCTGCGCCAAAATCGCAAGCCCCACATCTTCCTGCCTTTTTATCAGTTCAATGATCTCTTCCTCCGTCATGGTGGCCTCCAAAGGCGCACCGCGCCTGCCTCAGACGGCAAAACCACGGTGCACATCCTATAATACACGTCAATTTATCATATCTTGCAGATTCTCATCACATCATTTACACTGTTATTTTCAAGGTCGGACGAAGTGACCACGATCAGCGTGCTCCCCTTCTTCACAAGCCCTGATTCCTGCGCTTTTTTTACGGCGTAATCAAACAGCGCTTCCGGCGTGTCCATACGGTCTGCTGCCACCGGCTTTACCCCCCAGGCAAGCTTAAGGCCGCGGATCCCTTCCTCCTCCATCGTCACGGCAAGAACCGGTGCCGTCGGCTTAAAATCCGAGAGCATTCGGGCCGTGCGCCCGGTTCTGGTCACAACAACGATCGCATCCGCCTCAAGATAACTTGCCGCGCTGTACGCCGACGCGCACACCGCGTTTGCTACCGTATGTTCCATCTTCATGTGGTCGCGGACAAAATAACGGCTGTAGTCAATGGATTCTTCTGTACTCTGTGCGATCTCCGCCATCGTCTTTACCGATTCTGCCGGGTACGCCCCTGCCGCCGACTCCCCGGAAAGCATGATGGCCGTCGTGCCGTCGTAGATGGAATTTGCCACATCCGAGACTTCCGCCCTTGTCGGCCGCGGGTTCTGCGTCATGGACTCCAGCATCTGCGTCGCGGTCACGACAATCTTCCCCGCCTCGTTGCACTTATTGATCATTACTTTCTGGATCGCCGGGATCTCCTTAAACGGAATTTCCACCCCAAGGTCACCCCGCGCCACCATGATGCCGTCGCTCTCCATAAGAATCTCGTCCAGGTTCTTCACACCCTCACCGTTCTCGATCTTGCTGATGATCCGCATTGCCCCGCCACCGTTATCTTTCAGGAATTTGCGCAGCTTGCGCACATCGTCCGCGCTGCGCACGAAAGATGCCGCAATATAATCAAACTTCTGCTCAATCCCAAAAAGGATGTCCTCTTTGTCCACCGGGCTTAAGTACGGCATCGGGATCACGACATTCGGGACATTGATACTCTTATGGTTGCTGATCTTCCCACCGTTAACAACCGTGCATACAACCTTCGTGCCCTTGACCTGCGCAACCTTAAGTGCAATCTTCCCGTCGTCGATGAGAATGCGCGTGCCCTCTGATACACTCTTTGCAAGTTTGTCATATGTCAGCCCGATGCGCGTCGAGTCGCCGGGTGTCTCCTTGTCCGTATCGAGCGTAAATGTCTGCCCCGCTTTCAGCATCGCACTGCCGCCCTCAAAATCCTTCAGGCGTATCTCCGGACCTTTTGTATCAAGCAGAAACGCGATCGGGATACCAAGTTCCCCGCTCACCTTCTGGACGCGCTCCTTGCGTTCCTTCTGCTGCTCATGCGTGCCATGGGAAAAATTAAACCTCGCGCAGTCCATCCCGTTCTGGATCAATTTGCGGATCATTTTTTCATCGTCCACCGCAGGCCCTAACGTACATATAATCTTTGTTCTTCTCATATTCTCCTCTTTCCCTCCGGCAAAGTCCCGCCGCCTGCCCGGTTTGTTTCCGTGCGCGGCACTCATATTGCCTTTGCTTTTTTTGTTCTGGGCTGTTATATTAAAAGTATACCCTTTTTGGTCCAATATTTCAATTACCGCCGCGCGTTTTTTATGATATTTTTACCAGAATGGGAAGTAAAAAAGAGATCGCCCGGCTTTTCGCGCGGGAAAGGAGACAAAAAATGACAAGAACAATGGATTTTCGCATGTCGCGGGAGGGGCTGATGAAAGTCGGCGACACCGTAACCCTCGCCGAATCTACCCTGAGTACACTTGCCGGAACGGTGTACTATTACACAATCATCCCGGCGCTCGCAATGTCCAACAACACCCCAAAGCCCCTGAAGAACCTGACGGGAACCGTTATCGAGATTGTTCCTTACGGAAGCGAATGGACCGTCACATTGGCGCTCGAGGAACCGTAAAAACTGCGTGTGGTCCTGTGCCGGAGGGCATGATTTGCGCACCGTACCATAAAAAGCTGCACCGTATAGTGCAGCTTTTTTCAAATACCAGATTCTTTTAATTGCGTGCTAATATCCCGTGTGCAGCCGGCCGCCGCACTCCTCAGTCTGTGACCGAGATATCCCCCGACGTGGATTTGATCTCAAGGCTTGATCCTTCCGCCCCGTAGCGGTGGATACCGTTCGCCGCCTCGCGCAGATGCAGGTCATGATAACGGTAGCTCGTTTCCCCGTGGGTCGATACTTTCGCGGCAAAACCCGCACCATTATTTTTCAAGTGGAAATGCACTTCCCCGCTCCGGGTATTCACGCTGGCTTTCGTGTCCCCCTCCTGCACGACGATCACATCACCGCTGCCGCTCGTCAGATCCATCTGGCCGATCCCGCCGCGGATGCTCATATCCCCGGAAGCTGCCGATGCCTTGAGCATCTTGACTGCAAGGCCGCTTCCCTCCAGGTCTCCGGAAGCAACCGTCATCAAAAGATTGTCCGACACGGCATCTTCCGCCCGTGCATCCCCGCTCATCGAAGAAACTTTCGCGTCCTTTGCCTCCATCTTTTTGACATACGCATCCCCGCTCATGCTCAACACGCTGACGATCCGTCCGCCGATTCCTGCGGCCCTGGCATCCCCGCTCATACTGGAAATGGCTGCCTCCCCAAACCAAACACCCTGTACATCGGCATCCCCGCTCATGGATTTAAACGCCGCCTTTTCCGCTTTCACATTGACCGCCCTGGCATCCCCGCTCTTTGTTGATGCCAGCACGTAGCCAAACTGTCCGTCCCGGATGGTCACGTCCCCGCTCATAGTCTCCGCCATGCATTTTCCCGCATTGACCCGGGAGAGCGTAACATCCCCGGACATACTTTTCAGCATCAGGGTACTGACCGCGGTATCCTTCATATTGATGTCACCGCTCTTCCCGTTTACCTCAAGCGCCTCCACCCATGCCGGAAGAAAAAGTTCCATGCGCAGGTCGGCATTCTCCTCAAATACCCCGCCCAAAATCGAAAAATGGTTTTTCCGTCCCACTTTTTCGTCCCTCACGATGCTCAGGGTCAAAATCCCCTGCGATACCCTCCGCTCACAGCGGTAAAGGATTTTGCTGCCCGTGCTGCCCTCGTTGATATAGTGATAGGAAAAATTATTATCCTCCGACGCAGCGATCGCCACATCTGCCGCTTTGCTGTCCAAAACAATATGGCGGATGCCTTCCTCCTTTGTGACGATGCCCCTGCTTTCCGGCATATACTGCTCCCCTGCATCGTCCGTGTCATAATCATTGCTGTAACTGTACTTGGATGCCATCCCCCCGTCTTTGCGCATACTTTGGCCGCCGTCCGCACTGCGCTCACGCCGGTATCCTTCTGCCTCCGCTCTGGCATTTTCCTGCCGCCTGCGGTAATCCGCCATATCCTCCCCGGATCTCTCAAACTGGTTTCCCATCCAGTCACCAAATCCGGAAAATGCCTTGTTCAGCGCGCCGGAAACTTGGTTTAATACACTGTTTGTAATATTTTTCGCGCTGCTGATGATATTGTCAACGTCCACCTCTTGCGTGTAGTTACGGTATTCCGCCCGCTTCTGTTCCTCTTTTGCGGCGCGTTGGCCATCCATCTGCGCCATCTCCTTTGCAGCGCGTTCACTTTCCCTTTTTGCGCGCTCCAACTCTTCCTTCGCGTGCAGCATTTCTTCACACGCACGCTTCATCTCCTCACGGGCCCGCTCCAGTTCCCGGCTTTCCGGCTGCATATCCCCCTGTCCCGGGTTCATCTCCTCACGCTTGTGCAAACATTCCTCTTCCGACGGATCTGCTGTTGTCCGGTTCGCTTCCTCCCGTTTCCGGCTCAGCGGATCCGGGTCTGCGGTGCTCCCGGTATCCGGCCGGACATCATGTTCCGGTTCCTTTCCGGCACCCTCCTTCTTTCCCGGCACATTTTTCCCTGTCATAAACGCATGTAATTCTTCCTCAAACTCCTCGATGCTGCCAAGCTCCGCGATCACATCCCCCTCACTGCGTCCGGACTCCTTTGCCCGCTCAAAATGCGCCTCATAATCTTCCATGATATCCCTTGCCACTTCCGGCTCCACATTCTCAAGCGCCCTTGAGAGCAAATCCATATATTCTTTTCTTGTCATGACATCCTCCATTCCTGCATGATTTTATTCCAACCCGCACTTATCTGCCGGCGGGATTTTTCATCCGGTGCGCCGCACCGCATCCCGTCAGTTCCTGCATCCTCCCGTTTGGGCGGGCATACCATTTCCCCCGCACCGCATGATCCGTATTCCGGATACAGCTGCCCTTAAACTGTTTGCCTTACAAATTCCCGTCCTTCTCCTCCCCGGGCTTCCCGTCCTGCTGCGCAGGCGCATGGCTGGCTGTCGGCCGGAAACGTTTGGGATCCCACACATCATACTCTCCCAGCACGCGCGCGACGGCTTCCACAAACTCAAACCACTCACCCTTCAATCTTTTTTGGTATTCCCTGCCGCCCTCGGTCAGATGGTAATATTTGCGCGCAGGCCCTTCCCCCGACTCCACAAGATAAGTTTCCACGTAATCCTCGTCCTTCAGGCGTTTTAAGATTAGATATAAAGTTCCCGTCGCAATCACCATCTCCTTTGAGATCGCTTCGGTCAGCTCATAGCCATACTGGTCGCTGTCCACCAGTTTTGACAGCACACACAGCTCCAGCACTCCTTTTTTGAATTGTGCGTTCATCGTTTCTCCTTTCCTCCCGCATCCGGGAAACATTCTCCATGTACTGATTACATGTTACCACATACTATTCTATTTTGCAATATACTTTTCCAAAAAAAATATTATTTTTCAAAATTCTTGGTCTTAAAGGAGTGAAGATCTCAAAGGCTTGCTTTTCCCAAAATGAATTGCTATAATGCAAAAAAGGAAAAAAACAGGGAGTAAGGCTCATATTTTTCATTTCCTCCGGAGTACGTTGGTATCTGCCGGAATTATATTCTGCAAAGGAGATACAATCATGATCTACACCATAACCTTTAATCCCGCAATCGACTACGTCGTCCACACGGACAAAATAGCACCGGGAAAGATCAACCGTTCCAGATCGGAACAAATGTATTGCGGCGGCAAGGGAATCAATGTTTCCCTTGTGCTTTCCGAACTGGGGGTTGCCTCAAAGGCGCTCGGTTTTGTAGCCGGTTTTACCGGGCGGGCAATCGAGGACGGAATTGCCGGAAAAGGCGTGGAAACCGATTTTGTACACCTTACAAACGGCTGTTCCCGAATCAACGTAAAGATAAAGTCGGACGTGGAGACGGATCTGAACGGGCAGGGCCCAAAGATCCCGGAGGAAGCGGTCCAGAAACTTTACAAAAAACTTGAACTCCTCCGGGACGGGGACACACTGGTGCTCGCGGGCAGCATTCCCGGCTCGCTGCCCGACGATATCTACGAAAAAATTTTGGCGCGCGTATCGGACCGCAACATTAAAACCGTGGTTGACGCGACAAAAAACCTGCTCTTAAACGTGCTGAAGTACAAACCTTTCTTAGTAAAACCCAACAGCGATGAATTGGGGGAAATGTTTGGGGTCACACTTTCCCGCGGGGACGAGATTATTTCCTTTGCAAAAAAGTTAAAGGACATGGGCGCAGTCAATGTGCTGGTCTCCATGGCAGGTGACGGGGCAATCCTGATCGACGCGCACGGCTGCGTCCACCGGTGCGGTGTCTGCAGGGGCGATGTAAAAAACTCCGTGGGCGCGGGGGATTCTATGGTTGCGGGCTTTCTCGCGGGCATACAATCAGGTGACTACGGGTATGCCCTGAAGCTTGGCACCGCAGCAGGCGGCGCAACTGCATTCTCCGACGGGCTGGCAGAAAAAGAGATGATCTACAGGCTGTTGAAACAGCTATGACACGCCATTGTTTTCATCCCCGCTTTCCCTCAGCGTCCCCGCCATTGCATCTGCGAGTTCCATGACCTCCATCATTGCCACATCAGCGACATAGGCGCGCATCTGCTCCATCTGCGGCTGCAGCTCCTTTGGCATCCGGCACTCCTCAAGTTCCTTTAACGCCGCGTCCGCTCCGTCAAGGTCAAAGTTTTCCATCGAACCGCGCAGTTTCATTAAAATCTGTGCCAATTCTTCCTTGGATACCTCGCGCTTCTCATTTTCCTGTGCCTGGCCGTACGGCTTTAAGATTGGTTTATAGGAGCGGTAACGTGCGAGGGTCTCCGGCGTTTTTTCGGCGATGGCGGAAAGATCCTGCGCGTTGCCAAGCTGTTCCAGCTCAAGGAACATCCCCGAAAGTTCCGTCGCGCCGATCATGCGCGCCGTATTCTTTAACGCGTGCACCTCGATCGTAAAATCGCGCACCATGCCGTCCGCCAGGCATTTCTCAATCTTGGTCGCCTTCATGTCGATCAGCTTGTAAAAATCGCCGAGCAGGCTGATAAACAGCTCCCTTGTCCCGGAATTTTTGATCCCCTCGGCGACATCAAGCCCCTCAATCTGCGGAAGTGGCTCCATATCCTGCTTTTTATCCCCACGCTCCTCCGACACCGTATCTTTCGTCTGTTTTTTGATCTTTTCCTTCGGAAGCCAGTTCTTTATTTTCGCGCAGATCTCCTTCATCTCGATCGGTTTTGCCACAAAGTCATTCATACCTGCCTGCTTGAACGTCTCCCTCGCGCCGACCACCGCGTTCGCCGTCAGCGCAATGATCGGCACGGTCTTAAAGTATTCCTCCTGCCTTGCACGCAGGTGCCCCGTCGCCTCAACACCGTCCATCACAGGCATCATATGATCCATAAAAACGAGGTCGTAACGGTTCTTCTCGATCATTGCGATGGCTTGCTTCCCGCTCTTTGCCGTCTCAATCTGCATCATAAGCGGCTGCAAAAGGCCGGCCGCCACTTTCAGGTTCATTTCATTGTCATCCACGATCAATATTCTTGCCTGCGGGGCAGTAAAATTCATAAAATCATCCGTCTGGTCAAATCCACCAAGCTCCTCATGGTTTAGTATCTGGCAGAAATTCAGGCTGTAAAGCGGTTTGTTTACGACCAGTGCCCCCTGTGCCTCCACATTCTCCGTCATCGGATTCTGAAGGATACAGATGGTTCCCTCCTCGGTCTTTGCGGAAAAAATCTCCGGGGCAAGTTCCCGGTACGCCGCGCCGTCCGTAAAGAGGAAGTCCGCCGCGAAATATCCCTCCTCCTTCGCCTGCCGGTACACTTCGTCATACTCCATATAGAACATGCCGTAATCGTCCGCGAGCTTCTTTAATACCGCCGACATGTCATCCGACATAAAATAACCCGAAACGGCCTTCCGCGCACGCCCCTTCAGCCGGGCGGCAGGCAGCTCCTCCACAGCCTTCTGACGGACCGTGAAATAAAACTCACTGCCCTCCCCGTAGGTACTGCGCACACCGATTTCCCCACCCATCAGCTCCACAAGCTGCTTGGAGATGGAGAGCCCCAGCCCGGTTCCTTCCTTGTTATGGTTTTTCTTCATATCAACCTGCTGGAAGGACTGGAAAAGCTTTCCTAAATCCTCCTCCCGGATGCCCTGCCCGGTATCGCGCACGGAAACGGAGAGGATCCATTCCTCCCCCTCGCGTCCCGCCACCTTGACCGAAAGCTTTACGTAGCCTTTCTGCGTAAATTTGACTGCGTTGTTCGCGATATTGATGATGACTTGGCGCAGGCGCAGGGAATCCCCGTAAAGCTTTTGCGGCAGCATCGGGTCGATGTCATACAAAAGTTCCACATCCTTTTCCCCGATGCGGTTCAAAAAGATCATCGAAAGGTCGTTCAGCATGGACATCGGCTCGTACTCGTCATTCACAAGCTCAAGCTTTCCGGACTCAATCTTGGAGAAATCAAGGATATCATTGATGATCGTCAGCAGTGCGCTGCCGGAATTTTTGATGTTCGCCAGATAGCCCCTCTGCTGCGCGCTCATTTCACTGCGCAGCAAAATCTCCGTCATCCCGACGATGGCGTTCATCGGCGTGCGGATCTCATGAGACATATTCGACATAAACGCAGACTTTGCCTGGTTCGCATCCTCCGCTTTTGCCTTCGCTCCCTTTAGTTCCTCCACAAGCCGGTGTGTCTGCGTCACGTCCATCAAAAGCAGGCAGTACCCCTGCACGGATTTCCCTTCCCTCAGCGGGGTAATCGTCTTTTCATAGCAGCGCTCCCCTTTGTGATATTCCGTCTGGTCCGTGATGAAAAGTTCATACAGTTCCCTCGGTATGCGTTCATTCTTGCGCTTCTCACAAAGCTCCGGGAACAGTTCCTTGGCGTAGGCGTTCGCGTCGAGGTATCCATACATGCTGTCCGTGATCAGGAAGATGTCCTGCATATGCTCAAACATCCAGTTGCGCCCGGCATCCGCCACGTTAAACAGCTCACCCCTGACCACACTCAATATGATGAGCAGGAGTGCACCCGAAGCGCAGAACGGCAGGATATCAAACGTTATATCTTCCACAAAAAGATAGATCGCCATCGCAAACATAACGATGATCTCCGATGCCTCCAGACGGATCAGCGCCATCTTTTCTTTGCGGACATGGGTTCTTCGGATGCGCACGATGGTATAGCAGACCAAAAGAAGAAGGGCAAAGCAAATTATACTGTACTGGATAACATAGAGCACGCCCGGCTTGATCCGGAAAACATGAAGCGCCCCGTCCTCCATACCCCCTCCCTGGATACCGCTCGCAAACGGCATTGTAAAGTCCATCTGCTCCAGATCAGTATCCTGGAAGATCATTTCCCTGTGCTTATCATCCCAGAGCACAAAAATCTCAATGGCCTGTAAGATGCCCCAGATCCAGAACGGCCAGTGCGGATAGCGCAGCCGGAAATAATCTATCAGGAACAGGATGAAAAACGCGTAAAAAATCGCGTTCCCCAGATACTCGACCTTTAACGCCACCATCCCTGATTCCGGGTTGTTCATTTTCAATATCAGAAGATATCCGGCATTCACGATGATACAGCCCACGCTAGATAACATCAGGTCACTTCCCGCCCGCCCGGAATCCTTGCGCAAAAGGATCATCAGACCAATCAGCGGAACCAGCATGCCCACGTATTGTATATACGATACCAACAACTCTATCGCCCCTCTTTCCCTATGCTATGCGTCGAAATCAATCCGGTAATCCCGCTCCCCCGTGTGGATGGTCATAACCGAAAGGTTAAAATTGTCCTCCATTACCGAAAGCTCATATTCATACCAGATTTCATCCCCCGTCTTCGACATCAGGATGTAGGTTCCTTCCTCTTTATCCCCGATTTGGTCGCAGATATCCTCATAAACAGCAAACCCATCCACCTCACCGGGATAACCCGCAGCGCGTATTTTCTCCTCAATCGCACGGTATAGCTCTTCCATCCTGTCCTCCTTTTTGCAACCGCGCCACCCCGCCCTAGATGAGCGGCACGGCTTTCCCCGCGATATCCCCCGCCTTTTTGTAAATGCTTCCCGGGCCGACGGTGCCGCGCACCGACGAAAGCGGGTATACTGTGCTCTGTCTGCCAATGACCGTTCCCGGATTGAGTACCGCGCCGCAGCCTATCTCCACTTGATCCCCAAGGATCGCCCCCATTTTCCTTAATCCTGTCTCGATATCCGCATCTTCCGCATGGATAAACACCAGCGATTTGTCCGACTTAACATTTGAAGTAATGGAACCCGCACCCATATGGGACTTATAACCGAGGATGGAATCCCCGACATAATTATAATGCGGAACCTGCACCTCATCGAAAAGAATCGCATTTTTCAATTCCGTTGAATTTCCGACGACTGCGCCCGCCCCGACAAGCACATTGCCCCGGATGTAGGCACAATGACGCACCTCCGCCCCTTTCCCGATGATCACCGGCCCGTTGATGCAAGCCGTGGGCGCGACCGTGGCATCCCTCGCCACCCAGATATTCTCCCCGCGCTTTTCATACTCTTTCTCGGAAAGTGTTTCGCCGAGTGCCACAACCATCGCCCCGATGCCGGGAAGCGCCTCCCAGGGGTAGGTAAAACCGCTAAGATACTCTCCCGCCAAGCTCTTTGACAGATCAAACAGACTTTTGATTTCTAATTCATCCATGTGAAAAAACTCCTTTCTTATATGAAAAATCATTAAATATCCTTACAATACCTCTGCCCGGTCATATGCCGCTTCAGAAGTTTTGCACCTTATTTGTAGTTCTCCGCGGTCTGTGCGAAACAACGGCCTAACTGCCCCTGGTTGTTGGCCGCCTTCACGGCATTGGTCAAACGCCCGACAAAGTCCTCCAGTTTTTTTAAATATTCCCCGCGGCTGATCGTTCCCTCCGCAACATAGGTCAGACCTTTCTCCCAGCTTGCGGTCAGCTCCGCATTTAACAGCGAACGGATGGAATTGTTTACGACCTCATAGATCATTTCCCCGGTCTGTGTGGGCGTGATGATCTGCGTCTTTTTATTCAGGCCGAGATAGCTGATCTTTACCAACTTGTTCAGGATTTCCGCGCGCGTCGCACTCGTGCCGATGCCGCTGCCCTTGATCTGCGCCCGGAGTTCTTCGTCCTCGATGAACTGCCCGGCGTTCTCCATCGCAAGGATGATCGAACCGGAATTGTAGCGTTTCGGCGGTGCGGTCTCGCCCTCACGGATCGTAAAGCCGGTCACGTCAAGTTTCGCACCTTTTTTTATGCCCTTGACAATCTCGAAAAAATCTTTGCCAAAACTCTCCCCGTCCGGCTCGGCACCGGGAGGCGGGCTGCCGTTTACGGGTGCTGCACCCGCCGTGGCATCCCCGCTTCCCGCATCGTTTGCCCGCGCCGGAGTTTGTTCTGCCGTGGGCTGCAGCCCTGCCTGGCCTGCATCCCCTGACACAGCCTGCCCTCCCGCGCTGCTCCCTCCTGCGGGTGCTGCCTCTGTCCGGCCTGCATCCCCTGACACAGCCTGCCCTTCGGCACTGCCGTCCCCCCCCGCGGATGGACTTCCCGCCTGCGCCGGTTTTCCGGCGTTTGCGACCTTCAGATACCCTTCCTCCGCCAGCACCTTAAAACTAGCAAAGAAACTCTCTGTATCAATCTTAATCGTCAGCGAAACTTTCTGATAGACTGCGGGTGGATAAAAAATGCCAAGAAACCGCTTTGCGATCGCCACATATACGCGCTTGGCAATCACCGGAAGCCCCGGAAGTGCCGAAAAGCCCTGCCCGGTCGGGATGATAGCATAGTGGTCCGTGATCTGCTTGTCATTGACATAGCGGGTCTTTGCGATATTCTTGTAGGCATCGCCCGCAAGGATTTCTTTTGAAAACGGGGCAAACTGCGAAAGCTGCCCCATGCCGCCAATATTTTTATGTATCTCCTTCGCCACTGCCGTTGAGAGCACACGGGCATCGGTACGCGGGTAAGTGATCAATTTCTTTTCATACAGTTCCTGCGCGATCTTTAACGTCTCATCCGGACTGATTTTGAACAGCCGGCTGCACTCGTTCTGTAGTTCCGCCAGATTGAACAAAAGCGGCGCATTTTTGTTCTCCTTTTTCTTCTCAATCGCCGCGACCTGTCCCGTAAGCCCTCTTGCCTGCGCGTCAAAAACGGCTTCGTGGCCGGTCTTTCCGTTTTCCGTCACCTCGCGGTAGGAAACCGGCTGCCCAAGCAGCGCTGCGATCAGTTCTTCGGCATCTTTTTTCTCCCTGAAACCATTTTCCTTGTAGAGTTTTTGTGACCGGAAATATTTTGAACCTTCCACCGCGCGGAACTCCCCCTCAAACCGGTGTCCCTGCACAAGAAATCCTGCCATCACACGAAAGAACGGGGTCTTTACAAACGCCCGGATCTCGCGCTCCCTGCGCACGACCATACCCAGCACACAGGTCATAACACGCCCAACAGAAATTGCCGCCCGCTTTTCGGATTTCAGGAAGTTGCTCACTGCATAGCCGTATTTTAACGTCAGCACGCGGGAGAAATTGATCCCCATCAGGTAATCTTCCATCGCGCGCAGGTACGCCGCGTCGGAGAGATGGTCATAATCCGCGAGCGGCTTCGCGCCTTTGATGCCGCGCAAAATCTCTTCCTCTGTCTGCGAGTCAATCCAGACGCGCCGCTTATCCTTGCTCGCCGGAACACCCGCCATCTGATCCACCAGACGGTAGATGTATTCCCCCTCGCGCCCGGAGTCGGTGCAGACATAGATCCGCTCCACATCCTCGCGGTTTAAAAGCCCCTTCACCGTATTATATTGCTTGTTGACGGACGGGATCACCTCATATTTAAATTCGCCCGGCAAAAACGGCAGCGTCTCAAGCGTCCAGCGCTTTAATGCCGGGTCGTAAACCTCCGGATAGCTCATCGTGACCAGATGGCCCACACACCAGGTCACGACCGCATCCTCCGCCTCCAGATACCCGTCCTTTTTTTTAAAATTGCGCTTCAAGGCCTTCGCAAACTCCTGCGCCACGCTCGGCTTCTCCGCAATGTATAAAAATTTACCCATGGAATACCAGCCTTACATTTTTCTTCCCTTTTAGGAAAGTTTCCCACTGCATAATGCATCTCCTTCAACACAATTACTGAATTTGCGGACGCTTAACAATTCCCCCAGTGAGAAACTGTTAATCAGCCATCGATTGAAAAATATTGTAAATCTTCGAATTCATCATCCAAAAATTCAAAAGTAAAAATGTGTGTATTATCAAATGATTGTTCTAAATAATTTACCCGCCCGTTATCATAATCAATAACCGGCTTACCCAGCTTCTCTTTTATTTTATCAGCACTATAATCACCAAAAACTTTTATAATATCAGGCATCATAAACTTTATGATCGAATTTAAATGTGTCTCATATTTCTCGGATAATGCTTTTACCTGTTCTAAATAGCCTTCCTCCGGTTCTTCCTCCCAGGCAAAAATCACTCCATTATACTCAAACGTAAACTGCTCCAACGCTTCGTTAAATTCCATAACAGCTTCCCTCATAAATCCAATCCGTATATTTGACTGCCAAATATTTGTTTCCGGCCGCAATGCAGGCTTATAGGCTGATTTCAACTGATGCGCAGTTCCAAAAAAGGAAGATATTTTTAAAACAGCCCCATCGCAGAGAGAATGAGTGCCGTTCCGCCAATCAAAATGATCATCCCGAGCATGACCATCGACTGGCCAAGCGCCGCCCCCTTCTTGTTTCTCTTCATCGCCTTAAGCCCGTTCGCCATATTCATAAACCCCGCCGCCCACACGGCGATCAGGAGCGCGATAAATGCCTGGCTGATGAAAAATATGAGCAGGGCGAGGAGCAGCACAAACCCGGCAACGACATTGATGCCATCCAACAGCAGCTTATTGTCCCTGATTTTTTGTAAAAATTTCCTCATGGAATCCCCCGTTTTCCAAAGCGGACTTACGGGCGGGTGAAAGGAAATGCCCGCATATCCGCATTCCTACTGATTTCCAAGCGTCGCCACCATCACGGCTTTGATTGTGTGCATACGGTTCTCCGCCTCATCAAAGACAACATCCGCATATTTTTCAAAAATCTCCTCCGTCACTTCCTTGCCCTTAACCGCCGGGAGGCAGTGCAAAAAGATCGTGCCCTCCTTGCCCGTTTTTGCCATCAGCTCTGCATTGACCTGATACGGGGAAAGCAGCGCGATACGTTCCGCCGCCTTGTCTTCCTCGCCCATCGAGCACCAGACATCCGTGTAAATGGCATCCGCGCCCGCAACCGCGGCAAGGTCGTCCGTGATTGTGATCCCGCCGCCGGATTCCTGCGCGTACTCCTTGCACGTATCTACCAGCCCCGCGGTCGGCCACAAACTCTTTGGCGCAAGAATCACAAAATCAAGCCCCATCTTTGCCGCGCCGATCATCAGGCTGTTCGCCATATTGTTCCTGCCGTCGCCGACAAAGACTAACTTTAAGCCGGCAAGCTTGCCGAACTGTTCCTTCAATGTCAAAAAGTCTGCCAAAATCTGCGTCGGGTGGTACTCGTCCGTCAGCCCGTTCCAGACTGGGACACCGCTGTATTTCGCAAGTTTCTCCACCGTATCCTGCGAAAAACCGCGGAACTCAATGCCGTCAAACATCCGCCCTAACACGCGCGCGGTATCTTCCACGCTCTCCTTATGGCCGAGCTGTATGTCTTCCCTGCCAAGATATTCCGCGTGCCCGCCCTCATCAATGCAGCCGATCGTGAACGAGCAGCGCGTCCTCGTGGACGGCTTCTCAAAAATCAGCGCAATATTCTTGCCCTTCAAGCTGTTCCCGGTAATCCCCTGCTTCTTTTTTGCTTTCAGATCGGCAGCCAGATCAACCATGTACATGATCTCCTCCGGCGTAAAATCTTTTAATGTCAGAAATGAACGTCCTTTCAAATTCATGGTCTGCCTCCTAATGTATTTTCTTTGCGGCTGCCGCTTGGTTTTCACACTGCGGCGCTCTTACCGTACTTTCCTAACAGTCGGTCTTAAAGCTTTCCGGACTGTTTATCTTATAATAATAGCAGTCTTGCCGCCCTCCGTCAAGCGCTTTTCCACTTCTTGCGTTTCCTGTGCCCGCCCATACCAGGTGCAAAGCTTTTGTTTCGGTTGGCCAGGCGGCAGGGCAATCCGGACAGAAAACGGCATATGGAGGTATTTTCCCTCTATAATAATAGAAGAATCCCCGGCCGCTACCCTGCGGTTCGGGGATTCATTCTTTTTCCATGCGGACTTATCGCTTCTATCCATCGTCCGGCATATGGCTCATGCAATTTCGAATTATGTAACACACCTCCTGCCTGCCGCAGCGAAAACTTGTTGACCGCCATGCCAACTACATAACTCCCGACTTTTCAACTGCTGCCTTACTGGGGAACACACCAAACAGGGGCTTGACGGTAACATCTGCCGCCAAGCCCCTGCTGTCATCACAGAATATCAGAATCTGCCGAAAGAATTTTGATCCCGCCGCCATACCACGGCAGTCTGCCGTATGGGATAATCTTTGCCTGTCAGGCGCTTATTTCGCCAGCAGCAGCATGATCTCATTGCTGCGCGCGATAAACTTCGACATTGCCTCCGGGGCAAGCGGCTTGTGGCCAATCAGCGCCAAATCATAAAGCTGCTCGCAGAACATCGGCACGTGCTCCCCGTCCCCGTGCTCAAACACATACTGAACCAGCGCGTTGTTCGCGTTCAAAATCAGCGTCTCCTCGTTTGCGAACATCGTCGGATCCATACCGTACATATTGTACATCTTCATCATATCCTGCATCCGGCGGCTCTCCTCCGAGAGCGTCACCATCGAGGAAATCTTTGCGTCTTTCAGCTTTTCTACCTTCACAGTCAGCTTTTCCCTGCAAAGTACCTTGCGGAACAGCTCTGTCAGGGTATCGGTCTCCTTTTTCAGTTCTTCCGTCGCATCCGCGGAGACTTCCTCCTTGAAAGTGTCGGTCAGATCGGCATCAATGCGCTGGAAACGGATCTTGTCGTTGCCCTGTTCCAGCTGGCTGATGAACGGCTGGTCGATATTGTGCGTGAGGATGACCGCGTCGATGCCCTGCTCGGTGAACATCCGGATATACTGACCCTGCTGTTGTTCGTCCGTCACATAGTAGACAATATCTTTCTCCGGCTCTTTCTTCCCGGCATCCCCGGCAGAATCTTTGTCTTTTCCATCCCCGCCTTCTGCCTCTGCGCCGGACTTATCATCCTGTTCTGCGCCGTTTTGTGCATTCCCGCTGCTGCCTGCGGCTTCGGCTTCCGCCAGTCCAGCACCTTTTGTCTCCCCGCCATCGTCCTGTGACGTTCCGGCATCCGCTTTTTTCTTCGCCGCGTCCAGATACTCCGTCAGCGTCACATACTTCTTTTCCAGATTCTTATAGATGATATAATCCTTCATCTTGTCACGGAACTTTTCGTCCTTTAAACAGCCGAACTTAATGAACGGGCTGATGTCGTCCCAGTATTTCTCGTAACTCTCGCGCTCAACCTTGTACATGCCGGAAAGCTTGTCCGCGATCTTTTTCGTGATGTAATCCGAAATCTTCTTTACAAAACCGTCGTTCTGCAGCGCGCTTCTGGAAACATTTAACGGTAGGTCCGGGCAGTCAATCACACCCTTTAAGAGCATCATGAATTCCGGGATGACCTCTTTGATATTGTCCGCGATGAAGACCTGATTGTTGTAGAGTTTGATCGTGCCCTCAATGCTGTCATACTCGGTGTTGATCTTCGGGAAATAGAGAATGCCCTTTAAATTGAACGGGTAATCCATATTCAGGTGGATCCAGAAGAGCGGCTCCTTGTAATCGTGGAACACATTGCGGTAAAACTCCTTGTACTCCTCCTCGGTGCACTCGTTCGGGTGCTTTGTCCACAGCGGAGCCGTATCGTTTAACGGCTTTGGCCCTTTCTTTATCTTTTCCTTTTCGACCGCCTCTGCCTTGCCGTCCTCGGAAACCTCCGCGTCGATCACATCCTCGTTCTCCGCACTCTCGTCCGTTTCCTCTTCTTCCTCGTCCTCCGGCTTTTCCTCCACGGTCTCATTCTTAAAATAAATCGGAACCGGCATGAAGGAACAATATTTCTCGATGACTTCCTTCGCGCGGTACTCGTTCGAGAACTCATAGCTGTCCTCGTTCAGATAGAGCGTGATCTGCGTACCGCGCTCCGCCCGGTCGCCCTCACCCATCTCAAAATCAATGCCCTCCTCGGATTCCCAGTGAACGGCCGCCGCACCCTCCTGCCAGGAAAGGGTGTCGATCGCCACCTTGTGCGCCACCATGAACGCCGAGTAAAATCCAAGGCCGAAATGCCCGATGATCTGATCCTCGTTCGTCTTATCCTTGTACTTCTCAAGGAATGCCGCCGCACCGGAAAATGCAATCTGGTTAATATACTCCTTCACCTCATCTGCTGTCATACCGACACCGTTATCAATAAACTTGATCGTCTTTTCCTCCGGATTGACCAGCACGCGGATGCAAAGTTCCTCACCCTCCGGGATGCTATACTCGCTCATCAGCTCCAGCTTTTTTAATTTCGTCACCGCGTCGCAGCCGTTTGAGATCAGCTCACGGAAAAAAATGTCGTGGTCGGAATACAGCCACTTTTTGATGATCGGAAATATGTTTTCTGAATTGATCGACAAACTGCCATGCTCTGTGTTACCCATGAAAATCACTCCTTTTTTATCATTTCAGACGTTTCCGTCCGGTTTTCGATACGAATACTATACTACGCTCCCCTCCAAATGTCAACAAAAAATTAGCACTCATTTCGGTTGAGTGCTAATAATTTAGAGTTTTTTAATAATTATCCTGTTTGCCCCATTCCTTTCACATTTCATCGAACACAATCCCGTGCTCCGTCAGAAATTTTTTCACCCACCCGTCAAATTCCCGCTCAAACATTTTATCCATTACAAAGCTGCAAAAACCGACCCCGGTGACGACCATCAGCTCACCTGCCTGGAATTTGATGTTTAAATATGCCCCGGCAATCTCCTCCGCGTTTAGTTTTGCCCCGGAATCCACAAGCACCGCCTGTACTTCCTCTTTCCTCAGCTGCAGCACCAGATTCACGACCTGCGGTGTCCTCGTTCCTTTGATCATTGCAAAAGCCAGCGGCTTGAGCTCCTCCCACAGCATAAAATCCGGTTCGGCAAGTTCCTCCAGTTCCTCTTCCGTATAAAAATCATGGCTTCGGTGCCCGTTGATCTGGAACCCGGCCGCCGTCTGTATCTGCCCTTCCCGCACGGTGAAGCGGTCAAAATCATCCTTCTGGAATAACTTTGCCATGAAATTTTTCACTTCCCTGATCTGAAATGCAACCATATGTAATTCCTCCCCATTCATTCGAAATCGCACGTATGCCAAAAATTATCTTTCCCGGCAAGGTACTTTTTACCCGCCAAAATCTCCTGGTGCTTTACCGATGTATGTTTTGCCCAATTATTGGCAGGCATTGAAAAGTGAATAATCCTATTAAAAATCGCAATAATAATTGTCACAATGAAATCCGGCCGGATTTCTTGTTTCAATAAATGTAAGCGTAACAGCAAACATTATTTTATCCGAAAGGAGTGATCTTCATGAGAGCAAGCGAAACCACCTACGAAAAGGTTGCTGAAAACTGCAGTGCTTTCGAGCCCAAAAAGGAAGCGGAGCGCACCACCAACAGTACTTGCGAGTCCTGCCGCTGCAATGTCTCCTGCACAACCTGCAAGTATTTTGACCGCGACGAGCACTGCGTCCTTGACCTTTACGACCAGATCGTCAAGGATCACCACTTCGAGTAAGACAAAAGACCGGAACTGCACCCATGCGATTCCGGTCTTTCTTTTTGCGCTTCTCCCGCTACATGTACGCAAACGCCCATAACAGCAGAAGATGTACCGGGTAAAAGGAGTAAAAGGCATATTTTACCTTCGGTCCTCTTTTCCCGCTGTACATAAAGATTGGCAAAAACGCCGCCAGCCCCAACAATTCAAACCGGTTGATAAACAGAACCATCACTGCCGCCGCCCCCAAAAACAAAAACAGCTTTTTTCCCCGGAAAAGATAAAATACCATGATGAGCAAGACCCCGCCCATACCGTAGTCTGTCTTTAGAAACGCAGCGGCCGCACCGATCCCCACAATGGCAAACACGCCGAGCGTATTAAAAATGAGCGGCTGCATCAGATAGTTCATCTTGATCCATTCATAGATATACATCAGGATCAGTCCAAACAACAGTGTGATCATTACATTCTGGTATCCAAACAGCTTTGCCATAGTAAACTCCCCGCCTTTTATCTGGAACACCAGGTCAAACGGAATCTCCGAGACCAGCGCAAAAAGTGCCATCCGCAGCATATACTTGCGGCGGTCTTTCGTGCGGAAAAATCCCTCCACCAGCAAAAAACAATAGATAGGAAATGCGACCCGCCCGATCCCCCTTCCGACGAGGTATTTTACAGGAAGAAACACCCGGACATCCCCGATCATGACCCTGCGCAGAACCTGCGGGACAAAGACCTCCGTGTAATGGTCGATGAACATGGTCACACAGGCGATTAGTTTTAATACAAAGGTACTCAACCCACACCTCCCGAACCAGGTTTTTGAACGGACACCGCTTTCTTTCTCGGTCTGCCTTCCCCCGTTTCATTCCCCCGGCCGGATGCCGCAGCCAAAGCCGGTTCTGCCATCTGCTTCCCCGCACCGCTCTTTTTCCCGCTCTTTTTTCCGATAAAAAGCACAATGGAGCGCGGCGGCACCTCAAAGGTACGCTGCCCTGTGGCAGCGCAGTCCTCATCGGAGGCGAGCAGGAAACTCAGCTCTTCCCCGTCATTGATATCCGGAAGATCAAATACATGCGGTTCCCAATGCATATTGGCGGCCAGATAAATGCTCTGATCCGGTGTCTTGCGGTCAATCATAGCATATTTCCCGCAAAAAAGCACCGCAAGCGTCCTGCTGTAATTGGAATAGTCCGGATACCACGCTTTCGTGCCGTGGCGCGAAACATCCGGGCAGCCGCAAGAAATATAGTCCATGCCGCGCAGCGGTATCTTGTTGCGCAGTACCGGATGCGCTTTGCGCAGGGCAATCAGCTGCTTTACAAACTCAAACTGATCCCGGTTGGCACGAAGCTGCTTCCATGTTACCCAGCCGATCTCATTGTCCTGGCAGTACGCATTGTTGTTCCCGTCCTGGGAATTTCCGAACTCATCGCCCGCCAAAAGCATCGGGGTGCCAAGCGAAATAAAAAGAAGGATCAGCGCATTGCGCCGCATCTGGCTGCGCAATTTCAGGACTTTTTTCTTTTTTGTGCTGCCTTCCGCCCCACAGTTCCAGCTGAAATTATAGTCCGTCCCGTCCCGGTTGTCCTCCCCGTTCGCCTCATTGTGCTTCACGTCATAGGCGTAGACATCCGCCAGTGTAAAGCCGTTATGGTCGGCAAGATAATTGATTGTCCCGACCACCCCGGTCTGGCGCTCCAAGCGCGCCGCCACCGCACCCACCATCTCCTCATCGCCTTTTACAAAACGGCGGATCTCACGCAGGAAGCCCTCATTGTACTCCGCGAGCACCGTCTTTTCCCCCGGAGCTTCCTGCCATGTGCCATGGCTTGCCGAAACATCCGTAAACACACCGCCGCCCTGCCGGCGCGGCAGCATTTCCCCGAAACCGCTTACGCGCCGTATCCCTTCCACATCGCCAAAACCGGAGGACAAAATTTTCACCCCGCTGAGCTCCGGGCACAGCGCCGCCATGCGCGCCGGGAAAAGCTCCGTGTTGTAGCGGAAACCGTCCACATGGTACTCCTGCACCCAAAAAATCAGGGAGTCGCGGATCATATTCGGGTTGTCGGACGGCTTAAAGTCCATCTCAAGCAATACTTCTATCCCCCCCGCATGCATCCCGGCGACCATCTGCTTGAATTCCGATGCCGCCTGGTACGGTTTTGACGCGTAGGATGCTTTCGGAGCGAAATAACTGCTTTCTTTCGCAAATCCCCAATAATTGACGCGGGGCTTTTTTGCCGGTTCTACTCCCCTTGCGTCCCCGCACACGCCAAGGGGATACCGTTCGTCAGAAGCAAGAACCTCTTTGGGCCTGCTGCCGCCCTCCCGCGCTGCCTGCGGCGGCCGCGCGAAAGAGGGGATCACGCCGTACGCCTCCTCCTCCAAAATCTCATCAAACTCCGCACATGGCAGCAATAACAGTGCGTTTACACCGAGTTCAAGCAGGTAATCCTTTTTTTCCAACAGACCGCGGTATGTCCCTTTGTGGCGCACTCCCGGTGCCGTCATCGTAAACCCGCGCACATGCAGCTTGTATAAAATCATATCCTCATACGCAAGGCGCGGAGGCCGGTCCTCCTGCCACACAAACGGGTGGTATTTTGCCGTCAGGCCATTTTTCTTCGCGTAGCAGGCATATGCCATCTCCTCATCTACCACGCCATAGCACTCCCCACGCACGCCAAAGACATCCCGCCCAACCGTATATTTTGCATAGGGATCCAGAAATTCCCTGCCGGATACGGCATAGCGGTATCCGAAACATTCCGGCAGTTCTTTTGCCGCAATGCTGCCGGCAAAAAAACCTGGCCAGCCCTCCTGCGCAAAAAGCGACAGGGATACTGTCGCTTTGCCTTTCTCAAGATCATAAATATGCAGCTCGCATGCTTTTGTCCCCGGCAGGAAAACCGCAAAATCATACTGTTCCTGACAGCGGCTCACGCCGAGCGGTACCGGTCGGTTCGGTTCTGTCTGTATCGTTTTTCTCTCTGCTTTCATTCCGGCCTCCTTATGTCTTCCGCATGCAATATTCCGGTCTATCATTCTCCTATTGTGCCGCTTCCTCTTCCCCTAGTTCCTCGAAATTCTCCTCCACTACCTGTACCTGCAGGCTCTGTCTCCTGCGCACGGCAACGTCACTGTCAAGGTATTCGTCGTAAGTTGTGATCTTATCAATCAGCCCGTCCGGCGTGATCTCCATAATGCGGTTCGCGATTGTCTGGATAAACTGGTGGTCAAGCGAGGTAAACAACAGTACACCCGAAAATTTCATCAGCCCGTTGTTTAGCGCCGTGATCGACTCCATGTCCAGATGGTTCGTCGGCTCGTCCATAATCAACACGTTCGCGCCCATGATCATCATCTTCGAGAGCATGACGCGCACGCGCTCCCCGCCGGAAAGCACATTGACCTTCTTTGTGCCCTCCTCCCCGGCAAACAGCATCCTGCCCATGAAGCCGCGCACATAAGTAACATCCTTCTCCGGCGAGTACGGCATCAGCCAATCCACGATCGTATCCTCACATGCAAATTCTTTTGTATTGTCCTTCGGGAAATACGCCTGTGAAGTCGTCACCCCCCATTTGTACTCGCCCGAATCCGGCTCGAGTTCACCCGAAAGAATCTTAAAGAGCGTCGTGCTCGCAAGTGTGTTCGCACCAACAAACGCCACCTTGTCATTTTTATTTAAAATAAAAGAGATATCGTCAAGTACTTTCACGCCGTCAATCGTCTTTGAGAGGTTCTTCACGGTCAGTACTTCATTACCGATGTCGCGCGCCGGGCGGAAATCAATGTACGGATACTTGCGTGAGGAAGGTTTTATCTCGTCAAGCTCAATCTTTTCAAGCGCCTTCTTTCTGGAAGTTGCCTGTTTCGATTTCGAGGCATTTGCCGAAAAGCGCTGGATAAACTCCTGCAGTTCCTTGATCTTCTCTTCCTTCTTCTTGTTCGCTTCCTTCATCTGCTTGATCATCAGCTGGCTCGACTCATACCAGAAATCATAATTTCCGGCATAGAGCTGGATCTTCGCATAGTCAATGTCCGCGATCTGTGTGCAGACTTTGTTCAGGAAATAGCGGTCGTGCGACACGACGATCACCGTATTTTCAAAATTGATCAAAAACTCTTCCAGCCAGCGGATTGCCTCAAGGTCAAGGTGGTTCGTCGGCTCATCAAGCAGCAAAATATCCGGGTTGCCGAACAACGCCTGCGCAAGCAGCACCTTTACTTTCTGGCTGCCGGTAAGTTCCGACATCTGTTTTGCGTGCAGTTCGGTCTCGATGCCAAGGCCGTTTAAAAGAGTTGCCGCATCGGCCTCCGCCTCCCAGCCGTTCATGTTTGCAAATTCTGCTTCCAGCTCGCTTGCACGGATCCCATCTTCCTCCGTGAAATCTTCCTTCGCGTAAATGGCATCCTTCTCCTTCATGATTTCATACAGGCGCGCATTTCCCATGACCACCGTACCGATGACATCATATGCGTCGTATTTGAAGTGATCCTGCTGCAAAAACGAAAGCCTCTGCCCCGGTGTGATGATAATCTCTCCCTTACTCGGTTCAATCTGGCCGGATAATATCTTTAAAAACGTGGACTTTCCGGCTCCGTTCGCACCGATCAGCCCGTAACAGTTTCCCTCGGTAAACTTGATATTGACATCCTCAAATAATGCCCTTTTTCCAATTCGTAATGTAACATCGCTTGCCTGAATCATGTCTTTGTTTGACCCTTTCTATATTTAGTTCCGCATCTGCCCGAACGCGCCGTTTTCCGCGGAGAAATTTTTGTCCGCTTCTCTCCCCAAAATTTCTCCGGGCTCTTTCCGGCCAGATGCCGGCTTTTAGTTCCGCATCTGCCCGAACGCGCCGTTTTCCGCGGACGGCACATTATCTTTATTGTACAATAAATCGGAGAATTTGCAAGTCCTTTTTCGCCTAAATTTTGGCACGGTTTGCTTTGCCTGCACGCTCCTGGCGGTATGTCTCATACATCAGGACTGCTGCCGCCACCGCCGCATTCAGCGACTCAACCTCCCCCTCCATCGGGATCCGTATCCGCAGATCGGCGGCCTGCGCTGCCTTATCCGACAGTCCGTTCGCCTCGTTGCCGACCATCAGCGCCGTTCGCCGCGGATACTCTACGGTGTCGTATGCCACGGAACCTTCCAGATGTGCGGCACAGACCATAATCCCCCGCTGCCTCAGTCCGACGGCCACTGCCGCAAGATCCGGCACATAGACAAAAGGCATCCGGTAAATCGCCCCCATCGTCGAGCGGATCACTTTAGGGTTAAACATATCAACGCTCTCACGGCTCAGGATCACACCGGAAATCCCGGCTCCTTCCGCCGTGCGCATGATCGTTCCGAGATTCCCGGGATCGCGGAGGTTCTCAAGCAGCAAAAGCCGCAGCGCAGCCTGTTCTTCCGAAAGCAAATCATCTAGATGATACTCTGGCTGGCGCACAACCGCCAGCACCCCCTGCGGCGTTACGGTACGTGAGATTTCGCCAAACACATGGTCTGCCACGGTCTCATAGGGAATCCCGGATATATGCGCCATATTTTCCGGCACGCTTCCCCATTCCGCGATGAAGCCCTCCGCAAAATAAGCCTTTACAATACTTTCCCGCGCGCACGTGAGCACTTCACCGAACATTTTTCTTCCCTCGCACACGTATACCTTATCTTCCCTGCGCGCTGCCCCCTTTTCCTGCAGCTTCACAAGATATTTGATCTGTGCGTTTGCCGTGCTGCTGATCATGCGCTGCTCCTTCCCCCGCAGAATGCCACGGGCAGATTCATGTACCAATGGCTTCCCACGCCTCTTTATACCCGCAAAGGCGCTATATTTCCGTCGGGATTTTTTAGATTCCCTGAAAAGAAAAAGACAGTCATTGACTGTCTTTTTTAAGCAGATAGCGGGAGTCGAACCCGTCTCTTCGGCTTGGGAAGCCAATGTTCTACCGATGAACCATATCTGCATATTACACGGTCTGTTTTCCTTCCGGAACTTAACCGCAATGTTATTATAGCAGAAGACTTCCAAAAAGTAAAGAGAAATTTTTAAAAATTTATTTTTTTTATTAGTCCATGCCCCATACCTTCCAAAAGTATATCTCACTGCCCACATATCATCCTCAACAACCCCGTTTCAAAAAAACCGGTTCCCGGTAAGCAGTTTTGGCCGATGAGGAAACGGCAGAAGAAGCAAAGTCTTCTTGCCGCTGCATAACACTTGATTCCAAAACGCCTTCCACCTCATCTTTGCTGTTTCCCTCAAATCACCACCATACCCTGCCCCTTGCGGATATCTTCCGGGAACCGGCACTTTCAAAAATCCAGCATTGTCATCGGGGTTCCTAACGCCCTTCCGCCAGCCGGTTCAGAACCTCGTTGCGCCCGATCGCGACGAGCTGCGAATTGGGAAGCAGCGGCTCATCCGCGTCCGGATTCACCTCAAACCCATCTTCACTCTTAATGCCGATTACCGTAATCTTATATCTTGCGCGCATATTCAGCTGCTTTAAACTCTTGCCCTCCCATTCCCGGCGCATGTTGATTTCCATAACGCTGATGTCCGGCGAGAGCTCCACCGCGTCGAAAAAGTTTCCGTGCACAAGATTATTCCCGTAGCGGATCCCCACTTCATTTTCCGGAAGCACCACGCGGTCTGCCCCAACCTTGCGCAGTATTTTCGCGTGCAGTTCGCTCTGCGCTTTCGCAAGTATATGCGGGACACCCAGTTCGTTCACGATCATGGTCGCAACGATACTCGCCTCCATGTTCTCGCCGATCGCGATGACCGCACCGTCAAAATTGCGGATGCCGAGCCCTGTGACCAGTTCCGGATCTTTCACATCCCCGGTCACCGCGCAGGTTACTGTGTCCGCCAGTGCACGTGTCTTTTCCTCGTTGATATCAAGCGCCAGCACCTCGCAGTCGTTCTGCATCAATGTTTTTGCGATGCTGGTTCCAAACTGTCCGAGCCCGATGACGATATATTCCTTCTTACTCATAATCTTCCTCCATTTTTATGTCCACACATACCGCGGAGCCGCCCATGCGCTTCAACCTACCAAAACCCTTCCCTCCGGGTATGCTGTCCTGGCATTTTCATGGCGGGCATTGAGCGCCAATGCCATCGTGATCGGCCCGATGCGCCCAAGATACATGCCCACGATGACCAGAACCTTTCCCGTTGCCGACAAAGAACCCGTAAAATTGCGGGAGAGCCCCACGGTTGCCGTCGCCGATACCATCTCATACAATGAATCCAGAAAATCCGCTTGTTCCACAACCATCAGCGCCACAACCAGCACAAACATGATGCCGAACCCCACACCGAAAACCGCAAACGCCTTCCTCACATCCTTTGCCGCGATCTTCCGCCGCATGACCTGCGTCCCGCTCCGCCCCGCGACCGTGGAAATGACCGTCGCCACGACCAATACCATCGTGACGGTCTTAATCCCGCCCGCCGTTCCGGACGGCGAACCCCCGATAAACATGATCATCAGATAGATCATGCTCGTACCTTCCCGGAAACATTGCTGCGGAATTGTCTGGAAGCCCGCCGTGCGCAGTGTCACCGACTGAAACAGCGATGCCAGAAGCTTTTCGCCGAACGGCAGGGGTTTTAATGTCTGCGGGTTGTTATATTCCAAAAGAAAAGTGAGCAGCGCACCGCTTAAAATCAAAAAGGCTGTCATGGATACCGCAATCCGGAAATGGAGGTTCGGCCGGAAGCGCACAAGCTCGTTCCTTCTCTTTTTGCGGCGCATCTCCTTTACATTCTCCAAAAATTCCCACCACACCGGAAAGCCGATACCGCCGAGAATGATAAGTGCCATTGTCACCAAGTTGACCAGAATATCCCCGCGGTAGGAGATCAAACTGTCACTCCCAAACAAATCAATCCCCGCATTGCAAAAAGACGAGACCGAATGGAAGGCAGCGTACCATATCCCCTGCCAAAACCCGTACTGTGGGACAAAACGGATGCAGCAAAACAGCGCTCCAATCCCTTCCACAAGGAGCGTCCCCTTGATGATCCGGATCGTGATGCGCACCAATCCCCGCAGGGTATCCAGATTGTAAGCATCCTGCAACAGCAAGCGTTCTTTTAAAGATATCCTTTTTCCGAGCACAAGGAGTATCGTCGTTGTAAAAGTCACGATACCAAGCCCGCCGAACTGGATCAGGAACAGGATTACAACCTGCCCGAACAGGCTCCACTGCTCCGCCATGACCACAGTGGAAAGCCCTGTCACACAGATGGAGGTGGTCGCCGTAAAAAATGCGTCAATAAGCGGTGTCACGGTACGGCTCTTTGTTGCGGCCGGCAGGGACAGGAAAAATGTCCCCAAAAGAATCGCGGCAAGAAATCCAACCATGATCATCCGCGTTGTTGTCATCACAAAAAATCTTTTTTTTCTTCTCATCGTTGCCCCAAACACGCTTTCCAAAAATTGCATTACCCTAGGCTGCCAGCTTATTATAGACCTTTTGAATGCAGATTTCAATATAAAAGCCCTATATTTTTCCATAACATATGTGCCAAGATCCGGAGAAAGCAAGCGGCCGGGGACGATCCCACAGCACTCCCGTTCTCCCGTTTTACATGGAAGCGGACTGCCCCCTCTTGCACTTTCCGCTGTCCGTACCTAACGACACAAAAAAGGCGGGTTCACACCATGAACCACGCCTTTCATTTCTGTATTAATTTTAGATCGTACAGTTAAAACGGCTTCCGGTCTCCGGTCTTTCCGCTTTTACCTCACTCCAGTCCACCTTGCGGATCTTTTCCAGCAGTTCCTCAACAGTGGATGCCGAAACCTTCACGGTCTTTTTCTCGGCCGACAGCGCACTGTCCCCATAGCTGCCCTTTAAGCGCTCCTCTGCCTTCTCTTTCTCCGCTTTCTTCTCTTCGGCTTTTTTCTCTTCCGCCTTCTTTTCCTTTGAACTCTCAATGCGCTCTTTCTGCTTTGCCCCTGCTTTCTCAAGCTCCGCAAAATAGCTGACCGAACCGTCGTTCCCGATCGTCATGCCGATGCTCTTGATCTCGCTGCCGCTCTCCTCCGCCTCTTCGGTAAGCTCCTCCTTGATGCTGTCAAGCTTCGTGGTAGAATCCTCAATCAGTTTTATGTACTTCTCTTTCGTTGCCTCATCGCTCGCCATCGCTTCGAGGGTATCCGGGTCGATCAGCACGCTGTAATCCTTCGTTCCTCGTGAAAGATAGGACTGTGCCTCCTCCGCCGACGAGTATTCGGCTACCATGAAATCCATATTCTTGTACTTTTCCTTCAGCTGCTGCAAAAGCTCTTTTGCCTTATCGCTTATGTTCAGCTCGGTCTGTGTTGCCCGCTCCGCCGACGTACTTCCCGCCGTCTTTCCGGAACGCTCTGTCCTTGTGGCACCGCCGCGGCCAGTCTCCTTCGTATTTTTTACATAACTCTCTGCCGCATTGCTCTGATATGCACTGTATGCACCTAACTTGTTCATTTTTGCGCCCTCCTTAGCCAGATACAAATCCATTTGATTGTATTCTTCTTATCTGGTTTGTATATCGACATGACCATAAAAAAATATTAGCAATTTTATGAAAATATTTGTTCCTCCACTCTCCTGTGCCATTATGCCACAAAAACCACCGGACAAATTATTTGCCCGGTGGTTTTTTGTTTACGCTCCTGCCCAATGAAAGCCTGTTACAGCCTGAAATCGTTCGCTTTCCTTGACAGCTCCTCGCTCAGGTTTAAAAGCTTATCCGTACCCGCCGTACACTCGTCGATCGCGCAGGAAAGATCCTGCATGCTCGCACTCGTCTCCTGCGTCGATGCGGCATTCTCCTCGGAAATCGCGGCAAGCTGCTCCACAATATTGCTGATCTCATCCTTCATCACGGTAATCTGCTTTGTCTGCTCCGAAATATTCTCGGCCGCATCCGATACTTTACTGATTTCCTTGCCAAGCCCGCCAAAGGTGGTATTCAGTCCGTCGAGCTGATCCATCTGGACACCGACATTCTGTTCCACGCTTCCCATACGCTCCACGCTGATATCGCTGTTGCGGATCAGCTGGCTGACAATCTCCGCAATCTGCTCCGCGCCCTTGCTGCTCTCCTCGGAAAGGTTGCGGATCTCCTCCGCCACTACCGCAAAGCCCCTGCCCGAATCGCCTGCCCGCGCCGCCTCGATCGAAGCATTCAGCGAGAGAAGGTTTGTCTGCTGCGCGATATCCTGAATCAGGCTGACCGCCTCATTGATCTTTTGCGCAGAGACGTTTGTATTGTTGGTCTCCTCTTTGAGCACCGTAACTTCCTGTGAGGTTTTCTTTCCAATATTAAGGAGTTTCTGCAACGCCTCGTATGCCTGCTTCGCATAGCTGTTCATCGATTCCACGGACCGGTTCAGATCCTGGATATTATTGGCATTCTGGTCGAGGGCTGCACCAATGCTGATCACACTGTCCGAAGCCTTTGCCGTCTCACCTGCCTGGTCTGTGGAACCCTTGGCAATCTCCTCGACAGCAATATTGATATTTCCGATATTCTGGGAGATCATGTTAAATTTCTCAAGGAAAGACTTGTTCTCCGTGTCCAGCCCTTCCGCAGAATTTTGGAGGTCACGGATCACCCCGTGGAAACTCTCCTGTACGGAATTGAGGCTGCGCGCAATATCACCGATCTCATCCCCGCGGCTTAAGAACCGGTCTTCGATCGTTCCGCTTAAATCCTTGCCTGCCAAGCGTGCCATATAGCTCGATGTCGTCATGAGCGCCCCGGTGATCCTGCGCAGGAACGTAAGGCAGCTGACCAGGGCAAATGCGATACTGATTACTGTCAGGATACCCACGGCCTCCAAAACGCTGGTGTTGACATAATCATCCACCTCGCTGCGCATTTTCCCGGTAAAGACAATCCCCACGATTTCACCGCTGCTCGGCTGTTTTAACGGCATGTAATAGGTGGTGTATTGCTCCCCCTGGATCATAAGGCGGCTTAAAAACAGGGATTCCCCTGCCAATACCCTGTTCGCCGTGTCCGCATCAAGGCTCGTGTCGATCACACGCTTGCCGCTCTCATCCTTTATCGTCGTGGTCTTTCTGATATTTCCCCACAAAATGGTTACCGCAAGCCCGGTCATATCTCCAATCTTGTCAATCTCATCCGTCCTGGCGGTGAGATTCACCTCGCCCTTGTACAGCTGTCCATCCCTCAGGTTATAATCATCCGCATTTATTCTGCCAAGCAGCTCATCAACTAAAAAACAAGTGGACCTCAGCTGCTCTTCCATCAATGAATCTGCGAGGGCCCTTGACTTTGACCCGAATGCTACCATCGCGACCACAATCAGCAGTACTGCCAGCAACAATACAAAAACCATCAGTTTGGCATTTAATTTCTTCATTTTTTCCATAAATTGCACGACCTCCTAATTCTCTTACCAGTTGCCCTTCCCGCGTTACTTATCAGGGGTTCTTCCAGCTATTTATATTAGAAAACATGTAGTTTTGATAAAGTATACCATTTTTCTGTAGAATTTTCAAGCCTTTTGCATGCATTGCATATTTTTGTCCATAAATCGAAACGAAATCTATTATAAATCCACAAAATATATTTTTCTCTTCTCTTGCCGGGGCAGCGCCGCCCTCACCCCTTTTAGCAGTCTTCAACGAAAATTGAGCACCCATCGGTTTTTGTCCGGATAGTAAATGAGCCAGCACCGGACGGCTCGCCCGAAAATAGTCAGCGTACAGTCAAATTCGACGGACAAAATCCCCGCGTACCTTTTCCGCTCCTGTGAATGGACAATGACCGGACGGATGGCCTGTATCTGCCCTTCCTCGTCCTTTACCTTTATCATCAGGGGCATCAGTTTCCCGGAACGGGTAAACCAGCACTCACACGCAACCTCCCTCTGCGTCCCCCGCAAACTCCCCGCATCGCTCCTGCCACTGTTTGTATATCCCCCGAATGCCATGAAGATTCCTCCTTTTCCGCCGGGACATCCCAAAAAAATCCGTTCCTGCCGCCGTTTCCCTCCGAAAAAACATTATACCCTGCCGCCGCTCCCCGGATACCCCCCGCACATATGATCGACCGGCTGGTTCAGAAAGCCTGCCCGCAATACGGCATCCCTTCCATAGCGCCCGCGGATGCAATCCAATGTCCTGTCCATTTCCGCAAGCTTCCCATGATCCATATGTCCAAACAGTTCCATCTGCCAGTACGGTCTCTCCTCCCCCACCCCGCCGGTATGCACCCCCAAATGCCGGATGGGACGGCCATCCCACAATTCCCCGAACAACCCACATGCCGCCTCATAAAGTTCCAAGGTCAGGTTGGTCGGGATCCGAAGCCTTTCTTGGTGCGAGGCGTAGGCCATATCCGCATACCGTATCCCTACCGAGACTACCGAAACCTCCGCCCGGTCGGCGCGAAGCCTCTCCCCTAAAGTCTCCGACAAGGCTAAGAGCACTCTTTTTGCCGTCGCGGCATCTTCCACATTGAACGGAATGGTCGTGCTGTTGCCGTACCCCTTGTTCGGCATGGGGGCTGCCAGCACCGGCGAAAGATCTGTCCCGTTGGCAAATGCCCAGATCACCTCACCCTGCTTCTTAAGCACGGATCTCAGCCATACCGGATCCGCACCTGCAAGCTGCCCTATCGTCCGTATCCCCATCGAGAAAAGCCGTTTTGCTGCCGCGCGCCCTACAAAAAACAGATCCGATACCGGGAGCGGCCACATTTTTTCCGGTATTTCCTCCGGATACAAAGTATGGACCCGGTCGGGCTTACGGAAGTCGGATGCCATCTTTGCCAAGAGCTTATTGCTTGAAATCCCGATATTCACGGTAAAGCCAAGCTCCCTTTTGATGCGCTCCCGCATCTCTCCCGCCGCCTCCCACGCCGTCCCGAACAGGTGGCAGGATGCACTCATATCAATAAACGCCTCGTCAATGCTGTATTGTTCCACCACGTCGGAATACTCCCGCAGGATATCCAAAAAAGCCCGGGAACATTTCTCATACAATTCATAATCCGGCGCAACCAAAAGCAACCCCGGACATTTCTCCTGCGCCTGCCAGATAGCTTCCCCTGTCTGTATCCCGCATTGCTTCGCCGGAATGGACTTCGCGAGGATAATCCCGCGGCGCAGGGAAGTATCCCCGGCAACTGCCGAGGGTATCTCCCTGAGGTCATACGGCTCCCCCAGGTGGGCAAGACGATAAACAGCCTCCCATGAAAGGAAGGCTGAATTCACATCAATATGGAATATAATCTTATCCAAACGTATGTTCACCTCCGGTTCCATAATAGCAAACATACGTTCCTATTTCAAGCGGTATATCCTTCCAAGCCTTTTTTATCGTCTCCAAAAAAGACTTGGATCCGAAAATATTCGGGTAAAATGTTGATCTTTTGCCAAAAATCCCGGAAAATCCTTTTCCGCCATTAACTATCCCTTAAAACAGGCACAGCTGCTCATACGGGGATTTTCTTTCCAACAGGCAGGGTTTTTTCCCTAAAAAATCCATCATCCGGTTCGGTTCCAGTATCCACGGACGGATATCCTCCTCCTCCAAAACCAGCGGCATCCGGTCATGCACCGGTCTCATGGATTCATTGGCCTGTGTGGTAAGGATCACAAAATGTTCCCCGTCCGGATATCGGTCATAAAAGCCTGCCATAAACAGCACCTCTCCTCCCCTCCGGGAAAAAATATTTTTTTCCTTTGCATGGTTCCACTCATAAAACCACGTGGCAGGAATGACAGCCCTCCGGTTGGCAACGGCGGCAGAAAACATTGGCTTCTCTGTTACTGTCTCACATCTGGCATTAAAAACAAGTTTTTTCCCGGCATGGCCAGAACCGGAAAACTGCCCCAAAAATCCCCACCGCTGCATACGGCAGCACAGATGGCTGCCTGTGTTTGATGCCGCGAGAACCGGAGCTATCTCCGTCGGACATATATCCTTTGCCTGCAATGCGGCAAACGAAAGACTGCCCTGCTGTCTGCCCTCATCCACCTGGCGCACAAGTTTTTCAATTTCCCGCGCCGTCCCATCATCCACATAATATCTTCCGCACATAAAGCATAACCTCCGTCTTTTTTGCCCACACGCAAAAAAGAACCCCGACCGCTTCCACGCAAACCGGAATTCCCCCTCATAGACACTGCGGGTAGCCGGACTTGAACCGGCACGGAGTTGCCTCCGAGAGATTTTAAGTCTCTTGTGTCTGCCTATTCCACCATACCCGCATATGCAGCAGCCAACGTACAAGCAATCGCACATGCAGGCATACCACAAATGGAAGTTATAGGGTTCGAACCTATGACCCTCTGCTTGTAAGGCAGATGCTCTCCCAGCTGAGCTAAACTTCCA
>ERZ808040.216-NODE-216-length-57321-cov-3.817902_pt1 | contig 57321 bp, 59 predicted proteins | sample MGYA00380191_ERZ808040 | MGnify/ENA primary metagenome ERZ808040 (study PRJEB31490, sample SAMN06133395) | mouse gut metagenome | isolation source: J6 | host: mice | place: China: Chengdu | collected 2015-05 ...
CTGTGGAATTTTACAAGGCTGCTTGCCTTTAATACTGCTGCACTCGGCGTTGTCTTTTTCTTCGGTGTACTGGGAGATACCTTAAATTTAATAAGCGGTATTACACCGCCCGAATATTCAATACTCCCTATGATTCCGTCCCCGTTTTTAGTTACGCTGTTGTACCTCATGTAACCACGGCTGTTAAAATCCCCCGCCGATATATGATAAGTCTGCCTTACCATTTTTCCCGCTGCTGTTTTCCCCGCCATTAACCCCCTTGCAAGTGCGGGTTTCAATACTTTTTCGTCTGCCTTTTCCACCCCTGCAAGTATCGTGTGTATCCGGTCTATGGTCTGTTCTGATACCTCTATCATTCGTCATACCTCTCTAATCCTATAATCAGTTCGTTGTACTCATTCCGTACATCAGTTATCATAAAGAGATTGCCATCAACCCAAAACCTCATACCGCTTGCAGGTTCTTTACCCATGTCACTTAGCCTTACTCGGACAACAATATATTTCCCATAGAATCCCTCCGCATTATCCCCCGAAACAAGGTTCTGACGTTCCTTTGTTTCCTCGGAGTCAAGTATGACAGGTATTTTTTTGTCTATGCCGTCACACTCAACCCTTTTAAGCTGTGCAAATTCTGACAGGTTGTAAAATGTGCTGTCTAAGTCCTTATCAAGCATTTCTTTAAAATTCTTCATAGGCCGCCCGCATTAACATACCGTGGCAACAAACCAAGAATCAACCTCATGCGGTACAGGAATAGGGGCGGAGGATAACTGCAAGAAACGTCTTTCCGGGCGTCTTTCTACCCACTGTTCGGGTATCCTTGTACCCTCTTCTACACTGATTGTCTTTCCCTTTTCGTCCACGATACCAACCGCACCATAATACATGGAGTATTCAGCTTCTGTTGCCAACAATGCGACAACATTTGACGGCAACAAATACTTGTTTTCCGGCTTTGCCTTGTTTGTCCAGTTGTCTAAATACATTTCCTTGTATTTGTAAATATCCATGCCCAAACTGTGAATTGTTCCAACGTATGTAGCACCGTTCGGGAGTTCCCTCGGCTTGATTGTTGCAAGGTCATACCGTCTGTTGTCAAGCAGTTCTTTTACCTCATTATCTTTCAGAAATGCGTTTAGTGCGTCCTGCCCCATAAGACATATATCGCAATTCACAAACCCTGTTTCCTGTACTTTATCCCGCCATGCTTCCAACTGCTCCAGTTTACCGCCTGTTGTCTTAGTCCATTTTTCAGCTTCTTTCAGCGTAACTTTGTTTGTAAACTGAAAATCAATTTCCTCCTGTATTGCTTTTCCCTTGCTGTCCAAAATCGGTATCTTTCCCGTAAACAGGGCTATGCAGCACATCCATTCCTCCCGGCGCGTAATCATCTGGTCCAGCTTGCTAAAATCACGCTGCATTTTTTCAACCGCCCTTTGGTTCGGGGATTTTCCGTTATACAGGCTTTCCCCCGGTGTACGCTTCAAAATATCATCAATCGTTGTAATCGTGTTTGGCGCAATAAGTGGCGGTTCGTATGTGTTGGTCTGATAACCCTCATTTTCGACTGTCACACCGCCTATTTTCTTGTGTACAAACGGTGCTAACGCCCTGTTTCCCTTTTTAAAGTCAATATCTATTTTCTCCGTATCGAATGTTTCCACGTTACGAAAAAAAGTATCTCTGATGAAAGTATGCACTTTTGGCATACGCTCTACTAACTTACCCATTGTTCTAGGGTCATAAATGCTAATAGCCATGATTTTCTATCTCCTTTTCTGTTATTATTCTGTCGTTACTGCGTTTTCGGTATCCACTAAGAAAATACCTAACTTTCTAAACGGCGCTTTAAAATCCGCTGCGGTTGTTCCTGTCGGCACTTCCAACGCTTCCCCAAAAAACTGCCCTGTAAGATAGATAACTACCTCTTCCCCGGCTTCTGCTGATTCTGCTGCAAGTCCGTATACATTGGCTATCGTGTCAGCGGTTACGGCTGATAATTTTCCGTCCGTTCCAAGCGTCACGGGCATAAGTTCTAAAACCGTGTTTCCGTCCGCAACTGTGCCCGAATCGGTCACAACGGGATAATCCCCGGCATGAATCATTTTCGGGGTATAGTTTCCTAACAACTCTTTTCCTGCTGCCATGTTCCTTTACCTCCTTATTTCGCCTGTGGATATAATTCATCAATGATATTTCCGAACGGGTCATCTTCCCCCGCCCCGCCTTTGTTTGATACAGGCGGTACATCATCAACGCCGGAGTCTTTCAAATCCGCTTCACGGTCATTTAAAAATTTGTTGCCCGCCTTTTTCTGTGCTGCCACAATCTGCATAGCAAACGCCTCCGCACTGACAGGCGTTTCATACTTTGCCTTGTCTGCTAAATCCTCAAATCCCGGCAAAGTGATTTCATCAATCGCCCTTATCCTTGCTCTTTCTGCGTCTACTGCTGCCGTGTGGTCTGTTTCCCCTGTCTTAACCGCTGCCATAATTTCAGCTTTATACGCATTGGCTACGTCCGGGTGCTTACTTTTTAACTCTTCCAATGTCAAACTCATGTTCTCGTCCTCCTTATTATTCTTTGCATTGGGTTTATTATTATGGCTATTGGCGTAGCCTAATAATCCTTTTGGCACTGTATGGAATGTGTTTAAATTGATTGGTACAGAATTTACAATAATTTTTTCTGCGTCCTCAACTTCCGTTTCAACCTCTGTAAGCATTACTGCAGTACAAAACCCGGCTTCCACGGCTTCCTCCCCTGTGTACCATGTTTCGTCTGTCATAAGGCTTTTTATTTCGTCCTCTGACTTGTCTGTTACAGTCATGTAGCAATTAACAATGGATTGTTTGATTGTTTCCAGTTCGTCCGCAATCTTCTTTAATTCATCTGCCTTGTAATAACCCAAAATCCCTGCTGCCGGGTCATGTATCATAAAGATACCGCCTACCGATATTTCGATAGAATCCCCCGCCATTGCTATAATCGTGGCAGCACTCGCACACCAACCGTCTATTTTCACGGCTATATTTGCCTTATGTTCTTTCAGCCTTGTATATATCGCCACCGCTGCGAACACATCTCCACCGCCCGAATTGATACGCACGGTTATTTGTTCAACCTCTCCCATTGCTTTAAGGTCTTTGTTAAACTCTTTCGGGGTTATATCGTCCTCATACCATGAATACTCCGATATTTCCCCATACAACAAAAGTTCTGCCGTGTTTTCCTCTTTGTTTTCCGTGAAATTCCAAAACCTGTTTACCTCGTTTTTATTCCTCGGTTTTTTTCTCTTCCCCTCTGTCCTGTCCGTCAGCTTCCTTGTCGGGGTCTGCGTCTGATTCCTTACCTCCAGTATCCCCGACATTAAATTCTTTCTTTGCACTTCCTGTTACCTCCTTTAACAGTTTTTCCTCCCGTTTCCGCTGTTTCACATTCTTATAAAAGTCTGTGCCTGTAAGTTCCGTTGCTTCCTTTTCCCTTGTGGAATAACCGCCCTGTACCCTTAATTCTGCTGCTTCAACTTCTTTTACCGGGTCAAGCTGCCCTGCACTCGGTCCATTCCATTCAGCGGAGCAGTATACGTCTTTAATAATCGGGTCATTGAAAAAACCGGGTGCCTGTATCCTGCCTTTTGCCACCGCTTCACATAGCCACTCCTCATAAATCGGTTGGCAAAAATCAGCTATAAACCATTCCCGGTACATCTTAATGACTTTGAAAAATTCCAAAATAGCGGCCCTTGACGCTGAATAATTGTTTGTAAACGCCATGATAAGTATTTCGTATGGAATTTCTAATGCTGCGCCTATCTGCTTTATGACCGCCATAACAAAAGGGTCAAAATTGGCGTTTGGTCTGCCGGGGGTTGTCATGTTTGCTTTTTCCCCCTCGCCCAAATCAAAAACCGCCCCCGGTGCAAGTTCTATACTGTTTTCGTCCTCTGCGTCAACCTGCATTTCTTCCGGCACGACTTCCCCAAATGCCGTATCATCACTTGCACTTTCCTTTTCAATAAATACCGTGACAAGTCCGCTTACTACTGCTGCCACAACTTCCGCTTCCGTGTACCGCCCCAACTGCTTTATCGTTTCGATTACAGGGGATAAAAAAGGAACGCCCCGAACTTGACCGATACGCTCCCGATTCATAATATGCAATATATTCTTTCTTCCCGTCCTGCTGCCGTATGCTTCCACCCTCGCCCATTCTCTAGGCTTCCTGTCTGTAAATGACAGGGGGTGGAATTTTGAAATATGATACGCCACCACTTCCCCGGCTTCGCTTTTTTCCACACCCTCGCAAAATAAAGGGTTTACTGTTTCTTTGTCCGGGGTGCTTACCCTGTCAGCTTCGATAAGTTCAACCCTTAAATCGTATATGCTGCCTTTCCGTTTCGTGGTTTTCATCAATGCGAACGAATCCCCGCTAAGCAAGGCATTAAGCAAAGACAACTGCTGCAACTGATAAAAATTATCCAGTCTTTCCAAGTCGCAATTTGTAGAGTTCGCCCAATGTGCAAACTCTCTTTCTATGTTTTCCTCTAATTTCCTTGCTTCGTCCGGCGTTATGTTCAATATTTCCTCATTGATTGTACTTTTCAGCCGTAACCCTGTGCCTACCGTATTTGTCCTAAGCCGTTTTATTGCCCCTGTAGCAATGTTTGACCCGCCATAGTACAAATCCCTTGACCGTTGGCGTAAAGCGTCTACATTGTCCTCTATATCTTCCCTGTGGCTACCGCCCCCATGCGTCCAGCCTATAACAGACTTCTTGACCGAATTTGCCCCATAGTTGCCGTATCCGCTATTTACCATACTTAGCCTTTTTCTTGCGACTTCCCTTTTCAATGCCTTTTCCGGGGAAATTGCCATTATTACCCTGTCTATCGGATTCAAACCACCCTAACCTCCTTTCCGACCGCATAAAAATAGCACCCTCGGAAATATGCTTGTATTTCCTTTGGTGCTTCTGCTATTTTATATAATATCATAAAAAAGCGGGCAATGGTGGGCAATCTTTCAAAAATTTTATAAATCCCTCGGCACAACCCTGTAAACCCTATTTCTGCCCTTTCTTTTGGCTATATTCTCTAATGACTGTACCTTATTGCTCCAATACTCTATCTGCTTGCGTATTTCGCCCAAATTCGCCCTTGTAAACGACTTACCGCCAATCGTATAGGCTTGATTGATTGCAACCTCGCTTTCGGCTTCTAGCCACATTTCCAAGTGTTTTTTTGCTGTTTCTAATGTTATTGTTGCCATTATAATATACCTCCACTTCTATTTCCCCTACGTCTTTTTGCTTTTTTCGGTGGTGCTTGTGTTCCCGCTTCTTTCTTTGGCGGTTCTTTGAGGGTCAAGCCTGTCAGTTCTATAGCTGCCTGTGCATAATTTCTACAGTCTAACGGCTCATTCCTCTTTGTTTCGCCTGTCAGTTCCCATACAAAATACGGTCTGCCCTTTTTATACTTTAGCACCTGTTTTTCCGCTGTCAGTCCTTTGAAATAATCTTCATCATACCCCCTTATGTATCCGTTTTCATCTTTCGGAAAATGACAGTATCCGGGTCCCTCCTCTTCAATCTGTAATCTCTGTAATAACAGGCTCTTCCCTGTATCTACGCCCAATGTAAACAAATACGCCTGTTCTCTGTTGTTTTTTGTCGGCTTCGGTATATACGGTTTTGCAGTACCCTCATTGCCTCCCCTTATTGCGTATACGCCCCTTGCCGTCCGTGCCTTACAGAATTTACATACTTGATTAAAGAAATGCCCCTGTGTATCCATACAGGCCCGCAGTATCCTCATTTCCGTACCGTCTGCCTTTTTAAATTTCTGTAGCAGAAATTCATCTAACCGTTTCCATACTTCCGGCTGTTTCAAATCGCCGTAAATTCGTTTATAAATTATTCCATAGGATTCATGCCCTACGCCCCAACCCACAACCTCAATTTCAAATCTATCATCTTGCGTATCTATCCCGGCTGTCAGTGCTATTACTTCGTCCGGCACTTCGCAACGGTATTTCTCACGCCGTTTTAATAAATCGTCCTTGCTTGCCTTTTCGCCGTCCTCTTCCCATGTCTGCCCCAACTCGGTATTTATCCATGATTTCATCAATTCAACATTGCCTTTTTTAACCGCTTCGTCAGCTTCGATAAATCCCTTTACAATTTTATCCCAACCAAAAAAAGTTGACGCTAAAGAATTGAAATGAAAACCCCTTACTTTTCTTTTCGGGTATTTCGCTATATATCTACCCTCGTTAAAACGGTCTTTCCATTCTACCTCCGAATGGATAACCCCACACTTTGCACATACATAAGTAACGCTTTCTACTTCCCCGTCAGCGTCAACCTTATAAGTAAGGTTGCCCCATTCCAACGGCTGAAGCTCTCCGCAACTCGGACACGGTACGTTCCATTCTTCCATTGTTGAATGTTCGTACTCCATTTCTATACGGCTTGCCCCTTTTATTGTCGGTGTGCTTGTGTCTACCTCTTTGCGATTCCAGTATGTAGTTAAACGCTTTCCGGCTAAAATAAGCGGGTCCCCCTCTGCCCCTGCCGTTGGCGGGTATGCGTCTATTTCATCTGCCAACAATACACGGATTGGACGGCTTCTAAGTTCTGTCGGAGAGTTTGCCCCTGTCATTGTGATACGACCGCCCGGAAAAGACTTTTTAAAAATCGTGTTTCCGCTTGTCCGGCTCTTCTCATTGATTTTATCTTTTAATGCCGGGGTATCCCTTACCATTGGCATTAGCCTATCTTTGCTTAGGGTTTCCGCAAGGCTCAAAGTTGGCTGCATACATAGCATTGTACAGGGGTCATAGTGCATATAATACCCTATTGTATTTAATAAAAAAGCATCTGTTTTTCCCATTTGTGCAGCAGACATTACTACAACTTTTTCAACGGATATATCGGTTATAGCGTCCATTATTTCCCGCTGCCACGGTGCTTTATTCGTGTGCCAACGTCCTCCCTTGCTTCCCGATTCAGAAGAAAGACGGCGGTATTTATCGGCCCATTGTGATAATGTTAAGTCCGGGGGCGGTTCTAATACCTTGAATATATCTTTGAAAAGGTCAATCGTTTCCCTCTTCATCTTCCTGTATTTCCTCCTTAAAAATTTCCTCAAAATTAGATAACTCTGCCAATGCTTCTTTTATCTTTGTATTGAGGTATAAAAAAATTTTTGCCTTATCCGTCATGGTTGCTAGTTTATCTGCCTCCTCTGCCGGAATTGCACTTAGACGGCTTTTAAAATTTATCAGCGTGGCAGACATTATTTTTTTTACGTCCTCTGCCTTGTGCAGTTCCCCACGCTTCAACGCCAAATCCAACTCCTCATTAAGACGTTTTGCCTTTGTCAGTTTTGCCCTCTCTTCGTTTAGGTCTACCGCTTCCTCCGTTTCCGGGTTTCGGTCCCTCAAATATCTTATATAGTCGTGGTTGGCTTCTGTCAGCGAATACAATTTTGTTTCGCCTATGGTCTGTAACACCCCTTTGCTTGTCAGCCGTTCAACATTCTTAGGGGTCATATCAAGAAATTTTGCAACCGCATTTTTATCATATAGTTTCAAAAATCCTACCCCCTTAAAAAAATTTCCGGCATTTTGGAAGTCGATTTTTCCCCCGGAGGCTAGGCAAGTTTTGGGGTCACGGCACCCGCAAGCCTTTCAGACGGCTTACAGTACCTTTGACCGCTTGCCCTCATGCCGTTGTGTCCACCCTCTCTTGTCACTCTTCCATGCTCTCATGCTCTTCATTGTCCTTGTATGTATCGTCTATCTCGCCTGTGTCCGGGTCAACGTCATATACACCGCTTGCCTTTTGCTTCATCAATGTATAGCGCCTTTCCTCTAGGCTTATTCTTCTTTGCTCTAACTCATAAGACTTGATAGAATCCAGTAACTTTATAATACGTCCGTGCGTCTTGTTTAGTTCTGCTTCTAGCTTCATTGCCCTTTCAAATGCACTTGATTTAATAGTTGTTTCCATAGCCACGCTTAACGGCAGTTTACTGCTGCCCTCTGTATTTTCCCTCGTATATGTGCCGTATGGGTCATTATCCTCCGCCTTTTTAGGTGTACGCATTTCTACTACACGGTCAACAAATAATTCCCCTGTGTCATTGCTGTTAAGTTCCGCTACTCTCTTCTTTAAGTCATTTTCCTTTGCTATAAGGGTCTGTAACTCTCTTAGCATATTTTCTGACGTATCAAGCGTAACTGATTCTATTAGTTCCTTTTCCTCTTCTGTCAATTCATCAAAATACACCGTGGAATATGCCCCATGTGTCTGTGCATTTTTATTGCGTTTGGGTGCGCCGTGTCCTTTGGCGTTTTGGTTGCCTTTTTGCGCCCCCTGTTTTTTCGGCTTGTTTTCAAGTGCTTCTTTCCATTTATCCATACATTTCCACTTTGCTATTTTTGCCGAATCAACACCCAACACCTCCGCTATTTCGGGGTTTTTTGCCATTCCATCAGAATCTAAAAAAATCTGCTTCGCTTTTTCCCTCTTTTCGTCTTTTTTCCGTGGCATGGTATCCCTCCTTTGTTTGTTTTTCCATTTCCCGGAGTTCCATTACCCCGGAATTACCGCATTTTTGCAAAATTTCAAAAACGCCGTGTAAAAAGGCAGCGGGGTTTTATCAATAATCCCGCTGCCTTTTCATTCCTTTTCACGCTACTATCATACCATAAAAAATCGGGCAATGGTGGGCAATCTTTACTGTAAAACTTCTTTTATGATTTTACTTTGTGATACATTTCTATTCCTTGCTAATTTTTCGCCCAAGACCTTTAAGGCTTCGCACCTAATATTTTTGGCGTGGCGCACACTATAGCCTATTTGTTCCGCTACACGGTCCCATTTCTGCCCCTGTAGGTACAATCCGCAAATTATTACTTTATGTACCGCTGTCAATGAAGAAATTTCCTTAAAAATCTGTGTCCTAAGTTTCTTTAATTCCTCATTTCGGCTTTTTAAGGTTTCTATGCGTTCCCTTGTGTCCGTTTCTGCCAACTTCATAGCAAGCAAAGCCGTACTATCGCCTAATTTATTTCCGTGTGGCATACCGTCATATTCAACCGCCCCTAACGGATTATATCCGGCTTCGTACTGCTCTAGCCACTCACTCGCTACTCTAATATCCAAGTCAATCCACTTGTAAAATTTTAAAATTGCTTCCACTTCCGAATTTTTCATTTTATGTAATCCTCCTGTTATGGTGGTCTGTATTTTTCCCACCATTTGATATTTGCTTTTGCCTTTATTGGCGTTACCTGTCTAATAATGCTGCCGTGCCGGGTCCCCCTGTGCCTACAAGGTTCGCAAATATCTTGTGATACCTCTAGCAGTCTGCCTATTTCCTCTGCAATGTCTTTTAGGCTTGCCACTGTATCATCAAAGGATTGCAATAGCTGATTCAATAAATCGCACGTTGCTTCTATATCATTTCCAGTACAGGCAGACAGGACAGCTATAACCGCCCTTATACTATCTGCTGCCATCTGCCCACCTACTAATAAAACACCCTCCTTATACTCAATATAACCCATAACGCACCGCCTAACCTTGTAAATACTGCTGATACTCTGCCGTTTTTTTCATAATCCATACAGATAAGGCGTTTGTTATTCTGTTTTCCCATTCAGCCGGACACAACGGCTTTCCTTTGTTCGCTTCCAGTTCGGACGCTATAACCGCCCTAACTTCTTTTCCGATAAGCGTATATTGTGCCATTCCGTATTTTTCCTTTATCCACTTTGTAAAGTCTAATCCCTTTTCCTGTGGTTCGGGTACATATTCTGGGTAATCGCTCATATCCTGCTGCCCCGGCAAAGGTTCGCTTTCCTCTTCCAGTCCTTCGGGTTCTGCCTCCTGTGGCGCGTCCACCTCCTCGGCTGTTTCCTCTTCTGTTTCTTCCCCTGTTTCCTCTTCCTGTACCTCTTCCAGGGTATCGTCATAGGATAATTGGCTATCCTCAATCATAAATACTATAATTTCCGCAAGGTCTGAATAACTGATTAAGAAATTGCCCCATTGTACAGTATCAATAATTGTCATGCCGTCCGGCTGAAAACGGTATATGTATTTTCCACCGTCAAACTTTTTCCCTTGAAAAGACTTGCTGAAATGTTTTCTTAAAACCCTTTCTACCGCTGCCACATTGTCCTTTACTTTGAATACTGCCTTGTTTACTTCCCCCTTGATAGCGTCTTTTATTGCTTCCTGTGCCTTTTCTGCCTGTTCGTCCGTAATTTCTTCTTTTTCTTCCGGCTTTACATCTTTTATATGCAACTCGCCTTTTTCTTCGTACTGTTCATAGGCTTTTTGCTGCTCCTCTTCATCAAGCCGACTTAGTTCATGTGCGGTTGATATGTTGATATTGCCCTTTTCCAATTCCTCTTTAAAATCCTGTGACAGATTATTGCTTATCGCCTCCATGCGTCCAATCTGTGTAGTGGACGTATTAAGCATTTGTGCCACGATTTCACGGATACGCCCGATTCTTTCCCTTTCTTCCTTTGGCTTATCCTTGTTTTCTTCCTGTAACGCCTTTTTGTACTGTGTCAGCACTTCTTTTAATTCCTCTGCCTGTTTTACCTTTTCCCAATCTGTAAGCTGTCTTGCCGTTGCATTGGTAAATATAAGGCTTAAACGGTCCCTTATTTCGTCTGATTCTTTCTTGATACGGCACGGCACTTTTCTATATTCTTCCTTGCCCTCTTCCACCAACTTTAAAGCTGCCAACCGTCTACGGTGTCCGGCTATTACTTCATACTTTCCATGTGCTTCCGGCTTAACAACTAAGTTCTGTTCGATACACCCGGATAACTCTATAGCTGCTGCCAATTCGTCAATATTTTCTGTGGAATAGAAATTATCCTTACTCGGCATTAAGTCCTCCACATCAAGCATAACCACGCTAAAGGCGTTTTCCGCTTCCTGTGCCGGTCCCTGTACCTGTACTGCTGCCCCTTTGGATTTTGTATTAAGCAAACTGTTAAGGTCAAACCCTTTCTTTCTATCTGCTGCCATTACGCATTACCTCGCTTTCCTTTGTTTTCGTGTCCGAATCGGTCACATTTCGCCATTTCGCCCTAAGTTCCTTTTTCTGTTCTTCTGATAACTGCAGTAAATCTTTCATTACCTTTTCTGTGATTTCGTCCGCTACCATTTTTGTAACAACATTTGTGTGTGCGTCCGTTTCCCTCTGCCGTTCCTTTTCCCTCTCTAATTGATATTCCAAATTTCTAATCTGATTTTCCAAATCCCATATCCTGCCCTGCATACGCATATTATTTTCTTTTAAGTCCTCATGCTGCTCCAACGGTATTTCTATTGTCGGCCCTTTTACCTTAAATTCAATAAATGCCTTGTATTCGTCCAAAGGTATTTCCACCGTTGGAAATGCCTTTATCTGTTGATTCCAACCTTTTAATACTACTGTTTCCCCTGTTTTCAGCGTTTCCGCATTATCATTATTTTTCAATTCCCGCTGCCTTCATTTCTTTTTCAATCTGCTTTATTTCCTGCATAGTCTTTTTTCGCCTTGATATGTAACCCTCGCAATCCTCGGTATCCCTTAGCTTGCTTATCTTCGCCCCTCCGCTATGCTGATACAATTTTGATATGTGCCTGCTGCACTCTGTATTTGCACATCTATTATCGCAAAACATAGGGTAATTATCTGTATTTACAAAAATAATCGGTCTGTTTCCCATGCTATACCTCCCTTAAAATCGTTTCCGGCAAGTCAATGTATACGATAATTGCCTCCGTCCAGTCCAAAGTATCAATCTTTTCTTTCATAAGCGGTAAAGCCTTTTCGTCCGGCAAATCTTCATCTATGCCACATTCCTCATAGTCAAAATACTTTTCAAAAATATCTACCGTGTCGGGTCTGCCCTGTTCGTAGAAAATCACACCATAATTTTCATGCACAATATACTTGTCAACCTCACATTTGCCCCATTCGCCCAACCAATAGCAATAACAATCATCTGCCACAACATCACTATCTACCATTGCCACAATCGGCAAATCCGGGTGTTTCTCTATCAGCTTAAAAAGTTCTTTGAGGTTGTCCGTCTGCTTCTGCATAACCGCTTTCAATACAACATCTTTCATTACCTGTACTCCTTTCCTGTTTCCTTGTCCTTTAATACGATACGCCCCACCAACTCAAACCCCGCAAGGCTTATAATCTGCTTTAACATTGTGATAAGACTTGTTACCGCTTCATTGCGTTTCTTTTCCTCTTTGGCAACCGTTCCCACGGCTTCCCCCGCCGTTGGGTCACGGTATCCCTCGTTATTCCTGTATGCCATACTATCCCTCCAAGTATTCTTTTACGAATGTTTTATAATCCCTAGCGGCCCCGGAACGTGGGGAATATTCCATAAGGCTTTCATTTGTAAAAGTTACTTCGTCTGCCTTTTCCGTCCGTCTGATATGCGTTTTGAATACTGGGTAACGCTGATTCTGCAACCACGCCTCCCCCTGTCTGCATACATCACGGTTATAATACATAGTCACAAGACAGCCCCTAAATTTCAATTTCGGGTTTAATTTCTTTGCGTTGTTTATCTGTTCTTCCAGTTCGTCCATACCGTCAAAGGCGTAACCATCAATTTTAATCGGTATAATAACTTCATCTGCTGCCACAAGTGCATTTATGACAGATACGTTAATATCCGGCGGGCAATCAATGATACAATAATCAAAGATTTCTTTTACCTTTTCCAGTTCCTTAGAAATTATGGTTGCCTGTTCTCTCTCTTCGTCCTTGATTATTTCAAGATTGGCTGTCAGCAAGTGCATATTTGCCGGAATAACCGCCATATTAGGCATTTTCTCAACTACCTGTACCACACCGCCTATTTCTTCCTTTCCTGTCAGCATATCCGCAATGCTAGGATTTTCATAACTCCACACCCCGCAAGCCTTTGAAAGATTGCCCTGTTTGTCGTTATCAATAAGCAATACCTTTTTGTCATACTCTTTAGCCAATATGTGCGACATATTTACCGCCGTTGTTGTTTTGGCACAACCGCCTTTCATGTTGATAATTGCAATAGTTTTCATTCGCCCGTACCTCCTTGATTGTTTTTCAGCTTCCTTTTTTCCTTGCACACTCTATACAACCCCCAACCTTTGGACGCTCTATAAAGTGTGCAATCATCTTTTTGTGGCGGACCTCTTATCATTGACACCGCCACCCTTTCCCGGCATTTGTGATAGGCGTTGCAATTTTTCACATTAAAAAATTACAAAAAACCTGTTGACCGTCTGTACACTCTCTAGCATGGTGTACCCGCTACCATTTTTTCACTCTATCCCTGCTACGGCTATTGGCTTGCCCTCGTCAGAAAACAGGTTGCCGACCCGTCTTGACGGTTGAGGGGTTGCCCCCTCTTCCGTTTCGGCTATTTATGCCTTTTCAAATTCTATAACCGTTTCTCCGTCAATCTTTAACCTCGGTATTTTTAGACACTCGTTTGCTTCCCTATCCTCCCAAACCGGGGTATCTGTTTCATGGCCCATATCTCTTAATAATCTAGTCCATGCTGTCAACTCCCCATAATTTACATGGTTTCTTTTTACGTCTTTATCCTCTGCCGTCCTATTTACGCTCATTGCTGCCATAATCGCCCTTAGTTTCAATTCTTCAAAAAAAGTCTTTTCCATATCTGATTACCTCCGTTTGTTTGATTTCCTTTGATGATTCTATTATATACTTGCACAAGTATATTTACAACCCGGAGTATTCGACAAAAATACTTGTGCAAGTATATAGCGTTTTGTGCAGTCTGTATACTTGTGTAAGTATTATTTAATTTCTGTAGGCTCATTCCAAACAACATACCCTGTATTTTCTGTTTCCGTCCTTTCTATCTCTTCATCTTCTATTGTGTGCGCCTTGTCGTTTGCTTCTTCCAGCGAATCCGCTTCTATGACGCACTTTCTAAACAATGCGTATTCAACTTCATACTTTGCCATTATGTACCCCCTGTTTTTTCTCTTCCAACTGCTGCCGTCTTTCTTTCAGATATGCCATTATATTCCCCGTATGTCATGCCCTGCGGTACAATCCGCTTTTGTATTTCCTTTGCCCTCTGTATACTTTCACTTAATACTGCTGCCTTTGATACTTTCTTTTCTTCCCTCTTTGGCGGTTCTTCCGGCTTAATGCCTAACCGCCTTGCCTTCCTGTTCGGCTTGTACTTGTTATAAGTTATCTTTGTTTCCCGTCTGAATGGTGTTACTTTTCCTTTCTTCCTTGCCATGATTGCCCCTTTCCAAGTCCTCTAATATCTCTGTCAGGCTTTGTACACATTCTTTTATATTTCCGTCCGTGTCTGCCGTAATGTTTAGTATGCTGTTTATCTGCTTTAGCTTCTGTATCTGTCCGGGGTCAACTGCTGCCCTTTTTAAACAATCCGGGCAGACGCAAACAGCCCTTAACCCCTCTTTTCCGCATATACTACACTTAACCAAATAACCCACCCTTTCTATCAGGCTTTACCGTTTCCCACTCTTTAGCTGTCATTGTGTCGGATTTCGGGTTATATATCAGCTTCATAAACCCTTTGCACCCTATACAAGTGCCGTGGCCCGCTTCGTTGTATCCCATTTCATGCAACATACTTTTACAGGCGTACTGTACCTTACCGCAATAAGGACAAATTATCTGATACCGTTTTCTTTTATCCTCTTCCATTGTCTGCCTCCTCTTCCATTGCGTCTAAAATGCCCCTGTACACCCTTTCAGCACAATAGACGCATATACTATTACCTATCGCCCTGTAACGTGCTGTGTCGGCTATTTCCGTGCCGTCAGCACCGTATTTTGTCCAGTTATCCGGGTATCCCTGTAAGCGTTCACATTCGACCGGGGTTAATCGGCGTATGATGTATGTAACTTTCTGCACCGCCCTTTTCAGAATGTCTTTTATGCTCTTTGGCTTGCTAGGGATATTCTCCCTTGTCCTGTACTTCTCTGTTACGATTGTTTCCGACCCTCCGCCGTAATCCCCCCCCTGTTGCCCTTAAAGTGCCGTTTACTTCCGATTCCCTGTAACCTCCATGCTGATTAAGTTCAAATGTCTTTCTATCCGTCCGCACCACTAAAGGCGTATCCCCTCTTATCGTGCTGTTCTGGTCCGTTGTCAGCGTTCCGCTTATCTCGCTTTCCCTGTATCCGTTATGCTGATACGCTTCATAGAAAACACTGTGTACATCTGCCGTTGTAAGTGTCGGGCATGGTCCCCCGACTTTCCCAACGCCTAAACCGTTGCTTGCCTTATTCCTTGTCACTTCATCACGCAAAGGAATAACGCTTTTCTTTTCAATGGCTATTACGTTCCTGTTTGTTGAATTTCCGCAATATGTAGACAATGTTCCTGTTTTTTCTTCATCTACAATAACCGCTTTTGCATTTATTCCGTATGCCCTACTTGTTTCCTCATACATTACACAAGGCGTTTGACCGCCACCACGCCCCATATTTTGTACAAGTGTCGGGGTCTTATCGGCAAACGTCCTTACAACGCTGTCAGCGTGTGCAAAATCCAACCCGATTATCTCCCCCCCTGCTCTGCTATTTTCTGCTCTAACGCTATCCGTAAATTGTCCGGCAATTTCCTGTTTTTGTTCTTTGCTCTTCGGAGTATACCCAAGCACGCTTTCGGACTTAAAGAGTATTTCCCCGGCACGTTGTCCTCCAAAATCTCCGATAAGGTAGATTCTCTTTCTACGTTGGGGTACTCCCCAAAATTGAGCGTCAAGCACTCTCCAAGCTGTGTCAACTGCTGCCCCTCTAACCATTCCTGCGGTTGCCCATTCGCCACTTGTAGGCATTGGAATATCGGTTTTTGTGATTTTTTCAAGCACGGCTCTAAAATCTGCTCCGTTGGCTGATGAAAAAGCACCGGGTACATTCTCCCAAATAATGAAAGTTGGATATTTACCATTTGTTGCTAACCTCATTTCCTCAATAATTCTAATTGCTTCCATGAACAACCCGGAACGGTTGCCCTTTAATCCTTTCCGCTGTCCGGCAATACTCAAATCTTGACACGGACTCCCAAAAGTGATTATATCCACGGGTTGTATTTCATCTCCCTTTAATTCCGTTACGCTTCCAACGTGCATTACTTCCGGGAAACGATACCTTGTTATATCTATGCAGTTTTGCTCTATTTCAGCGGCCCAAATCGGCTTTATACGCCCTGTAAGGTATGCTGCATAGCAAAACCCGCCGATACCGTCAAATAGGCTTCCTAGTGTCAATTCTTGCAATATTACCGCCCCTTTCCTTTTATATCCAACTCAATGTTGGTTTTCCTGTATATTCCTTATCCCACACATACCACGCATACATTTTTGTGCCTCCGTTTTTTGGTTTTTCCTGTCCATGTGGAAACATTGTTACTCTATCGCTGTGTATGTATATATGTCTAAGGCTACTGTTTTCTAACATCTGCTTTCTGTCCTTGCTTGAAAGATAAAATATATTCAAAAGCAGTATCACTTTCTTTTCTGCTATCCTCTGAAATTCCGCAAGCATATTTCCCTTTGTCATTAGATTATACGGCGGGTTAGTAATTACCACGTCACACGCATTATCTTCTACCTCGTAAACGTCCACCCCTTTCATACCTTTTATATAATCTGCCGTCTGAATGTCACTAGCTTCTATATTTTCAAATCCATACATTTCCAGTACATCCGTTATTGCCCCTGCCCCTACGCATGGTTCGTATACAAATTCTTTTTTATTTAATATTTTATCCCTCAACATTGCCTTTACTGCTTTTTCCGTTGCCCACTTTGGCGTTTCGTAAAAATCATAGGCAATATTTTCTTTTCTTCCCGTGATAGAGTTTCCTGTCATTCTTACCAATCCTCCAATTTCAAGATACGCTGCCTTTGGTTTTCTATGGTCTGCTTCATATCCTCAATCTGATTAGGCGTTACGTCCGCATTTTCAAACATAAACAGGACTTCAACCGCCCTATCCATGCTTACGCCTTTTTTAAGGCGTGGCTTTTTGGTTTTCGGGTCAATCTCTGTCAGCCTGTGGCTTCCTGTTTTCTTTTTCTTTGGCTCTTCCTTTGGCATTGCCTTTTTCATCATGTTTAGATACGGTATCCCCGCCCCGGATAATCCGTTAAAGTTCATACGCTGCACCCCAATATCTCATACCCCATATCAAACGCCCTGTGATATTCCATATATGCCCCTTTGCTTTCTTTCCAATCGGGCAGCATATAAACAGAATCGCACATATCCAGTAGGCAAAGGCTTATTTTCATGTACTCTGCGTGTGTCGTGCTTTCCGGCATTGTCTGTAAGATTACTGCCGGATTGATTATCTCGCACCCTTTGTACTGCTGCCTTATTTCCTTTTCCGCTGCCTTAAATTTTTCTATGTATCCGCTATCGCCTGTTATCTTCCCGCTGATGTATATTTTCATAGAATGTTGCCCCCTCTATATCGTTTAATATGTTTTCAAATATCATATCTGACTTGCCTACATTTGCCTTTTTCCTGTATATAACTTCCTTTATCAGCTTATCAAGAAAATGTACCGCACCGTCAAACCTTACCTTGTACCCCTCTATATCCTCTGCCTTTAGGTACTGTCTGCCGTACATTTCTTTCATATCCCGCCACACATTCCACGGTATAAAGAAAAAATTATCTTGTATATTGACGCATACTCCACAAAATGCCCCTAATCGGTTGTGTTTTTCCAATACGTCCATTTGCGTATCTGTCAGCACATTTCTATTTATCCTGTCTTTCCCTGTTCTTTTCGCTTCAAATACGATTGACCGCCCACCGTGTAAGGTCCCTTGAAAATCGGGTTGTGCCGGGGTACTGAAACGCCCTGTAAATATTCCGTTTTGGCTTTTCTTTGATACTCGGAACGGTTCGGGCGTTTTGTCTATTGCTGCTATGCCGTGCTGCTGATACATTCTGCACCCGGCTAAAATTTCCCTTTCAAAATGCTGCCCCTGTGCGTTGTTCTGCCTGTTTTTATATTGCTGTTTTAGCTTCTCTTCGTCTATTGGCGTTTCCCTTGCCGTCTGCCATGCCCTTAACTCCCTTTCTGTGTCCGAATCGGTCACAAATCCATTATTTCCCATGCTTTACCGCCTCCCATTCCACCAACTGCAGTACCTTATTATTGTTAATCTCATACATAAATGTTACTTGCTGCCTTTTAAACGAATGTACCGCCAAAATATCCGTTATTACTACCTCTGCTGTCTTTGCTGTTACGGGGCCACCAATTACCGCTACGCCCTCATAAAATGTAATATCGACTTTATCCCCTACCTCATAGGGGCAATGTGCTATAAATGCCGACTGCTGCATATCAGCAACCCCTCCTTTCTGTTATTTCATGGATTTTCAGTGTATAGTATTCTTTCCCCGGCTCTGCTCCCCACTCTTCCCTGCCTGTCTTTATATCAAGTGTGCATAATGCGGTAAATTCCGGTCTACTGCTGCCGTATCCGTTTCTAAATCTAATTTCCCTTTTATCGCCCTCACTGGGTATATTAGAATACGGGTACATATCAAATATTTTCTTGAAACGGCTTGTGTAATACGGTTTTATCTCTCTGTATTCCTCTTTCTTTTCCCCGGACAGAATCATATAAAACCATTTACCGACTATTGGAAGTGTCAACATTGCAAATCTCTCCTTTCCTCATTCTCTGCTTTATCCGGTCTTTAAGGTTCGTTAGTTTTTTCTCTGCTTCTAGCCGTTCCTCTGCCAATCCGCAATAATACGGGTCAATCTCAAACCCTATAAAGTCGTGTCCTGTCCTGTGTGCTGCTATCAGACAACTACCGCTTCCGGCGTGTGTGTCAATAATCTTATCCCCTATATTGGCGTAACGTCTGATAATCATTTCATACAGTCTTGCGGGTTTTTGGTTCGGGTGTATGCGTATTTCTTTGTTTTTCATATCCCCTTGTAACATACCATTCCAACGAAAAGAAAATTTCCTTACCGCCGTGTCAAAACTGGTCCATGCTAATTCACAATCCGCAAAATCTGTATACTCATTCTGCTTATCCCATACAATCCAACAACTGCTATCTAACGGTATCCGGCTTATAAAGTGGTTCGCACCGAATATTATTTGATTCTTGCTTATCCTAAAGAGTTCTTCAAAGTATTCCGACCCCGGTGCTTCCCTGTCTTTCCCCTCATACGGTTTATAGTCCTGTGGGATTGCTAAACCGCCCCTGTATTTGTTTTTCTGCCCGGCTTCTCCGATTCCATACGGTACATCTACTATTGCCAATTCAAAAAACTTGTCGGGGAATGTTTTCATGCCTACCATACAATCCACATTATGAATTTTGTTTAGTTCGTACAATCTGTATCACGCTCCAATCTCTGCATTATCCACGGTCTTTTATCTAAATACTCTTTCCATGTTTCCTTGCGGTACAGATTGCCGTATATGTAACGGTTGGTAAATTCAAGCTGTGCTTTGTTTGGTCTGATTCCTAAACCCTCGTTTCTTTCTGCCTGTGCGTAAAGGTGTATGCCCTTGTGACGCTTTAACCGCTGTACCCTGTAATCTGCTTCGTCTAAGTCTTTCCGTACCAACACATATATAAATAACCTGTACGGCTTTATACCTCTGCTGCCCAACATTTCCGCTACCCTGTCAATGCTTTCTATCTGCCCTATCGTGTCGCATGAAAACCGAATCCACTTTATCCAGTCCAACCCCGCCAATATGTCCGCTACCTCTTCCGTAACTAATCTTGCGTCCATTCCTTGATTAAGGTCTATCTTCCACCCTTTGCCTATCATATCCTTTAGCTGCTCTATGCCGTATCTGCAAGCCAATATGTTATTATCCATAAGTATTAAATTAGGCGTATCAAATCTAACTAGCTGCGTCCATTTCCTGTACGGCTTTATTTTCCCCTCTTTCTGTGGCACATAGCACCACGGGCAGTTTCTAGGGCAACCCCTTGTAATGTACCCTATTGCATAATCGCAATCGGGATATATGGAATAATCCGGGTATATATTATCTATCTCCTGTGGCAGCTTACTTTCTATGTCATACCCTGTACCGCCCTTTATGGTATCCGGCGGTAAATCTTTGTTTTCTTCTGTAAAGTCAAATATCTTTGAGGAATAAACACGGTCATAGGTCTTTACAGGGTCCCACCATTCCACTATATCCCCTTTTGCCTTATGGTAAGCTGATATTTTCATAAGGGCATAGTTCGGGAACGTCTTAGCCTTTTTAAAGTGTTCCTTTTCGCTGTCATGCAATCCTATAATCACTTTGCCCTATCCCTCACTTTCCGCATTTTCAGATACACGCTCCACCCTGTATAGTCGTTATACTGAAAATCTATCTTTGTAGGCTCGTACCCCTTATACGCCTTTCTCCAGTATTCTTTATCTTCCGGGGTCTTTGCCAATGTGCAAACCTTTCTGTAACTGTACTTGCTGTCGTTTTTCCTTGCCTTTGGCTTTTTCAGATTCATAGATGTACTCCACTTTTTGCACCCCTTTTTCCGCTTGTTTATGTAATTTACTAACCCCTCTATGCCGTTCTCATTAGGCTGTAGCCTGTCGCAATTTACAAACCCCAAGTAATCTATATTTTTCCTGTATTCCGGGTCTTTCGCCTTTTTCCAGTTAATCCGGGTCTTACTCCACATCAACTCCAAATCATCACGGCTTAAACCGCCATTTATGATAATGTGGTGATGTATCCTTACCGCCTTAGTGCCTTTATCCTCTATTCCCTCTAAGGTCAACTGCTGCCCCTCTTCATCTTCCGGGGTGTACTCTGTCACAAGCATATATTTTAAGTCCTGCCCCGTTTCCCTCTTCATCTTCCTTTTTACCCTGTCAAGATAGTTGTGTACGTTCTTTTCCGCTTCTTCTAGGGTTATAGGTAAATGCTTTTCATTGTATGTTGCCGATATATGTAAATCATCTGCCCCAAAATTAGTATTGGCTATCTGCACAAACCGCCTTTTGCTTCTCTTATCATTCAAATTTTTCTGTTGTGCGCTGCTCTTCCCCTTTTTCTCTTTTCCCGCTTCCGGCTTATTCGTTACATGGACTATATCAACCTCTAAATATTCCTCTCCGCAATATATTTTTTTCTCTCTTACAAAACTTTTCCTCATGCTATCATTCTCCTTATACTATCCCCGCATAAGGTACACAAACTAAAACATATACTTATGCAACTATACATACACATAATATACTTATGTAAGTATATATTATAAGTTATGCCTGTGATGTTAATACCCCATACAAGGTCCGAAACGTGCAACTTTTTCAGCCTTTAGCACGTTTCTTTTTGGCTTGCTTATTGACTTTCAGCACGCCCTATAGTATAATTTGAATAGGTGTAATTATTGCTATAGGGCAGTAATGAAAAGGTGTTTGCGTCAGCCACTATGCAAACGCCTTTTCTTTTTGCTCTCCTTTCCTGTATATCTTTGTTGCAAAATCCGCTGTGAAATATCCCCCGCAGTCATGCTTTGCCGTGTATCTGCACCCAAGCGTTACATGACCGCATTTTAGACAGGTCATTTTTAGGAACGGATACGGTGCTTCCATTACGTCCAGTGCGGGCAGATACGGTATTTCCCTTTCTGTATCTACACAATGCCTTATTCCCTCTACAAAATCGGGAAAATCTATCATATTGCCGATTACCTTTATATCCTGTGTCTGTAGTTCCTTTATTTCTAATATTTCGCCGTTTATTATGTCTACCGCTGTTTCCGTGTCCTGTATGATGAAATAGCCTATTTCCTGTTCTGTTTCATAAAGCAAAATATCGTTTTCAAAAATCCCACGTTTCCGGCTGTCTACGCCCCCTGTATCCCTGCATAGCGTTTCTATGCTTACCTCATACACATTTGCACCCGGATAACCGCCCTTGTCTATGTAATGACCCACGGGGCGTTTCGCCCCGTCCACTGGTCTAATCGGCGGTTCTGTTATATATTCGCCCTGTACCCATATAGGGCAAGGCGTGTTACTGCTTTTGGCTCTCGCTTTCACTCTCACGCACCGCCCTTTCCGCAACCGTGCCTATAATTTCCATGCGGTACGGGTCAGCAATCCCCTTTTCATTCACGCATGGTAAAAGCTGATGTATGATTCCGTCCGGGTCAATCCAACGGAAAACAACCACACCTGCCAACCTTACTTTTACCGTTTCCCCCTCGAATCCCGGCAATGTGTTGTATTCCCTGTCTACCGTTGCACGGTCAACAACAAACTCCCTTACCTCGCCGTCAACTAACAGGGTTGTAATATCCCCTGTGTACATTCGCTTGCCGTGTTTGTCCGTGTATTCCGTTTCTTCCCCAAGCGTTGTAGGGTTAATGTTGTAAAATTCGCCGTCCGGCGTTCCTATTTCCGCTATTTCCTCTGTGTCGTATCCGTATGAGGGCATACCGAAAACCCACTTGTACTCCATTTTTTCCCTGTCAAAAGTCAAACCTCTGTATTTCATCTGCTGCCTCCTTACAATTTGATTTCAAGCGGATATTGTGCCTTTATTTCCCTGTTTCGTGCTACATTTGCCTGTAATAGTTCCTGTGCTTCCTGTATCTCTTTTTCTGTCGGCTTCCTGCCCTGTGCCTGTGCCGTCATTTCCTCAAACCGCTTTATATCCTGCCTTAGTGCCGTATCCGTTGCCGATATGGTATACACCGCCTTGCAACGTGGGCATTTCAGATAGTAATATTCAATATCGCCTACCTTTTTCCATTTTGGCTTTGCTTTATTGATTATCCGGCTGCACTTATCGCACTTGATTATTGGCTTGCCTTTTTTTCTCATTCCAAACAAAGTAAACCCGTTGCCGTTCATCTGCTACCCCCTTATGTTCAACCTGTATCCACAATGCGAACAACAATTTTCATCTACTAACTGATACGGGTTAGTAAATCCACCGCATACAGGGCAACAATACCCCGCCGTCTGTTCTGCCGGCCCTGTATAATCCAATGGCGGGCATTTTTCCGGCGCTGGTTTATCATGTGCATTTTCAAAGTAATCTTTTATATAGTTTCTCATTGTGTTGTGTCTGCATTTTCCGCACTTGTCCGTATTGTAGCTTGCACATTCTGATAAATTTTTACATTTAACTATAATCTGCATATAGCTTTACCTCTCATTCTTTAGCGGGGTGCTACCGCACCCCTTAACAGTTATTCAGTAATCAGTTTGCCGTTTACCTCGTAAAAAGCGGAGCGGAAACCTACATCGCCGCTGGAGTTGGAACGGGGGTCGTACAAGCGGAGGGCAGACGCACCCGAACTAGAAGTACTGATGAAACCCGACCCCCGGAGCGGCAACCACTCCCCCTCCGTTGCGTCAAAATACACATAGGTTTTAAGTTCTGATTCTGCCCGCTTGTCCGGCACAATCCCCAAATCCTTTAATGCCTGTGGCACTTCCTGTAAATCTATCTTTAAATCAGCTATCCTTGTGCCGTCATAATCCGGCGTGTAGTCCTCTGCTGCTTTCCTGTCGGTTATCGTGATTTCCCCGGCTTCAACCTCTACCCGGACCGGTCCCCTTGCCGTCCTCAACTGCTGCCATGCCGTGCTATCCTTTAACCACCCTGTTAATGCTGCGTCATTGTTCGGGATATACTCTATTGCACCGTCTAACAGGCGTAACCCTGCCAACCATTCCCATACATTGCCGTTAAGGTCTGATACGCCGTATATAGTGTTGTCGTGATTCCATGTTGCCGGTCCGCTTCCTGTTTTGGAGCGTCCGTATCCGCAACCGTCACAATCTGCCTTTTCCTCTTTGTGGTAATAGTCCTTGCCGTAATCCGTGTTGCCGTGTGGCATAGTATCCTTTTTCCGGCTCTGATTCAATAAATATTCCCACTCTACTGCAGTCATTAAGTGCCAACCCTCGCCCTTTGCAATACAGGCAGATACCGCCGTATCAAAATCTACGTTTACTGCCGGGTCAAGCATTGGCAAGCTATACGCCCTGCCCTTGATAATCACGTTTGGATACTTTGAAATATAAATAGCGTCTGCCATGTATCCCCCAATCTTAAAGATTGCCGGAGTTTCCGCTGCGTCTTTCGGACGCTCAAAACGGCACATAATAGACGGTATCCCCCTATCGTCAAAAATTACTACGTTGTTGTGTTTGGTTGCTTTACTCATTCTTGCTTGTCCTCCTTATTTTTTAGAATAGATTGAATGTAACTTTATGCTTCCACGCCTTTTTATGCTTTCCTCGGTATGTATACCTGTATCAAAGAACGCACAAAAGGTTGTACCGCCTATAACACTGGTTGCAATTATGTATTGCCCTATATTGTGAAACTCGCACCGCTTTACATTCCTGTAAACTACGGTGTATTTTTCTGTCCGGCTTCCTGCCATGCCTACACTCCTTTCCCGCTGCCTACCTTAATTTTTCTATCGCCTTTTCCTCTTCTCTTATGTCCTCTGCTGCCCGTACAATCTGCCTGTAATCCTCTTTTAATGCGTCTGCCGTCATTTCCAACAATTCAAGCGGTAAATATCCGTCTACAATCTCATTTCCTACCATGTCAGCCAACTCCCTAGCCTTTTCCTGTAGTTCCTCTATTGTGTACTCCATACTTACACCGTCCTTTGTGCCACATCTGCCCGGTAGGGTGTGCCTCCACGTTTCAACTCATTGTATATAGTTGCTCTGTGGAAACCGATTGTATCAGCAATCACAATTACCCTCGCCCCCTGTTCTGCCATTTTTTCAATTTTCTGCCGGTCCTCATAATTCAACCGCCTATTTCCTTTTCTCACGTTCTTTGCACCTCCTACCGTTCAAAAATAAAAAAGGGAATGTGTCAAAAGTCCATAAACCCTTTGACACATTCCCTTGCAAAATTGTATAAAAAAAGAAATGCGATAGAGTTTTAATAACTCTTGTCGCATTTCATTTTACAATGTAGCCAAAATTTAACTACCCTTAGCAAATTATGCCTTGCACGCCCTATGTTGTAAATATACCTCAGCGTATTTATGCCTATATAATTTTCTTATACATATACTATATACAGCCATAATACGCTGGATTTATTTTTTCTGTTAATACTCCATTTTTTTACTTACTCCAATACTTTTTATTGTCTGTAAGTTTTAGCACCCAACCTTTAGGAAGCTTATTATAATTTTTACCTAATAAAAAACCTATATATTTAGCTATGCTACTTATATATAACCTAGGGACCCAATACCATTTCCCTGTTTTTACTAAATGTTCAGATACAGCTTTTATCATACGGATTCCTTCTGATTCTGAAACAATCCCTTTAAAAATAGCTGGATTCTGTTTTTGAGAAACTGCAAGGTCAAAACTTCGTTGAAGTTGTTTTCTATAATTATCATTATGAGAATGGTACACTCTTGCCTCTGAAGCATAATATATGGCTTTTCCTGCCTCTAATACCTTCCTTGCAAAAACCATATCCTCATTAAAAATGGTTTTTTCTGGAAACCCGCCAAGCTGTACATAATCTGATTTCCTATAAATAGCACAGACATCTGAACAAAAAAATGCCCTAATCCCCATTGTTTCTATATCAGCCTTTGTTTTTTTCTTACTTTCCTTTGGATAATTAAAACCTCTGCTATAGGCATCCACCGGATTACAGTCTGCATAAGGAATCTGCCTGGCATAAGCTACTGCCACTTGTGGATCTTTCATTGATTGCATTAGCCTGTCCAGCAATCTTGCATTTGCAGGGACTGCATCTTGTGTCATAAATACCATGTATGGGGCAGTAGACAATTCTGCCCCATACCTTCTTGTACCACCATGATCATATTCTTCTTCTTTAATATGATATACCTCCGCCTCTGGTATTCCCTGTATCCATTCTTCTTTCCAATATTGTTCTCCTGTATTTAAAAGTAAAATTCTCTTTGGAACTATGGTTTGGTTTTTAAGCCCCCTAAGAAGGCGTGTAAATTTTTTATCTGGTTCATATACCATTATAATAACATCAATTTCCGTTGCCTGCCTCATATCCCTTTTCCTTTATTTTATCTATTACCATAGCAACACTCTTCTCTGCTAATTCTTCGCTCTGCGCCTCTGCCATTACCCGGATTAATGGTTCTGTGCCACTCGCACGGAACAACATCCTCCCCTCTGTCCCAAGATATTCTTCTGCTTGTGCCACAGCAGCTTTTACATCAATATCCCCTAACACAATATCTTTATCTTTTACCCTAATATTTTTAAGAAGCTTTGGGAAAATTCTTACAGGTTCTGCCAGTTTGCCAAGTGTCGCTTTCTGTTCTAACATAGCTTCCATCACTTTTAAAGAAGTCAATATGCCATCCCCTGTTACAGCATGTTTACTAAATATAATATGCCCTGATTCTTCTCCTCCTAGCCCATAACCATTCGCCCGCATATTTTCGCCTACATATTTATCCCCTACTGCTGTTGTCTCATAATGGATCCCAGCACGCTCAAATGCCTTATATAATCCCATATTAGACATTACTGTAGTTACTACTGTGTCATAAGGAAGCTGCCCTTGGCTTTTTAAATAACTGCCACATACATAAAGGATTAAGTCTCCATCAATAATTCTTCCATTTTCATCTATTGCAAGGCAACGGTCTGCATCCCCGTCATATGCAAAACCAACATCTAAATGATGTTCTTTTACATACTCTTGTAATTTATGGATATGGGTAGAACCACAATCCAAATTAATATTTGTCCCATCTGGGTTATTATTGATTACATATGTTTTTGCTCCTAACGCGTCAAAAACATTTTTCGCAATAGCTGATGCACTTCCATTTGCACAATCTAAACCTACCTTTTTATCTTTAAAAGAACGTGTGGCAACAGAAATTAAATATCCAATATAACGGTTTCTTCCAGCTGCATAATCTGTAGTCTTCCCAATATGTTCTCCTACGGCAAATGGTATTTCCCCTGATATGCCATCAATATATTTTTCAATTAATTCTTCTACCTCTGGCTCCAATTTCTGCCCTTCCCCATTTAACACTTTAATGCCATTGTCATAAAAAGGGTTGTGGCTTGCAGAAATCATAATGCCACAATCAAAACCATCACTTCTAACCACATAAGATACACTTGGCGTAGTTGTAACATGTAAAAGAAATACATCTGCACCAGAAGCTGTCAATCCTGCAACCAACGCATATTCAAACATATAGCTGCTTCTCCTAGTATCTTTCCCAATCACTACCCTCGCCTTGTGCCCTTTTCCATAATACCAGCCTAAAAAACGCCCTACTTTATAAGCATGTTCTACTGTTAAATCCTTATTTGCCTCTCCGCGGAATCCATCTGTACCAAAATATTTACCCATGTTTCTCCTCTTTCTATTTTAAATTTCTATTATTATACTATATGTTTTTCTCAATTTAAAGTTATACTGATAAAAAAATGGATGCTATAATCCATAGCATCCAACCTTACTGCATTATTCAGAAATCTATTCTCCAAGCCCTGCCTGGACACATGAAATTAATGCAGCCAATGCTTCTTTCTCATCTTCACCTTCGCAAGTAAATTCAATTTCATCGCCACATTTTACACATGCCCCCAGCACACTTAATACACTTTTGGCATTTGCTGTATTATCCCGGAAACTAAAGGTAATGACAGACTTGAACTTCATCGCTTCTTTACATAGAATTCCTGCTGGCCTTAAATGAAGACCTGTAGGGTTTTTAATTGTTACTTTTTCCTTTACCATTGCTCATTCCTCCAAAAATAATTTTATATTAGAACCAACTACTCCGTTTTACAGTCTGCCTTATATAGCCTTCCAAAAATAAAACACTCTCTATGTATTATAACATTATATCTAAAAATACTCAAGCAAAACTGGCATTAGTAAACTAGGGATTTCGTACTGGTGTAGTCTCTTGTGCAGATGTTTCTGGCTCTGTTATAGATGTTTCTTGTGGTTCTGTTTCTGTCTCTGGTGCTGTTGTTGGTTCTTCTGGCCTAGTTTCTGCCTCTGTAGGAACTGTTTCTTTCTCCGTTTCTTCAGGAAGAGGTTTTACCATAACAGGGATCGTTGGCTCTTCTGTTTCCACAGGCGATGTTACCGTTTCCATTACTTCTATAGTATCTGTATTCTCTTCCTCTTCCGCAACAGACAGAGGCTCCGTTTCTGCCTCTGTCTGTTCTATTTCTGTTAGTATTACTGTAATGGATGCTTGGCGGATTATTGTAATTCCTTCTGGAAGCGTTACTTCCACTTGGCACTGGTAAGTACCTGCCCCTCTTCTCCCAAGATCAATTGTTGGGTTTAGCATCCCAATATTTACTTCTGCCAGATCCTTTTCTAGTCCTTCCAAATCTAACATAGAATCTGGTGTTACTTCATATACAATATCCATATTATCTGGCACGTTTAGTACATTAAGGGAATCTACAGAAATATGGATACTCTTCCTTTGGAGCTTTTCTACCCTAAGCGTAACTGTTATATATCGTTCCTCTTCATGTAATAACGATGTCCCTGGAGGCAAATAAGGTAAAATATCTATAATCCCTTCTTTATCCCCTTCCAACCCTGTTAAATCCAATGCCTCTTCTGTTGATGGCACTTGAATTAACATGGAGCCTGACATAATATCCCTTACTCCCTTTAAAGTTACACTATTTAGGGACATTTCTAAGCCTGTGTACTGGTATCCATCTGCCACGCTCCCGCTTGTTGCCATTTGGATAGGGATAGTCTGGCATTTTAGAATGTCTGCACCTGCAATTAACATAACTGCGCTCATTGTAATATGCTCATTATCAGAATAATCTATTTCTTTACCATTCCCATCTATTAAAACTAAAGAAACACTTTTTCCTGATACATCCATAGACATGCCATCTACATCTACCCTTATTAAAACACGGCGGATTTGCTCCATAACAGATTCAGGTGCCTTTATATTAACTACATTTGGGGAAACCTCTGTATTTCCTACTACAAATCCCTCTGCCGGGGTCCCTGTAGTTTCTATTTCTACCTTGAACCTTTGGGATAAAATAGGTTCTGCTGTAATCTTCATATTTTCTGTTATTTTATTTTGAAGAGTTACGCCTTCTGGTAAAGATACAATATTAATCGGTACCGCCCCCACAGAAGAAACCTCACTAAAATCCACTGTTGCCTTAATATCAGACTTGTCCATTTTATCTACAATAGAACGTGGCCCTTTTACTACAACTGCAGCTGTCCTATTTTCCCTGATTGTATAAACTTGCCCTAGCCCCTGCCCAGTAATTGCCTGCTCATTTAAGATTGTAATTTCAATTGCCCGTATTGTCCTTACTGAATCTGGATCATTAATATTTACTACTACTAACCATAAAATAAAAGCAAGGACAACTGACATTACTTTTAAAAGCAGATTATGAGTGATTTTCTTTTTCATTTTTCCGCCTTCCCTTCCAGAGCCTAAATCGTTTTGCATCAATAGTCTTATTCTGAAGCATTACCAGCTTATTCTTTAGGTTCTCACTATCCATATTCCGCAACAAACGCCCACCAAATGCGATTGTCACCTTTCCCGTTTCTTCTGATACAATAATAGTCATAGAATCGGTTACTTCACTAATCCCAAGCCCTGCCCTATGCCTTGTACCCAAATCCTTGCTAATTTCCATATTATCAGAAAGTGGTAAGTAACAGGTTGCCGATACAATGCGATCTCCCCGTATAATAATTGCCCCATCATGCAAGGGTGTATTATGTTCAAAAATATTAATTAATAACTGGCTGCTTATTAAGGAATCCAGCGGTATTCCAGTATTCTCATACTCTGTTAATGGAACCTCCTGCTCAATTACAATTAAAGCCCCTGTCTTTGTTTTTGCCAGTGCAAAAGATGCCTTTACTAATTCCTGTACCGTTTTATCACTAAACCGTTCCTTTGTCCCTTTTGTGTCATCAAATGGTATTACCCCTGTAATAAAATTTTTACGCCCTAATTGCTCCAGTGCTTTCCTAAGTTCTGGTTGGAATACAATAATAATAGCCGTAACACCAAGCCCTAATGTTTTTTCTGCCAGCCAGATAATCGTATTCATATGGAATAACACTGCAATCAAGGTAAACGCCAACAATACCGCAATTCCTTTTACCAAAATCCATGCACGGGTATTTTTTATCCATACCATAATTTGATACAACAGAAAAGAAATAATCACGATTTCCACAAAATCTGTTATCTTATATTTAATTGTTGACAAACGTGACATTTTCTCAAGATACTCTGATAATGTCCCCCAAAATGCTTCCACCTGATTCACTTCCTTTCTTTCTTCCTACTTTCTATGGCTGCCTTCTAGTTCTTTGTGCATTAATTCTCTTTACATTTACATGAGGCGTGCTAACGCTCATTTTTGGTACTGCCTTTACATAGTATACATAATCGTCATCTTCAAATGACACATGTTCTGTCCTTGTATAATCAACGGCAAATATAAAATATTGTAATACAAACATAATTGCCGCAGCAATTAAATTCCCCACTATCATTCCCATAACAGAACCTGATAAATCTAAACTAAATTCTCCTACTAAAAGAATTACCATATTCACTACCATTCCTGTCCCAATTGCAATAGGCCATGAATAATCTAAAGATAAACTTTTAATACAAAATACAATTATTGTAGTAACAATAAATGCCACTACCATTAACATCATTAATTTATTCTGCACTAACCCATCTATAATTAATGTTAAATTCTGTAACAATGTTTCTGTAGTGGAATTACTAAGTGCTGGGGCATTTGTTTTTGCATAATCTAAAAAATAATAAATAATCACTCCCATTCCTGCTGGGACTGCTGCCCCAACCCCTCCTGTCAAGCCAGCAAGCAAAGGCATAAGATATGGGATTTTAAGCCAGAATAAAACTGGTGTTAATAATACAATATATCCTAGAGAAGAATCAAAACGAATATACAATAAAAACATAAGTAAAAATAACACTAACGCCACACCTGCAAGCTCTAATGATACTGTATAAAAATGTGCTAAAACAAATGCTGCACACAATAATACCATGCCACCTACTGGAATAATAGAACATACCAATGATGCAATTACTACAATTGCAGGATTTTTTAATCTTTCCATATAACCAATATTAGAGTTAATTAGCATAAGCACAACTAATGCCCCAATAAATTTTAATACAGCCATTACATATACATCAAATTTCCCATAAAACCGTTTTAACTGTTCTTTTATAACAAGTATTGTCGCCATTCCTTAATCCTCCCCACCTTTCGCCTCTTCTTGGTTTATTTGTTTTACCTTCTTTAAATTTGCCCGGAAACGCTTTAAACTTTTCATTGATACACTATATTTTATACTATATATGGTATAAGAAAGTACCAAATACCCCACCAGCAATACTACATAATATGTTAGGAACTTCTTAATTAGATCTGCAAAATCCAAAGTATACAAGTTCTCCATAAGGTATTCCAGATGGTAAAGGGCCCAGCAGGCAGCTACTATTAGATAGGCAACCGTTGCAGCAATCGCGGTTTTAATCATATTCCAGCTAACATAATCCCCTTGGAAATACTTTGTCATCTTCATAATTTTTTTGCCCTTTTTCTTCTCATACATTGCCATACGAGCCATTAACTTAACCTTGTCTTCGTTGAGCATCCTTCCACTCCTTTATCGCAGCTTATAATTGCACCAAATCTTATTATAGCATACCCTTTCCATAATTTATAGTACTTTTTCAAAGGATTTCCTTTCAAACTACTTACAATTTCCAATATATCACAAATTACTATTCTTATACATTCCACACATACTTTCCAGAAGCCGATATATTTTCTTGACATATCCCTTCCTTTCAGTTAGTATAAAATACAGTGGGCAAGATATCCTACATTATCTACAAAGGTAAATTTATACTATACCATCCGATATCCGATTTACTTAAAGGAGGAAATAAACAAGATCTTATGGCAACTATTGATTTAATTGTACTAGGAATTGTAAAACAAAAATCTTTAAGTGCTTATGATATTCAAAAAAATGTAGAAAAGCACAATATATCAAAATGGGTTAAAATAAGCACCCCTTCTATCTATAAAAAAGTAATTCAGTTAGAAGAAAAAGGATTCATTAAAAGTGTTTTGGTGCGTGAAGGGAAAATGGCGCAAAAAGCGGTTTATTCCCTAACCCCTAACGGAGAAAAAGAATTTGAAAGGTTAATGTTTGAAATATCTAATATGCCTATCCATATTTTCTTAGATTTTAACGCTATATTCATTAACCTAAACAGCCTTTCTACAGACCAGCAACATGCTTGTTTAACTAATATTGAACAGAATGTACAACTTATGAAGGCATACATAGAACAAGAAAGAAATGGAACAGAATCAATAAATCTTCCTAAAACAAGTAAAGATATTTTAGACCAACAATATATTTTAATACAGGCAATTGAAGCATGGGTCCATAATATAAAAGAAAATAATGCCCAAGAAAACTTATAAAAAGGCTGTTGGATAGAACACCATCTTATATTTTCCAATAGCCTTTCTTACTTTTTATTTATATTGGGCTGCTGCCTCTATAAACCCTTTAAATAATGGATGAGGATTGTTTGGGCGTGATTTTAATTCTGGATGTGCCTGTGTTGCAATAAACCACGGATGGGTAGGGATCTCTATCATTTCCACAATCCGCTTATCAGGGGAAAGGCCCGATAATTTCATGCCTTTTTCTATTAACTCCACCCGATAGTCATTATTGACCTCATAACGGTGGCGATGCCGTTCTGTAATCTTTTCTTTCTTATATAACTGATATGCCTTAGAATCCTTATCTAGTACACAAGGATATGATCCAAGCCTTAATGTGCCCCCAATATTTTCTACCCCATCCTGCCCTGGCATTAAATGAATAACTTGATGGCAGCTTGTTGGGGCAAATTCTGCACTATGCGCATCTTTATATCCTAAAACATGCCTAGCAAATTCTACAATTGATAGCTGCATCCCTAAGCATAGCCCAAGAAAAGGGATTTGATGTACCCTCGCGTATTCAATGGCACATATCTTTCCTTCTATCCCTCTATCCCCAAACCCTCCAGGTACAAGGATGCCACATACATCTTGGAATAACTCCCCTGCATTTTCTCTTGTCACTAATTCAGAATCCACCCATTTAATATTAACTAATACTCCGTTTGCCACTCCTCCATGCTTTAAAGCCTCTACTACACTAATATAAGCATCATGGAGCTGTATATACTTCCCAACTAAGGCAACTGTTATTTCTTTTTTTAGATTTTTCCATGCTGTTATCATAAAACGCCAGTCTTCTAAATCAGGTTCTGGGCAAGGCAGCTTTAAACATTCACATGCTACTTCTGCCAAATGTTCTTCTTCCATTGCTAAAGGTGCTTCATATAAAATATCCACATCTAAATTTTGTAGCACATGTGAGCTTGGGACATTACAAAATAAAGCAATTTTATCTTTTACCCCCTGCCCTATTGGTAATTCAGAACGGCAGATAATAATATCTGGCTGTATCCCAATCCCTTGTAATTCCTTTACGCTTGCTTGCGTAGGTTTTGTCTTCATTTCTCCAGAGGCTTTTAAATAAGGAATCAATGTTACATGGATTAAAATTGCATTTTCATGCCCTACATCATGCTGGAACTGCCTAATAGATTCTAAAAATGGCTGGCTCTCAATATCCCCTACTGTCCCTCCCACTTCAATAATCGCGATAGTTAATTGATCTTTATTAGAATCTTTATAAAAACGGCTTTTTATCTCGTTTGTAATATGAGGGATTACTTGTACTGTACCCCCGCCAAAATCACCCCGCCTTTCCTTATTTAATACTGACCAGTAAATCTTTCCTGTTGTAACATTTGAATTTTTACCCAAATTTTCGTCTATAAACCTTTCATAATGCCCCAGATCCAAATCTGTCTCTGCCCCATCATCTGTTACAAAAACTTCCCCATGTTGGATTGGGTTCATAGTGCCCGGATCAATATTAATATATGGATCCAACTTTTGCATGGTCACATGATACCCCCTAGCCTTTAATAACCTGCCTAATGATGCTGCTGTAATCCCTTTCCCTAATCCAGATACTACTCCCCCTGTTACAAATACATACTTTACCATGCCTATATCCTCCCTAATTTACTTTATAACCCACATACTGCTTAAATTTAGACACCCAAAAAAAATTGTTATTATCTTTTATTTGGATGCCATATAAATAAAAAAGGTGACTTTAATAAGCCACCTCGCCTTTGAGTTATCTTTTCTTCTATTCTTAATAAACATTTATTATACAACAGGTTCTTAAATTTTACCAGTACTTTCTGTTTTTATAATCTATTAATTTCTTACCTTGCATCTTCTATATAAAACCCATTCCATGACTCTTCCAGCATAGCCATAATTTCCTGTTCATTCATAGCCATTATCTCTTCTGGGCTTTTCATAATCCAATTCATTGTCACCTGTTTTTTCTTTAAGCCTGAGAATACTGTTTCTGCCATTTGATTATACTCTTCTTCTGTTATCTCCTTTTGTTTGTCACCTTCCTCTGCATTTGTACAAGTAATTACTGGTTCTGCACCTTCGCCTGAATATATGGTAGACTTATATGCCAGAAAATTCTCAACCACTTTCCTATCTTGCAATGACCAATCCCTAACATTCTCATAATATTCTGCTGCCCCATTTTTAGCTAAATCATGAAATATATAATGATATACTTGGCTATCTGGATCATAATATACTACTGCTGACTCTGTAATAATATCTGCCTCTGAAATAAATTCACCAAGGATTCTCTCATAAGGCACCAAATTATTTGTGCCTTTTTCCACTTCATATATAATGCTGGTCGTATAGATCCCTGTGCCTTGGCAGGCAGATTTAATAATTTCAAGCTGCCCATCTTGGTTAAAATCTGTTACAATATAACTACATGTAAAATCTTCTTCTATCCACGTCCCTTTATTTTTAGCTATCGCCTGAAGCTGCCCTTGTATGTTATTATCTTCAATCTCTTTTGTTTCTTCTATAACAGAAGTTGCCTGTGTGCTTGGCTGTACATTTAACTGTGCTTGTGTAGCTGCTGTTGTATTTGTATTTACTTGTGTACTTGGTTGTGTATTTTTTGTATTTGGCTGGTTATCTAACCTCATCCCACAAGAACCCAATATAAAAGCACAGGCGCTTATACAGCCAATTCCTATTATTCTTTTTGTCCTTTTCATCTTGTCACCCTTTTACTATTCTACCTTTCTACTGTGTATAAACTCTATCCTAATGAATTTTCTCTACGACTGCCATAATACCGCCTGTATAAATTTATGTCAATATTTTAGTTCCAAAATACTATTTGTTTTTTCACAAAACGATACAAATAATATCCCCATATGAAAAGATAATCCATATTATTATTTTCTAAGAGTTATTTACCATACCAAGGATATAACCTAGTATAATACTCTTCTGGTATTTCTACAATCCCTCCATTACTTTTCACTTTCACTGCCAGTTCTAGTGTTTCAAAAGAAGCCCCAGTAAAATCACAGCCACAAAGGTTACTGTTTATTATAACATAAACACTTTTAGTATATTTCCAATCATATGGTTTACGAAAGGATACTAAATTATGTTGATACTGAATACTATACACTCTAGGATAATTATCATATCCTCTACTGTATCGAGTATATATTCGTTCTTTCATATTAAACTGTTTATATAAGTCACAATTATAATTATTACTCCACATATAAATTGTATAGCCGCTGCACCCTATTTCTTTATCTCTATCTAGCCCAATCCACACAATCCTCCCATCTTTTGTTATTTGGTTGTAGCACCAAACTGTTCCATCTGACGTTTTTCCACATAAAAAAACGCCGTCATAAGATATATGTACATATTGATGTTGTTTTATTCTTCTTATAATTCGGTTTTCTTTTAAATCCCAAACTTCAGCCACATCATCTTTGTGGGAAACAATACAAATATTTTCTTTATCTGCTATTGAAATTGCAGTAACCGGAGAATTCCTCCCCTGTAACACATAATTACAGACTTTATTTTCTGAATCCCAAATCATAGCTATCCCTGTAGTCTGTCCAATATATAATTCACTACAACCATTCACACAACATATTTGATGGGTGCTTCTAGGGAATTCTTTTATGATTTTTTCTTTTTCTAAATCCCAAATACAAATGCTCCCATTTACTAACCCAGCCACACAATATTTTATATCTTTCGATAAAGTTGCAGATGTTACCAGAGCCTGGTTTCCAGATAATATTTTTTCTTTTCCTCCTGGTAAAGAAACGATTATCCTATCCTCTTGTATTACAATATCCCCTGTATTTATTCTATATTTTAAAATGATCTCCAATTGCTTTTTTCTTGCCTTTTTCCAGCCAAAACTAGATTCTTTCTTAAATAACTCTATCTCCTCTTTCCAACCATTATCACAAGAAAATAATGTTGCAAAACACTCTATAAACATTCCAGCACAAATATCATTTTCCCCAACCCAAACAAATTCATTCCCATCTGCTGTTATAAATTTCCTATAGTACTTTGGTTGATTATATTCAAAATCTCCATTTAGTTGCTGGATACCTTGTGTAATTTCATGGATACAGCTTCCTGTACTTATATCCCAAATTCGGATTTCAAAAGCTGATGCACTAATAATTTGCTGTCCATCTTCTGAAAAAGCAATATAATAAATTTTATCATGGTGCCCCTGCATAATTAATGTCCCATAATTAATCTTTGCATTACGGAAATTGGCACAGCACTTCCCATTTACTAACCGTGCCCCATTTAGCTGCACAGTCCGAAGATCCATATTTGAAAAATCCATATTAGATAAATCATCTTTTTTTATTTTCCGAATTACACGCATTAAATTAAAAAATATATAATTACCATCAGGTATTTGCTGATTCCTTAAAGACTGGAACATATTATCTGCGTCTGTCTCAGGCATCCATTCGCTTAAAAAAATAATAATTCTGTCAGAAAACGGCTGTTTTTCCCATGTCTTAACAACTATTTCCTTATAATCTGCCTTTATTACATAATATAAAAATACAGCAGCTAAAAAATCCCTAAAATTCTGGTGTAAAAGGGAAAAGCTTATATTTTGGTACTTCATTAAAAGATTTACCTCTTTTATTAAAATATGTAAAAAATTATTATTATCCCATTCTATTTTTCCTAATTCAATTTCTAAAATCTGTATCCATGGCTCAGGAGATAATTCCCATTTATTTTTATATACTTCAATTGCTTCCTCTACCCATTTTTGAAGTTCACCAATTTCAATTGTAAACATTTCTTCCCATTCCATTTTCCAACATATATAAGGTAATATATACATAGAAGCTACAACTGCTTTCAGTATATCCATATTCGATTTTAAAAAGTCATTTGCCATCTTTAAAATTTGGCACTGTAAAAAATTCCACATTAAATTGCTAGATGTATTTACTGGCTCCATCCACTGTATAAAAATAGCATCTTTTCCTTGGTTATACCTGCTTTCCACTTGTGTATACAAAGTCAGCATAAAAGGCGTTTTTAAAAGTTCTTGTAATTTCTTATCCTTCTCTGGAAAGGAAATTTTACATAAATCAAACCATTTTTTTATTTGTTGCTCTGATAAAGGTTCTATTTTTACTTCTTTTAACATCTGTACTGCAATATCCTTGCGAAAATCATAACGGGAACTAATTACTATCTGAACCCCCGGATATTGCATCCATTTTTTAATAATACTTACAGCCAATCTTTTATTCTGTTCAGGAATTTCATTAAACCCATCTAATAATAAAACAAACATAGGCGTCCCTGCAGCATTTGATAAATAAGCTATAAACTGCTCTGTTTTTTCTATATTGCCAAACCATATATTCTCTGTTATAAAACCCTTAATCACATCTTGGTTAGAACAGCTATTTAACCCTCCACCCATAACCTCATGCAATGGGATATATAAAGTACAAACCCCATCTTCTATTTGTTTATCCCATAACCGTAATAAAGAAACCGTTTTTCCCATGCCTCCTGCCCCAATTAAAAGAATATGCTGTCTTTCAGGGGATTCCCATTCTTCTGTAAGGCAATTATAAAGAGGGACTAAATCACCATCTTCATTAGAATAACATACCCCATCCCATGCAGATAATGCCGGGAATAACATATCATTGATATGAAGGAGCCTATATGCCCCATTACAATTTTTTTGCCTTTGGTGGTAAGAACGAAAATCATCTATTGGTATTTCCCATATTTTCTCGCTCTCAAGTTTACTTGTTATCCTTTGTATTTCTTCTTTTATTTTTTTTAATTTTTGAGCCATATGCTCATCACTAATAATTATAGCAACCCTATCTTCCTTGCCCAAACATTTTAGCATATAAAAACCAGTCAGTTCATAAATACGATCTAAAAAAAGAGAAACTGTTTTCTTCTGTGTATCTGTTATTGCACCCACCTGGGCATATGCCTCGTTATAAAGCCTATGCTTTATTTCTTTCGCTTTTTTACGATCTATTTCATTATAATAAGATAAAACATTCTCAATTATATCCGCACGCAATTTATCAGATAAAACATAAAAATCAATTCCTTCTGCCAATCCTTGGTTTTCAAACAGGGCTTGTCCTTCCTGCCTTACATATAAATCATTAAAAATCTCTTTTACTTTTTTCTTATCCATTTTCCCATGAAAATATGTACTTAGGGCAGCTTTCATTTTTTCTTCAAAAATATCACTTGCAATATGAAACAGGTTCATTTACTATCCATCCTTTTATATAAAATAATAGACTTTATAACAACATTTTTCATTCTATATTTAAGAATAATTATACTTTACATAAAAGCAATTTTGCAAGTTCTATATGAAGTTTTTAAATATAAAAATTATACGCAAAAATAAAAACAGGAAAACAATAGTAATTCATTGTTTTCCTGTATACTAAAGGATTAAACTCCCTAAAGCCCTGCAAGTTGTTTTACTTCTTCAATAGTAAGCCCTGAATCTTCTGAAATCTCTTCTATAGTAAGTTTTCCACGTTTTAGCATTTTAAGGGCATTTTCCTTCTTAGTTTCATGTATACCTTGGTTTTTTCCTTGTTCTATTCCTTGTTTAATACCTTTTTGGATACCTTGGTTTAAAATAGTCCTAGCTTCTGTTTCAATTAATGCTCCACCCATAATATCACCTATACCTTTCTGGATATTTGTATATTTTTGTGATAGTTCCTGAATTACATCATTTGAAAGTTCTATAATAGTGCGCTTGTCAAATGATCCAATTACTCCTTGATATTCTAATTTATCAAGTCTCTTAAGAATATTTTGATACTCAGTTTTTAATTCCTCTAATTGTTGTTCATTTGTATTATAGTTTTGAAAATATTTTTCGTATGAAAAAATATAAAATGGAATTAACAGCAACAACTGTTTTTCAAAAATATCATTAAGCGAATATGCTTGTACTTTCATAATAGGCACATTATATTGTACTGTTCCACCTGGAGTCATAATCACATATTTCATTTTGTCAGGTGTTTTTTTGTAGGTACGAAGATAAAGGACAGCCGTATGTGGGAAAGTAACAGTTAGGGTTTCTTCTGTAAGTTCCCTTTCATCTAGTGCTATCTGTGCATCATATTCAAAAAGCCGAACCATAATCTTACCATCTGGCAGGCTACTTTCACATTCAATATGGTATTTCTTTTGAGTATCCCCTAAAATGGTAAAGTTTGTATCAGTAATCCTTTCCTGATTAGCAGTACCTTGCTGATCGATAAAATGTTCATTAGGAAAAAATTGAACTTCTTCATTGCCATTATACTGTTCTTCAAAAATTTCATTAATCACTGGAATAATTAGTTTCCGGCAATCATTTAAAATTGTACGAAATACACCATCATATATATTTCCCATATACTTTACCTCTTTTATTTTGTAACTTCATCATATCATTTTATTGTTCTGAATTCAAGATACAAGTTACCACTCTTTTTTTATCTTTTCTTTTGAAATATTATATTTTTCCATAAATTCGTCCATATCTTTATTATTGCGGATTAGCATTATCTCTGTAAATTTCCCTGTATGGATATCCCGAAAACCTATTGTTTTTTCCCCTGTACAAATACTGGTACGAAGGACAGGCTCCTGGTTTTCTTTATTATAAGTCTCTTTTTTTACCTTTTTATAAAACATTTCTTCCGCCCTTCACTATATCTATTTTAAGATTTTCCTATCTTTATAATAATACTCTTTATCATGCTCATTTATTTCACGCATTACTTTACAAGGATTCCCTACTGCTACCACATTTGCAGGAATATCTTTTGTCACCACACTACCTGCACCAATTACAGTATTATCCCCAATTGTAACTCCTGGAAGGATAATTGCCCCAGCCCCAATCCAACAATTCCTGCCAATATGGACTGGCATATTATATTGATATAACTGTTCACGTAATTCTGGCAAAATAGGATGCCCTGCAGTTGCAATCGTTACATTTGGCCCAAACATGGTATAATCCCCTACATAAATATGAGTATCATCTACGCAGGTTAAATGATAATTTGCATAGACCATATCCCCAAAATGACAGTGATGCCCGCCAAAATTCGCATAAAATGGTGCTTCAATATATACCCCTTCCCCACAATCACCAAGCATTTCCTTTAACATTTCCATTCTTTTTTCTGCTTCAGATGGTTTTGTTAAATTATACTCGCATAATTTATCTTGATATACTACTTGTTCTTCCATAATTTCTTTATCACCAGGAAGATACAATTCCCCAGTATGAATTTTCTCTTTCATTTCACTCACTTTTTATACCTCCTTTTATTCTTTTTTTCTCTCTTTTCTTTCAATCTACTTGTGGCAGTTAAAAGCAAAACAATTACCTACCCTATCTAAAAGGAAGGAGAAGAATTGCTATGGATTATAAAACAAAGGCCCTTACAAACAACTATAAATAATATTCCTTAGCCTTGGATGGATCCAATCCTCCCTGCTTGGCACCAGTTGCTGCATATACACAATGGTAAGTGCTTTTTCTGGGTCCATTAATACATAAGTACCAGCCATTCCACTCCAGCCAAATTCCCCTATTGTCCCATTTACGCCGCCTTCTTCTGGATATGCCAGTGTACGGACTCCCAAGCCATAACTATAGCCAGAAAGCACCTTCCAGTCCATATATTGGTAAAGCCTGCCCAAATGGTCCCTACGCATTAAGTCCACTGTCTGTTTGCCTAAAATCTTTGTCCCTTCCACTGAAGTACCACCATTTGTTAAGGTTGAGGCAAACTTTACATAATCGCTAAGGGACGAAACTAGCCCTGCTCCCCCACTCTCGCACATAGATTTCATTGTATAATTTTTCTGGAAAATATCTGTACGTGGTAACAACTTCCCATCTTGATAAGTATAAACAGATGCTAACCTTCCTAACTTTTCTTGTCCCATATGGAAAGCAGTATCTGCCATAAAAAGAGGATCAAAAATATGTTCTTTTACATATTCCCCAAACTTCTGCCCTGACAATACTTCTATTAATCCTCCCAATACATCATGCGATAACCCATACCTCCATCTAGTACCCGGTTCAAATGCCAAAGGAAGAGTAGCAATTTTTCTTACAAATTCCCTAGTAGGGCAGCTTGTCTTTTCAAAATTCTGGTAAAGCGTTTGTAATAACTTGCCTGTCAAACGTTCTGTCAGGCAGCTATTCCCATCATACGTAAAACCAGATGTCATACAAAACAAATCTTTAATCTGTATTTCCCTCTTTGCTGGCACAAGTTTATACCCTCCTTTTTGATCAGGGATACAAACCTGCATTTCTTTAAATTCTGGCAAATATTCTGCTACTGGATCATTTAGCAAAAATTTCCCTTGTTCATATAATTGGAGTGCCGCTGTTACTGTAACTGGCTTTGTCATAGAATATATCCGAAATAATGTAGTTTCCTCTATAGGTATTTGATCTTTTAAATCGGCATACCCTGTATAATGTTCATACACTACTTTATTTTCCAACACCACTTTTACAGAACAGCCAGCAACCTTCCCTTCACTAACTAAGTTATCCATAAACATGCCTGCTTTATCAAATTTCTGCATTATTATTTTCCTTTCCACTCTTTTGTCCCAACTTATCTTTCTTTACCTGGATAATACTCATATCCTCTAAAAGTTTCTGAAGTGTTTCTAATTGGCTTATCTCGTCCCTTGGCGCATCCTTTGGATACATATATATAAAACTGGAAGGAGTATCTGGACGGAATTTTAACTGGTTCTTATACTTTTTTAAAAGATCTGGGATTTTTGTCCCATCTGCCTCTGCATTTTCATACATTACCAGCTTTATTTCATTCCTATCTGCTTTAATATCTTTGATTTCTAATAAATGTGCCATGGATTTCAAATATGCAATAGAAAGTAAATTTTCCACTGGTTTCGGCATTGTCCCAAACCGATCCATTAACTCATCCTGCATATCCCCATATTCTTCCATAGTATCAATAACAGATACTCTTTTATAAATATCCAGCTTTAATGCCTCATTCTTAATATAAGAAGAAGGAATATACGCATTAATGTCAATATCTATAGAGGTTTCAAATTCTTTTGGCAGTTCCATGCCTTGCAGCCCTTTTACCGCTTCATTTAACATTTTACAATATAAATCATATCCTACTGCTTCCATATGCCCATGCTGTTCTGCGCCTAGGATATTTCCAGCACCTCTGATTTCTAGGTCACGCATGGCGATTTTAAAGCCAGAACCTAAATCCGTAAACTCCCGGATAGCGGCCAAACGTTTTTCTGCCACTTCTTTTAAAACCTTATCCCTTTTATACATTAAAAAGGCATATGCTGTACGGTTCGAACGCCCGACCCTTCCCCTTAACTGATAAAGCTGGGAAAGCCCAAGCTGGTCTGCATCATGGATAATCATAGTATTAACATTAGAAATATCCATGCCGGTTTCTATAATTGTAGTAGAAACTAGCACATCAATTTCCCCATTAATAAAAGAATACATAATTTTTTCAAGCTGCCGTTCCTTCATTTGCCCATGCGCAAATGCAACTGACACATCTGCTGGCACTAACTTTGCTACATAATCAGCTACTTCATCAATATTATTAACCCGGTTATATACATAATAGACCTGCCCTCCCCGGGCAACCTCCCTAGTAATCGCTTCCCTTATCATCTCATCATTGTGCTCACAGACATAGGTCTGGATCGGCTGCCTATCTACAGGCGGCTCTTCTAATACACTCATATCCCGTATCCCAATTAAGCTCATATGGAGTGTCCTTGGTATTGGCGTAGCTGTTAAGGTCAATACATCAATATCCTTTTTCATCTGCTTAATTTTTTCTTTATGTGTCACTCCAAAACGCTGTTCCTCATCTACAATTAAAAGCCCCAAATTTTTAAACTGCATATCTTTTGACAATACCCTATGTGTGCCAATTACAATATCCACTAATCCTTTTTTCAAGTTTTCAATCGTATCTTTCTGTTGTTTTGGGGTACGGAAACGGGACATTAGATCAATCCGAATTGGGAAGTCCTTCATCCTTTGGGAAAAAGTATTATAATGCTGCTGCGCCAAAATTGTGGTTGGCACCAAATATACTACCTGTTTATTTTCTTGTACAGCCTTAAATGCAACCCGGATAGCTACTTCTGTTTTTCCATACCCTACATCCCCACATAGTAGCCTATCCATAATTTTAGGGCTTTCCATATCACGTTTTGCTTCCTCAATTGCAGTAAGCTGATCCTCTGTCTCTTCATAAGGGAACATCTCTTCAAATTCCTTTTGCCATACAGTATCTTTTCCATATTGATAGCCCTGTTTCGCCTGTCTGGCAGCATATAATTCTACTAATTCTTTTGCCACATCTTTTACCGCACTTCTTACCCGGTTCTTTGTTTTCTTCCATTCCTGTCCACCTAAGCTGTTTAGCTTTACTTTCCTGCCATCAGAGCCTGAATACTTTTGAATCATATCTGACTGAGTAGCAAGTATAAAAAGTTTCCCCCCATCTCCATACTCAATCTTAATATAGTCCTTCATAACCCGGTCAACTTGTATTTTCTCTATGCCCTGGTAAATTCCAAGCCCATGGTTTTCATGTACTACATAATCCCCAATATTTAAGTCAGTAAAGCTCTGTATTTTTTGCCCCTGGTAAACCGGTTTTTTCTTTTTTTTCTTCTTTTCTGCCCCAAAAATATCCGTTTCTGTAATAATGACATATTTAATCATCGGATATTCAAAACCACGGTGCACATTCCCGTATGTCACCATAATTTCCCCCGGTTTTAAACTGCCAGATAAATCTTCCTTATAATAGGCATTTAAGTCAAACCCCCTTAAATCCTCGGCAAGCCTTGCCCCCCTAGTCCTAGAATTTGTCAAAAGGACTACGCGGTATCCATTCTTTTTAAAACGGCCTAATTCTTTTGTTAATAACTCAAAATTATTATTATAAGGTGTCATATTTTGAATATTTAGATAGCAAGTATGCTTTACATCAATATATCTTTGTTTCTGTTCTAATGCTGCCATTAAAATTAAAATATTTTTTTGCATCCGTGCAAATACTTGTTTTTTACTCCACAGCACATCTGTCTGCCTTGGCAAAATATAACCCTTTTCCAGCCGGTGCGCCATGCTTTCCCTAAATTCCATCTCTAATGTTTCTGCCTTTTCTGCAGCCCTTGCAGGCTCATCTAAAAATACTAGGCAATCTTTTAATGGCAGGCAGTCAAAAAGCCCTACTGTCTCTTCATAAAAGTATTCTAAATAGCTGTCCAACGCCACGGAAGACTGCATTGCCCTTGCCTGCTCTATAAATTCCTCTATAGTTGTTTTTAAACGGTGGGCTTCTTCTGTTTTCATTTGTTTCCTTAATGCTGCTTCACAAACTTTTTCCTCTTCCTTTAATTTCCGAAGCCCATCCTCAAGCTGCTCCTTAGAAAGAATTATTTCTGCTGCCGGATAAATTACAATTTCATCAAGCTGTTCAATGGATCTCTGGCTTTCTACATCAAAACTCCTAATAGAGTCTACTTCCTCATCCCACAGTTCAATACGGATAGGGCACTCCTCTGTTAAAGGGAAAATATCTATAATTCCTCCCCGGATAGCAAACTGCCCTTCTCCTTCTACCTGTCCCACACGTTCATACCCTAAACTAATTAACTGGCTTTTTAGCTTCTCACTATCTACAATATCAGTGTTATGGATTGTAAAAATATGCTTCTTTATAACCTCTAATGGCAATAACTTATCCATACAGCCATCTATTGTCGTTACAATTGTTACAGGCTCTTTCTGCAACAATTTCTTTAACACCCTCATCCGTTCTTTTACAATTAAATTTCCATGGATATCTGCACTATAGAAAATAAAATCCTTTGCAGGATAATACATAATATTCCTGTCAAAGCACTGATAATCTTCTAGGATTTCCCTTGCCCTCGCTTCATGGTGGGTAATAATCAAGCAACAGGAAAAATCTTCCGCTAACCCCTTTATAAAATGTGCTTTCTGGGAATCCATACAGCCACAGGCAAACAGTGCACCTGCCCTTTTTTGCTTTGTTTTTTTCTCCAGCCACTCTTTTATTTCCTGAAATTCTTTTAACTCCATTAATGGAGCAGTTATACAATTCACGTTCTTCTCCCTTTCTTGGCCAATTACTGGATAAATATACCTGTTGGTTTTCTTATTTCTTCACAACATTATACTGGTTCATTGCTGCCTGTATGCCTTCTGTTATAATACATTCCACTGCTTTTGCTGCTTGCCCTATTCCTTCCTCTACAAACTTCCTGTCTATTTCATTAAACCTGCTTAACACATAATCTGCTAAATCCCAGCCTGCTGGTTTATCCCCTATCCCAATTTTAATCCGCTTAAATTTTTCTGTGCCCAAATAAGAGATAATACTTTTTATTCCATTGTGCCCGCCAGCACTTCCTTTTTCCCGAAGCCTAAGCTGCCCCACGGGAAGGCTAATGTCATCATAAATAATAATTAATTCTTTTTCTGGATCGCATTTATAAAAATCTATAGCGGCACGGATACTTTCTCCGCTATTATTCATAAAAGTTTGAGGCTGTAGTAAAAGGACTTTTTCGCTGCCTATTATCCCCTTTCCACATTTTGCTTTATGCTTATTTTCGTTTATATTAACCTGATATTTTAAAGCCAAATTTGTAATCGTGTCAAACCCAACATTATGCCTTGTTTTTTCATACTGAGCTGTGGGATTTCCAAGTCCCGCTATTATATACATAAGAATCCTCCTTAACCCCTCTTATTCCTCTTAATATCTCATCACCAAAATACTCCCTAACTTCTCCTTGCCCTTCTTTATTTCCCCAATCTACATACTGGTTTATTAAAGCTAAAATTGTCTCAAACTTCCCTCCAACTGCCTCCACTAGCCCTATATCAATAGGGCTGTCTTCAATTACATAAAATACAGGATAGCTTTCTTTTTCTATTTCAATACCTGTTATACAGTCCAGCCTTCCTGCCATTTCCTCTTTTCTCCACTTTTCCCCAACAGCAACACTAAAAAGCTGCCAGCATTGTGGGAAAAAAGTATATAACATTTCTTTTAATAATAACCCTACCCACATACCATTCTGGTTATTTACTGAGATTTTCAAATATGCCTTTTTTCGGTAAAGCCTAGAAGGAATATTAACAGGAATCTTATCTGCCCTTTTTAAATCATAAAACCGGCTGCTGCACAAGTTTGATTCTGTATGCACAGTAATATCTGCATAATGTAGCTCTACTTGAATATCCTCTCTTTGTATAAAATAGGAAATAGGCATCTGCCCTGCTTCTTCTATTTTTATATCCCTTACCTGCCTATAATACCTGCGATGCCTGCAAGAATCCGATGCCCGCCTTAATTCTACAAGCCTTCTTTCCCCACTGTAAGAAATTTCTTCTACCCGGTAATATTTCCCATCTAATGTTAAAAATTGCCCTGGCAAACAATACTGGTAAACGTGCCCTCCCATTATTTGGTATAATTCATCTTTCTTTCCCGCCCCTTCTTTTAAAGAAAGTGCCATACTAATATTCCCATAATACCACTGGAGGAACTGCTGCCTGCCCTCTTCTGTAGATATTACTACTCGTTTTCTTCTGCCTGCTTCTTCCCGGTTAAAATAATCCTCTGTTACCCACATCTTATCTAAGCCCAGCACATTGCGGTATATTGTATTTAACTTTTTTAATATAAGAGAAAGTGGCTCTTTTGTATCAGCATGGTAATATTCCAAAACTCTTTTACTATCCTCCCAATCAGTATTTCCCTTCGCTAGCTCATACCCTACTGCAATTGCCATATTCCTTCCAGAACATACAAATTCTGGCGCCAATGGCAAAATAACCTGATCCATATGGGCCAGCATAAACCCATGTAACATATAATGCGGGGAACATACTGCTGTATATGCTGTTATATATCCACAAGTATCATACTGGCGCAATACTTCATGTACATTATAAATTGCATCTTCTGCAATACTCCATGCCTCTTCTTTACTCTGTTTTTCTATGCCATCTGTATAAAACTCAAATATTTCCTCTTTTATCCCGTATTTCTGCATTTCCCGCCCAATATCATAGACTGGGGCAACCCTATTCCCATACCAAAAAATTTTTTCCTTCCCTTTTTTCCTTTTTTGTTGGAATAGGCTTACCAGTTTTATGGCATATGGCATAAAATAAGGCATATGGGAATATGCTTCCTCTGTTTCTTTCCAATCCACATCTACAATAGAATAAGCATCCTCCCGGATAGTAGCTACCACATTTACAGCCAAAATCTCTTCTTTTACCATATGGGATAGCCAGTCTGCCATACCTTCCCCATTTTTATCAAAAATTAAATAAACAGCTTTCTCTTCCTGCGGCTGGATCTTAGATAAAAGCCTGGCAAGCTTTAATGGGCACGGAATAAAACAAGAAGGTTCCAATAAACAGACTACCGCTGCCTCATGCCAAAACCCATAGCTATGTTCTGGGACTTTCTCTATATTCTCAAAAGAAACTACTGCTATATCCGACTTGCTTAATTCTTGTTCCCCGTTTTCCGCCGTCCAAAATACTATGGCATCGCTTCTTTCCTGTAGCCCTAAATTCAGCCATTTTATTATTTTTTCCTCTTTATGCCTGCCAGATACCACTAAAATTTTTTTATTCTCTAACAATTCTAAGCTAAAAAATGGAAATATATAATGACCCATGTCCTGATAAAAAGTATTAGAAAAATAAACACTTTGCCGCTTTACAAGCTGAAGGGAAGCTTCTATATAATCAATATGTATATCAGGGATATCTGCAATTCTTTGATACCAATAATATCCCATACAACGTTCTTTATAGTCTTGGCTGCATTGAATCTCCACAAGCCGCTTTTCTATCCCTAACCGTTCTTTTTGAGGTTTCTTGGGCATAGAAATTTCCTCTGTAATGGGAACCATACAAAGCCTTTTATACTCATCTGCCGTATATCCAAAATAATAATCAAATTTTTCCCATGTATACAGGAAAATAGCAACTGCCATAACAAAAATTTCCTCAAAACCGCCTTTTCTCTGTTTTATTATAGTCACAACCACCACTAACGGCAATTCTACTGCCAATAAATACTGGTAGAAGCACCTTACTTGTATAAATTCTTGTTTTAGCAGCCACACTTTTTCTATGCCATTATACTCATAAGCAACGCCAAAAGCTTTTTTCTTTCTTCTACTAAAAATCCATATTGTCCTCCAAATAAAATATAAAATAAAAAAAAGACATAATACCATACTAACAGGGGCTGTAAAAAAAATAGAATAAATAGAACGAAGAAAAGGAATCTCCCATTCCATAAAGCCAAGCCCTCTTATTATATTATTCCATATTCCTTTCTTCCATATAAACCAATATATAATAATTATAACAACCGCCCCTATAATAACAGAAGAAAGCCCCTCCTGCCTGGCTTTATATTTTCTAGAAAAAAAGCTATTCTTCCATTTTGTTTTCATTTGATTTCTCCCCCGGCTGTTCCTCTATATATGGCAAATAGACTTTTTTTAAATAAAAACCACTAATAAATGGGAATGATGCCTCTATATCTATCCCCATTCCTTTTATAGATAATGGATATGTATGTCTATAATGCGGCATATAACAATCCAATGGCCCTTGTGGCGGCACTGAAAAATCTACTGCTATCTGGCTGCTAATATCCCTATGCTCTGGCTGCTCCCCAAATATCCATAATAATTGCTGGATAGTCCCTTCGCTGCTCAGTAACATCTGGCTATAAGCCTCTAATAGCCCTTGTTCTCTTTGTTCTTTCTGTAAAAGAGTATTTTGCCAATGCTCAATTAAACTGTATTCCTTATGCTCTAAAACTTTAGTTTGCAGCCTATTATGCCATTTTTCTGATTTTGAAAAACTACTATTCAATGCTTTTAAAGATTTATTTAATTTTTTCCTTATATGCATCCGTTCCCAATAAAAATATAAGCACTCACCCACAAATGCAAATAGCAATATTCCTACTATAAATGCCCATAACCAAATTTTTTCTTTATTCCATTGCCAATCCGCTAAAATTAATAACCCAAATGCTACTACACAAGCAAATCCTATCAAACATTCTTTTCCCCATATCTTAACACATTTCTTTGTCATGCGGGTCTGTAATTTCTGTTCCATCTGTTGTAACAATAACTCACTTTGCCCTATATAATTTTTACATTCTTTGTCCATTACAATATCTTTAAAAATCTCTTCTGCACATGCCCTTTTTTTCTCTGTTAAATCCTTCCAGCCACTTTTACTTAAATATTTTCTTTGTAAGTTTTCCATTCCATGTAAAGACATCTGTTGTGCAATATCCCAATCTTTTTTCTCCTCTAAAACAATTCCTTGTTTCCATTCCTCCAAACACTGTATGGCATCCATATGTTCCATCCGCCATTGGTACAGCCATGTTACATTATCTTCTACTGCAAAAGGGAACCATTTCTTCCCAAATAAAATCATTCTTTCCCTATTTCCTATTATCTCCTGTTTTTCTGAAAGATCCCTTATTTCACTTATATATTCTTTTTCACATCCCATTCTCTGTTTTTCTTGCAACAACATATTTTCAATATATCTTCTGGTGCCTTCCATTTCGCCAATATATTCCGAAACCTTCTCTTTCTCTATAGTTAGAATACATTGATACAAATATCCCTTCTCCAGCATGGTATTCTGCCATTCATTTAATGCTAAAATAATAGCAGAACATAAAACTTGGAATAAAATTGGTTCTGGCAATATTGGTTCTATTTCACCCACATCATAAATAAAATAACGGAACCTGCTGCTATGCCCTTTTGCAAAATCAGAATATAAATACCCTTCCTCTTCCGTATGGAAATATAAACCACAGCGCATAGCAACACAATATATTTGCTCTGGCAAAAATCTTGTAACCCGTCTTTCTGTTATACTGCACAAAGACCCTTGCTTTAAAAATTCATCTATATATTCAAATTGTCCTTGATATTCTTTATATGGATTTTCAACCTGATATACTTTACTACAATCCAGAAAAAGGACCCTCCACTCACTTACATTCTGCTCAGGAAGCCCTGCATCTATATAATCTGGCAAATCAGCAGGGTTTTCTGGCTTCTTTATTAAACAGACTGTTTCCATATTCCGAAAAGACCAGCTTAAAGGCAAAAGGCTGCTAAGTGGGTATTTCTCCGATTCTTCATATACAATATAAGTAACCATATCTTTTCTTATACTCTCCCAATCCATTCCCTATGGCTTAATTCGTATTTTAATTCCTCTAAAAGCTTTTCCTCTTTTGTTGTAGATGGCAAATAGCCTTCCGAAAACTCCTTGGCACCATCTACCTGAATACAAATATATTCCCGTACTTTTCCCTCTGTCCTTACTTCAAATACTGCAAAATACTCTTTTAAAATATCTGCCCATGCATCCACAAAAGCCTTTATCTCTTTTCTTTGGTTATTCCTTGTACGGCTCATATATGCAAGATAAATATCTTTTACTATTTTTGTTTGCTTATATTTTTCTATAAACTTACTTTGGTTAGGATTTATATCCTCTTTTAATAATTCTTCTAAATCCTCTTTCCTTTTTTGGTTAATAGTATCCTTTTCTTCTCTAAACTCCCGGATAATTTCCATAACTTCTAAAAGGCTGCCACAGTCTTCATGTACAAAAACGGACTCTGATATCCGGTATTTCTTTTCCTCTGTCCTTGTAATCCGTCCCATTAAACAGCCATAGATCAGTGCCATCCACTCTTCTTTTTCTCTTTTTATTTGTATCTCCCGGTTCATCTCTGGCAGTACATAAGCCTTATGCCAGTTTCTATCTAAATGCGGGGTTAAAATTTGGCTTGCACTTTCATTTAAGTGCATCCGCTTCGTAATATCATCATAGGCCTTATAACAATTCCCCGCAACTGCCTCGTCTGCACCCTTAAACGCATCCAAATGGTTTGCATGGACACCAAATAAGGACTGATAGTAAACAATAGTATACTTATCAATCACCTTATCTTCATATACTCCATTTTTCCCTACTAATTCCTTTTCTACAATTTCTCTTTTCATCCCTTTTAAATCTAACAAACTATTATGGAAATAATTCTCTTTAATAATCTCTTTTTCTGGTACGCCAGACACATTTAAAAATGGGGCAGACAACTTGTCCTCACAATATTGCAGGATTCTTGTAATTTCTAAGCCAACTACCTGTTCATCTGCCCTGCCTTGCCCTCTTTCCCAAAGTACCTGTTTTTCTGCAGCAGAAATAATATCCATATCATATACTTCTCCATATACTTCTTGGAAATTATTCTCCCAGCTCTGTATTAAACTTTCCCAAATTACTGTTTTATCCTTTTGTTTCTCCTTCCATTGCCCTGCCATTTCAAACATATGGGTTGATACCTTACCCAATGCACCATAATAATTAGGTATATCTGCTTTCATTTCTTGATAAACACTATCCAGGTATTCCTTCTCATTACATATCATTTTTACTCTAGTACCTTCATAATGTGTCAGTTCATTTAATACAACCTGCAGTTTCTCTTCTAGCTGGCCAATCCCTTTCCTATATACATCAAACATAAGCTCATACGCTTTATTTAACCGTTCAATCCGTTCAATCCCTTCCATATAGCAATAATACAAAACCTCATTTCTTACTTGGCTTGCAATACTTCCATTGATACCATTTACCTCTTCAATGGTATCAATTAAATTCTTTTTACTATTATTCCGGTAGCCCTCTTGTATGGTTTCTATCCTGCCGCGGGCATCTTTTAGCTCCTGCTCTAACTGGTTTGCCCTTGCCTCAAAATATTTTTGTGTTTGGATAAAAAAATAGCGGACTCCATTTGGATGGAGTATCCCTCCCCTAAGCCCATTTTGCAGCCAATATTCTAAAAAATATTTCTGCTTTACTTCCCTGTGTAATGGCTGGGGCCGGAACACTTCTAAAGCAAGCCTTTTCTTCTCCTGCATTACTTGCCCGCCAAGCCTAAAAAGCTCATCAAATTTTTTAATAAAAATATTCTGGCAATTTCCCAAATATCCATGTGCCAAGTTGTCTGCAAATATATTTTGGATTGTTTTTTCTTTTAAATTCCCCTGCAAAACACGCAAGCTTTTAAATACTACTGCCATTCTTTTTTCCATCGTGGCATCTAATTCTGTTACTAAATATTCTTCTAGTGCATGGGCATATTGGCCCCATGCTGTACGCTTTGCATCTGTTTCACTTCCTTCTAGGCTATCTAATATCTTTTGGGACAACGGCTTATTTGCCAGCTGGACTTTTTCTATATAATAATCCCTTAAAGATTTCATTGGCTCACTTACAAGCCCCTGCCTCTCCTGATCTACATATTCCTGGACATAAGAATAATATTCAGAATCATAATAAAACCAGTCGTTTTCCATAGTGTCCTTAGCCCAGCAAAGTGTCAGGTATTTTTTTACCTTCTTATATGGGTACTGAAGTTTTGCTACGCCAATACTGCCAAAATGGCGGTATTTCTTCTCTTGCCCCATACTTAACATAATAGTAAGATGCTTAAATTTATTATCTTCCCAAGCTGTGTTTCTTTCATTAATTGGGCTGCAATAAGGCAGGTAAATACAATCTGCTATCATTTCTTTATACCCTTGCAGCGTTTTTAACCCTTCTGCATTGCCGCAATTATCATTAAATAAACCAAATAGGAATGTAAAATTATATAAAGTCCCTTGGAAATATTCCCCTTCTGCTTCCAATAGGCGTATATTTTCTTTTCGTTCTACTGTGCCTATATTAGCTTGTATAAAATAATCCAATTCTTTCACTGCTGCATACGCATTAGAATATAAGCTCATCCGTTCCACATTATTCCCGTTGCCATAGTGCATTACCACGTCAGGCATCATAAAAAACCCGTTCATATTATAACCATTCTGTGGAAAATGTTTTTTTAAGTAGTCTGCAAGATAAATAGCAAATGGCAGTAAAAGCCCTGAACCAGTCCCGCCTGCAAGGGAACTTACTAACGCTATCCTCTGTGTCCTAGCTTCTGTATTCCTCTGCATATGGTGCAATTCAAAAATAGTTTGGAACAATGGATCTAGCATTTCCTGCGAAACGGCATGTTCCAATGCTAGCCTTGAAATTGCCCGCACTTGGCCCGCCCCATCTGTTAGCGTTTTATTCATAAAAATATTATTATCAGGGTACCATTCTTCCTTTGCATAAGAATTCATTTTTAGGCATTGCTCCACCGTAATATTATTTGAAATACGGATAGTAAGCCCTTTAAACCCATTTCTTTTACGCTCTTGTAACGCATGTTCATCTGTATCAATTAGAATATATTTTACATTAGGTGACTCTAGCCCCAGCCCATATGTTTTTTGTTCCACCATACTGACAATTTCAGAGCCTATCCCGCCTAAGCCAATAATTAATGTAGGTGCTATCATCTTTCTCCATCCTCTCTTATAGCAAGGCTTTCTTGGAATATAATTGTATGCCAAAGCCCACCTGAATCCATAAATTCAAAATGATCCCCTTTATTCATTACCGCATTTTCTCTATAAATAAACCGTCCATTAATTCGGAAACAATCCTGTTTTGAAAAAACAGGCCAATTTTTTAAATAATACCTTACCCTTTTTCTTTTCTGTATAATCAAATCTGGGCACTCTACCCCATATGCCTCTTTTTGGTTTTCAGACATCCGAAGTGTGATCCCACGCCTTGGCACGGCTAAACAACGCAGCCAATTCCTAGGTTTTATCTTTATGCCAAGCTCTGGATCATTATTAAAGTACAAGGTACACTTAAAAAATGGCAAAAAGCAACGTCCCGCCAACAAATTAAACAGGATATAAAGTAAAAATAAAAATACAATTGCCGTAAAAATATACAAGCATACCCTTAGCCACAATGGAGCCAATATAACCTGTATATCCCCTTGTAAAACTGCGTTACAAGGAACCCCTCTTCTTACATAAATAATATTTGTATGTATTGGTATTGTCTCTTTATTATTATAAAGCCAATATAAGTTTAACATTTGTTCCTTTAGCCATGTGCCAGCACTTTTTTTCTGGCTTAGGTTTACATATCCATTTCCGCCTTTTAATGTTTGGAAGCTTACCTTTTCTTTTTCCTTATCAGAAAGTTCTTCCCCATTACAAACAAGGCTATATAAAACTTTTCCAGACACTAAATCCTTCCTGCTATAACTGGGAGCAGGCAATAGTTCTGCTTCTAATTCAGCCTTTTCTGCTGTTAATGCCAAAGATAATTCCTGTGCCACTTTGCTAGCCTCTACATTATCAGTCCTATATGCAAAAATATTCAGTTTTACATCCCTATATACTCCATAGTCTTCCTCCTCTGTTAAAACTGGATATAATAAAAACTCATCGCCTGTCCCACTTACTTCCACAACCTCTACTTCTATATTTGCTTTTTCTGATTTTTTCAAGCCCTTATAGCTAATATTGGCTTCCAGCCCCAAATAATACATAGAAGTATCCCTTAATGCAAGCACTTTGTCCCCTGTGCCTTCTAAAAGCTTTATATGGACAGCATCTGCATCTCCATTCTTTACACTTTTCCTATTCATTTTATTGTAATCAAAACTAACTGGCTGTTCCAATATTTGGATAACAAAAGGATAAATTCTCTCCTGTACAGGATAATTATTAGTAAGTTGCACTACTTCTTCTAAAGCCGCCCCCTCTGCTTCTGCCTTTAGTGTAATGGTATCTGGATAAGAAGCTTCCATATAGATATGTTCCCCAAACCGGCAAGCCTCCCCGTTTAATTTTACAGAAACCCCTTCTAATAACTTTGCATCCACTGATACCCGTTCCCCTGAATTTGGGTTAATCGGATATACCACCACCTCATAACTCCCTTCAAAAAGCTTCCCATCCTCTATTTTCTTCCCTTCTTGCCAAAGCTCAAGATCTAGCCCAAGCTCTAGCTGGTAATACATATTAATAGATTCATTTGCTTTTACAGGAATAGCCTTTTGGTAAATATGTGTGGCATCAATTTTACTTTTTCCATCTAAAGAAAGCATTTCCCCCTGTATGTCTTTCACCTTAAGATTATTAGCAAAATCCTGGTTGCCGCCATAAGAAGGGCTAAGCATATTAGAATAACTTTGGAAACGATTGTCTCCTTTTAATAATAACCCTGTTTCTGCGCTAATTTCCTTCCTAATACTTTCTGCCTTTTCCTTAAGGCTTTCGTTTGTAAGCGTAGTTGTCCTATTTTTAAATGCTATTGTCTCCCCTTCCGCCTGCATAAGGACAATTAATTCCTTAATAGGGGCATCGACTAAAAATTCTACTGTACCTGCTGTTTCCCTTGACAGGGTAAGGGAATTCCTATTATAAATATAATCGGTAGCTTCCAATATCTGCGAAAAAATATTCCCACTCTTTGGTTCAACCTGTATTACTTTATTGTTTACCCCTGCATTTAGGTTTAACCTCTCTGGTATTTCTACAATAGGCACATACAAGACCTTCACCCAATCCACATCTCTAAGTTCTTGGTTTAGTGCCTGTTCACACAGCCTTTTATCTTCACTGTCTGTTAAAATAATAATCCACCGTTCCCCACTTTGCGCCTGTAAGTGCGCAATGGCATTGTGGATTCCCTCATAATAAGTATTCCCAAAGTTTTCTGAAGCCTTGTCAATATTTCCATCATTTGGTGAGCTAATTTGAAAATAATTTATATTTTCCTGCGGCATTCCTGCCACATTCTCTTTATTTCTATCCATTGGGAACACATATAGCGTATCCCCCTCTTCCATTAATGCTGAAAATGCACGTACTGCATAATCTGCCTCTACCCATCTCGTAATATAATTATCTGCTTCACCTAATTTGTCCGTTTCATTAAACGCCATACTCCCAGAATTATCATAAATAATATCGATTACCCGTTCCTCTGCATAAGCGATACAGTCTTTCCCTGGTATAACCCATAGCAGGCAAATAACAATGAACCATACAGCGTATTTCATAACAGCCCTTTTTTCTCTCCTCATAGTGCTTTTGCTCCCCTCTGTGTTCCATTATGCCCGTTGCAATACAGGTATAGTATACCATTTTATAAACAAAAATGGTAGAAAATTTTCTATTATGCCCTTTTCCTTAAAATAAATAGTTGCCACCATATCTCCTTCTTGTTATAATTCACCTATACGTAATGAACCTATAATCTAAAAGGAGACTTTATGGAACCATCAAATAAAAACATAAATAAAAACGAAATCTCATTATCTACTGGCTGGGATGCCATAACCAAAGAATGTGAAAGAATTTACCCTGCCCAAAAAACTCCTAAGCATTATGCCACTTTAATTAGTTGGAGGCTAGGCGGAAAAGACCCACTTGATGGCATCAGTATCTATGATGGCGTGGATTATTGGCATTTTGTAACTTATGGGTTATCTGAATTATATGAAAAAGAATCGGAAAATAAAGAAGTCAGT